>SAMEA104315427__coassemble_628_pt1 | contig 27908 bp, 20 predicted proteins | sample SAMEA104315427__metabat2_high_PE_030 | metagenome-assembled genome bin SAMEA104315427 (sample SAMEA104315427) | gut metagenome | biome: Monkey gut; feature: monkey-associated habitat; material: faeces | place: China | collected 2013
GCCGCGACGACCTTGTCATAACGTTTGGCGTACAGCATCGCCCTTGTCATGAAGGCATAGGCCGTTCCTTTGTTCAGCCTTCCGTTCGCTTTTTCTTTCTCAGGCAGGTTCGCGGCGGCGAACTCAAGGTCGGATTCAATGAAGTTCCATCCGTCCTCCTCTGTCGAGAGAGCCTTGTTGGCCGTGATGGCGCTCAGATCCTCGTCATAGATGATGACATCCTTGTACCTCTTGACAAGGTCGAAGTAGAACCATGCGCGCATGAACCTCAGCTCGGCCGAGAGTCTCGTCTTGTCCTCACCGGACATCTCACCGTACTTCTCCAGATAGTTCAGACCCTGGTTGGTCTTTCTGATCGCGCTGTACATCGTGTCCCAGTAGCCAAGGTACGCGGACACGTAGTTGGCTGTCAACACAGATCCCCCGTAGGCGATCTCGCTCGGTATGTAGCACAGAGCGTTGAAGTTGTAGGAGCCGTACTTCAACTGGTCGGTGAGGGCGTCGGTCATGCCGGCCGCACACTGTCCGGAGTTGGCGTCGGCCATGTCCAGGATGTAGCTATAGATGTAGTTCACTCCATATTCCGCATTCGCGGTGGTTTTCCAGAGCATCTTGTCCGAGACGCTGTCGGTCGGAGTCATGTCGAGGAACGAGTTGCAGGAGGACACCCCCATCGCCACGGCGATTCCCGACACTGTCAAAATCAGATTCTTAATGTATTTCATATCAAGCTGTCCTTTTAGAATGATAATGTCACACCACCCATCAAGAGGCGCTGCTGAGGATAATAACCGTTGTTCACGCCCGGAGACTCAGGGTCGATTCCCTTAGGAAGACCATCGATGGTGAATATGTTCTGTCCCTCGACGAACAGCCTGAGGGAAGACACGCCAAGATGGCTCATCCATTTCTTCGGCAGGGTGTAGCCAAGCTGCGCTGACTTCAGACGGACATATTTTCCGTCCCTCCACCAGAATGAGCAGCTTACACCGTTGTCACCACCGTGTCCCGGAGAGCCGAGGGTTAGACGCGGGAAGGTACCGTCAGGATTGTCCACGCTCCATGCGTTCTCCACAAGATAGAGAGGAGAGTTTCCTCCCTCCTTGAAAGTCTGGGTCCAGATCGTGTTGTCATCATAGCCGTTGTAGTACGTTCCGGTAAGGGAAACGTCAAACAAGGCACCACCGGTGAACTGGGCATTGAAATCAAAGCCGTTCCACTCGAAATTGAGGTTCAGGCCGAATGTCAGTTCAGGCCTGTTGGAACGTCCGAAATAGCCCCAGTCGTCGTAGTCGATCTTGCCGTCGCCGTTGATGTCCACGAACTTGATGTCGCCCACGTTAGGGCGTGATCCCCACCAGGCGGAATTGTCAATCTCCTCCTCGGAGCGGAACAGCCCGTCGGTCTTCCAACCCGTGATGGCGCCATAGGTCTTGCCGACAATCTTCCTGTTGTCGCTGACCTCAGGATTGTCCTTGTACTTGATCCATCTGGTCTTTGAATATGTCAGGCTGGCGCTCACCCCGTAGAAGAACGGCTTGCCGCCGAGAGAGAACTGATTCTTGTGAGTGACCATGAGGTCAACACCCTTGGCGTCGATCGCAGGATAATTGATGTAGGTCGGATAGTACCCTCCCATGGAAGCCGGGAATCCGGAGCCCTGGCCGGTCAAGATGTCATAGGTGTAGTTGTAGAATCCGTCCACCTCCATGCCCAGAAGCCCGTCCCACAGGGTCGCGTCGAATCCGACGTTGTAGGAAAGGTAACGCTCCCATGACAAGTTGAGCGACGGCACGACATCCGGCTTATAGGCAGGATTGAAGGCAGCGCTTCCGTCAACCATCCTGTAGCCCACCTTCTGGCCATAGCGCGAGTAGGTGCTTAGGAAGGCATATTCAGGAACACCGTCGTTTCCAAGCATTCCGACGGAGGCCCTGATCTTCAAGTCATTGAGAAAATCAGCAGATTTCATGAAATTCTCATTGGAGATTCTCCACGCGACGGATGCTGAAGGGAAGAAGCCCCAGCGGTACTTGTCCATTCCGCTGAAGAGGTACGAGCCGTCCTCGCGTCCCGAAAGTTCGATGAGGTACCTGTCCGCGAAGTTGTACTTGAGTCGGAAGACTCCGCCGACGCTTCTGGACGCTCCGCTGCTTCCGGAGACAGGGTTCTTGGTCGGGTTGCCCTGGCTGATTTCCGGGAGCGAGGCGAAAGGAAGATCCTTGACGTAGGCCGCGAGACTGTTGCTCTTGGTGTCACGGATCTCCATGAGCGCCAAGGCCTCCACACTGTGCTTGCCGAAGGTGTTGGAATATTCAAGACTGGCCTGTCCCACCATCTGCTGCCAATAGGACGTTCCCTCTCCGAGGTTTATGCCGTTGTCCACTCCCCTTGGGTCATTCTTCTTCGAATATGCTCCGTCCACGAAAGCCATCGTGCTGTAAGGGGTGTTCAGATTCTTGTTGTAGGAGTTGCTCCAGTCATAGACACCGGCAACCTTGGCGACCAGTCCGTCCACACCTGGAATGTCATAGGCCAGCGTGGCGTTGACCGAAAGATCCATCGAGCGGGTCTTCTTGTAGCCTGACTCATAGATGGCGGCGAGAGGACTCTGAGGAAGTCCGGTGTTCTTCTTGATCGTCGAAGTGTACATGCCCTCGTACCTCTCCGGGAGATACGGATGCATCACGATAGTCTGGTTTGCCACCGACAGCCATCCCAGCTCGCTGTATCCGCCGTCCGTGCCTCCCGAGGCATAGCCCGGAGTGTCCCTGTGAGCCAGCGTACCCGACAGACCCAGCTTGAAATGCAGCCTGGAGGTGATGTCCGAGTCAATGTTGGATCTCAGGTTGTAGCGCTTGTAGGTGAAGTTGTCGATGTTACCGTCCTGCCCGTAGTAGCCGAAAGAGGTGTAGTAGCGGGCCTTGTCGTTTCCTCCGGTCACGGTCACGTTGTGCTTCTGCGTGAATCCGGTGCCAAACACCTTGTCGATGTAGTTCACGTTGTCCCAACCGTCGGTAGGGTCGCCGTTGGTCATCGCGGCGACATTCTCCGAAGTAAAGTACGGATTGTACTGGGAGCGGTCGGTGATGGCTCCGCTGGCCAGCTGGTCCATCATGTCCGCCATATTATAATAGTAGGCGAACTGCGGGCCGTTCATGAACTCCGGGAAATTGGCGTTCATCGACACACCGAACGAGGCGTCATAGGTGATGGAGGTCTTCTCCTTCGCCCCCCTCTTGGTCGTGATGATCATCACGCCGCCCGCGCCTTTCAATCCGTACACAGCGGCAGACGCTCCGTCCTTGAGGACAGAGATGCTCTCGATGTCATTAGGATTGATGTCGTTGATGTCACTCACCGGGAATCCGTCCACAACGTAGGCGATTCCGTAGATCGAGCCGCGCAGACGCAGGGAAGCCTGATCCTGGCCAGGCTCTCCGGACTCCTGCACGGAGGAGATGCCCGGAAGACGACCGGCAAGAATCTGAGAGACGTTCGAGGCCGGAGCCTTCAGGACCTCGTCCCCCTTGATCGCCGAGACCGCTCCCGTCAGGGATGATTTCTTGGATGTACCGTAACCCACGACAACCACCTCGTCAAGATAGGTAGTGTCCTCTTTCAGGGTCACGTTCAAAACCTGCACGGTTCCGTCACATAGTTTCCGGAACGATGTCATGCCCAGACACTGGAACTCCAGCGTCTGTCCTTTTGCGACGGAAATCACATAGCTTCCGTCCGATCCGGTCATCGTGCCGTTCGTGGTTCCGGCCACAACGACAGAGACACCGGGCAGCGGTTGCCCGTTCTGGTCTGTCACCCTACCCTTGACGGAAGGCTGCGCCGACACGTTTCCAGAGAACAGGAAAAACGACAGAACCGACACAAGCACCACCTTTAGGAAAGGGAATGAATAATTCGATGTTGCTTTCATAAAAGAATGCGTTGTTATTAATAATAGTGTCATCTATCCACAAAGGTTAGCCTAACATTTTTACAAAGTTATAATATTTCATCAAATATTTAACAAATGAATTAATAAATATTAAAATAATTTAAGAAATAAATTCTTACCTTTGCGAAGACAATATTTACTAAGTTATCTTTTAAGGATTACTTAAGGATCACCTATCACATAAAGAAAGCACCATGACAGACAGAAGAACTTTTCTGAAGAAGGCCGGAATCGCCGCCGCGACCGCTGTGGCGGCTCCAATTGCCGCCAACGCTATGGGAATGGCCTCTAAGAACGGTAAAGACCTCAGGCTCAAGGCCGACGAGAGCATCAACAGCAGGCTGATCGTCCCTCACGGGAACGCCCTCCCCATCACCGGCACATTCCTGGACGAGATCTCGCATGACATTCCGCACCAGAACTGGGGCGAGAAAGAATGGGATCTTGACTTCCGTTACATGAAGGCGATGGGCATCGACACCGTGATCGACATCCGCTGCGGTTACCGCAAGTTCATCACCTATCCGTCACCTTACCTTCTTAAGAAGGGGTGCTACATGCCTTCGACCGACATGATCGACATGTTCTGCCGCCTTGCCCAGAAATACGGCATGAAGTTCTGGCTCGGACTGTACGACTCCGGAAAATACTGGGACACAGGCGACATGTCATACGAGGTCGAGGCGAACAAGTACGTGATCGACGAGATCTGGCAGCGTTACGGCAGCAAGTACGACAGCTTTGGCGGCTGGTACATCAGCGGCGAGATCAGCCGTGCCACCAAGGGCGCGATAGAGTCCTTCCGCACGATGGGGCGCCAGTGCAAGGAGGTCTCGGGCGGACTGCCGACCTTCATATCCCCGTGGATAGACGGCAAGAAGGCGGTAGACGCGGCCGGCGGCAACCTGACCAAGGAGCAGGCCGTCTCGATAGAGCAGCACGAGAGGGAATGGAACGAGATCTTCGACGGGATCCATGAATATGTCGACGCATGCGCCTTCCAGGACGGACACATCGACTACGACGAGCTTGACGCGTTCTTCTCTGTCAACAAGAAGCTGGCGGACAGGTACGGTATGCAGTGCTGGACCAACGCCGAGAGTTTCGACCGGGACATGCCGATCCGCTTCCTCCCGATCAAGTTCGACAAACTGAGGATGAAGCTTGAGGCGGCGAAGCGCTGCGGCTACGACAAGGCCATCACCTTCGAGTTCTCGCACTTCATGAGTCCTCAGTCGGCCTACCTTCAGGCGGGACATCTCTACGACAGGTACATGGAATACTTTGACATGCGATAAGCGATGGACAAAAGCATAAATATGACCCGGATAGTGTTCCTGGCCATCGTGGCGGCGATAGGCGGAATCCTGTTCGGCTACGACACCGCCGTGATCTCCGGCACGACCGAGATTGTGAAGAACCAGTTCCGGCTGACGACGATCGCCGAAGGGTGGTACGTGGGCTGCGCTCTGATCGGCTCGATTCTGGGCGTGATGACGGCCGGAATGATGAGCGACCATCTCGGCAGAAAGAAGACGATGCTCATCTCGGCTCTGATGTTCAGCGTCTCGGCCATAGGCTGCGCCGTCTGCGACAACTTCAACCAACTGGTTGTCTTCAGAATCATAGGAGGATTCGGCATAGGAATAGTCTCGATCGTCTCGCCGATCTACATCTCGGAGATCGCTCCGGCGCAGAAAAGAGGCTCCCTCGTGTCGCTCTACCAGCTGGCCATCACGATAGGGTTCCTGATGGCCTACCTGATCAACTACTTTGTCCTGAAGGGCGCCGACGTGACCTCCACCTCGACGGATCTCTGGACAAGAATATTCAATTCCGAGTACTGGAGGGGAATGCTTGGCTACGAGACTGTTCCGGATCTTCTGTTCCTCCTCGTCATATTCCTTATCCCCGAGAGTCCGCGCTGGTTGATCACCAAGCACAAGGAAGATAAGGCCGCAAGGACCCTCGGCGGGATATTCACATCCCCGGAGGAAGTGGCAAGGCAGATCGAGCAGACCAGAGCCTCGATCGCCGGCGAGACCAAGTCCGAATGGCGGACTCTTCTGGAGCCGGGAATATTCAAGGCTGTCCTCATCGGCTGCGCCATTGCCATCCTCGGCCAGTTCATGGGAGTGAACGCCGTGCTGTACTATGGCCCCAAGATATTCAGTGACGCAGGGTTGTCAGGCGAGAGTTCGATGTTCTCGACCGTCCTTGTGGGAATCGTGAACATGCTCACGACGGTCATCGCCCTCCTGGTCATCGACAAGGTAGGCCGCAAGCAGCTGGTCTACTGGGGTGTGTCCGGGATGATCTTCTGCCTGTTGATGATCGGGCTCTACTTCTGCCTCGGCGGAACGCTGCCGACCTGGTTCCTGCTGACGTTCTTCCTTCTGTACGTTTTCTGCACGGCGATTTCCATAAGCGCGGTTGTTTTTGTACTTTTGTCAGAGATGTACCCTAACAGAGTGCGTGGACTCGCGATGAGCATCGCCGGACTGGCCCTTTGGATCGGCACCTACCTGATCGGCCAGCTCACGCCGTGGATGCTTGAGACACTCACTCCGGCAGGCACATTCTTTCTCTTCGCCGCCATGTGCGTCCCTTACCTTCTCATAATGTGGAGACTGGTTCCGGAAACTACAGGCAAGACTTTGGAAGAGATTGAGGAATACTGGACAAAAGGAAAATAAAGCGGATGGTCAAATATTTCAGCGAGAACCTCTCGGACAAGAATTCCATAATCAAGCAAAAGATTCTGGAACTGTGCATGAACTCGGGCGATTTCAGCATCGCAGATTTCGCCCGTGAATTGAACTGCAGCGTCCCGACCACCACCAAGATAGTCGGGGAACTGATTGATGACGGATGGTTGGAGGACCTTGGAAAAAAAGGCTCGGCCAGCGGGCGGAGACCAAGCATATTCGGTCTCAATCCGGAGGCCGGGTTCTTTGTGGGAGTGGATCTGGAAAGAAACCACGCCAACATCATGACAATGGACTTCAAGGGACAGACACTGTCCTATGACGAGGATGTCGAGTTCACCATGAGGAACACGGAGGATTCCTGCAGAAAGCTTTGCGGACTCATCCGGAAAACCCTTGAGGACAATGGGCTTGGCTCCGAACGCATGCTTGCGTGCAATGTTGACCTTACCGGACGGGTCAACACCGCTTCCGGCTACAGTTTCACGTATTTCATCAACGAGGACAAACCGCTGAGCGCCATTCTTGAGGAAGACCTCGGAGTTCCGGTAGCCCTCGACAACGACTCCAGGGCAATGACTTACGGGGAGTTCCGCAGAGGAATCGCCAACGGAGAGAGGAGCGTGCTGTTCATCAATGTCGGATGGGGACTCGGCATGGGAATGATCCTGAACGGCGACCTGTACTATGGCAAGTCCGGTTTTTCCGGAGAGTTCGGACATTTCCCGTTTCTGGACAACGGACAGATCTGCCGCTGCGGAAAGATCGGCTGTCTGGAGACCGGAGCCTCCGGCTCGGCTCTCCAACGGATAGTGACGGAGAAACTGGAGGCGGGATGCCCGTCTATGCTGGCTGACAAATACAAGACAGGAAAAGAACTGACGCTCAACGACCTGCTTGGAGCCGTCGAGGAAGAGGATGTCGTGGCGATCGATGCGATGGGAGAGATCGGCACTACCCTCGGAAGAGGTATAGCCGGACTGATCAACATTTTCAATCCGGAAATAGTCATCCTTGGCGGGAAACTGACCGTCGGCGGGGACTATCTTATGCTTCCTGTACGAGCGGCGATCAAGAAATACTCCCTTAACATAGTGAGCAAGGACACCACCATCGTGTTCTCAAAACTCGGGCGCAAGGCAGGATCGCTCGGATGCTGCATGCTCGCACGCACAAGGTTTCTGGGGTTGATGTAGGCTTCGCTTCAATCAAGCCGATCCCGCCCCGTCACCACAAGGTGACCTTTCCTGCAGCCCCGAGATCAAGCGTGGCGGACTCGACTCCCAAAGCGCGGAAAACCCGGCGCATCGAGCGGAGTGACATATCATCTCCTCTCTCCAGTTTGGACACCTGAGACTTCTTGACTCCCATCCTCTTCCCAAGTTCCTCCTGGGTCAGATTCTGATCCAAACGCCGCTCCCGGACAACCTCTCCAAGTCTGAAGGCATTGACCGCATCTGTGACCTCCTTTTCGAAGGTGTCCCTTTCCGGAGTCCCAATCTTACCAAAATGCTCATCAAGAACCTCCTCCAACGGATATAATTTCATTTCAGCCATAATCGTTTATCTTTCATTAAAATAAGACTTCATAATCGTTTCCGCTTTCGCAATCTCCTTATGCGGAGTTTTCTGTACCTTTTTGACAATTCCGTGAGTGACTACCACCAACATTTCCTTTCTCGTGTCCCAAAACGCGAACAAACGATAAGTCATATTGCCATAGAGGGTACGGAATTCCCAAATCTTGGTTCCTGTCAACTTTTTAAACAAATCAGCATCACGCTCACCATCTACAACTCTACGAATATTGTAGTAGATTTTATTTGCGGCAGGACGGGGCAATGATTCTATAAAATCACGTGCTTCCTCCATCAACACCAATCTTAACTTCCCACAAGCCATCTTTCAATGCAAAAATAATAAAAGTTTCCAAAATGCGACACCGTTCCGGAATTATTTTTCAGTCAATTCCGAACCGGACAAAAAGCAATTTATGCGATTTGTCACAACCGACCAAACATCACAGGGGGTAACAACCGAACTTTTTCTGTTTCTTTGCAATTATATATGTTTTTTATCCTCTCGTTGAATTTTACGGGAATTTTACGTAATATTACATTATGTAATTTTGCATAATGTTGTTTTACATTATGACAGCATTATGTCGGAAACGACCAACTGAAGCAGATCAATGACTTGATTTTAAGAGACTGGCTTCGCAAATACATTCAGTTTATGAATCTTACGGTGATATTAGTTTTGATCTCGGCGGTGGCGGTGGCTGCCGTGGTGGCGCTGCTTGTCGTCATTCAGAGGAATGCGGCGGAAAGGCAAAGGATTGCCAAGGAATATGAGGACGCGGAGGACGATCTCCGGAGGCGGCTGATGGAACTGACCGGAGAGAAGGCGGCGCTGGAAAGCACACTCAAGGCCAGGGATGAATATGAAAGCCGGCTCAGGGAGGAGCAGGAGAAAGCGCTTGAAACACAAAGGCAAGCTCAGGAGAAAGCTATGGCCGCCCAAAGGGAGATCCAGGAAAAGGCGATGGCGGAGCAGAAGGAGGCGCAGGAAAAGGCTTTGAATATGCAGAAGGAGCAGCATGCAAAAGAGCTTGAGAATATGAAGGATGCGTTCAAGGCCCTGTCGGCGGACAACAGTTCCGAGTTCAAGAGGCAGAGCGCGGAGTCGATCTCCGATCTTCTGAAACCGATACAGGAGAAGTTCGCCGAGTTCGGCAAGGCCGTGCAGGAGTCCAGAAAGGAGGCCGTGGAGCAAAGCGCGCAGCTGAAAGAGCATATTCACAATGTGATGGAGCGGTCGCAGGCGGTGGGAGACGAGGCCAGAAACCTGGCGAACGCGCTTACGGGATATTCAAAGGTGCAGGGGGACTTCGGCGAAATGCTGCTGACCGACGTGCTGAAGAACGCCGGGCTGGTGGAAGGCGTGCACTTCTTCACCCAGAGCGTGATGACGGACGAGGCTGGGCATGAGATCAAGAGCGAGGGCGGCAGGACGATGATCCCGGACGTGATGGTGCTTTACCCGGACGACACGACCGTCATCATCGATTCAAAGGTCAGTCTGAACTCTTACAAGGAATATATCAACGCGGAGAAGGTGGAGGATCGAGTAAGGTTCGCCAAGGCCCATGTCGAGAGCGTCCGCAAGCATGTGGACGAGCTTAAGACCAAGGACTACGCCTCGTATATTCCGGAAGGGAGGCGGAAAGTGAACTACAATCTGATGTTCATCCCGGTCGAGGGGGCGTTCAGGCTTATGCTGGAGGAGGATCCGATGCTCTGGCAGGTGGCCAAGGACAACAATGTGTTGATCGTGAGCCAGATGACTCTCGTGATAGTTCTGAATATGATCCAGATGGCATGGAAGCAGGCGAACCAGGAGAAGAACATCGCCGAGGTTTACAAGACAGCCGAGGAACTGATGAGCCAGCTCAGCGGTTGGATGGAGAGCTATGTGGCGATCGGAACCATGCTCGGCAAGGCCCAGACTGCCTACGAGACCTCGACCAAGAAACTGACCGAGTCCAACCAGAGTGTCGTCAAGAAGATCCAAAAGCTGGAGAGACTCGGCCTCTCCCCCAAGAAGTCCCAGGCCAAAATAAAACCCGGAGCCCGTAAAACCGGCCCCGAATCCATAATTCCACCCGAGCTCTCCGAAACTCTCACCAACGAATAATATAAAACTCGGAGCGTAAGCGACTCAAGGGGTTTGGGGAGAACGCTCCCCAATGCCCCACCGGAGCGACTGGGGGTTGGATGGACAGTCTATGAACATCTAAAGGATGTTCATAGACTGCTCGCGGATCTTCTCCAGCTCGTCCTTCATCCGGACGACGACCTTCTGCATGCCGGAATGGTTGGCCTTGGAACCGGTCGTGTTGATCTCGCGGCCCATCTCCTGGATGATGAAGCCAAGCTTGCGGCCGGGATATTCCTCACCGTCAATCGTGTCCACGAAGTACTTGCAGTGCTGGCGGAGACGGACTTTCTCCTCGTTGATGTCCAGTTTCTCAAGGTAGAAGATCATCTCCTGCTCAAAGCGGGACGGATCAACCTTCTGCTGAAGAGCCTCCAGATTCTTCATCAGTTTCTCCCTCACGGCGTCGATCCTCTCCTTCTCGAAGCCCTCGACCTGATTCTCAAGGTCAAGGATGTTCCGCACCCTTGAGGTGACATCCCTGTAGAGAGCCTCCCCCTCCTTCGCGCGATAGTCATTGACGGCGGCAATAGCCTCGTCTATGGCCTTTTCCACTACCGGCCAGTTCTCCTCGGTGATGATGTCCTGCCGGGAGTTGTCCATCACGTCAGGGAAACGCAGGATGGAGGCGAGCATCTCGTTAGGATTGAAAGACAGAGAGTCAAAAACAGGAAGCGAGGCGCTGAAGTCCATCAGCTGGTCGTAATATTCCCGAAGAAGTTCCTTGTTGATCTGCTTGGCCATTCCACCGGCCTTCGGCTCCCATGTGATGTAAAAGTCGATTGTTCCACGTACAAGGGAATCCGTAATCTTCCTGCGCACAAGCAGTTCCTTGTCTTTGGGAAGAAGCGAAGACTTGATGTTGGCGTCAGAGTTTTTGCCGTTGAGCGTCTTGATCTCGATGGTGAGTTTACCTGTCTCCAGGACGGCCTCAGCCTTGCCGTAACCGGTCATTGACTTGATCATATTCATAAATTTTACCACCCGGACCGGGATTCATCGTAGCAGGATCCCGCTTCCGGCGCAAAGATAGTGATTCCTCGGCAAAATCACGTAATCTCTGACCGTGAAACACCTTGCCAAAAGGCACTATCCGATTCTGACGACAGCGCTGACAGGAAAATGGTCAGAAGCGAACCTGCCGGAATACAACGTAGGGTCACAGCGGTAGGATTCGACAGCCACACCTTCGCCGCGACAGTAGATGAAATCTATGCGGTCACGGCCTGAGGGATATTTATAGGCGTTATAGGTACCTGAGGGGCCTTCATGCGAAAGAGCGAGATCAAAAGCGTCACGCCAATATTCACGGAAAGAGACGGAAGCGGGAGTGTCAGGGGCTGTGTTCATGTCGCCGACCAGAAATGAAGGCAGGCGTTCCGTGTTGAAGCGTTCTTCCATGCGGCGGTACAAAAGTGCGTACCTGGCGTTTGGAGCCTTGTTGAAGCATGCGTGGGTACACATCAGGAACAACCGTTCTCCGGAAGCCTTATGCCTCAACACGGCGCAGCACCCTCCACGGCGATAGTTTCCGTTCGGTCCCACATCCGCCAGCGAACAGACATCCGGAGTGTCGGAGATCCAGAAAAAACTCCTTTCAAGCATGTCGAAAAGTGATTTTTTGAACATTATGCCGTGTGCCTTGTCCCCTTCCCCGTTCTGTGAATATGGACTGAAAAACCAGAATGAATATTCATTCCCAAGTTCTTCCGTCAAGTCCCGCTGCATCCTGGAGTTGACCTCCTGAAGACCGGCCACATCGAACCCGGCGCTCCGCAGGGATGCCAGTAGCCTTGGTTTCCTGACCGCCCAGCAGTTATCGTGTCCGGAGTCAAGATGCTCCATCCTGAGGTTATATGTACCAAGCGTGAATCTCATTTCCAAACATTTACCGGCCTTCTGTCGAGACTAAAGGCAATGTCACAATAAAATCAGCGTAGATCGGGCAATGATCTGAAGGATAGTACCCTTCGTACCGCCTGTTGTCGCAGGTGTAGCCAAGAGGCTTGACCCCTTCCCCACGATAATAGATGTAGTCTATCCTCGGGGCGGCGTTCATATCCTCGTTCTCCCCCCGCTTGTTGAAAGTCCCGACGGAACCTTTGCGGACATCAGCCGGAACGGTCAGGAAAGTGTCGTTCCAATAAGTGCGGAACAATTCCGAAGACTTGGTCCATTCCCTTGTGTTAAGGTCGCCGACAAAGAACGACGGAAGGCTCTCGGGGTTATATTCCTTCGCCCTCTCAAGGATGACCGGAGCGGCATTGGCGTTGGCTTCCTTTCCCAAAGGCATGTGACTAATCATCAGGAAGAAACGCAAGCCGGTAGCGTTTTCCTTGAATATGGCGCAGCAAGCTCCACGGGTGTACTTTCTCTCGTCCCACCCTTTGCTCTTCACATCCGGAGTCGGAGACAGCCAGGAATGGTGGCTACCCAACATCGTGAAACGATTCTTGCGATAGACGATTCCCTGCGCCTTCGGACCGGCTCCCCCTTCCTTGTTGTAAGGGCTGAATATGAACCATTGTTATCAACCAATCCAGATTCCTGGCGACCGACATCTCGACCGGCTTGTAACCTATGCAAGAGAACTGAACCGTGGCGTCGGACGGAACGTTGAAGACAAATCCTCCTTTCTCGTCCGTCATAGCACCTCCGAACTCAGGGTGACCCTTGACAAGGACAGCGACACCCGGTACCGGTTTGGAATCCTCGTCGATCACAGATCCTTTGATCTTCACGGTCTTGGATGCGGATCGATTCTGAGCCGAGGCCTGGAAACCCGTTCCGGACAAGGAACCGAGGGTCAGGCACATCAGAACAGCCAAAGCAACCCGGAGGATTGACCCCAGGCTGCGTTGGATTGATTGTCCGTAATTATCCTTCATTAGTTATAATGTATTTAGTGTTCATCATTCAATGTGGACGCTCACTATTCCCGTTCCATGCTCACACTCTCACGCTCTATCAGGAAAACAGGGCTGTCCCACATCGGCAGGCCGGACAGGCGGACATTCCCGCCGCTCAGGCCGCCCCTGAGAATCACGGTCTTGACTTCATGCACCTTACCGGTGATCGGCTCCACGTACACAGGATCCTTCATGTCAAGGCCTTTGATCGTCATGCTCACGTTGTCCTTCTCAAGGACATCGGTCGGCATCTGGTCACTGTACCACAGCATGGCTCCCACTGTCTTCCCGGCCTCATCCTTTATTCCCACAACGGAAATCTCTCTTGTGGCGTTGTGATCCACCTCAAGGTCGAAAGGATGAACTTTCGTAGTCAGCAGGCTTACCATATGCTGCACCGCATAATAAGAAGGCCTCTTGTAAACAACCTTCTTCCGGAGGTTCATCCTGATGAGTCCAAACGACTGAAGCATGTTTTCATACTGTAAGTCCACCATAGTGAATATGTTTGACATTATCTCCAGACGGAAGTCATTCGCCATGCGCCTCAGATCCCACTTGGCCTGCTTGTACTCGCTCCACTCGTAGTAGTTCATCGCATGGCCATATTCAAGGATTGAAGGACATCCGGTCTCACCCTGGAACAACTTGATTTTCGGGGAATATGACTTCATCAGGCTGTCAAGGGCAAGGATGTCGGTCGTGGCGTTGTCAGGATTAGGATAATACGGATGGAAAGAAACCATGTCGATCAGATCGGTCTTCTTCCTGTCCTTAAGGATGTCCATGACTTTCTTCGGCCATGCGGTAGGCACTCCTGACAGGCCGAATCCGATGATCACGGCCTTGCGGTTGACCTTTCTGATCTCCTCGGCCGTGGCTATGAGCATCTCCGCATAGGCCTCCGGATTGTTCTTGCCCCTGAGGTTCGGCTCGTTCCAGATCTCCCACATGGCGACGCGGTCACCGTAGTGCTTGACCGTCTCACGGACGTATTTCAGCCAAGGCTTCATCACCTCGTCTGTCGTGAAGATACCGGAGCCGAGATTCCAGTCAGCTCCGTAAAGAGGATTGCCGTAGCAAAGGCACATCCATGGGCGGACTCCCTGTGAGTTCAACCCGTCCACAATCTCGTCCAGCCATGCGAAATCGTACTTGCCCTTCTCCTGCTCGCATTTGGCCCAGCCGCTCTGGATTCTGGCGTAGCCGACTCCGAGAGGTCCGACGTACTTCCTGAACTGGCTGAAATCAGCGTAGTCCCTGTCAAGGGTCTCGCAGCCGATGGACCATCTGGAATCCCCTGAACCGTCCGCCGGTTTGGTCACAAGTTTTCCCGCCTCCGGCAATCTGGTGGCATAAATGTTGAAATTCCTCCACGTCACAGAATACGGCTTCTTTTGAGCGGAGACAGACATCACAGTCACAAGAATCAAGGCTGTGGTTAAAAACAACTTCTTCATATCTCTTTCTTTATTCGTTAATTTTCGTCCGATGTTATGTGTGTTGTGGTGTGGTATCCACAATGCAAATATATCAACAATTTCCGGTTCTTCAAAAATTTTTAAGAAATGTTGAGCCGGAAGGAAGGCCGGTTCTCAGAAAGAACCAGCTGAATATTTCTGTCAGAAAGAGTTGCGATGAATCATCCGGAAATCGCACTTCTGCTTGAAGAGTTTCCCGTCCAGAATCATCTCGGCCGCAAGACGCCCCATCTGCACGAAGTCAACCGAGATTGTGGTCAGGCCGTCAAGCACGATCTCACTCATCGGAGACTCGTTGTAAGAGATGATTCCGAAGTCCCGCCCCGGCTTGAGTTTCTGCGACTTGGCGGCTCTGGCCAGCTTGATGAGTTCCATGTCGAACTGACCGTGCAGAATCAGATAGACCTCCTTAGGCTTCACTATCTGAGGTGTGACCTGGGTGTAGAACTCGTAAGGTATCTCGTTCTCTTCGCAGAAACGGGACACGGCCTTGGAGATCATGGTGTGGTACAGACTGGAAAGCTCGATGACAACATTCAGCTTAGGAACCTTCTTCAGTTTCTTGACACCCATCGCGAGACCATAGTAAGCATCGTTCTCAAAATCCTGATAGACAGCCCCATAGTTACCCGGGAGCTCAGGCAGATAGTTGTCCATGATTATGAGCTTGCGGTTGGGGATCCTCCTCAACGCCTTCAGGACACGTTTCTGGGTCTCGGGATCCAAAGGGAAATGCGGGGTGATGACATAGTAGTCGAACTTGCCCAGATTCTCATCGATATAATATTCAAGAAGATTGATCTGCTGGTTGTGCAGGTAGATGGTGATGTCCGCCTTGCCGCCGATCGTGTCGTGGAAAGAGTTGTAAAGCATCTGCTTGGTGCTGCTGAACTTGTCGAAAAGGAGGAGCACACGCATCTGCCGGTTACTGTTCCTGTCCGCGATGTAGTAACCCTTTCCCTGCGTGGAATATATCACCCCCTTGTCCCGGAGATGGAAATAGGCTTTCTTGACGGTCTCCTTCGAGATGTCCAGCAAGGAGGAAAGTTCGTTCATTGAAGGAAGCAACTCTCCGCTGTGGAAAGCGCCGCCATTGATTCCGGATTCAATCTGGTCCATAAGCTGCTTATAGACCGGAACAGGCGAAGAGTTATCAAGGCTTAATACTATCGGCATACAAAAAAAACATCCAGACCGTGGTCAAGTCTGGTATGATCACAAATTTAAAAAAATATTTTGACTTAAGAAAATAAAGGGCTACATTTACACCACACCACAACACACTTACGTCACTACCGGGAAAAGAGAAATCATGAAATCAAAGGAACCGGGAATGAGCGCGGTCGGACTGGCGGTGACATTTCCCGGCCCCTTTGACTACAATGCCGGGGTTCCGCTGATGACACACAAATTCGCGGACATCTACGGGATGGATATGAAAGAATGGTTCAAAGGAATCGCCGGAAAGGATTTCAAGGTCAGTTTCGTGCACGACGTGAACGCCCAGCTTTCAGGCGAGATGTTCCATGGAGCCGGCACCGGCTACAAGAATGTCTGCGTCATCACCTTAGGCACAGGGCTGGGATTCGCGTTCAGCATCGACGGCAAGATCCAGTACTCTTCCACGGCGTCTCCGGCCAGAAGCATCTACAAGATGCCCTACATGGATGGGGTCCTTGAGGATTATGTCTCCAAACGTGGATTTCTCAAAGCTTACCGTGAATTGAGCGGCAAGGAAGAGCCCTGGCTGACAGTCAAGGAGATAGGCGTCCGCGCCGGAGCCGGGGAACCAGCCGCACTGGCAACGTTCTCACATGTCGCGACCCTCCTCGCTCAGGCCGTAAGCCCGATCCTTTCCGAGACCGGCACGGAGTGTCTTCTTCTTGGAGGTCAGATCTCCCGCTCGTACATATTCATGGAAAAGGCTCTGAAAGAGGGACTTGCGGGCGTGGCTCCAATAAATCGCATCTCCCCCGTCGCCCACATCGAGGAGGCCGCCCTCTACGGAGCCTTCGCCACCTTCGCCCGCCAATACCCGGACATTCAGTAGGTTACAGCAACCATACCTGCCGTAATTTCAAGAATATTAAGGACGCGCCTCAAATTCGACGACGGAGTCTGCGACATCTATCATAGACACGAGACGTCCGTAGGACCGGACACCTGGTCCGAGAAGAATGACAACGTGTCCAACATACTTGACTTCGGAAACAAGATAAACGCGGAGACAAGGCTGGCCCGGCGGCTTAACGTGAACGCCGGCCTGCGCTGCCAAGTGTATGCGGTGACCGACAAGGTTTACAATTTCCTGGAGCAAAGGGCCGCGGTGAGCTTCGGTTGCTACAATGTTTACGGAAGAAAAATCCGATGTACGCCGAAATCGAGGAGTCATCCTACGACGGCTACGGACTCAGGCTGACCTCCGTCTTCACCGCATTCCCTACGATAAGGTACACATTATTCTTCTGACAAAAGCAAGAAACGCAAGAATATTAGGTTGACACTGTGCTTTCCTGCCAGAAATCAACTCCACCGCCCCATGAATTCCTCCGATAACGCAAATTTCTAATCAGGAAGTCTAAAAAATATCATTTTATCAGAATACGTTTATATTCAAAAGTATTTCATGTTCCAAAGTAATCGTTCAGTAATGAATAAGTAGGGGTTCGGTGATAATCATTAAAGTTCACAGGCCATGCAATTTCCGTATAAAACGTTTATAATCAAGTACTACTAGAATAAAGAATTTGGATTTTTGAAAATCATTTGCTTTCTTGCAAGCCCCGACGAGAAATCGTATATAAAACAACTAAGACAAATGAGACAGATTTTCAAATGCATCGCGGCAACCGCTATCGCCGCTTGCTTCGCATCCTGCGAAAAGTCCTACGAGGAACTGGATCCTCAATTTCCTGCCATCAGCGACGGCAAGTCCGTCGCCATCAGTTCAGGCGAGACGGTAACCATCGATTTCACGCTGAATGATGTACGCGGCAATGACATCACGGTCAAAATAGATGACAATGCCGTAGAGGACTACAAGGTCAGCTACACCCTCAACTCCGGGAATGACGATGGGACAATCAGCATAGCAGCCCCGGCCATGATTCTTGACGGAACCCCGTTCAACGTCAATGTCACTTTCAGCGACGAGCTCAACAACAGGACAGCCTCGAAAACAGTGAACGTGACTCCGACGGTTCTTGAAGGCTACGTAAAGCTCTCCGAGGCAGCCAACTCTTTCATCGTGGCTCCTGGAGCATACGTCCAGTTCCCTACCTTCAAGGGCAACAGCGGACTGAAATCAGGAGCAGTGTCACTTGCCCTCGCCTGGCAGGATGCTGTCGGCCTCTTCGCCGAGGTCGCGCAGGTAAATGAATCCGACGCCATCGTCCACTTCGCCTCGGGCAAGGAAGGCAACGCCGTCATCAACGGCCTCGACGCTTCCGGCAATGTCGTGTGGAGCTGGCTCTTCTGGGTAACGGCTGACGCTCCGAAGGATGTCAAAGTCGGGGACTTCACATTCCAGGACCGCAACATCGGCGCGCTGAACCTCGACGAGAAGAGCGAACTCTCCGTAGGTCTCGTGTACCAGTACGGCCGCAAGGATCCGTTCCCGGGAATCCGCTTCGATGAGCTGGAAGCCAGACCAGTCTATGATGCTTCCGGTGCGGAGGTCGAGATCAAGATTGTAAAGAACACAGAAGCGAACAATCTGGAAAACGCAATCAAAAACCCGACAATCTTCTATAACAACACGTACTCCCGTGGAGCTAAACACGGCTACAGCTGGCTCACCACTGACGCCACGACTTTCGGAGCCGACAACTTCAAGGCTCTTTGGGAGAACGGAGGGAAAAAGAGCACTTACGACCCATGCCCTGCCGGTTACAAAGTGGCCAGTGCCTCAGCCTGGACCGCAGTCAAGGCGGCTACCGATGTCAAGGAGCTTTGGGATTCAAGCTACGAGAATTCCGATCTCATCGGTACCAGCGAAAAGTACGCTGCCGGCAACAGGAAGAAAGCTCAGTTCAGAGGTTGTGTCTATGACGGTCTGAGATTCACCATCACAGGTGAGATCAACTCCAACTCAACCAAATTCTCATGTGTGAACTGTGTCGGCACGCTTCTTCCTAGAGCCGTGGTTTGGTGTTCAGACATTGATCCTGACTATGCAACCGCACCTGACTCCTATAATTTCAGAGGAGGCGTGTTCAAGGTCAACACCATCGGCAGCGGCAACTACGATGACATCTCCGCCATCAAGGTGGATCCATTGGCACGTGGTAACTTCAATCTCTGTTATGCGTTCCCGGCACGCTGCATAAAGGAATAATTTAAACCTCGTCTAAATTTGATGAAAAGAGTTCTTAACTTCATCGCCCTTGTAGTAACGGGGGCGGTGACATTGATCAGCTGCACGTATAATGAGTTGACAAACCCTTATGGGGAGCTTAACATTATCTTCGACACGGAAAAGGTGTCCCTAAACGCTGGTGAGGCAATAGAGGTTCCGTTCACTGTCACTGGCACTGACGGTGCCGCACTTGATTTCGAGCCGTCCTCAGACAACAGCAAGGTTAAGTGCAAGCTGAGCAAGATCGACTATGACAACGCCCAGGGAGTGATCTTGGTCAGTGCTTCAAAGACAATCTCCAGCGACATTGAGGCACAGGTATTCCTCAAAGTCTCAGACTCTCATCACAGAAAGCTCACGCGGTTTGTGGATGTCTCTGTGACTGGCAACGGAGGTGGAGGTTCCGGGGAAGAACCCGGTGGCGAAAAGGGTGACGATGACTACGGTGATTTAGGAATATTCTTCGACACAAGCGCCCCGGCAATCAATCCTGGGCAGACTTTGGAGATTCCTTTCACCGTCACGGGTTCCGAAGGAGCCACACTCGACCTTGTGCCTTCCGTTGACAACAGCGACTACTCATGCGCGCTTGGCAAAGTGGACTATGTCAACTATCAGGGAACCATCAAACTGACTGCCCCGGAAGTGATAACAGAAGCGACCGAGGTCAAGGTTTCGCTGACAGCGAGCGACACTCACAAGCGCAGCCTGACAAAGAGTGTCAGCGTCAAGGTGAATGCCTCCGAGCCTCTCACAATCACAGTTCTCGGCGAGCCTGCTTCAATGGCAGTCAAGGCAGGCGGATCTTTCTCCCTGTCCTACAAGGTTTTGAACCTCGCTCCCGCGAAGATCACCGGAACCCCTACAGTAGAGGTGTCTTCTGGATGGAGCACGGAAGTCTCAGTCAGCGAAGACATCATCAAAGTGAAATACAACGCTCCGGCTTCGATAGGCCAGACTCTCGAAATCAAGATCAGTGCGACTGATGACCACAACAGGAAGGTTGAATATTCCGGTTCACTTTCCATCGTCGAGATCACTACAACCGCCGGTGCGGCCAACTGCCACGTCGTAAAACCAGGCGGCACATTGACAATCAAGGCCGTGAAAGGCAATTCGACAACAGCTCTGGAATTTGACAATGCGACTCTTGTTTGGCAGGATGCCATAGGGCTTGTAAGTTCAGTTTCCGGAAACGGAAGCGAAGGAGTTGTCGTTGTCAGACTTGCCGACGGCAAGGAAGGCAACGCGGTGGTCGCCGCGCGCGACGGTGACAGGATTGTGTGGAGTTGGCATGTCTGGGTGACGGACTACGATCCTGAGGCCGACATCTTTGAATGGACTGATGCCAACGGAATCACTTACAAATACATGGACCGCAATCTCGGAGCTTTGAGCGCGGAAAAGTACAGCAAGGAATCACTCGGCCTGATGTACCAATGGGGACGAAAGGATCCGTTCCCGGGTGGAGATGACGTGGAATCCCAGATTCAGAAACGCATCTACGACATCAACGGGAACCAGATCTACATGAAGATTGAGGAAAGGCCGACATACAACGACAACACAAGCACCAATCTCCAACTGGCGATAGAACATCCGGACGTTTTCTACGGTGCGCCTTCAAGCTCATGGCCTGTGGTGGATTGGCTCACGGACAAGGCCGCTCTCCAGAACAACGACCTTTGGGGCGGCAAGACCAACGCCAAGACAATATACGACCCATGCCCTGAGGGATGGAGGATACCTGCAGCAGGAAACGGCTGGGGCTTCCGCACCGAGTACAAGAAAAAGGGTTCACTCAATGATGACGGTGAATATGACGAATCGTACCCATGGTTTCAGGATTACGACAAATGCATCGGCTTCCGTTACAAGACAAAAGCCGGCAAAGAGTATTGGTTCCCGCTTGTAGGCAAACTCGACCCGAATAATGGCACGCTCCAAAGCGTGGGAGGAAGCGGGTACTACAACACTTGCACAGACAATTCAAACACCGTGTTTTACGAATGCTTGGCATGGGGCAATCCTGCCAGCGAGTCCATGCTCAACCGCACTCACGGTGCAGCCACCCGTTGCATAAAGGAGTAATATGAGAAAGAAAACAATTCTGCTCACGTTGCTGGCTATGTTCGCGGCCATGCTGCCGATGTCGGCACAGAAGATATCAGTCACCGGCCAGGTGACTGATATTTTTGGCAACGCGCCGCTTCCCGGTGTGGCGGTCCTTGAGAAAGACGGGACCAGTCACTCCATCACTGACATTGACGGGAAATATTCAATATCAGTTCCTTCCAACGCGACCTTGGTTTTCTCATGCCTCGGAATGCAGGAACAGTCCATCGAAGTGAAAGGGCGCGCTGTAATCAACGTGGTGATGTCAGCCGATGTCAATGTCCTTGATGACGTCCTTGTGGTGGCTTATGGCACCGCATCCAAAGAATCGTTCACAGGTTCAGCGGAAACGATTAGAGGTGAGAAACTGCGTGACAGACCTGTAGCGGATGTCTCCAGAATGCTTGACGGACAGATGTCAGGTGTGATGACCACATCCGGAAGCGGGCAGCCAGGCAGCGGAGCCGGAATCATGGTAAGAGGATTCGGCTCGATCAACGCCAGCAGTTCCCCGCTCATTGTCGTGGACGGAATCCCTTATGACGGAAGCCTCAACTCACTCAATCCCAACGACATCGAAAGCCTGTCCGTACTTAAGGACGCATCCGCAGGAGCGCTCTACGGCTCCAGAGGAGCCAACGGGGTGGTCATCGTTACAACCAAGAGCGGAGGAAATGCCGATGAAAAGATTTCCATAGACTTTACCGCGCGCGCAGGCTTCAACTCGATGGCGATCAGTCCGTACGAGACCGTCAATGCCACTCAGTACATGGAACAGATGTACAGGGCGACCTACAACGATCTCGTCTACACAGAAGGCTACCTTCCTGACAAGGCAGTGTCCTTGACTCCGTCACGCCTTGCAAAAAATGTCCTCGGCATCGACAACAAGTACAACATCTTCGACAAGGATGTGGAGAATCTTTTCGATGCGGACGGAAAGGTCGTCAGTGATGCTGTGGCCAAATACTCTTCGGATTGGCTTGGAGAGGCAAAGGCCAAGCTTCCAACACGTCAGGAGTATCTCTTTTCCATGTCCGGAGCATCGGATGTAAGCAAGTATCTTGCGTCGCTTGGCTACCTTGATGAAAACGGGACAATCTCCACAACATCATTCCGACGCATAACAGCCAGACTCGGAGCCGAATTTACGCCCTACGACTGGTTTGAGTTCGGCCTTAACGCCAATTATTCCAACTCAAGAAGCGACTATCTCGGAGCGTCCGGGACCCAGGCCAACAACATCTGGTACACAGCCATGATGATGGCCCCGATCTACCCGGTGTACGAGCTCGACTCTGACGGGAACGCAATCCTTGAAAACGGCAAGCGCGTCTTTGACTATGGTTCATCAAGGCCGGCAGGTGCGCAGAACAACCGCAACTGCATCGCCACCCTTTTTGATGACGACTACAACATGACAAGCGATAATGTCAACCTGCGAGGACATCTGGGAATAAAATTCGGAGACTTCAAGCTGAGCACTTCTCTGGGAGCCGACATCTTGAACGAGAACAACACCACGAAGTACAACCGCAACAACGGAAACGCGGCCGGCAGCGGACGTCTTACCAAGGAATACCAACGCACACGCAGCTACACATGGAACCAACTGCTGTCCTACAAGCATGTTTTCGGTGAACACACCGTGGACGTTATGGCGGGACACGAATTTTACAACATCGAATCCCATTATCTTATGGGACAGAGAACCGGTTTCCCTTTCGATGACTTTACGGAGCTTGGAATGGGTTCCACCCTCGCGGACGCCACATCCACCGGTGAGACCTACAGCATAAACTCATGGCTGTGCAGGGCGAACTACAATCTCGCCGACAAGTACTACCTTTCAGCAAGCCTGCGCACTGACGGGTCCTCCCGGTTCATCAAAAAGAACAGATGGGGAACATTCTGGTCACTTGGAGCATCATGGAGGGTTTCACAGGAGCCGTTCATGCAAGGAATAGACTGGCTGGACAACATGACGCTTAAGGCCAGCTACGGCATTCAGGGCAACGACAACATCGGCTCATACTACGCTTGGCAGGCTCTCTATGACATGACCTACCCGAATGCGACATATTCAGGAGCCATCATCTCCTCTCTTGAGAATCAGGATGTGACATGGGAGAAGAATGGCAACGTGAACATTGGAGTCGAGTTCAAGATACTCGGCCGGATGAACGGAAGCATCGAGTGGTACAAAAGGACCACCACGGACATGCTTCTTGAATATCCTATCGCCATCTCCTTGGGCTTCCCCGGCTATTACGCCAATGTCGGGGAAATGTACAACACCGGAATGGACATGACATTAGGCTACGACATTCTCAACTCTCCGGACTTGTTCTGGAACGTGTCGCTCATGGGCTCGACCGTCAACAACAAGGTTGTGTCCCTTACCGGCAACGGTGAGGACATCAACAACGGAGTGTACCTTATCCGCGAAGGCGAGGCAGTGAACACATTCTACATGGCCCGCAGCGCCGGTGTTGATCCCGCGACCGGAGAGCAGCTTTATCTTGCCTACGCCAAGGACAAGAATGGCAATCCTGTCAAGGGTAGTGAGTACGTGACCAACAATGCAACCATAGCTTCCGGATGTAAATGGCTCTGCGGCAGCAGGCTGCCTGACATCTATGGATCACTGTCCTCCAGTCTTCACATCAAGAATGTGGACATCTCCGCCTTGTTCACATATTCTTTGGGCGGCAAGATCTATGACAGCACCTATAGTTCCCTGATGGAACCGTCTTACGTAGGTCAGACGTATCACATGAACTCTCTGCGGGCATGGACCGAGGCCGGGCAGATCACAGATGTCCCGAAGATCACTACCACCGCCACGACCGTCATCAACGATCGATTCCTCATCGACGCTTCCTACTTCAGCATAAAGAGCGTCTCGGCAGGCTACACATTCAGGTCCGCAAGTCTGGAGAAATACCATGTCCGTTCTCTCCGTCTTTACGCCTCCGGAGACAACCTCCTGATGCTGAGCGCCCTAAAGGGGCTAAATCCACAGAGCAGTTTCTCAGGTTCAACCTCCTACACCTACACTCCGAACCGTACGGTCTCACTCGGTGTGGACATTAAATTCTAAGCTTCATGAAAAGATTTCCAATCATTATCATATTGTCCGCCACGATGTTTGGTGCGTGTTCCTCGCTGATGGAGACCTCCCCCACCACAGATGTGGACAAGGAAAGGATTCTCGCGGACGCGGAAGGCCTGCAAGTCGCGATGAACGGAGTATATTCGACAATGTACAACCGTCTTGACTTCGTCTCCGCCAACGCTCATCAATGCTTCGGCAACATGGCGGTGACACTTGCCGCCGACCTGATGGGCGATGACATGGTGCAGACAGCACAAGGTGCCGGATGGTTCTGGAAGGACTACAACTACGACCAGCGCAGCCGCTACACCAGCAAAATCTGGCGTTGCTACTTCACATGGGAATATTTCTACGAAATCATCAGCAACGTCAACCACATAATCTCAGCGGCGGAGACAGCCACAGGAGACGAGAATGAAATCAAATGCACGACAGCGCAGGCATACGCGGCGCGTGCGTTCAGCTACTTCATGCTGATCCAGTCATTCCAGCAGACATTGGTCGGTCATGAGGACCTTCCGGGTGTGCCGATCTACACCGAGCCGACAACAGCGTCAAGCAAAGGCAGGAAGCGCAGCCCGGTAAGAGAAGTCTATGCCCGGATAGACGAGGACCTTGAGACAGCGGTCTCTCTGTTCGAGGAATGCGGTGTCAAGCGCAAACATATCTCCAATCTCGATCTCTACTCCACAAGTCTGCTCCAGGCCCGTGTGGCTTTGGTCGAGAACGACTGGAACAAAGCGGTTGTGGCAGCCAAAAGAGCGATCAGCACCCCCTACGCATCGCTGCTCTCCAAGTTGGATGCGACCGTGACCAAAGGCACATTTGACGACAGCACCACTGATTGGACCACAGGAAAGACTCCGTTCAACAGCGTCAGCTCGTCCTCGGTGATGTGGGGTGCGGAGATCATCTCCGACCAGTCAACGGTGTTCGCCTCATTCTTCTCGAACATGGACGCATGCACCAACGTCTATTATGCGGCGGAATCCCCCAAGTGCATAAGCAACTGGCTATATGCCCAGATTCCCGACTCCGACATCCGAAAGGGATGGTGGAACGGAAACATAGGCGTGAGCGAGAAGGAATGGAAATATGGAGCCAACATCAACTACAACCAGTTCAAGTTCCAATGGGCGGATCAGAATTCCTACAAAGGGGACTACATATTCATGCGTCTTGAGGAGGCTTACCTGATCCTTGCCGAAGCGCTTTGCCGCATGGGCGACGACAACGAGGCCAAGAGCGCCCTTGGAGAGATCATGAGCCGCCGGGATTCCAATTGGAGCGGCACATTGGACACGCTAGGAGGAAACGAACAGACTTTCGGCACTGTAGGAACCGTGAAGACTCTTTTGGACGAAATCCTGCTGCAACGCAGAATCGAGCTCTGGGGCGAGACTGGACGGATCTTCGACATTCTCAGGCTCGCCAAAGGCTGGACACGGTACTGGAAAGTGAACGGCGAGGAATCCAATCACACCAACTACCTCAGCAAGTATCCGGATTATCTCAATTTCCCGGCGGACTACATCGAATGCATCCTGATGATACCCCAGGTGGAAATAGACAACAATCCAAACATCAATCCCGAAGACCAGAATCCTTATGTTCAGAACTAATGTATTAAGTAACATTCAAAAAATAACCTGCATCATCTTAAGGAATCTTTTCGGTCTAGATCTCTTTTCTCATCAGTCATGTGCCACCGGCACACTCCTTCTTCAAAAAAAGATCTATCCTCGAAAATCTTCTCTTAATCTGAAGCAACTTATTTTTTTCATGTTCCTAAAATATATCTTCCCGAGCGTCGCGGCCATGGCGCTGTTGTCCTGCACAAGAGAGAATGAAGGTGCCCTCTACGATGGCGAAAGCGGATTCGCCTTCGCCTCAAACGTGCTCTACGCGGAGGTATCTTCCGATGACAAAGGCACTCTGGAGATCCCTGTCTACAGAGGTGTCAACGGCACGGCGGAGCAGGCTCATGTGTCATTCAAGTACGACACCGCACCGCAGGAGGCGTCAACTCCTGTCTGGGAAGACGCTGATCCTAACGATGTGTTCTCACTGGTGTCGTCCAAGGTCACTTTCTCACCTAATTCGTGCAAGGCCTTGGTACGCCTGAGGTTCAGCGACACAGGCAAACTGAAGACTTCCGAGAAATACAGGATGAGACTGGACATCATCGATGGAGTCTCCCCTTCCGGACGAAGCACGATCACTGTGACCGTGACAAAGAAACTGGTGTTCAAAAAATACGGAGACTGCGACTACTTCGATGAATGCATCTTCGAGAAGGCCTACGGGACTGAAATCTACAAGGCGGACGGGGAGGAGATATACCGTGTCATGGATCCATACCGTGAAGGTCTGGTAGCCGAGGAATATGCCGCCAACGGATGGATGGGCAGCACGCCGGACTACGTGGAGTTCCACTGCGAGGGAAACCACATCATCTTCAACGAATTTCCCACAGGCATGCTCTTCAACGGCAAGTACATGGCGTACGCATATTTCCCAAGTGATTACAAATGGGGACGCGATTTTTCAAAGTATGACGCACAGAACCTCAAACTGGACGACAAGCATTTCCAGCTATACGCTGTCTATTGTCTGCCTTCATTCCAGTACGGCTACATGAACGACGGTATCTACAAAATCGACATCAAAGTACTGGAGCAGAAATAAAGTTCAGATGACCTCTATCTCGGTAATCCGGTCGCCTGTCTGGATTCTGACCGGTCCTGTCGAGCCTTCAACCGAACGGACGATGACCTGGGCCTTGCCACTGAACGCCTCGTCCTTCGGGAAGCAGCAGTAGTCCAGGATTCCGAACCGGGAGCCGGTGGCCGGCCAGACCATCGGGTAAGGTTCGCCACGGTAGTTCTGGCCGGTCCAGTAGAACAAGCCGCCGGAATTCCGGCCGCCACTGGTGGGTCCAGACCGAGACAGTCGTCGGCTGCATCAACCAGTACCAGAAAACCGGAGGGTCACATTGGCTCGAATCAGCCGAGGCCGAATGGTCTTTCATCCGCCACCACATCATCTGTCCCGACGGCGAGTGATACTGGAGCCTCCGCTCCGACGGCACCCCGAACACCACCGATGACCGCGCCGGCTTCTGGAAATGCCCATACCACAACGGCCGCATGTGCCTTGAGGTTCTCGAACGGCGGTAGTGTGTGGGCGGCAGTGTGGGTAGTGTGTGGTGGGTAGTGTGTGGTGGTGGGCAGGGCGGTGGGGTCCGTGGCACCCAACACATTGATTATCAAGCAACAGAACGATCACCTGGTACGTGATTTCGCACCAGGTGATTTACGATCACGCTAATTATCAAGCAGTTATCTGCCACGCAAAAACAGCCAGTCTCATGGATCGCAAAAAGAAAGAAGTTCAGCCATAATGGAGAATCAGCGGAATATTTTTGTATTTCCTCTAAAAAACTGTTTCTTTCTTATGTGACGGGCGTAAAAATCGCAGATTTTTATGTAAGTTTGTGAGTTTAATACTGACAGAACAATGGAAGAAGCGAAAAATCCAACGGCCGA
>SAMEA104315427__coassemble_878_pt1 | contig 19512 bp, 15 predicted proteins | sample SAMEA104315427__metabat2_high_PE_030 | metagenome-assembled genome bin SAMEA104315427 (sample SAMEA104315427) | gut metagenome | biome: Monkey gut; feature: monkey-associated habitat; material: faeces | place: China | collected 2013
CTGGGCGACGATGAAGGATTCGCTCACTTCGTCAGTGGCGGTGATACGCTGTACATGACCCTTCTCGTAACCAGGGATTTGATTGATTATTTCTGCCATATCTAACTTTTCGGGCAAAAAAAACCGGACCTTCGGCAGAAATTCGGCAGATGCTAATAAAAACATCTCCGACGCCGAAAAATCACGAGAATGACCTATGGTGCCGGAGAAAACGAATGTCGGAAACTCTTTGCTTCTATAAGAAGTACTGTTTCTTTATGGGTTTGACATACTGACTATCTTTAATCTCGTCAATAATATCATTGTATTTGATTGCTTTGTACTCGAAGTTAGCGAAATCCAGATGCTCCTTGATGAAACCATTAATAAATGCTTCACTCCTTTCAGCTTCTTCACGTATGACGATTCGTCGATTCTTGAACTCCTCAGCTATTTCATCCGGGAATAATGAAATGAAGGAGTCCGACATTTCCCACGTTACACTAAGTAATTGGACATGCTTATTCTCATATGCCTTTGGTGATAGCCAGATATCCTTTGATACTGCCAGAAGATGACGTCCAAGTTGAGTAACATTATACAAGCTGAATGTTGTCGCTTCTTCAAAGAAAGCAATCCATGATTTCGGAGAATCCTTCGTGTAGGATGAATACTTTGTTGCGTCCAAATAGGAATCGCGCGGTATCTCATTTCCCGAATAGTAAGGCTCAAGAAATTTGGATTCAATAAAGATTGTCCTGCCTTCCTCTCTAACGACAACATCGACATTGGCTGGGCGTCCAGACTTGAGGGGAACCCTTTCCTTCCACTCAAATTCAATCGTAGCGTTAGGATGACACAATTCGTATGCGCGCCAATAATTAACTGCTAACCCTGCAGAGGAATTGACCTGACGCATTTCTGCTTCAGGATTACCACTACCTTTCTTTAGTTTATCCCGTTGTTCATCCGTTGGGATACAGACTAATTCTGTAACAAACGACCCCTGATTAAGACTGGTCAACTTATCCGTTAGAATCTTGTAATTATCCATATAGCTCTTTCAATTTATTAATCGTCATCGATATGCACTCCCTTAATTGATCCGGCTCCAGGACCTCTATGGTATCCCCAAACGAGAGGATGTCCTGCTTGAAGTCATAGTCCGGGGCGAGGTTATAGGCGAAAACGCTATGGTCGCGGTGTGTTTCTACCTCCTCCTGACTGCTGTGAAGCGGCAGAGACCGGAAGTAGCGGACCTGTTTGCCATAGACCTTCAAGAGGACCTGCTGAGGCTTCATGTCGTCGTACTTGCGCACGCCGTACAGAGACTGGAACCAGGCTTTGGCATCCAGATCCGTCGGTACCTTGAATGTGTCGGAAAGGACTTCCACGGAGAGCATCCTGTCCAGGGCGTACATATGCGGCTTGAAGTCTTTGTCGTAATCCTTGTGGCCGTATAGATACCAGCGGCGCTTGAACTCGCGGATGAAGTACGGCTCCAGCTCGAAGGTCCGCTCTTCGTCCATGCGATAACCCTGATAGCGTACCTTCAGCTTCCGGTTGTCACGGATAGCTTGGATGACTGTTGTGAGAAACTGGTGGCTGGAAGGTACATTCTCAAAGAATATCCTGTCCTTCATACCAGCACTCTCGTTCAGAAGAGAGTTCAAGCTGAGGGCGTTCAGCATCCAGGAGCGGATGCCTGTCCCGTCCATATCTTCTTCGTTGACGATGCTGTAAGTGTTGTCCCTACGGTCGCAGACAATCTCGATACCGAAGATGTCGGAGATTGCTTCTATATGATTCGCGAACGTACGTGCGGGAAGGTCACTTCCAAGTTCATTCACTGAACTACGCCGCCACAACTGCCTGATTTGAGCCAGTGTAAGCGGCCCGCGGCTCTGGAGTGTTTCTAGCAGCCAGATGTAGGATTTGAAGTAATTCTTTGCCATATCTGACCATAAAGATAGCAATATCTTCGGCAAAATAATGGCAGAATATAAAAATAGTGTATTTGCCGGAATCTTACTGAAGCACCCATTAACTTTGTCGCCAGAAAACGAATGAGAATATGGAAATCAAGCAACTCGTGCCAATGGATAAAGTGCTCGCATTCTTCGGAGAATTCAAAAGCGCGACAGAGGAAAGCACCATCAAGGGAATCGTCAAACACTCCCGTAGAGGTCATCTGCACCGGGAAGATTATGTCAATGGGGGGTCATTGTAGCCCATGGTGCCAAGGTGCGCAAGGCCTATCGGAACACCACTTTCATGATTCACCAGGTCTCAGGTCTCTCCTTCGGTACACTCCGGGAGATGGAAGATACGGTTGCAGAAGCCTCCCGCATCAATGAGATTCTCTTCAACATCATCAAGTCCAAGACGAAGGTGACGCAAGAGCAACTGGATGAAGTCCTTCAAAAGAAGAAAGACAGGTTCTTAACAGCTGAAGAAGCTCTTGGATTAGGAGTATTAACGGAATTGATGTAAATACTGCTAATGGAACGGAGGCGCGGAACGTCCGCGTATCTCTGACCAGAGCGCCTTGGCGCGGAATGAAGAGTCTCGCAGTGGAGCTGCCATAAGTGGAGTTAGGAGGGGCGCACTGTGTCCTGGAGGGCTTCCGGAGTGCGTGGCTGGCACCTATGTCATTTGACTTTCATTTTTCGTAGGTGCGCCTTTTGTCTGTGAGAGTATAGGATTTTCCATCATTTATTTACTTACATGGGTGTGAATCCAAACGGTACGCTTATCTCACCGTCAATCTTTTTTGAATATGAAGTTTTCCGTTATTTGCTCAGGGCCAGGAGGACATCCTCGGTGATCTGCTCAGGAGTGAGGCGGTTCTCTTTCAGCAGTTCTTCGACCACATAGCTGTCCTCGAATTGTTTGCGCTGGCCTCTGACGAGGACTATCACATCGGTGTCGCCGTAGAACCTGGCTATCTTCTCGCCCCAGCCACCGTCAATCTGGCCGTCCTCAAGAGTGATTACGAGTTCGTGATCGGCCTTGAGTGCCTCAAGGGTCTTCGTGTCGAGGGATGTGATGATTCTCGGGTTGATCAACGTCGCGTCAACGCCTTGGGCTTTCAGAAGCTCACAGGTCTTCTCTCCGAGCTGGTAGTAAGCCCCAAGACCAAGAACGGCCACCCGACTGCCTCTGTGGGTGATTTCGTACTCGGCCGCAGACCAGTCGACACCTTCAGCCTTGACCTCAGGACGTGAGATAACTCCGTTAACCGGCACACGGATCGCGACCGGATGCTCCCTGTAGGCGATCGCCCAGTCCAGCATCGCGAAATATTCCTCACGGCAGGTCGGAGCCAGATAGATGAGGTTAGGAATATTTGCGAGCAGGGTGATGTCGTAGAAGCAGGTGTGGGTCACGTCGTTCATACTCTCGATTCCGCCCCAGAACACGAGCATCAGAGCCGGGTTGTCATTGATGCAGAGATCCTGTGAAAGTTGGTCGTAAGTTCTCTGGATGAATGTGCTGTAAACGCCCCAGACAGGTTTTCCGCCACGTTTCGCGATACCGGATGCCATCGCCACAGCGGTCTCCTCGGCGATTCCCACGTCCACGAACTGTTTCCCGGCCTGTACCCTGCGAGGCTGGGTGAACCCGAACACGGTAGGCGTGCCGGAAGTGATTGCGACAAGCTCAGGATTTGACTGCATCTTCTCCAGCAGATATTTTCCGGTAAGATCACCGTAGTCCTCGGCTGTGCTTTTGAATTTAGGCTCACCGGTCTCCACATAGAATGGACCACCGAAATGCCATTTCTCCTTGTTCTCCTCGGCGTACTTAAAGCCCTTGCCTTTGAGGGTGTTGATGTGCACGACAACCGGCTTGTCGGTGTCCTTGACCTTTTGGAAGGCATCGATGAGAGTGGCGACATCGTTACCGTCGCCCACATAGACATATTCAAGTCCCATCGCCTTGAAAAGGTTGACCTCCGCCTTTCCGTTGGTCTCCCTAAGCAGCTGAAGGTTCTTGTACAGACCGCCGTGGTTCTCCGCTATCGACATCTGGTTGTCGTTGACGATGATGATGAAGTTGCTGTTAAGCTCAGACCCTGCCACGCTCAGTCCCTCAAGGGCTTCGCCGCCGCTCAATGATCCGTCGCCGATCACAGCGATGACATTCTCCTTACCACCTGCCAGGTCACGTCCTTTGACAAGTCCGCTGGCAAGGCTGATCGAGGTCGATGTATGGCCGATGACAAAATGATCGTGCTCGCTTTCGGACGGCTCGCTGAAACCGGTCACGTCATTGTAGTGGGCCGATCCATAAACGCCTGCTTCCTGCCAGTCAGGATCTTATGCGCGTAGCTCTGATGTGAGACATCGAAGACGATCTTGTCGACAGGGGAGTTGAACACATAGTGCAGAGCCACAGTGGCTTCCACCATTCCAAGGTTCGGGCCGACGTGGCCGCCGTGATTGCTCACCTTTTCGATCAGATAGTGCCTGGTCTCATCAGCAAGGACGTTGAGCTGTTCGACGCTCAACTTCTTGATGTCGGCCGGGCCGTTGATTTTTTCCAAGTACATATCAAATTCCTTTATTTAGTTTCTTAGGCGATCCTTCAGAATCACCAAACTTATCATTTTCCAGATGCAAAGTAAAGCAATCTTTTTTGAATATGTCAGAGTCCGTCTCGGATGAAAGTATTTGAGGTAACATATTCCGTAATCAGGGTACACCATATCGTTTCATCTTTTATGACGGCCTGCACTTTGCCGCTGTCTTCCGGCATATAGTACAGGAGGAATTGTACTTCTCGATTCATATCGGTTATACAAAAGTGGCAATTTGTTCTGTTGGAATAAAAAAACATTGTTCAAAATTTTGTATTATGCAGCAAAAACATTATGTTTGCATTACATAATGAACAGGGTATATGAAATTCGTTGATAGAATAGATGAAACTGCACGATTAAAGGATGCACTTGCAAGAGAGAAGTCCTCGTTAGTCGTGATGTACGGTCGCAGACGGCTGGGTAAGTCAACGCTCATTAAAAGGGTGTTGTCAGAAAATGATGTTTACTTCCTTGCAGACCGTTCTGAAGAGCAACATCAGAGAGTATTGCTTGCAAAAGTAATAGCACAAATCTTCCCGGATTTCGACAAACTGACATATCCGGATTGGGAATCTATATTTCGTGCGGTCAATTATCGGACAGACAAACGTTTTACTTTGTGCTTGGATGAATTTCCGTATCTAGTAGAGCAATCGCCAGAGTTGCCGTCTGTATTGCAGAAACTTGTTGATGAGAAGCTGTTGAAGTATAACCTTGTGCTTTGCGGTTCATCACAAAATATGATGTATGGGTTGTTCCTTGATTCTACCGCACCTCTATATGGGCGTGCTGATGAGATTATGAGACTTACGCCGATACACTTGCCGTATATTCAAAAGGCTTTGCATCTTAATGCGATGAATGCCATTGAAGAGTATGCCGTATGGGGCGGTGTGCCGCGTTATTGGGAACTGAGGGAAAACAGAAGTTCGCTTGATGATGCCCTGTGGCGCAATATCCTTTCGGTAAATGGAACTCTTTATGAAGAGCCGATAAAACTATTTCAGGATGATGTAAAGGATATTGTCAAGACTTCAACGATCATGTCTTATATTGGGACTGGCGCAAACCGGCTTTCCGAAATTGCCGCACGATGCAATGAGCCGGCAACCAATCTGTCGCGTCCGTTGAAGAAACTTATAGACCTCGGATTTTTAGAGAAAGATGTTCCTTTCGGAATTGACGAAAAGAATGCAAAAAAGAGCCTATATAAGATTGCAGACCCTTTTATGGCATTCTACTATCAGTTTGTCGTTCCTAATCGCTCGTTTATCGAGCTTGGCCGTCGCTTACCATTAGAACAGGCACTGACAGCCCATTTTTCGGAGTATGTGAGTATTCATTGGGAAAAACTATGCAGGGATGCTGTAACGGGAAATATGGTCAATGGAATTGTTTACGGTAAGGCAAAACGTTGGTGGGGTTCTATTCTCAATGAGGATAAGAAGCCGGAACAGGTCGAGTTCGATGTTATGGCCGAATCGCTTGACAAAAAATATCTGCTTGTTGGCGAATGCAAATGGACAACAGGGGAGAATGGGAAACAACTGACAGCCGAACTTCTCCGTAAAGCTTATTTGCTGCCGTTTGCCAAGAGCTACACTATTGTTCCTATGCTGTTTCTTAAGAATGCTCCGAAAGATGATGCCGGGAATGCGATGTTGCCGGAAGATGTTATTAAAATGATGAGGTAAATTAGTGGCCGACCATGGCCTGGAATACGTATCCCTGATCAGAGTTGATTATCTCCGGAGCTCCGTGCCTTGTAATGGCACTTTTGAGCGCATCTATGCAGTTTGACGTATCGAGTGAGTTGTGCAGGCTCCAGCCCACAATGCTTTATGGTGCGAAGTTATTGTTTTTAAATAAAGCACCTGTATTAAAATCCGGGAGTATTATAAAAATGGTTATTGATATGGTCAATAACGCCATGAAAAAGATCCCTAACCATGAAGGCTTAATCCTTCATTCAGATCAATGATGGCATTATCAGCATGTTAAGTATCAAAATACACTGAAAAAGAATGGCATAGAACAAAGCATCTCCAGAAAGGGTAACTGTCTCGACAACGCTATGATGGAGAACTTCTTTAGAATAATGAAAACAGAATTGCTATATTCACGTCAGTGGAATAGTATGGACGAGTTCCAGAAGGAACTCCGAAAGTATATATATTACTACAACCACGAACGAATCAAACTGCGGTTAAACGGAATGAGTCCGGAGCAGTACCGGACTTATTGTATATAATAATCTATTATTAACCGTCCAACTTTTGGGGTTCATATCTTTGAATACGTCATAAGACCTTTGGCTTAAAGTATTTATGATAAAATATTCCGAGATCCTGGTACACATTGTGTGCGCAACTAAAAATATTCTTAAAACACCTAAAAATATTAGGAGATATGATTTTTATTCTTATCTTTGCATCCGTAAGATAATATTCGCGCGTTTGTTAACTTAAAGAATCGAGCAATGAAACAGAGACTTACTGCAAAAGAGGAAGAGGTGATGAACATCATCTGGGCCAAAGGCGAGGTGTTTATCCGTGACATCGTCGCGGCGCTTCCCGACCCGAAGCCGAACTACAACACCGTGGCGACACAGGTGAAATTCCTTGAGGAAAAGGGATTTGTCAAGCGCAAGCCGATGGCGAACTCTTTCCAGTACAGTCCTGCGCTCACGGAACGTGACTATCACGGGACTACCGTCGGGGACGTTGTCTCCCGTTACTACAACAACTCCTACATCAGCCTTGTCTCCCAGTTCGTCGAAGAGGACAAGATGGATGTGGAGGACCTTAAAAAACTCATTTCGCAAATCGAAAGCAAAAGGAAATGATCGCTTACATCGTAACGAGCGGGTTGCTGCTTTCCGTGTTTTACGCATTCTTTATGTTGCTGATGCGGAAGACAACCTTCTTCACTTTCAACCGGTTCGCCTTGATGGCTGGCAGCCTGCTTTGCTTGGCGCTGCCGCTCATCCATTGGGATTTCAGCGGAACCGCGGTCTCGAACGTCATCCCGACCCTGACCCTGCCGCAAGCGGTGGTCAGCGCGGAAGGCGGAACTCCGGAAGCGGTCGGTAAAGGAATATGCTGGCTCAGAGTCATTTCGGGAATATACCTCCTCGGCGCCGTCACAGTCTTGGTTATGAATATATTGTCCATAATTCAGACCTGTCGTGCGATAGCCTCCGGCGAGCATATTCAGAAAGATGGATTCAAGGTGACGATCGTGGACGCCCCGGTGGCATCATTCAGCTTCTTGGGTCACATTGTGATCAGCCGTGAGGATTTCACCGCTACCCCGGTGATTCTGACGCACGAGATGAGCCACGTGAGGAAGCACCATTCTGTGGACGTGCTGCTGTTCTCGGTCGTCACCGTCCTGCACTGGTTCAATCCTCTCGTCTGGCTTGCCAGGACTGAACTCAAGATGCTTCACGAATATGAAGCCGATGAATCTGTGATTAATCGAGGTGTCAACGCCGCTGACTATCAGCTGCTTCTTGTCAGGAAGGCTGTCGGCGAGCATCGTTTCCGGCTTGCGAACGGTTTCAACCACACAAAACTTTCAAATCGAATCGCTATGATGATGTCAGAAAAAACTAATGGATGGTTCAGGCTTGCGTATGTCGTCTGCATACCACTTCTTGTTTGCACATTGTGCTTCAGCAGTTTCACAAAACCGGATTCAACCGGATCGTTGTCCGATGAGACAATGATCTCGGAAACAGCGCCAGAGAACGTCTCGGTTACTGTCACCGGGGAAAGTCGCAACGATATTAACATAGATGTTACCACCGATGATGATGAACCTGTCCCATTCCAAATGGTGGAGACCAAACCGGTGTTCCAAGGCGGTGACGCGAACAATTTCGCCAAATGGGTCAATGAGCATTTGATCTACCCGGAGGATGCTCAGAAAGCTAAGAAACAAGGTCGCGTCGTTGTTCAGTTCACTATCACAAAGACAGGAAAAATGGAAAACGTCAAAGTCTTGAGAGGAACCTTCAAATCCTTGGATGAGGAAGCGTTGAGGATTGTCAAATCTTCTCCTGTATGGGAACCAGGTAAGATGCAGGGCAAGGCGGTCGATGTCACCTACACATTCCCTATCGTATTCCGACTCAAATAATGAGATTAAGCTACAAATTATTGATTACGATCTGCTTGCTTGCGTCGCCACAGATTCTGGCGGCGCAAGTGGCCGATCCACAGTCAGACCGGAACGCGGCCTTGAGTGAGGCCCGGTACCTCAAGAGTATATTCAAAATTGACGAGGCGATCGAGAGATTGTCCGCTTTCGTCACTCCGGACCGTTTCGATGAGGAGATTCTGTCCGAGCTGGCAGACTGTCATTTCCAGAACGGGGACTACGAGTCCGCCGCAGGGACATATTTCCTGCTGACCTCCAAGTTCCCGCGGAACATCCTGTACAAAGTCAAGCAGATGCAGACTTTCTACAGGATGAAGGCTTTCGCCCAGAGCGCTGAGGCCGGGAAGGCGGTGCTGCAACTTGACACGATACCGGCAATCGCCGCGTTGGTGGGGGACTCGTTCAATCAGGCGGATATGCCGGACTCGGCGCTGACATACTATCGGCTCACGCTGTCTCTTAAACCATTGAATGAAAGCGTAGTGAGTAAAGCCGCGCGGATTCTCCTCTCTCGCCGGGACTATGATGGTGCGATCCGTCTGACAGATGAATATCTTGCCTTGGATCCCGACAATTTCACCATCGCCCCGATCAAAGGTCTGGCACACTATTCCAAGAATGAATATGCCCCTGCGATCGATGTCTTTGAGCGTCAGGAGAAACTTGGTAACGATTCCTATCCGGTCCACTATTATCTCGGACAATGCTATTGGCACACGGAGGTCATGTATCGTGCGCAGGAAGAACTGCTTGCGGCTTGGCAGATTGATTCAAGCGATGTTAATCTGGCATATTCAATAGCGGCGGTCTATGCCGACAGCAACCGTTCTTTTGAGAAGGAGGTCAAACCGTGGCTTGACAAGGCGATGAACATGCTTCAGCCGGATCCGCTGATTATGTTCAGGCTTTATCAGCAATATGGTCTCGGAGAAGCGAAACTTTTCCATTGGGACGAGGCTATCGCTCATTATCAGAAGGCATACGGTTACAATCCGAAATTCATCTCCGCCCTTACCAACATCGCCTACTGCTACGAGCAGAAAAAGGACTACAAATCCGCCCTCGAATGGTATGAGAAGTACCTTAAAGTCGCCAAGCCGGGTACCCGTGGCCACGACTTCGCCACCCAAAGCGTCAAGTACCTCAAAGGTGAGCTCTTTATGGAGGAGAAGTAAGGCGACATATTCATCATCATAAAAGGCTGCGGTTCCGGATAAATTGCGTATATTGCCGTCACTAAAACAGACGGTTGTGAGAAAGATTCTGGTTTTGTCGATGATGATGTTGGCTTTGTGCCCGGTTATGCACGGGCGGGAGGCTAGAGTTGCTGAATATCCGGATATTAACGGACATTATCTCAAGAAGGAGTGGAGGCGGTACGAGCGGCTTTCCAGGCGTGACAGGCCGGAGAAAGAGATCGCTCTGCTGACGTTCATCAAAGAACAGGCGCTGAAGAACCGGCTGGACAAGGACTACTATGACGCGGTGGTAACTATCTGCACGACACAGGCGCGGAGGAACTGGAAAGTGCGTGACTCTTTGAGGAACGTATTGACGGAAGAATTTGTCAAGGCTGGGAAACCTATAATGGCATATTCATTAATCAATTCGAGGGATTTGGGACGGCAGGAATTTGACGCGCTGCGGTTCGCGGAAGATAATGCCGAGGTCTTGAAAAAAGGAAGGAATGATGATTTTTGGCGGCGCGGCTACTGGGGCGACGGCTATGTCTGCGACCACAAATTCATCCCTAATGATTATGAATATATTCTTTGGCACTGTCTGTCAGACGCTTCCGCGCACGACAAGGCTTTGGAGATCTTGAAGGATGCGGTCGCCGGGAACTTTCCTCAATCTGCGTTGCTTTCCTATAGTGAGGCGCTTCGCAAGGAGGGAGACAAGGAACTGGAACGCCTCGCCACGGACTGGAGCGGAAGCGTAGTGGCGTTGCTGCCGAGGAAGGTGCTGCTTAAAAGGGAATATGACAGGTTGGTCAAGGAGGGCGGAACATCGCGGCAGTTTGCCGAGCTTGACTCCAAATGTCAGGCTTTCGAGAAAGAGCGGGAGTCGTATATTCCAAAATATGTAAGTTCGGATCTTCTCTTTGTTTCCTCTAATGATGTGAATAAGATAATCGCTGAGGAATGTGGAGGTGTGATTTCGTCATTGATTGATAGGCTGGAGGATAAGGATGTTTCCGTGTTGGTCCGTGAAGACACCGTGCTGGTCCGGTTCCGGAATATCAAGTCGGCCAATCTGTCGGTTGAGAGCCAAGGTAAGGGTGTGTTCCGTAAGAGGCTCGACAATCCGGTCCGGAGTTTTTACGTATGGGACACTGTGAAGGTGGCTCTGCCGGAGCTGGAGGATGGAGACTATTGGATCAAGGTTTCCGGCTCCGGGAAAGAGGCTGAGATCTCGTACGTTCACAAGACAGTGTCCGTGGCTGTCAGGAAGCAGGGTGACGGATTCGCGGTTTTCCCGGCGGATTACATCACCGGGGAGCCTTTCAAGGAGGTTGATGTCAAGATGACGAGAGGGGAGCGGGTGCTCTCGGCGCATCTGAGCATTGATGGATTCACGTTATTGCCTTCCGAGATGCAGGAACTGGCGGCTAAGAAGTCCGGACTTGAGTGCAAGGTTGTCTGCTCGGTGACGGATGGGAAAGCTGTTCGGCTCAGCAAGGAGGTTGTCATTGTCAAGGCGTCGTATCTTGACCGTCCGGTCACTTCGACAAGCTCAGTGACCAGTAGGGCTTTGGTCGCTGAGCTTGTCGAAGCGACCGTAGGGAATCATTCTGAAACAGAAACCTACGGCCGAATATTCAACGACCGTGGAGCCTACAAGCCCGGCGACACAGTCCGGTTCAAAGCCGTGATGTTCCGTGGAGATATTCATAAACAATTGGAAGTCATCGGAAAAGAAAAGGCATTCAAGGCCGCGTTATACGATTCTCAGATGAATATGATCGAGGAGAAGTCGTTCCGCACCAACGATTTCGGGTCCTTCGCCGGAGAGTTCGTCATTCCGAAAGGGCGGCGCAACGGGCTGTTCAAGATTGCTGTTGCCAATGGCGACAAGGAGATTACGTCCAGAATGTTCAGGGTAGAGGATTTTGTACTGCCAACGTTCGATTTGACTTTTGATGAGCAGGAATCACTTTATTTCGCCGGAGATTCCGTGACCGTCTCCGGAAAGGTCGAGAGCCTCTCGGGGCATAGCCTCGCTTCCGCCCGGATGACGTTAAAGGTGTCGTGTGACGGGAAGACACTGGATGAAAAAGAGATAAAGTCCTCATCGGACGGACGTTTCAGTTATAGATTCAAGGCGAAGGATCAAGGACGATATTCAATCAATGTGACCGTGAAGGACGAGACAGGGGAGACCAGAGCGTTTGACACTTCGGTCAATGTCTATAATGTGATCAAGCTTGATGTCCATTTGGCTAACGGCACCGACGGGGAATTGCTGCTTACTGATCTGAACAAATCGGGAGAGGCCACGCAGGGAATCGTGACCGGGGACAAGGCAGTTTTTGTGCTGGAAGTCCGTGACAGATTCAGTAAAAAAGTGAAGTCTGAGATTCGCTATGAGTTCTTGGACATTTCCGGAACAGTCTTGCAGACAGGTAAATGCGCTTCCGGCGATGAGATTGACTTGCCGACAACGGCTGACGGACTTTATGTTCTCCGGGCATATTCAGAGAAAACGGACAGTCTTGGCAAGGTGGTCAAGGCGGAGAAAGAATATAACCTTGTGAAGGTGAGCCGTGAGGCGAAGTCGCTTGTGGCTCCTGCTGTCTGTCTTCTGTTGCCGGGTAATACCGAAGTCGCTCTTGGCGAGGACATCATAATGACGCTCGGAGCTTCTGTGGCACCATTATGGGCAGTCGCGACAATGCTTGACTGTGGCAGGAATATCCTTGAATCCAGAATGGTGACGATGGACGGCTCGTCTGCCGGTTCGCTGCGAGAATTGCGTTTTCGCTACCCAGCTGGAGCTGATGGCCCTGTCAGAATCCAGTTGCTCTTCTTTAAATATGGCCGCTTCTTTAAGTACGAGCATACTTACAACAGACTGTCGGACGAACTTGATATGCCTCTGGATTTCAGCGCCTTCACCGATGTCACCAATCCTGGCACTGAATATACCGTCAAGGTCCGCGTCCCGGATGGCATCGAAGGTCTCGCGGCGATTTATGACAAGAGTCTTGATGCGGTCCGAAAGGAGCTATGGAATCCGGTAAGGCTTGAACCTAATGTCGTTTCAAATGTCCAGATGGATATCGCCTGCGGATATATCACGAACAAGTCTTTAGGTAACATCGGTAGTGGATTTTCTTCCGGAATAAACGGCATCGTGACGGATGCGAACGGGGATCCGCTGATCGGAGCGTCAGTCATCGTGGACGGCACCTCCTATGGCACATCAGCTAACCTTGACGGGTATTTCTCACTTGACGCAAGTCCTGGGACGATGATAACAATCAGTTACATAGGCTACCGGAGTGTGACATTGCGAGGAACTTCGGGAATGAATATCGTCCTTGATGAAGACGAGTCACTGCTTGATGAGGTGATGGTGATTGGTTACGGAGTCGCCTCCAAATCGGCACGGCGTCGTAAGGACCGTTCCAATGATTCGGGACGCAATTATGAGAAATCTGAGTCAAGTGCTTCTGCCGCCGCTGATTATGATTTCACATCCGTGGCTGTCAGAAAGATATTCTCAGAATCTTTGGCCTTTGAGCCGTTCCTCTATCCGGAAAACAACGAGGTCAAATTTACGTTCAAGACATCTGATAAACTCTCGACCTATCACGTTTTGTTCTTCGCTCACGACAAGGCGATGCGCAACGGCACATTGACAAGGGACTTCACCGTGACCGTGCCTGTAAAAGTCTCCGTCAACGCTCCGAGGTATCTTTACTCTGGAGACGAATGGACATTGACGGCGACCACCGTCGGCAATTCAGACGCGGTGATAGAGGGCGAGATGAAGATCCTTGAATATTCAAGACGCGGCGAAGCCATTGACTCGCTGAAAGTTCCAGTGACGGTGAACGGTCGTGAACAATCGGTCGTGTCTTTCCCGGTTGATGTGCCTCACGACATCGACTCACTGACTTTCAAGGTCATATTCGCCTCAAAATCATTCAGTGACGCTGTCCAGTTCGGTGTTCCGGTTCACGATGCGAGTCAGGTCATCACCGAGTCCCATTCGGCCATAGCCTTGCCAGGAACTGACAAGGATAAGTTGCTGGAATCGCTCAGAAGCCGTTTCGTGAACGTATCCTCCGCTGGTGCCGTCTGCGAAGAGATCTCGATCGGCAAGATGATCGAAGAGGCCGCGACACAGAAGTCCGAGCCGTCATCCAATGATGTACTGTCACTTACAGAGGCATATTGCTTCAAATCATTCAAGTCGGAGCGCGACACTTCGCTGCTGGGCAGAATCCTTGCGTGCAGGAACTCCGACGGCGGTTTCGGCTGGTTCGAAGGTATGCGTTCCTCACAGTCAGTCACCGCCACGGTGCTGGATCGGATGGCTTTGGTGAGAAGTCTTGGCGGGAATATTCCTGATCTGACATCTTCTGTCGAGTATCTGGATTCCACTCAGTTCCTGGGCTTCCCGCGCTGGTTCGGCGGCCTGTCGAACGACACTTATATGCTCGTCCGCTCGAACTTCCCATCGGTCTGGTTCAAGGTGCGGATGGACAAGTCGCAGCGCAAGGAGTACCGCTCCCGACTCTCCTCTTTCCGGAAATATGCCCGCATCTACCTTTCACCTTCCAACCGCTTCGATTTCATTGATGGTCAGCCAGGTGCGAAGGCAAGACGTGTCCGTACCCTCAGCAATCTGATCGGCTCCGAAGAAGGAGTATCCTTGGCTCGCGCTTGGGGCGAGCGTTTCAATGTCGATGCCGCGCTCCGCAGATCAATGGACGAAGACATCCTCTCCATCCTTGAATATGCCGTCAGGCACGATGGTGGCGGCTTCTACTACCCGAACGCTGTGATGCCGTTCAGGGGACTGCTGGAAAACGAAGCCTATGCCCACTCGCTCATTTCCGATGTGCTTTCTGAATATGCTTCCTCACATTCTGATCAAGTCACCGGTCAGAAAGCCGCCGAGATCGCCGATGGAGTCCGCCTGTGGCTGATATTGCAGAAAGAGACCCAGAACTGGGACACGGATCCTGCCTTTGTGAACGCCCTGTGTTCAGTCGGAAAGGGTAGCACCGACTTGCTGAACACCAGTGTCGTGACCCTGACCCAGCGTGTGCTGAAGCCTCTTGCTGATGTGAAGGCCTCCGGCAACTGCTTCTCCCTTGAAAAGCGTTATTTTATTGGAGACAAGGAGGTTGGCCAAGGCGACACCGTCCGTCGGGGAGACCGCATCCGTGCCGTCTATACCGTCCAGAACTCCGAGAATCGTAGTTTCATACGCCTGACCGCACCCCGTGAGGCGTCTCTGATTCCAGTTGACCAGTTGTCTGGGATCTACAATCTGTCTTTCACCCCGCTGACCGTTGACGGCTGGTACCGTGTCTCTCCGTGTGGTTACCGTGACGTGAAGCCCGACCGTACCGTCTTCTATTTCGACACCTACCCCGAAGGCCACACCACCGTCACCGAAGACTTCTTTGTGACCCAGACCGGCACCTTCCAGACCCCCGTCCCCGAAATCGAATCCCTCTACGCCCCGCATTACCGCGCCAACGCCGCTGCCGTCCCGCGCAACCTGGAGGTCAAGTGACTTGTATTTGCCGGGACTATTCATTATTTTTGTGAAGATATGATTAAGCTGTTGAAAGAAAGATAGATGATGAAGAATGTTTTAGTGCGGAACAGCACGGCTGAATTTCTCACCTTCATAGCGGAAGGGAAGGAGGAAGGTATTCAGGTGCTATATAAGAATGAAAGTATATGGGCGACTCAGAAAGCAATGTCGATGCTATTTGACTGCTCGTCTGATAATATTGGCTTGCACCTGAAGAAAATCTTTGAAGCTGTTTTGAATTGTTTGAAATGTTCTTTGAGGTGAAAAATCTTCATTTTCTTCCCGCTTCTTCAGTCAGATAGCACCGCTATCTTCCTTGGAAGAAGCGGTCGAAACTGAAGTTTTTCACTCTCAAACCTTCAAACAAACAATTCAAAACAGCTTCTTTAAATCTGGTGAACTTGAAGAAGGTTCAGTTACCGAGAAAATCTCGGCAACTGCGGCGGATGGTAAAATGTATATGACGAAATTTTACAATCTTGATGCGATTATTTCGGTAGGCTACCGTGTCAATTCTATCCGAGCCACACAGTTTCGTCAGTGGTGCACAAGTGTTTTGCGACAGTTCACAATTCGAGGCTATGTTGTGGATAAAAAGCGGATGGAAAATGGAACCTTCATCGGAGAAGACTACTTTGAACATCTGCTTGCAGAGATTCGTGAGATTCGCTTGAGTGAGAGAAGATTCTACCAGAAACTGACCGACATTTACGCCACAGCTGTTGACTATAACCGTGACGCGCCCACAACAAGATTGTTCTACAAAAAGGTACAGAATAAAATTCACTTTGCCGTTCACGGCCACACCACCGCAGAACTGATTGTGGAAAGAGCTGATGCAGGTAAGGAACATATGGGTTTGACGACCGGGAGAATGCTCCGGATGGAAAGATTGTTCAGTATAGCGAAGAATTACCTGAATGGTGTGGAATTGGAAGATATGGGAAAATTGGTCAACTCCGTTTTGGATATGGCCGAGAGAATGGCAGACAGGCATATTCCGATGACTATGGAAGACTGGGCTAAACGCATAGACATAATCCTTGAAGCTGGTGGTGATGCTATATTGAATGATGCCGGAAAGATTACTGCGGAATTTGCCAAAAGTTTTGCTGAATCCGAATTTGAAAAGTACCGAATCATTCAAGATCGCTTGTTTAAATCAGATTTCGATCGCCTGAACGATTGTGATCTGCTGAATACCATAGAATAATACCTGGTCGCAGAACTTGTCGAAGCGACCAGGAAATATCCTTACAAAACACTTTCAGCCCTATATGCCACAGAACGTCCCCAGTTGTGCTTGATGCTGAAAAAGTAAACCTCCAAGTCGTTCGCAATTCATCCCAATACGCCACCTGATGCCTTGAAAAGGCCTATCGCCTGAAAGCTTTTTGTAAAAAATTCCGAGGAGATAGTTTTTTCCATCCTTTATGCAATTGAGTTATGTTTGTCCGGAGAAAGCCGTATTCCCCGGAGAAACCAGTGATATAGTGCGGCTTGTCCGGGGAAATGGCCGTTTTGGCGGACGAACGTGTGGTTTTGACTCTGCCGAACGAGAGTATTTGTTTAACCTTTTGGATTTGCAAGGCTATTTCAGTATTTTTGTGGTTAAGTACATTAACATTGAAAACGATATGGCGACATTGCATATCAAAGGATTCGGTCCCATTGAGGATTCCACGACTATAGAACTCACACCGTTTATGCTGTTGATGGGGCGGCAGAGTTCAGGTAAGAGTACCTTTATGAAAGTGCTCAGTTATTGTCGTTGGGTGGAAAAAAGAATTATGGTATCAACCGATGATTTGATCAGTCAATATACCCACTATAACCGGTTCGTCAAGGAGTTGAAGCAGTTCAACAGATTGAATGATGAATATTTCCGTGATGACACTTTGATAAAGTATGACGGGGACGCTATACAGATTGAATATGTCGGCAAAAGTGGAAACCCAAAAATATTACGGAAAAACAACTTTGCCCAAGGGCGTTTCAACAGCAAGTTGTGCTATATCCCTGCTGAACGTAATTTGATTTCCGCCATACAAAATGTTGATCGAGCCTATAAGGCCACTGATCGGGATGTCCTTTTCAATTTCATTTATGAGTGGGATGAGGCCAAATCTCCTTACACCGCTGAACATCCATATCCTTTGTCAGTTACCGGTGGCTTTAGCTATGTCAACAGGTCCGGAGTGGATATGATTGTGAGGGAAGATGGTGTAGAGTCCCCGGCTTTCTATGCTTCAAGCGGAGTGCAGTCAGTTATGCCGTTGGAAGTGATGGCTAACTATATGATGAGTCAGGTTGGCAAAAACGCTCCATTATCTATGGTGGAGCGCAATTCGATCAACGAAACAGACAATGGGTTGGCATCAAGAAGGTTGGAGTATCAGTCCGCTCAAGTATTCATTGAGGAACCAGAGCAAAATCTCTACCCCGAATCACAACGCTTGATTGTGTTGAGCATTATCCGTTCTCTGAAAATGGCATTGGATAAAGGTTCAGAGAGCAGTTTCGTGATGATGACATCCCATAGCCCTTACATCCTTTCAGTCGTCAATGTTCTGTTGCTGGCGGCTGTAGTGTCAGAGAAAGTAGGACAGGCAGAGATTGAGGATGAATATATTATACCGTCATCTTCCGTTTCCGGTTATTTCATAGGAGATGATGGAGTGTTCCGCAATATATTGGACAACGAGATCCCGATGCTCACTGGAAATGATTTGGACGGTGTCTCTGATTGGGTAGATGACAAAATCAGTAAATTTAACAATATTCTATATGGAGAAGTATGAAACGAGGCGAGAGAGAATATTCATCAACTTTTAACCGTTTGACTGTTGACGGATTTGTGCCGGAACAGAATCTTCAATTCCGTTCTAAGGTAGCTGTTTGCGAAAAGGGAAAACGCTATGCCTTGGCAACTGCCGAAGGACAAGACTCCGTGGTATATGCCGTTGACGGTTATATTGTCAAAGATGGCCTAAGGTGTGATAAGCTTGTGCTTGTAAGGCGTACGCAGGAAGGTCGGATTCCTGAGAATTGGTCGGAGATATTTGTTGAGTTAAAAGGAACTGACATTGAGCACGCAATCGCCCAATTACGCGCGACTTTGAGCAAGCCTTTGTTCAGGCATCCGGCAAACGATGACATACGTGCCAGAATTGTAGCCCAATCCTTTCCAGCCCACAAATCCGACCTCAAAATGGAAAAAGCGAAGAAAGAGTTCCGTCAGAATTATGATTGTGACCTCCGTGGAATGAAGACCGGGCAGGAGGAGAAGCTATAGTTTGGTGGACCCTTACTGTATTGTTCGCAACCGTTGTATCGTCCCCATATCTTTTATCTTGAGGCAAAAATGAAGATAAAACGCCTCATTCTCAGAATTTATTACTAAGAAGCTGTTTTGAATTGTTTGAAATGTTCTTTGAGGTGAAAAGATCTTCATTTTCTTCCCGCTTCTTCAGTCAGATAGCACCGCTATCTTCCTTGGAAGAAGCGGTCGAAACTGAAGTTTTTCACTCTCAAACCTTCAAACAAACAATTCAAAACAGCTTCTAAATTAACATCGTTTTAGGCCACTGGTCTGAAACGGACACGGGCCTTTGGTCGTTTGCGTGAATGACGAGAGTTTTGAAACAAGACAGCAGGTAAACTGGTATATTCATAAATGGCGGAGGAGTGGAGCATATTCGCGGATTGGAATCCGTGGCACGGGTGCACTAAGGTGAGTCCGGGCTGCAGGTTCTGTTATGTCTATCGGCAGGATGAGATGTACGGGAGCGAGATCGCAAGCAACCTCGCGCGCAAGACGGCGGCGTTCAATCTGCCGGTCAAAAGAAAGCGGGACAAGACTTTCAAGATTCCTTCCGGGAAGATTGTCTTCACGTGCTTCACTTCGGATTTCCTGCTGGAGGACGCGGATCCATGGAGGCCGGAGTGCTGGGAAATGATGCGCTTTCGGAGCGACTGTATGTTCTATTTCTTTACAAAACGGA
>SAMEA104315427__coassemble_894_pt1 | contig 19304 bp, 19 predicted proteins | sample SAMEA104315427__metabat2_high_PE_030 | metagenome-assembled genome bin SAMEA104315427 (sample SAMEA104315427) | gut metagenome | biome: Monkey gut; feature: monkey-associated habitat; material: faeces | place: China | collected 2013
CCTCACAGGGGACATATTACACGAATTTCACCCTGCGCAACGGTTCCACGATCTACCTCGTCAGCAATGACGGGCGCACCATCATCGACACCATCGACATCCCTGCGGACCTCCCGGCTGACTGTTCAGTGGTCAAGGTTCCGACCGGAGTGAAGATGATGGGTTTTGAGACCACGATCACTGACAAACCGACTCCGGGATCATACAACGGAGACGTGGACGCGAAGACCAACAGCCAGATAATGAAGGAGAAAGACCCGCACGGATGGGTTCTTACCCTGATTTCCGTCTCGGTTGTGTTCATCGCGCTGACCATCCTGGCGTTCATCTTCGGATGGATCGGCAACGCCAACAAGAAAGTCGCGGCACCGAAACCAGTCAAGGAGGCAAAACCTTCAGAAAAGAACGGGAATATGACTCCAGAGGTCGCGGCTGCCATCTCGATGGCCCTCTCGCAGGAATTCGGCGGAGAGATCCACGCGGCCATCGCCCTGGCGCTTGACGACTACCTCGGTGGCGGAATCCACGACGAGGAGAGCTTCGTCATCACGATCCGTCCGTCACAGAACGGCAACTGGAACGACAAGACACAGAACTTCAGACAATTACCAAGATAATAAAGATAAAAGAATATGAAAAGTTACAAATTCAGGATCAACGGCAACGAGTACAACGTTGACATCAATTCAGTGGAAGGAAACATCGCAGACGTTACGGTGAACGGAGCGTCTTATCAAGTCGAGATGGAGAATGCGCCGGCTCCCGTACAGAAACCGGCACAGGCGCCAGCCACCGCGACCACCGCCCCGGCAAGCTCAGCGACCACGACACCAGCCCCTAAGGCAGCCGCTCCGGCAGGAGCCGGCAAACCTGTGACCTCCCCTCTCCCGGGCGTTATCATCGAGGTCTCCGTCAAGGAAGGCCAGGCCGTGAAGGCCGGTCAGAAAGTGGCCGTGCTTGAGGCCATGAAGATGGAGAACGAGATCCAGGCTCCGGCTGACGGAACCGTCACAGCCATCCTCGTGAACAAGGGCGACTCAGTCCTCGAAGGTGCCGAAATCGTCAAGATAGCATAAGAGGATGGGCATCATATTCGAAAGTCTAAAGCAGTTCTGGTACTTCACCGGATTCGCCAACGCGTCTTGGCAGAATCTGGTGATGATCCTGATCGGCATCGTGTTCATCACACTTGCCATCAAGAAGGAATGGGAGCCGCTCCTGCTCGTTCCGATCGGATTCGGAATGATCATCGGCAACATCCCGATGTTCCCGGGACTGAACATCGGAGTCTATGAGGACGGCTCCGTGCTGAACATTCTGTACCAAGGCGTCAAGCAGGGGTGGTATCCTCCACTCATATTCCTTGGAATCGGAGCGATGACGGATTTCTCCGCCCTGATCTCCCAACCGAGGCTGCTGCTTATCGGAGCCGCCGCCCAGATGGGAATATTCGGAGCCTATCTGCTCGCCCTCGCCCTCGGTTTTGACCCGAACCAAGCCGGCGCGATCGGCATCATCGGAGGAGCGGACGGCCCTACGGCCATATTCCTGTCCTCCCAGCTCGCCCCGGATCTGATGGGAGCGATCGCCGTGAGCGCATATTCCTACATGGCTCTTGTGCCGGTCATCCAGAGGCCCATCATGCTGGCACTCACCACGAAGAAGGAACGCCTCATCAAGATGCCAACCCCGAGACAGGTCAGCCAGAAGGAGAAGATCATCTTCCCTATCGTCGGCTTCCTCCTCACCGCCTTCATCGTGCCTTCCGGACTTCCGCTTCTTGGCATGCTGTTCTTCGGTAACCTTCTGAAAGAGAGCGGTGTGACAAGGCGTCTCGCCGAGACCGCCCGCGGCCCGCTGATCGATGTCGTGACCACGCTGATCGGTCTTACCGTCGGTGCCTCGACACAGGCGGACAAGTTCCTGAGCGGAAGCTCCGTGAAGATCTTCGTCCTGGGTCTGCTGTCATTCGTGATCGCCACAACCTGCGGTGTTCTCTTCGTGAAGATCTGGAACCTGTTCCTCAAGGGTGACCACAAGATCAACCCGCTGATCGGCAACGCCGGTGTGTCCGCCGTTCCTGACAGCGCGCGTGTCTCCGAAATCGTCGGCAGGGAGTTTGATCCGAACAACCACCTTCTGATGCACGCGATGGGACCGAACGTCGCCGGCGTCATCGGCTCGGCGGTCGCCGCCGGAATCCTGCTCGGCTTCCTCGGGTAACGGAGCCGGACACAGACTCCTACATATATAAATATAAAGCGCACCGGAATCCTCCGATGCGCTTTTATGATTGTGAATATGATTCTCTACTCTTTTGCCGGCACAGAAGGCTTCACAAGAAGGATGATGAACCAGATCGATCCGATGATAGGGATCAGGTTGATGAAGATCCAAGGCCAGCTCTTGCCGATGTCGTTGAGTCTTCTCACGCTCACACCGAGTCCCGGAAGAAGAAGGGCAAGGGAGATCAGGAGGTTGATAATGTTAAGAATCAACACGATAACAGGCACCTTAGCAAAAATCGAACCGAGAATGCTGAAAACAAGTCCGATAAGGAAAAGCACAAGGGCATACTGCCAGAACTCCGCGCGGTCGGCGCGTCCTTCGAATTTCACATACTTGTTGAAGACAACATCCTTGAAGTTGGCGACAACGTCGTTTACAAATGAACTCATAATAATTTAAATTTGTATTAATTTGCATAAAGATAAAAAGTTTTTCGAACTTATCACCAATGAAATCGACAAAGATTTCGACAATTATTCATTATTTGATTCTGATTAATATTTTCGCTATATTTGTAGGATAGGAATATAACACATAATTATAAATGGAAAACAAGCTACAGGAACTGACCGACAAGCTCTACAAGGAGGGTCTGTCAAAGGGTAAGGAAGAAGGCGAGGCCATTCTCGCCAAAGCCAACGAAAAGGCCGCCGAAATCATCGAGGAGGCCAAAAAACAGGCCGAATCCATTCTCAAAAAAGCCCACAAGGACGCCGAGGACTACAAGACCAAGGTGGAGGGCGACGTTAAGATGGCGGCTGTGCAGAGCATCCAGGCCACAAGAAAGGACATCGAGAACCTCATGGTCGGCAGGATGACAGACAAGCAGGTGTCGTCAACCCTTTCTTCAGCCGATTTCGTCAAGGAGATCATCAAGGCCGTGGCCGGGAAGTTCAACGCCGAGGAGGCCGTTGACCTCAACATCGTGCTTCCTGAAAGCCTAAGGAAAGAGCTTGAGCCTTTCGTCAGCGGAGAGTTGGCAAACATCCTCAAGGGTGGAGTCACAGCGGAGTTTTCCAAGAAGGTGGCCGGCGGATTCACGATCGGTCCTAAGGACGGATCCTACTTCATCAGCCTCACCGACGAGACATTCAAGTCCCTGATCGGCGACTATCTCAGACCAGCCACACGTAAGATACTCTTCGGCGAGTAATGAACAACTACGAGTACATAATCTCCAGCCTTCCCGCCATCACGCTTGACTGGAAGTTCGGAGAGGGAGCGTCCTTCGACACCTACGTTGACTGGATCAAGTCCCAGCTCAGCGACGCCGACCGCAAGGTCGTGGACCGTCTGCTGGACGGATTCAAGGACGAGAACCTTAACCGGGAATTCTACGAGGCCGCATTGAAGGACACCAACAGGTTCATCAAGGAGTATTTCACCTTCGACCTGAACGTCCGCAACGGCAAGGCCCGCTTCCTGAACAAGGCGTTCGAGAGGCCTGCGGACCAGGACACGATCAGGCTGGAGGCCGGCGAGTTCGCGGAAGGCCCGAGGCTTGACGAGGCGCTGAACGCTCCGGATCTTCTCTCCCGGGAACGCGGACTGGATGCCCTTATGTGGGACAAGATTCTCCAAATCAACATCTTCAACTACTTCGACCTTGACGCCATCCTTGGGTTCATCGCAAGGCTGCGCATCATCGGCAGATGGTTCTCCCTCGACGAGAAGACCGGCCGGGAGATGTTCATCCGCCTCGTAAACGAGGTCAGAGGCACATTCAAGGGCGTGAAATACGAGCCCGCCAAATAACGAAAATTGAAATAACTGAATATGAAGACAAAAGGAAAGGTAACAGGTATTGTTTCCAACCTTGTGACGGTTCAGGTGGACGGACCTGTGGCGGAGAACGAGCTCTGCTACATCACCCTTGCGGGTACTCCCCTCCTGGCCGAGGTCATCAAGGTAAGCGGTGACAAGGCCTCGGTCCAGGTGTTCGAAAGCACCCGTGGACTGAAAAACGGAGACCCTGTGGAGTTCGAAGGCAGGATGCTTGAGGTGACCCTCGGCCCTGGTCTTCTCTCCAGCGTTTATGACGGTCTCCAGAACAATCTGACCACGATGGAGTCGGTGTTCCTCAAGAGAGGAGAGTACACCGACCCTCTGGATCACAAGAAACTTTGGGACTTCACCCCTATCGCCAAGGAAGGTGACAAGGTCACCGCCGCCGACTGGCTCGGAGAGGTGAAGGAAGGCTGGCTGCCTCACAAGATCATGGTGCCGTTCTCGTTCAAGGGCGAGTACACCGTGAAGAAGATCGCCGAGGCCGGCAAGTACAACATCGACATGGTTGTCGCGGTGCTGACCGGAGCCGACGGCGAGGAAACCTACGTCACGATGACTCAGAAGTGGCCTGTCAAGGTCGCCGTAAAGGCCTACCAGGAGAAACCGAGGCCACAGAAGATCATGGAGACCGGCGTACGCTGCATCGACACGTTCAACCCTATCGCCGAGGGCGGCACCGGATTCATCCCGGGACCTTTCGGATGCGGCAAGACCGTGCTCCAGCACGCCATCGCCAAGCAGGGCGAGGCCGACGTGATCGTGATGGCCGCCTGCGGAGAGCGCGCCAACGAGGTCGTGGAGATCTTCTCCGAGTTCCCTGAGCTCATCGACCCTCACACCGGCCGCCACCTGATGGAGCGTACCACCATCATCTGCAACACCTCGAACATGCCTGTCGCCGCCCGTGAGGCCTCGGTCTACACGGCGATGACGATCTGTGAATATTACAGGGCGATGGGACTGAAGTGCCTCCTGCTGGCCGACTCGACCTCCCGCTGGGCACAGGCTCTGAGGGAGATGTCCAACCGTATGGAGGAGCTTCCTGGAGCGGACGCCTTCCCGGTTGACCTTTCAGCCATCATCTCGAACTTCTACGCCCGCGCCGGGATGGTTGTCCTGAACAACGGCAAGACCGGAGCCGTCACCTTCATCGGAACGGTCTCCCCTGCCGGCGGTAACCTCAAGGAGCCTGTGACCGAGTCCACCAAGAAGGCAGCAAGGTGCTTCTACGGACTGGAGCAGAACCGCGCCGACCAGAAGAGGTACCCTGCCGTCAACCCGATCGAGTCATATTCAAAGTACCTTGAATATCCTGAGATCATCGCCTACCTTGACGAACAGGTCGAGCACGGCTGGGTGGCCAACGTCACCAAAGCCAAGAACCTCCTGCGCCGCGGACGCGAGGCCAACGAGCAGATCAACATCCTCGGTGACGACGGTGTTCCTGTAGCCTACCACGTAAGTTTCTGGAAGTCAGAACTCATCGACTTCGTATTCCTCCAGCAGGACGCTTTCGACGAGACCGACGCCCTCTGTCCGATGGACCGTCAGAAATACATGCTGGATCTCGTTCTGGACATCTGCGGCATCGATTTCGACTTCGAGGACTTCGAGAAGTGCCGCGAGTTCTTCAAGGAACTCATCAATGACCTCCGCCAGATGAACTACACCAAGTTCCACAGCGAGGAATTCGAGAATTATGCTGTGAAGATCCATAAATTAATCGAAGACTATGGCAAATAAGGCTTATCAAAGAATATACACAAAGCTGGAAGCAATCACCAAGGCCACCGTTTCACTCAAGGCCAAGGGAGTTTCCAACGACGAGCTGGCCGTGGTCGGCGGCAAGCTTGCCCAGGTCGTGAAGACCAAGGGTGACATGGTGACCCTCCAGGTGTTCTCAGGCACGGAAGGCATTCCGACCAACGCCGAGGTGACTTTCCTCGGTGAACCACCTACACTCAAGGTCAGCGACCAGCTCTCCGGGCGTTTCTTCAACGCCTACGGAAAGCCTATCGACGGAGGTCCCGAGGTGGAGGGCGAGGAAAGGGAGATCGGCGGACCGTCCGTGAACCCTTACAAGAGACGCCAGCCGTCAGAGCTGATTCCGACCGGTATCGCCGGCATCGACCTCAACAACACCATCGTGTCAGGACAGAAGATTCCGTTCTTCGCCGACCCTGACCAGCCTTACAACCAGGTGATGGCCGACGTGGCCCTGAGAGCCGATGTGGACAAGATCATCCTCGGCGGTATGGGTCTTTCCAACGACGACTACCTGTTCTTCCGCCAGGCCTTCGAGAGCGCCGGAGCGCTTGACAGGATCATCTGCTTCGTCAACACGACCGAAGACCCGCCTGTGGAGCGTCTTCTGGTTCCGGACATGGCTCTTGCGGCCGCCGAGTACTTCGCCGTGGACAAGAACGAGAAGGTGCTCGTGCTGCTCACGGACATGACCCTCTACGCCGACGCGCTCTCCATCGTGTCGAACCGTATGGACCAGATTCCTTCCAAGGACTCCATGCCGGGATCCCTTTACTCGGATCTCGCCAAGATCTACGAGAAGGCCGTGCAGCTCCCTACCGAGGGATCCATCACGATCATCGCCGTGACCACGCTGAACGATGGCGACATCACCCACGCCATTCCTGACAACACGGGCTACATCACCGAGGGACAGCTCTTCCTCCGCGCCGACTCAGACTCGGGGAAGATCATCATCGACCCGTTCCGTTCCCTCTCCAGGCTCAAGCAGAGGGTACAGAACGTGAAGACCCGCGAGGACCACAGCCAGGTGATGAACGCCGGCGTGCGTCTGTACGCCGACGCGCAGAACGCCAAGACCAAGCTGGAGAACGGTTTCGACCTCTCCGACTACGACCACCGCTGTCTTGACTATGCGAAGGAATATGCCACAAGACTCCTTTCCATCGATGTCAACATCACCATCACCGAGATGCTCGACACGGCCTGGGAACTGTTCGGCAAGTACTTCACGAAGGCCGAGACCGGAATCAAGCAATCACTGATCGACAAATACTGGAAAGGTAAGTAATGCCTATCAAGTTTCAATACAACAAAACCGCGCTCAACACACTGCAGAAGCAGCTCAAGATGCGTCAGAAGGCACTCCCTACGTTGCAGAACAAGGAGAGCGCCCTGAGGCTTGAGGTGCGGAAGGCGAAGGACAAGAGCGAGAAGCTTCTGCGCGACCTCGAAGAGGCCGAGAGGAGGTACGACTACCTTGCCCCTTTGTGGAACGAGTTCGAGCCGGGTCTGGTCTCGATCGCGGACATCGACCTCGTGACCGTGAAGGTCGCCGGTGTCAAGTGTCCGGAGCTCAAGAGCATACGCTACGAGATCAGTCCGTTCAACACGTTCATCAAGCCTGCGTGGTACATCGACGGCGTGGCCATCCTCAAGGATCTTTCGAGGCTCGGGATCGAGTCCGAGGTCTATGAGGAGAAACGCCGGATCCTGGACTTCCAGAGAAAGAAGACCACCCAGAAGGTGAACCTCTACGAGAAGGTTCAGATTCCTGGCTATCAGGAGGCCATCCGCAAGATCAAGCGCTACATGGAGGACGAGGAGAACCTGAGCAAGGCCTCATCCAAGATCGTCAAGCAGCGTCACGCTGAGGAGGAATCAGAAGAAGTAATGGAGGAAAGCGGCAATGATTGAGAAAATGACTAAATATTCCTTCATTCTTCTCAGCGGGAAGACTGAAGAATTCCTCAGACGCTTGCAGGAACTGGGGCTTGTGGACATCACAAGGTCCTCAAAGCCGGTGGACGAGCGTTCCGCCGCGCTTCTCTCTATGACCAACGAACTGAAGAAGGCCGTCTCAAAACTCGAGTCACTTGATTACTCGCAGGATCCCGACCTTGAGAAAATAGATGCCGAGGTTGATGCGGACGCCAAGTACGACAACCCTCTGGAGAGTTCCAAGGAATATTCCACAAAGCTGGACGTCCTGAGGAACGAGCTGGCACAGGCCCGCAAGGATGTCGAAAGCAGAAGGCCTTGGGGATGTTACGACAGCTCCGCTCTCAACGCGTTGAAGGCAAAGGGCTACAAGGTCCGCTGGTATAATGTCTCAAAGAAAGTCTATGACCCGTCCTGGGCGAACATATACCCGCTTCAGGAAGTGTTCGATGACGGAAAGAACGTTGGGTTCATCACCATTTCCGATGACCGGGAATATTCCTTGCCTGTCGAGGAGTGCGCCGCTCCGGAAGATGACCTCAGGTCTGCCGAAAGGAAGGTCACGACCCTGAAGGAAAGGATCATCACCTGCAAGGCCAGGCTTCTGGAGTTGAAGGAATATATTCCTGAAATGCTCCGCAAGTGCGACGAGGATGTCGCAGCACTTCAACTGTACCTTGCTGACGCAGGTGCGGGGAAGGCCGCCGAGGATCTTGTCACCACGTTCATCGGCTTCGCTCCGGCAGAGAACGACGCTGCCCTGTGCGCCGAGTTCGACAAGATGGACATCGTCTATCTGAAGGAGGAGGCCGTCAGGGATGACAATCCGCCTATCAAGTTCAAGGAGAACAAGTTCGTGAAGATGTTCACGGTGCTGACCGACATGTACGGCCGTCCGGCCTACGACGAGTTCGACCCGACGCCGTGCATCTCCATATTCTTCACCCTCTTCTTCGCCATGTGTATGGGTGACGCGGGCTATGGTATCGCCCTCGCCATCATCGGACTCGCGATGAGGAAGGCCAAGGGATTCATCGGCTCGATGGCTCCGCTCGTCACCACCCTCGGCGTCGCTACCATCGTGATGGGAACCGTGCTGCACACATTCTTCGGAATGGACACATCCACAGCTACCTGGGTTCCTGACTGGATCAAGAAATGCATGATCCAGGGTACGGTTGCCGGCTATGACGCGCAGATGCTGTTCTCGATCCTGATCGGTATCACCCACATCAGTGTCGCGATGCTTCTGAAGACCGCCTACGCCGTCAAGCGCAACGGTCTGCTGAACTCGCTCGGCACCATCGGATGGACCCTGCTGATCGTGGGAGGTGTCATCGTGGGAGGCTTCGCCCTCGCCGGTGTCATCGACTCGACCATCACCAAATGGATCGTCATCGTGCTTGGCGTGGTTTCGGCGCTGGGAATATTCCTGTTCAACGACATCCACAGGAATCCGCTGGTGAACATCGGATCAGGCCTCTACGAGACCTACAACACTGTCACCGGACTTCTCGGCGACGTTCTGAGTTACCTGCGTCTCTATGCCCTTGGACTTGCCGGCGGCATGCTTGGCAACGCGTTCAACCAGTTGGGTCTGTCAGTCTATGGAATAGACGTTCCGGGAGTGAACATCCTCTGCTTCGTCCTCATCGTAGGCTTCGGCCACGTCCTTAACCTTGCGATGTGCTGCCTCGGAGCCTTTGTGCATCCTCTACGACTCAACTTCCTTGAGTTCTTCAAGAACAGCGGCTACGAAGGAACCGGAAAGGCATACAGTCCGCTGACAACAAATGATAATAAATAATAACAAATAAACATCAAATCATCATGAACGAAATTTTAGGTTATCTCGGTCTGGGCCTCATGCTGGCCCTTTCAGGAATCGGTTCCTCCATCGGAACCACCATCGCCGGCAACGCCGCCGAAGGAGCCCTTAAGGTCAACCCTGAGAAGTCAGGAAACTACATGGTTCTTTCAGCCCTTCCCGCAACGCAGGGTATCTACGGATTCGTGGCCTTCTTCATGTGGCTGGGCAAGGATTTCGCAGCCCAGGGTCCGCTGATGTTCGGTGTCGGAATCTCTGTAGGTCTTGTCTGCATGATCTCCGCCATCCGTCAGGGTATGGTCAGCGCCAACGGTATCGTCGGCATCAGCCAGGGACACGACGTGTTCACCAACACCCTCATCTACGCCGCCCTTCCTGAGTTCTACGCCATCCTCGGTCTCGTCGGAGCCATCATGGCATAAAACAGGACAATATGTCGCTGATAAAATCAATTTCCGGCATACGCGGAACCATTGGAGGAAAGCCCGGAGACGGGCTTTCTCCTATTGATATTGTAAAGTTCACCTACGCCTACTGCGCCACGCTGCCTTCAAGAAAGCCGCAGCCGAACGGCGAGAAGTACAAAATCGTCGTCGGCAAGGACGCCCGTCTGTCCGGCGAGATGGTCGAGAACCTTGTCATCGGCTCACTGATGGCCTGTGGAGTGGATGTCGTGAAGATTGGTCTCGCCTCCACCCCGACCACAGAAATGGCCGTGACCTTCGCCAAGGCCGACGGAGGAATCATCCTCACAGCCTCCCACAACCCACGCCAGTGGAATGCTCTCAAACTGCTCAACGACCGTGGAGAATTCCTTACAGCAGTAGAAGGTCAGGCTATTCTTGACCTTGCCGAAACAGAGGATTTCAACTTCGCGGATGTGGACAATCTCGGCCACATCACCGAACACGACTATACGGACGAACATCTGGACGCAGTGCTGGCTTTGGATGCCGTGGATGTCCAGGCTATCAAGGACGCACATTTCAAGGTTGTCCTGGACGCGATCAACTCTGTGGGCGGAATTATAATGCCAAGACTATTGGAAAGACTCGGCGTGGAGTGCGTCAAACTAAACTGCGACCCGACCGGGAACTTCGCACACAACCCTGAGCCGCTTCCAAAGAACCTCACGGACCTCAGCGAGACCGTGGTCAGAGATCACGCCGACCTCGGAATCTCCGTCGATCCTGACGTGGACCGTCTGGCGTTCATCTGCGAGAACGGCGAACCGTTTGTCGAGGAATATACCCTCGTGAGCGTGGCCAGCTACCTCTTCGAGAGAGCGGCGGCGATCGCCCAAAAAGAGAGCAAAACCCTCGAGGAAGTCACGGCGCCGTACAAGCCCGTCTCCTGCTCGAACCTTTCATCCAGCCGTGCCCTGCGGGATGTGACCGAGGAATATGGCGGTGAATATCACGCCGCGGCCGTCGGTGAGGTAAACGTCACCACGAAGATGCGCGAGACCGGAGCGCTGATCGGTGGAGAAGGCAACGGAGGAGTCATATTCCCTGCCATCCACTATGGCCGTGACGCCATGGTCGGCGTGGCGTTGTTCCTCTCCAACCTCGCCCACAAGAAGATGAAGGTGAGCGAACTCAAGAAGACCTACCCTGAGTACCACATCGCAAAAAACAAGATCGAACTGAGCAACAAAGCATTGATTGACAGGATCTTGAAGGAGATGAAGAAGGAATATGCCGCCGAGGACATCAATGACATTGACGGAGTGAAGATCAGCTTCGAGTCCAAGCGCCAGTGGGTTCACCTGCGCCGCTCCAACACCGAGCCGATCATCCGCATCTACTCCGAGGCTCCGACCCTCGCCGCAGCGGAAGCACTTGCCAATGAGGTCATTGCCATCGCTAAAAAGGTTATTAATAACTAATAAAGAATATTATTACCTCCTTGCAACCGTGACCACCCTCGGCCTCGTAAGAGGGGGGACCGCTCACAAGTGAGCGGTGGGGTCGAGCGTAGCGAGACGTTGCAAGGAGGTAAAAATATTCTTCGGTCATATTTTTGAATAAATTTTAGACAATGTTTTCATTCAGGACTACGGCGCTGGAGGATCAGCTGGACAAGGCGTTGCTGGACGGGCGGGTCGGGTGCTTCTGCACCCAGAACTGCTGGGACACGGCGCGGGGGAGGTATATGTACGATCTGTTCACGGAGCGGGGGAACCTCAAGGCTTTGTTCAGCCCCAGGGATGCGGAACTGACACCGGGAACGAACCACATCATGTTCGACAAGGAAGCGCTTGAGGGGCTGGATGCCGTGGTGGTGGAGATCCAGGATGCGGGGGCACGGTACTTCAACTACAGCAAGGACGTGTTCCACCTGATGGAGACGCTCGCCGGGATGGAGAATCCACCGTCGCTGTACATTGTTGACCACATCAACCCTGCCGGCAGGATCGTGGAAGGGTCGATGCCTTCGGGGGACGTGGAGGCGCACACACCGAAGGTGGCCCACAGGCATGGACTCACTCTCGGCGAACTCTGCGACCTTTGGTACAACGAGATCGGAGCCACATTCGCCCTGCACGTGATCTCTGCGCTGGCAAGCGACTCGACCAGACAACTGCTCCCGTGGACCATCGCTCCAGCGTCTGACATCCCGGGCATGTTCACATGCGAGATGTACAGCGGCGGCGGCCTATGGAACAACACGACCATCACCCCGGCGATCGGAACCGCGAGACCTTATGAATATCTCGGAGCCCCGTTCATCCGTCACAACCGCCTTGAAGTCCTCCCTGCCCCAGCCGGAGTCCTGATGCGCCCCTGCACCTTCACCCCGTCCACGGGACGCTACGAAGGCCAGCGATGCAACGGCTACCAGATCATGCTCCAACCAGGTACGGAATACCATTCACTGCTCCACACGCTTCAGTTGATGCGATATTTCCGGGAAAGATACTCGCAGTTCGAGCTGCTTGACGGTTTTGAGTCCAAGATAGCCGACCATGTCATGCTGAGTTACCTCCAAGGAGAGATTCAATACCAGGATCTGCGCGAACACGTCAAACTGGAAGAGCAGAAGTGGATCCGCAAAGCCAAACGCTATAGCCTCTATGACGACCAGCCGTACAGGATCAAGTAGCCCCCGCCCAAGCAAGCCTCCTGCAAAGGTAATATGGAACAGACATAGAACAATGTAGAAAATGTTGGACCTGATTAAAGAGTATATTATCAAATTCACGGACTTCGTCTGCGGATGGCCGTTGTTTACACTTCTGATAGGAGGAGGAATATTCCTGTTCATATATTCAAGAGCATTGCCGCTGAGGAAGTTGGGAATGGCGGTCAGTTCTCTGAAAATGAAGAAGAAAGGAGAGGGGCAGGTCAGTTCCTTTCAGGCTCTGATGAACACCATCAGCAGCACAGTCGGGATGGGAAACATCGCCGGGGTCGCAATAGCGCTATGTGTCGGTGGGCCTGGGGCAATCTTCTGGATGTGGGTCAGCGCCCTGCTTGGAATGGCCACGAAATTCTTTGAGGGAACCCTCGCCATAATGTATAAAGGGAAGGATGACAAGGGAGTGATCCAAGGAGGGCCGATGTTTGTCCTGACCGAAGGGCTTGGCAGGAAGATGAAGCCGCTGGCCGTGATGTTCGCGTTCTGCGCTCTGTTCAGCGGTCTCCCAGTGATGCAGGCCAACCAACTCTCCGAGTCGTTATATTCAGTGATCCTTGAGCCGCTCGGAGTGCCCGAGTCAAGATGGGTGTTTCTGGTGCTCGGCCTTGTGATCGGCGGCATAGTGAGCCTCGTCATTTTTGGCGGAATAAAGCGCATCTCGCAGGTTTCATCGAGGATCGTTCCGTTTATGGTTGGATTCTATTTCCTTATGGTGTTGGGTATCATGATTGTCTATCATGACCGTCTGCCCGCCGTGTTTGATGCCATATTCAAAGGTGCCTTCTGCTGGAAGGCAGGTTTCGGAGCCCTCGCCGCCGTGGCTCTGACGGGAGCAAGAAGGGCGATGTTCGTCAACGAGGCCGGTGTCGGAACCGCCGGGATGATGCACGGAGCCTCGATGAACGCCGAACCTGTGAGGGAAGGACTCGTGGCCATGCTTGGTCCGGCGATAGATTCCGGCTTGGTCTGCACCCTGTCCGCCATTCCGATGATCATGGCCGGTCTTTACAACACTGACAGCATTAAGGGACTGTCTATCGCACTGAACACTTACGACACCCTGATTCCGTTCGCCGGACGCTATCTTCTCGAATTCGTAGTGATCATCTTCGCCTTCTCGACGATGTTCTCATATTCCTACTACGGAACGATGTGCACATCTTACCTCTGGGGCACGAGACATGCTCAAAAGTACCGCTACTTCTATGTCGCGACAATCGTCCTCGCAAGTGTCCTCACCCTGGATGTCGCCGTCAGCGTAATGGACCTCGCTTTCGCCCTTATGGCTTTCCCGAACATGATCGCTGTCTTTGCCCTCGCCCCGAAGGTGATGAAAGAGACAAGACGGTTCTTTACGATGAACCGTCAAGGATCTTGCTGAACGTGGAGTGAAGCCCCCAACCGCAAAGCGACTCCGCATGATGGCCTCTCTGAACCGCTTGATGAAGAATGGTGAGACTCATGGTTTGCTGATAGGTCCAATTGCATCAAATTACGATTTGACGAAATGGAGGACACAATCGGCTCAAAATAACTTCATCAAGTCCATCGACATGAATTCTTCGGCCTTGATGCCGCCGTCGCCGACAATGAATGACGATGTCGGCTTGAAAAGCTCGCGGAACTTATCCAAACCTTCAGTACGTTTCTCCGCATTGCCCTTGACCTCAATTGCCACCAATGAATTCTTCTTGCGAAGTATGAAATCCACCTCGTCATTGCGCTCGCGCCAATAGAACACGTCGAATCGGTGGACAAATGCCTGACTGACAAGATAGGCCCCGGCCCCAGACTCAAATATGCGTCCCCACGACTTTCTGTCGAGGACAGCCTGATTAAATGGTATCGGGCTGTACACCGTCTTCAATGCATTGTTATACACCTGAAGTTTCGGAATGCTGGCTCTCCGTCTCGCCATGTCGATGCTGTATTTCTGAAGACCGCACAGAAGACCGCTTTCAGCCAGAAGATTCAGATATCCGGAAAGAGTCGATGTGTTTCCGGCATCCTGGAGTGAGCCGAGCATCTTGTTCAATGACAGAAGTTCTCCGGAATAGGCCGCCCCAAGTTCAAATGTATGACGAAGAAGAGCAGGTTTTCCGATGGGCGTGTCCATCAGTATGTCCTTGTTTATCGTTGCGTCTATTATGGCCGATTGAATATACTGCTGGAAACGGTCTTCATCACCAACCAGAGGAGCTGCACCAGGATACCCTCCATAAAATATGTACTGGTCAAGAGACCATCCGAAACAGTCCCTCATCTCGACATAGCTCCAATGGCCCATTCTTATCTCCTCAAAGCGTCCTGCCAATGATTCGGAAAGACCTTTCTCAAGCCGCACACGGCTGCTTCCAAGAAGCAACACCTTAATGTTCCTGTCATTGAAAGAGTCGTCGTCCCATTCCTTCTTTACAACCTCGCTCCAGTTCGAAACTTTCTGAATCTCGTCGATTACAAGGATTGCGGTTTCCCAGTTGTTGCTCCGTTTAAGGCTTCGGACAGCTTCCCAGCAGTCTGAAACCCAAGCAGTGTTTGATGCCGGAACATTGTCTGCCGAATAAAACAGATATGGCAAGTCCAGATCTTTCAGGACCTGCTTCACGACGGTTGATTTCCCTATCTGACGGGCACCCATCACGACTTGAATGAATTTTCTTGGTTCTTCAAGACGATTCTTAATTATCTGGTATTCAGCTCTTTTATACATTGTTTTACATTTTACGCAGTGTGTTGCGAATATTTACGCAATGCAAATATAAAAAATTTATCAGTTTATAGCAAACATCTTTCAAGAGAGATTTATGGGTTGTTTCCTTTCCTCCGTAGGAATCCGCGAAGTAAGGCGTAAAGACAAAACGGCAAGGCAAATTCGCAGCCCATTCCAGGTGCGTTTTGTCTTGCCTTTGTTGTCTTGTATTGTCGCCTGACCAATGCGTCACCTTCCGGAGGAAAGGAAGGCCGCCCGTTTACCGGGAGGTAAGTGAATGTTCAACATAAAGCAAATCAATCATGCTACATCCAATCAGCGAGACAGGAAAATCCAAGAAGATCTTTCTGCGCATCTCAAAAGGTGCAATCATTTCCAAGAGAAACGGCGAGGTGACTTCGTTCGAAGCAATCTCCGGTTCCATCAAAGGCATAGAGCTCAGGGAACACGAATTCGAGAACGAAGTTGCGGACAATGCCGCCCAGATGAACTGGATTCAGACTCTCGTGGACCGTATCAATGCGAAACTGACCGAACCGGTATCTGTTACTGAAGCCTCAGATGAGGACGACCTTCCGGAAGAGTTCTATAACTGATTAACGCGGGAGTCCTCTTCGGAGGGCTTCCGATAATTTATGAAGAAGTATGAAAAGAATGCAAACTGATGACAACTCCGAGCAGTTGGATCTTCTGATGAGTTCCCTGAATGCGATAAAGAAAGAACTTAGGGCCATCAAGACTAATATGACCTTCGAGAGCAAACTTGCCTACACTAACCAGGATCTCATGGCAATGTTCGACGTCGGAACCATGACTATCAAGAAATGGCGGGACTGCGGCGAACTTGGATTCACCATTAAGGGAAGCATCTATCTGTATTCCAAAAAGGATATAACAGATTTTCTTGAGATTCATCACTATAAGCTCTATGATGATCCGAAGGTGTTTTCTAAAATGTTGACGGAAATGATGTCAGTGACGATGAATATGAGAAGGAACACTAATACCGACATCGGTAAAATAGAGGTGGAGGAAACTGGACTCATTGACGTCGTAAAATGTCTGATGAATCTCCGTAAGGTGGTGGTCCCCTTCATCCTGTTCGTGAATAGATGCTGCATGGGAGCCTGCACGGGCATCAGTTTCGTGGACAGCATCCAGCTGATAACAAAGCTTAAGAGCAACATGAAGGGCCAGCTTATGACAGTCTCTGACAAAATCCTCCTGCGCAAGAGGGCTCTGATCGAGACCATCAACGGTGAGTTTAAGAACATCGCGCAGATCGAGCACTCCCGACACCGGTCCGTCGTCGGCTTCACGGTCAATCTGATGGCGGGCCCTGACATGATAAGTTATCTCAAGGGAGAGATTCCGTTCCTGGATCTCCGGGAACATGTCAAGCTGGAAGAACAGAAATGGATCCGCAAAGCCAAGCGTTACAGTCTCTACGAAGACCAACCTTACCGCATAAAATAAAGGCTTAAGCGTTATCCTTCATGCAAGCCTCCGGCCGATGAACCACCTTCATCAGTCGGAGGCTTTCTGTTTCCGTTCGTACACCAAAGCCGCACTTCCTGTACAAACACACATTTCTCACACCTTTGGTACACCAGAGAGCCACCTCCTGTACAAACTCATGTCCATCACACCTTTGGTACACCAGAGCCGCCTTTCCTGTACCAATCCCATGCAAAATCCCTTGCCGCGAGCCAAGCTTCCAGGAATTATGACAAAACTTGCGGAATATTTCTAAACAACAATCGTATGAATAAAAGAAAAAATTCACGCAAGACAGAAAGAGTGACCGTCATGGCTTACATGGAACGGCAGATAGCCGAAATGAAAGCCTTGAGGAGACTGGGAACGGCCCGCAACTACACCAGAGCCAGGAACAGTTTCAGTTCATTTCTTAAAGGCCATGATGTCTCTTTCAGAAAGATGGATGAAAATCTCATCCTTGGCTACAATAACTGGCTTGGACAAAGAGGTGTGGTAAAGAACACCATCTCATTCTACATGAGGATCTTGAGAGCCATTTACAACAAAGCTGCCAAGGACAGGCTCATCAAACAGAACTTTCCTTTCAGGAATGTCTATACAGGCATTGACAAGACCCGCAAGAGGGCCTTGGATGAGAAAGAGGTAAAAAGGATCTTGGAACTTGATCTCAAGGACTCCCCCTCCCTGACACTTTCCAGAGACATATTCCTATTCAGTTATTGCATGCGCGGAATGTCGTTTGTTGACATCGCGTTTCTTCGCAGGCAAAATTTTGACGGGAGTTACATCACCTACCGCAGACAGAAGACTGGACAATGCCTGACGGTACGGGTTGAGCCATGCATCGCACGCATCATCAAGCGCTATTCGGACCTGTTTGAAAGCACGCCTTATATATTCCCAATCATTTCATCATATGATCCCGAAGAGGCATACCGCCAGTACCAGACAGCGCTGGGCTACCATAACCGCAAACTCAAGGCACTTGCCAGAAGAGCCAATGTAAACCTGTCGCTGTCGTCCTACTGGGCGCGGCACACATGGGCTACGGTCGCAAGAAACCATAATATTCCCGTCTCCGTGATAGGAGCCGCGATGGGACATTCCTCTGAGAAGACGACCATGATTTATCTGGCCGCGCTGGAGAACTCGGTGATTGACAAGGCGAACCGGGTTGTTATCGGGAGTATAGACAAGATGGTTTCTCCATAAGAGACGGCACATCGCCTTATGTGTATGTAAGCCAAGTAGTTGGCGTGGTGCAAAACTACTTGGCTCCCAATTATTGAATATAGCAGGACTGAAACACTGCTCCGTTTTTGGTTCACAATGGTTCATATTCATGGATTATTTGAGTTTTAAACTCACCATGCAATGATTGTGACGATAGTGGGCAATACCTTGATTAGCCATAAATTGGCGGAAAAGTCGTAAAATTTGATAGATTTTAGTGGTCGGGAAATAAAAGTTTTGCTATCTTTGACAATTGAAAGTGCCGTCTCTTATGGAGAAACCAGTTAACGTCTCTTATGGAGAAACAGCACGAGTGGTTATATTGTTAGCTATTCGCAACATAACTCATTATAATACAGACCAATATCAAAATTGGGATGAACTATGGCTGTATCTGCCCCCCAAATAACAACCCAACATAGCATAGAGACGGGTGCCGCTGACACCTCCGGAAGCGGGAACAACGACAGAATCTGTTGGTTCGTCATGCGAGCCTACAAATGCGAGGGCAAAGCCGAGGAAAGACTATCCGGCGATGATGGTTTGGAACATTTCATAGCCAAGCATTATGCTGTCAGGGTCTATCACGGAGTCAAATCCCGCCGTCTTGTGCCGGTCATTCCGAGCCTTGTGTTCGTGCGCGCGAGCAGGAGACAGCTCATCCGGTTCAAAAAAGACAACAACTTTCTGCAATACGTCATGCGGAAGACAAGCTCCGGTGGGGAATATCTCATTGTGCCTGACGACCAGATGACCAATTTCATCAAGGTGGCGTCACGTCCCGAAGAGAATCTGACATATTTCAAACCCGAAGAGATCGACATTCGGAAAGGGACAAGGGTACGAATCCACGGTGGCATATTCGATGGCGTCGAAGGAATATTCATGAGAACCGAAGGGGTACGTGACCGACGTGTGGTAGTCATGCTGGAAGGAGTTCTGGCGGTGTCTGCCAAGGTTCATCCTGACCTTGTGGAGGTTTTGAAATAACTATAAATGATGGAAAAGAACTCTGATTTTAAGATTGTGCGGCAGAAAGCCGCGATGTTAGTTCTGTTCACGCTTGCGCTGTGGTCCTGTTCTACGCCGAAGGAGATCAGTTACTTCCAG
>SAMEA104315427__coassemble_910_pt1 | contig 18859 bp, 12 predicted proteins | sample SAMEA104315427__metabat2_high_PE_030 | metagenome-assembled genome bin SAMEA104315427 (sample SAMEA104315427) | gut metagenome | biome: Monkey gut; feature: monkey-associated habitat; material: faeces | place: China | collected 2013
TGATGACTCCATTTTTCTTTAGGGTTGATAGTAAGTTGCCGATTTTACGGCTTTTATGCTCATCAACAAGCACCCAGGTGATGGTAGCCACGGCAGGGCTGATCAAGTGGGTGGATGTCTCTTTGCCTAAGAGTAAGATTGCCGCCCGTGTCAGTTTCCTTTTTATGGCCACACCAGCGTGGCATAGCAATTCCATATCATCCCAAGTCTCAACTTCTTTGGCCAAACGAGGATGAACAGACTTATATTCATTACGTGCCTTTTCCAATGCTTTGGTGTCAAGGTCGTTCAACGTGGCGTTTGGCACAATCTCCGCTGACCAGTCATAAACCGGACTGTTCTCTTCAAGAATGGCATTCAGCCTTTCTTGAGTCAGCTCAACCAAGGAATCCTCTATTCGTTGCCAAGCTTTATTGTGGGCATAGACAGGAAGTTTGGGGCGGTGCTTAGGAATATGTATTACCCATACTTTCTTGCCAGTGTCATCGGTGACAAATTCTTCCACGTCAAGTCCTTCTGTCGAGAGATTGGCACAGCGTTCTGTCAATCTCAGTGTCGCTTTCTGACGATTATAATTATAAGTGTCGGTTCCGATGATCCTCAAAGAGTTGTCTTGTACACCTATCACAAGATGTCCACCCTCCATATTTGCGATGGCAGAGACATACAAGATGACATCGTCTTTCTCATCTCCACAAAAAGAGTTCTTCAAGTTCTTGAACTCTTTCCATTCGCACCGCGCGTTCTCCTGAGGATATTCGCGAAGAAGATATTGTTGCAGTTCCTGTTCGAGCATATATCTTATTAATCGGAGGGTTAGATTCTCTTTAGTAGCTAAGTCAATGACAATCTGTGATGAATTCCATCATCTGAGGAACCTTGCCGAGGGCGGAGTGGAAGAGTTTCATCTGGTTGCGGGTGCGGACGAGGTTATGCTCCGGGTACTTAATCTTGTAGTAGGTGTCGCCGCCTATGTAGTCGGCGAAGAACCTTACTGCCTGCATGAATGGGAACAGACAGGCGGCGTATGGCAGATTCTCCCTCTCGATCGGGGAGAGGAACGGCTTTGTCCCTTTCAGATAGCCTCTTGTGAAGGCTTTGAAGATCTCCATGTCGAAATCGACCTTGTCCAGTTCCGGCGAATCCTCGGCCACAGGGTTGGCGGCGGTGCGCAGGAAGTCCCCGAAGTCGGAGAACACATAGCTTGGCATCACGGTGTCCAGATCGATGACGCAGAGGATCTTGCCGTCCTTGTCGAACATCATGTTGTTGACCTTCGTGTCGCAGTGGCATATTCTTTTAGGAAGCTTTCCCTCACGGTGCAGCTGCTCGGCCTTGCACATCTGGACCCCGTATTTGTCGATGTCTTCCAGTATCCTGTGAAGTTCCTGATTCTCTGTCTTGTCATCGGCATGCAGACGTCCGGCCCTGTCTTCTCTGACAGCCTCGACCAACTGCCTGAGTCTCAGCTCCATGTTGTGGAAGTCCGGAATCGTCTCTCCGAGCGTGTCCGGGATGTCGGCAAGCATCGCCTCGAAGTTGCCGAAAGCCTCGCCGGCGTACTCTGAATATTCCGGATTGACGGTCTCGTAGGTGTAGGCGTCATTGATGAACACCGAAACCCTCCAGAACTTGCCGTCTTCCAGGCAATATGTCTTCGGCTTCTCGCTCATCAGCACTTCAACCTTCTCACCTTCGGACCTCAACGGAATGAACCTCAATACCTTGCGGTCGATGTCCTCCGCTCCTTCGGCCTCTAATTTTTTACGAATATGTCTGGTCACGGCCTCGATGTTGCCCTGGAGCAGATCCACGTCCGTGAAGACCGCGTTGTTGATCCTCTGCAGCACGTAATCCGGCGCGCTGCCCTCCGTGACAACCTTGTAAGTGTCGTTGATCAGCCCGTTGCCTAAAGGCTTTATCTCCTTGACCTCGCCCTCGATGGCGAAAAGTTCAACTATTTTTTTCAGATCTGTCATAGTTGGTGTCATTAAAAAACAATTTCTCAAAGATAACCAATATTGATGAATAATGTCAATCCGAATCACATGGAGGACACCAAATCATTCCATGCCTCTTTGTGTTCAAACAGTACTGCACTGTCCTCTGAAAGGAGTGAGACGTAGTTCTCTATAAACGCTGAGGTGTTGTCGATGATTCTCAAATAGTATTTCAGCGATGGGATCACGCCATTGACGACTAACTGACATCCATGAATATTCTTTAATTGCCTGATGACCTTGCTGATGTCACCCAAATCTGATTCAACCGGCTTTTTTGTTGAAAGAATATAGTACCGGCTGGCTTTGGATTTTTCAATCTTACTCTTCGCTGTCAGAACAATCTCATAGGATATCGGTATGTCAAATTTCACCTCGACAGCCTCGAACGGAGTGCTGTCCGGATTGTTCACATCAATGTCTCCCATTCTTCCGCTTCTGGTGTCGGCGGAAGTGTGGCTCTCAAGTGGAAGCAATTGCTTGTCTTTGAATCTTTTGCACTCGTCAATCAAACATTGGTAGGCGGCGTAAAGAGCGAGGACCGGAAGCCTTGCCGCCCCATGTGACCTATATGTGAAATGAAAGTGCCTGTCAAGCAGGTTAACAATCTCATTTATCGACAGATTCTGAGGAAGGGCAAGGCTGATGGACTTCTTTTCTCTTTGCCGTATCAAAGACTGTAACATATGGTCCAAGACCACAGACGGTTCTGCCTTGCCGGTCTCGATGTCATTCAGAATAGACAGGAAACAGTGCTTTAGTGGTTCTTTGATGGCTCCGGGGTAATCATTGTCATAGGCGACTTTCTGCTCAAGCGAGCGTGTGAGCCACCCTGACTCCGCCATGGCCGGGAATCCACACTTTTTTAGAAAAGGAGTGATGTGCTTGGAGTCAAATGTTCTTCCGCTATATCCTCCTGGAATTGAGGATTGATGCTTACGTATGTCTTGCTCCGGGTGGATTATCTTGTAGACGACACTTGTCAGCACAACGGTGTAGACACCTTTGTTACTTTCTGATTCCGAGACGATTGTGTCCAATGATCTGGCTGAATCTTCATTGAGAGTGGACTCTTGCACTCCGTTATTTGAGGTTTTTTCCAAAGCCGCGTCGTAGGCGCTCTTCAGCAAGTTGTCTGCGTCCGTCATAGCAGTTGTTTCTTTATTTGTTCAATAATCTCTTTGATCATAGGAATACATACCGAGTTGCCGATCTGGCGGTATTCCTCGCTGACACTTTTGTCTTTTATGAAATTGTCAGGAAATCCCATCAGCCTGTAACATTCGTTTATTGTGAGTTTTCTGACATCTTTGCCGTCGTAGATCCAGAACCTGCCCGATGTCTCTTGGGAAGGAATTGCCGGATGAACCCCGTCTATGTGGTAAATCCTGTTGGGCTGCTTGTGAACCCTTGACAGATTCTCTGTTCCGGGGCGGACACCGGCTTTCCTTATGGCCTTGTTACGGTAGCCTGCGAACATCAACCCTGAAGGTTGCATTTTGCAGTCATCAAGAATTGTGTAAGGATCATGCAGGTACTCAAACCCGGAACCAGGAGGATCCAGAATGTCTTTGATGTATTTCCTTGGAAGTGATGTGAGTCTGGAGAAATCAAAAGCCTTTTTCTTATTCCCGATGATTATGATTCTTTCTCTGTTTTGAGGTACTCCGAAGTCAGATGCGTTAAGAACCTTGTAGGAACAAATGTAACCTAATCCTTCAAGTCCGCTGATGATTGTCTTGAAAGTCTTACCGCCATCGTGGTACACGAGGTGTTTTACGTTTTCCAGAAAAACAACTTTAGGCTGTTTGGCCTCAATTATCTTGAAGACATTGTAGATGAGTGTTCCACGTGTGTCCTCAAACCCTTTCATCTTCCCTGATATGCTGAACGGTTGGCACGGAAAACCGGCAGTCAGCACATCGTGGGCAGGGATATAATCCATTGGAATCTTGGTGATGTCTCCAAATGGCATCTCTCCGTAATTCGCCTCATAGACATTCTGGGCGTGAACGTTGAACTCGGAAGAGAACACGCAACGTCCCCCTGATTCTTGAAGCGGTATTCTGAATCCCCCTATTCCTGCGAATAAATCAATGAAAGTGAAGCCGAACTTGACCGGCGGAGGAAACGGAACCCTGTATAATTCGGGGAACAAGTTGTAGGTGAACAGATTGTCAGAAAGCTTACCCTCACTGTAATCCAACACTCCTTTCCACTCTTTGATGAGTTCCATCGCAGTCTTCCAGTAAGGCAGTTCAGACACTGTGTCACAGTTATGGACATAGTGCGAGATGATGGCCATTTTATCGTTGTCTGTCAACGATTCATGGCCTTCTCCACAAGGTTCTTTCCTGCAAATATCTTTCATCATACTGTAGTTTTCAAATCTTTTCTTCAAATATAATGACTATTTTTGTGATATGGAACTTTATGAATATGCCCGTCCGGGGCTGATGGCCGGGAAAAAGATACTTTATGTGCACGGGTTCGCGTCCAGCGGGCAGAACGGGAGTGTCAGGACGCTGAGGCTGCTGATGCCGCGGGCTCAGGTGCTGGCGCCGGATCTGCCGGTGGAGCCGTTCGACGCGATGGAGTTGTTGAGGAATATGGTCGTGTCCGAAAAGCCGGATCTGATTGTCGGCTCCTCAATGGGGGCGATGTACGCGGAGATGCTGTACGGCGTGGACAGGATTCTTGTGAACCCGGCGTTTCAGCTGGCGGACACGCTGCTGAAAAACAATGGGCTTGGACGGCAGGAGTTCCATAACCCTCGTCAGGATGGCGAGACATCGTTTCTGGTCACGAAGACCCTTCTGGAACATTTCCGGGAGGTCAGTTCGCATTGCTTCGAAAGGGCTTCGGAGGACCAGGACAAGGTTTTCGGGCTTTACGGAAAGCGCGACACCCTGGTACACACATTCGATCTGTTCTCCGGACATTATCCGCAGGCGGTCAGGTTCGACGGCGAGCACTATCTCAACGACGAGGCTATCCTCCATTCGCTGCTGCCGGTGATCCAATGGATAGATGACAGGCAGAATGGCGTTCAGAGGCCGGTGCTGTTCATCTCGCTGAGCGACAGGATCATCAACCACTCCAGCGGGTTCCACAAGGCTGTGGCCACGCTGGCCGCGGACTATGACATCCACATTGTCGCCGGGGTGCCGTACAACAATCCCGAATTGTGTCAGAAGGTCTTTGGATGGTGCGAGGAGAACCTCGGTGTCCCTGTCTGGAACCGTGTCACGATAACGAACCACAAGAATCTTCTTCTGGCCGACTATCTGATCGACGCCGAGCCAGAGACCAACGGCGGCAAGGACTTCATGGGCACGATGATTCATTTCGGCTCCGATGCCTTCAAGGCCTGGGAGAATGTCCTGACCTATTTCGCACGCCTTGGCGGGCAGTAGCCCCGTTCGGGCCGGCGTTGTGTCCCGGCAGACTCGCCGACCGGTCGAAGTGCCGGTCGAAGCGTCTTCTTAGTCCGTGGGGAAGACCACTCCGGCCTGGCGGCGGATCTCGTCAAGAATCTCAGCCGTGGCAAGTGATGTCTCAAGGCTGTTGACCGATGATTCAATCCGTCCCGACTCCAGCACATCTATGAACTCCCTGAACTCGCAGAGGTACTCGTCCGCGTCCATAGGGACGGAAATGTCGATGGTATCCGGCCCGGAGGAGCGTCCCGAGGTCGGAGCGCCGCGCCTTGTCATCCCGGCGTGACGGCAGATGTGGATCTGATCCAGCGAGATGATCCCTTTGTCGCAGGAAATCTCTGTGCGAAGGTTGGAGTCCGCTATCTTTGAATATATCACCGAAGCGCTTATCCCGTCATATTCAAAAATCACACTGCCTTGCAGGTCAATGCGTTTCCACTCTTTCCGGTCGAGGCGCACCGGCACCTCGCAGGTTGTCACCTCCGCCTTGATGCCCCTCGGTCTCCCGAAAAGCGCCACCATCGGGAAGACCGTGTATATTCCTATGTCCATCAGCGCCCCGCCGCAGCGTTCCGGATTCAGCGAGCTCGGCACCGGCGAATCCTCCTCCCCGGCGATGATCCTCTTGACAAGGTCGTATTTCGAGGAATACTGGCAGAATGATGCGAAGTAGTGCCGGACGGCTCCCATCCCGGCCAGATGCTTGCGTGCCGCCACAAAGTTGGGACAAAGTGTCGAGATCATCGCCTCCATCAGCATCACTCCACTGGCCTTCGCGGCTTCCGCCATCTCCTTGACCTCCTTCGCGTTGGCGCCCATCGGCTTCTCACACAGCACATGCTTTCCCCGGTTCATGCAGAGAATCGCCAGATCATGATGTGTACTGTTCGGCGTTCCGATGTAGATCGCATCAATCTCAGGGTCGGATGCCATCTCGTCAATGTCCGTGTACACTTTTGCGATGCCATGCGCTTCGGCGAAGGCCTTGCCGCTTTCCCGCGAGCGTGAGCACACCGCCGCGGCCTCGAATCGAGGCTCCATCACGGCACCTTTGAGAACCCAGTCGCTGATGCGGCCGGTACCGACTATCCCGAATCTTGTCTTTCTCATTTCAGGGCTCCTCTGATCTCAAGATAATCAAGAATCTTCACTCTTGCTGAAGTCTTGTCGGCGGCATTGATTGTCAGTACCTCATAGCCCAGTTTCGGTACGATTCTGGACGTTTTCTCATCCGGTTCAGGCTCGATAAGTATCACTCCGCTTACGGCTTTCTTCAGTCTGTAGGCCGCCTTGATCACGGCCTCGGACGAGAATGTGTCCGCGATCAGGATGATCCTTTCCGCATCGGCGAATTTTTCCTTGCCTATTCTCTTGACCATGAAACCCACGTCCTTTCCGTTCTCGTGAAAGGCAGTGGTGTAGCCGACAAGGCCTTCCGGGACCAGAGACTTGACCAATCCTTCCGGGAACGCGGTCTTCAACGGCTCGTGGAAAAACACGATGACCGGCCTCGGACCAAGTGAATCCGGAAAGAATCCGTTCTCGTCAGCAGGTTTGAAGACCTTGCCGAAAATCTTGTCGCTATGCCTGTAGAAGCTGAGCTCTTCCACGATTATCCTGCTTCCGTTCTCGGCCTTCACCCTTTCCCTCGGGCTGGCTTCCTTGAAAAGATTCAGCCCGACGATTCCGAGAAGCGCCACGAGCAGGGAGGCAATCAGGGACACGATAACTTTTTTCATTGTTCAGCAAATGTTAAATGTTTTACACTATCCGCAAAAATAATTATTTTTGTGGTAATATGCCAAAGTTGAACCCCATATCCCGCATGTCGGAAAGGAATCAGCTCCTTGTGCTCAGCCTCGTGGTCGGAATCGTGGTCGGGCTTGCCGCCGTGCTGCTCAAAACCTTGATCTCGGTGCTCCAGGAGGGCTTGCGTGACGCTTTCGGAGGAGTCCTGGGCGGATCATTGTACTATCTTGCACTGCCTGGAATCGGAATGCTCCTTGCGATGCTGTTCTGCAAGTATGTGATCAAGGACAGTATCGGCCACGGTGTCACCAAGGCCCTTCAGGCGGTCTCAAGGCACGAGTCCAGGATCAAGCCGCACAATATGTGGTCTTCCGTCGCCGCGAGTTCCGTCACCATCGGATTCGGAGGATCCGTCGGAGCGGAGGCTCCGATCGTCTACACGGGAGCCGCCATCGGATCCAACTTCGCCCGCTATATGGGATTGTCCTACAGGAGTATGACAGTGCTGCTGGGCTGTGGCGCCGCGGCTGCCGTGGCTGGCATATTCAAGGCTCCTCTCGCCGGAGTCCTGTTTGTGCTGGAGATCCTGCTGTTCAACATCTCGATGACCTCCATGATGCCACTGCTGCTGTCAACCGTCTCTGCCACAGTGGTATCCTATACGCTTCTTGGCTCTTCCACCCCGTTTGAATGCACCCTTACCCCGTTCGAGCTCAAGAATATTCCTTATTACGTCATTCTTGGTCTTTTCTGCGGGGCATGCTCCATCTATTTCATCCGCACGACCTTGAAGCTCGAGGACCGGATCGGCAAGATGGAGAACGTCTATCTGAAATGGATAATCTGCGCGGTCGGACTCGGAATCCTGATATTCCTTTTCCCTCCGCTTTACGGTGAAGGGTACGAGTCCCTCGGTGTGCTCCTTAACGGGAAGGAACTATCGCTCGACGGACAGACTCCGCTGGCGTTTCTGGCTCACAGTCCATGGTCTGTGCCTGTCTTTTTCATGTTGATCCTGCTTCTGAAGGTGTTCTCAATGACTTTGACAAACGCCGGCGGTGGAGTGGGAGGAACTTTCGGTCCGACCCTGTTCGTCGGCGCGATCGCGGGATTCGTTGTGGCGAGAACACTCAATATGCTTTTTGACGGGACGTCTGTCATTGTCCCTGAACAGAATTTCGTTTTGGTCGGGATGGCCGGACTGATGGCCGGCGTGATGCAGGCCCCGATGACGGCCATCTTCCTTATCGCCGAGATCTCAGGAGGTTACGACCTGTTTTTGCCTTTGATCCTTACCTCGACCATCGCTTTCGGAACGACCAGGATAGTCGAGAGGTATTCCATCTACACCAAACGTATAGCCCAGAGGGGAGAACTCCTGACCCACGATAGCGACCAGGCCGTGCTGACCTTGCTTAAGGTCTCCGACGTGATCGAGACAGACTTCTCCACGGTGAAGATAGACGACACCCTCGGCCGCCTTGTCGAGGTCGTCTCCGAATCCACCAGAAACATATTCCCTGTTCTGGACTCGGTGGACCGTTTTCAAGGGTTCGTCTCTTTGGAGGACATCCGCAAGGACATGTTCCGGACCGATGAATATGAGACCCTGCACGTCTTCAACTTCATGCGGAGTGCCGAGGAATATGTCTATGAAGACGAGAAGATGGATTCCGTGATGAAGAAGTTTGAGGTCACATCGGCTTGGAACCTTCCGGTGGTGAGGCGTGACAGAACCTACGTCGGGTTCGTCTCCAAGTCGAAGATCTTTTCGGCTTACAGGGACGAACTTAAGGTCGTCTCTCAGGATTGACGGTTTCGCATTTGCGAAACACCACTTTTCTTCACTGCTTGCAGTGAAAGCAAGTCCCTCCCCCGAGGGGAGGGATTTAGGGAGGGGGTAACGTGAAAGGAAGAGGGTGGGCAATCACCTTCGGACGTGAGATAAGTTTTTTGCCGCTGGTAATTGCCTACTTGCGATAGTTGAAGAATTATTGATAACACTTTGAATATGAAGAATATCTACATAGACTACATCGCGCGCACCCTTTCCGTGAAGGATTGGCAGGTGGAGAATTGCGTCCACCTTTTCGAGGAAGGAAACACCATTCCGTTCATCAGCCGTTACAGGAAGGAGAAGACCGGGGGGCTGGACGATGTAGCCGTCGCCGAGATCAAGCATTGGAACGATGTGTTCACCGAGATGGAGAAGAGGAAGGAGGGCATCCTGTCCACGATTTCCGAACAGGGCAAGTTGACTGACGAACTCCGCTCCAAGATAGAGAACTGTGTGGTGGCCAGTGAGTTGGAGGATCTTTATCTGCCGTACAGACCGAAGAGGAGAACCCGTGCCACGATGGCGAAGGAGAAAGGCCTGGAGCCTTTGGCTGACAAGATGTGGAAGGTTGAGGTCGCTGATCCGGAGGCAGAGGCGAGGAAATATGTCGGAGACAAGGTCGCTTCCGTCGAGGAGGCCCTTGCCGGAGCCCGTGACATCATCGCCGAGCGGCTTTCCGAATCGCAGACTGTCCGTGGGAACCTCAGGCACATATTCAGAACCCGCAGGATCGAGTCGAAGGCCACCAAGGCGGCCTCAGACAATGCCGAGGCTTCGAAGTACAGGACATATTTCAACTTCTCCATGCCTTTGCAGAGGATTCCGTCGCACAATCTGCTGGCGATTCTCCGTGCGGAAAAGGAAGGTTTTTTGTCTATTGGTCTCGATGCGGACGCGGAGAAATGCGGCAACAAGATCTATTACGATTTCTGCCATGAGCATCGTTATCCGGGAACCAAACTGGCTGACCAGATTCGTCAGGCCGTCGATGATGCCTATAAGCGTTTGCTTGAGCCGTCGCTGACCAACGAGATTGTCAAGGAGGCCAAGGAGAAGGCTGACATCGAATCGATCAACGTGTTCGGGGAGAATCTGACGCAGCTTCTGCTTTCCGCTCCGGTCGGCCAGAAGAGGACAATGGCGATCGACCCTGGTTTCCGCAACGGCTGCAAGATCGTCTGCCTGGACGAGCAGGGCAACCTTCTGCATCACGAGATCATATTCCCGCATCCTCCTCAGAGCGATAAGATCAAGTCGATAATGGCCGTCTCCTCAATGATTGAGGAATATGCCGTCGAGGTGATTGCCATAGGAAACGGAACGGCCTCCCGTGAGACCGAGGAATTCATCAAACGTGTCGGTATTCCGGAGAACGTCAAGGTGTTCACTGTCAGCGAGGACGGAGCTTCTATCTATTCTGCGTCCGAAGTCGCGAGGCAGGAATTCCCGGATGAGGATGTGACCGTCAGGGGAGCGGTGTCAATAGGCCGCCGTCTGATGGATCCGCTGTCGGAGTTGGTCAAGATTGACCCTAAGTCATTGGGTGTCGGACAGTACCAGCACGATGTGGATCAGAATCTGCTTCGTGAGAAACTGGACAACACTGTTGTCATCTGCGTGAACAGCGTCGGTGTGAATCTAAACACCGCCAGCCCTTACCTGTTGAGTTATGTCTCGGGCATCGGTCCGGCTTTGGCTTCCAACATTGTGGACTACCGCTCTTCCATCAAGGGCTTCTCGTCCAGAACCCAACTCCGTAAGGTCCCGAAACTCGGCCCGAAGGCTTTCGAGCAGTGCGCCGGCTTCCTGCGCATCCAGGACGCCGAGAATCCGCTTGACAATTCCGCCGTGCACCCTGAGTGTTATCACATAGTTGACCGGATGGCTTCCGATCTGGGCGTCAGCACTAAGGAACTGGTGGGTAATGAGGCCTTGATAGGGAAGATTGATCCGTCAGCCTACGTTGAGGGAGAGTTCGGCCTTCCAACGATCAATGATATTCTTAAGGAATTGGCCAAACCTGGCCGCGACCCTCGCCAGAGCGCGCAGGAGTTCAGTTTTGCTGATGACATCCACGAGATTGATGACCTGAAGCCGGGCATGGAACTGCCGGGCATCGTCACGAATGTGACCGCTTTCGGCGCGTTCGTGGACATCGGCATCCACGAGAACGGCCTTATCCATGTCTCCCAGATGCGCGGAAAGAAGGTCAAACTTCATCAGAAAGTCAATGTCAGTGTGCTTGATGTGGATCTGGATCGCAAAAGGATATCCTTGCGTCTTCTGGACTGCATATAGGCTCTTCACTTTTCGTCAACTGTCGCAGGGCCTCCATGCTGCTCTTGGTCACTGATCCTGTCGAAGTGACCCGAACTCCCCACCTGTCACAGATATCCTCTGATTCGACAAGACTCACCAAAATCATTGTATTCACAGATGAATATTCAAAAAATAACCATCTCCCTGATAATGCTGCTGGCCGCCTCCTCCTTCTCTACTGCACAGCAGATGACCGGCAGCGCCCAAATCCCCGGCCTGAGGCCGTACAACGTGGATCTGGAATATATGTCCCGTCAGGAAAAAGACTCGGTGCGGATGGTTTCCGAACTCTGGAAGGCCTATGTGGAGTCGTTCACATCTTCTTCGGCCGATGATGCCCGCAGGCGTTCGTTCTGGGTCGATGGCTCACCTGACTATCTACAGGAATTCGACGATGGGAATCTCCTCTACGCCTCTTTCCGTGAGAACCGGATTCTTGACATCAGGAAGCTTGGCGACGGAGTTTACGAACTGGTCGCCGCGACATTCAGCAGGCTTCCCGGCGATGAATATGAAAACTGGGTGGAGACGATCTTCCGTGTCCGCGCGGAGGCCGTGGCATCAGGAGACAATGGCCGTTCCAATCCGTTCAGGCTCGCCAACTGGCTTGACGCGGAGATGCGTTCCCTTAAAAAGATTGATTTTAAGGGACTTGAATATTATTGCTCTCCCGGATGCGAAGTCTCCAGACGGACTGCCCGCAGATTGTCAGCCTTTTTGAGAGGTTTCATTAACGAATATGTCCCGTCATTCCAAAGTCAGGTCCGCTATGTGGTGGCTTCCTCCATAGATCAGTGCGAACGACTGTCCGGAATCTTGTTCAACGTCTATTCCAATCCATTGATGAGTTCGGCGTCCGGAAAGACTTCTGACAAGGCGTTTTACGGACGGATCTTCGGAGATGACATAATTCTGTCGAATTACTATGACGACAGGCATGATGTGGCTCTTCTGCTTTTACGGTCGGCCTGGCCAAATGCCTTGCCTATGGTTCAGGAAGGCATCGCCGCTTACCATGGCGGGTATATGGACCTTTCATATTCAGATCTTAAGACCTCGCTTCGCCTCTACCTTGCCGGGAAGAGAGACCTTGATCTTTCGGATGATGACGATTTTTATGATCTCTCGATTCCTGTCTTCCGGGAAGATGGCGCGACAGTCGCGGTCATTCCTGTCGAGAGCCTGATCGGCGCCGCCATTGTCGAATATGCCCTGACCCAGTACGGCCATGGAAAGGTCCGCTCGCTGCTTGAGTGCGGCCGCTACGCCGACATATTCAAAACGCTTGACATCCCTTCCGCCGACATCAACGACTTCATCCGCGGGATACTTTAGTTTTGGTCTCTGAGCCTGTCGAAGTGACAATATAAGAGTCCACTTGAAAAAGTACCACTCGCCACTTTTTACCCCCGTTGGAAGTACCTGTGTGGCACATATTTTTCAAAAAAGACTTTTTCAAGTGGACTCATATAATGACGTGAATTGGTCACTTTGATGGTTGGTGAGTCTGGCGAACCACAAGCTCAGCGACCGGTTGGCTCGGTGACAATCAGGTAGTTGTCTTCGTTGTAGGGAGTCTCTATACGTGCTCCGAAGACGTGCGCGTCATCGCCTGATCTGACTTTCAGGCGGACTCTTAACTCATCGCTGGACATCGGAATGTTCTTGGCGGAGACCTCGGAATGTGGGTAGAGCTTCCCGACATCTTTCATGGTAGCCTTGTTAAGAGGAAGGATTTCCTTTACATAAAAGACTTTTCCGAAATCTTTAAGTGGTGCGGTTCGCTGCTCTAATTCGCTGTCAGACAGCGGTTCACCTATCGTGTAAAGATGCGTGAAGCGGGCCAGCTTCACGAGCCCGAACCTTTCGCAGACAGCATTGAACACCCCTGCCTTGGTCAGCGACTTCCCCGGTTCGAAGATTATTCTGGCGAATGTCGAATCCGGGTACACCGCTTTTGCGCCGGCAATCTCTTCTGACGTGAATGTCAGCGTTCCGCCATCTTCCCGACAGGTCAATGAATATCCATTTCTCCATTCCCTGTCCAGCAGAATCAACAGCTCCTTGCATTCCCCGCAGCTTGCCACAACGTGGACCTCACGCACCCACTGACCGTTCCAGCCACCTTTGTGGTTCTCATCAAGGAATGATTCATAAGTCCTGTCCAATCTTTCCACAACCATAGTGATGTCCGCCATAGGGGAAATCTTGAGCAGTATGAACCTGCTGGTTTCGAACATTTGAGGCAGCATCTTCAGCACGTCCGGCGAGCAGTCTTCCAGCAGAAAGACCTTCTTTCCCACGGAGTCCCGTCTTGCCGGGTCCATGAATATGACATCCGGCTTGAAGTCCCCGAGTATCTCCTCAAGGCTGTCCGCTGTCGCCTCACAATTCCTAATGAATATATTCGTGGCTCCCAGAGCCTGGAAGTTGTGCCGTGCCGCCGCTGCCAGTTCCGGATTCATCTCATTGTAAAGCACTTCCTCCGCCACTTCACTGAACGCCCACGAATCAACTCCCAGCCCTCCTGTCAGATCCGCCACCTTGCCGTTTTTCGGTTCGGTCACTTCGGCAAGCTCAGTGACCAAAAAACAATCGGTCGCAGAGCCTGTCCCTTTGGTCGCAGAGCCTGTCCCTTTGGTCGCAGAGCCTGTCCCTTCGGTCGCAGAGCCTGTCGAAGCGACTGATAGTTTACTGATTCTTAAACCATCTCTGCAGGCCGCAGAACCTGTTTCTTCGGTCCCAGAACCTGCCACCTCTGTCGGTGAACCTGCCGCTTCTGTCGGTGAACCTGCTTCTTCGGTCCCAGAACCTGTCACCTCTGTCGGTGAACCTGCTTCTTCGGTTCCAGAACCTGCCGCCTCTGTCGGTGAACCTGTTTCTTCGGTTCCAGAACCTACCGCCTCTGTCGGAGAACCTGCTTCTTCGGTCCCAGAACCAGCCGCCTCTGTCAGAGAACCTGCTTCTTCGGTCCCTGAACCTGCCGCCTCTGTCGGTGAACCTGTTTCTTCGGTCCCAGAACCTGTCATCTCTGTCGGAGAACCTGCTTCTTCGGTCCCTGAACCTGCCGCCTCTGTCGGTGAACCTGTTTCTTCGGTTCCTGAACCTGTCACCTCTGTCGGTGAACCTGCGGTGCTTTGATCTTGTCGAAGTGTCGAAGCGACAGGTCTTCCATGTTCATTAAAGATTCTTTGAACAATCGAAGCCTTGTACCGCGCCGTGTCAGAAGAACTGCACTGCTCCGTGCATAGCGTCGAAGGATAGACCAGCCTCGAGCACGCCACCCATTCCGGCAGCTTCTTACGAAGTCTCTTTCGTCCCTCGATAGTGTTGACTGCCAGCGACTTCGCATCCAGCCCAGCCAGTCCGGCATCCCCCGGCGACGGCCACTCCCTGCGCGACATCACCAGCCGCACCGTGTCTGCCCCTTCGTTCTCAACTATGAATCTCTCAAAACTGTCCATATTTTGTATATCATTATGATCTGTTATACTTTTTATCTCCCGCCAAATTTGGCTTACTAATCCTTAAAAAATAACCTGGTGATCTTTGAGAATCTGTTTTGATTTGTTTGAAATGTTCTTTGAGGTGAAAAAATCTTCATTTTCTTCCCGCTTCTTCAGTCAGATAGCACCGCTATCTTCTTTGGAAAAAGCAGTCGACCCCGGAGTTTATCACTCTCACATTTTCAGACAAACAAATCAAAACAGTTTCTTAGTAACCCTAAAAAATAACTTGGTGATCTTCGATTGTCTTTTTCGGTCTATCTGTCTTACCTCATCAGACATGTGTCACCCACACTACTTCTCCCAAAGAAATCTATCCTCGAAAATACCGCCAAATCTTTCTACCGTATTCCTGCAGCAACGGAGGAGCTTGGGTCAAAGACATCTATCCTCGAAAATACTGCCAAATCTTTACCAACTTATTTTTTAACGCATACTTAACGCATACTTAGACACGCTCTGTCTGTCCTTTCCTTTGCATTGAAGCTATATGCTTTATAACAGTTATCCTCCCCATAAGGTGTCGTGATTTGCAATCTATTATAAGTTAATAGATTAGGTGATTGTCTTTAGCGTGATTAGACTAAGGGTCGGTGCGATATTGCTTGATTATCAATTGTTTATCAATCACGCACCGCATCACGCACCGCATCACGCACCGCATCACGCACCACATCACGCGCTTTGTCGCCGCAACTGTCTCCTCTTTTGAGGCCACATTCCCATTCTATCCGCTTCCATTTGAAAAACATATTACCTTTTCACAAAATTACGATTATTTGACGAATACCGAGGAACTCATCATTTCCAAATTCATGGAATTGACAGAATTTACGACATCGCCGTCAATGGCTGAGGTCAAGTACAAATGATTTGGAACGGTTAGTCACGTGAGTACCATATACATATAGGCGTTGCAAATGAAGCTGGCAGCAGGGTGAATTGCTCTGCTGTTTTGATTTTTTTGTACCCTGTGCAAACCCTGTACAAACCCTGTACAAACCCTGTGCAAACCACGGGCACGCAAGAGTGGCTCTGGTAATGCTGGGAGGCCATAGTGTGTGGCTGACCCCCATATTCCGAGGGAGGGTCAGCCACAGTGATAGCGGATTGAATACCGCTGGTGGCGTTTTATCGTGTCCGTGGTTTGTAAATGATTGGCATTCTTTGCGGATAATGCCCTTGGAAGCTGTTTTGATTTGGCGAGATGCCCTGTGCAAACCACAGTCACTCAAGAATGGCTCTGCTGTTTTGATTTGTTTGAAATGTTCTTTGAGGTGAAATAATCTTCATTTCCTTCCCGCTTCTTCAGTCAGACTGCACAGCTATCTTTCTTGGAAGGAGCGGTCGAAACTGAAGTTTTTCACTCTCGCATTTTCTGACAAACAAATCAAAACCGCTTCTAACCTTTTTGTGGCATGTGTAGGATTGCCGTATGTGGCATTCGGGATGCCGATTTGTGACATGTGTAAGATTGTCGTATGGGGCATTCGGGATGCCGATTTGTGGCATGTGTAAGATTGTAGTATGGGGCATTCGGGATGCCGAATAATTTGAGTAAATTTGTAGGTTGTACGGTTCGTTGGGCGGACGGGTTGTTCGGTTCGTTGAGCGGACGGACTGTACGGCAATGAAAAGACAATGGAAATATAAATAAATTAAGATATTATGGCACAGGATTACAACGAGAACGCCAGGAAATGGCTGGAAGGGGATTTCGATCAGGAAACCAAGATGAAGGTGCTGGAACTGCGGAACAATGATCCGGCAGGGTTCGAGGACGCTTTCTACAAGACTTTGGAATTCGGCACCGGTGGCCTGAGGGGTATCATGGGGGTCGGGACCAACAGGATGAACAAATATACCGTCGGGATGGCTACCCAGGGGCTGGCCAACTATATTCTTAAGAAGGTGTCCGGGGATGACATCCGCGTCTGCATTTCCTACGACAGCCGCAACAACTCCAAAATGTTCGCCAAGATCGCCGCTGACATATTCAGCGCCAACGGATTGCACGTGTTCATATTCGATAACCTGCGCCCTACGCCGGAGTTGAGCTACTCCATCCGCAAGATGGGCGCGGTCGCTGGTGTGATGGTCACGGCCTCGCACAATCCTAAGGAATATAACGGGTACAAGGTCTATTGGTCTGACGGGGCGCAGATCACCGCGCCGGTGGACCGGGAGATCATCGACGAGGTAAACAGGATCACTGACCCTTCCCAAGTGATGTTCGAGAAAAGGGAACATTGCGGAGAGGTAGAGCTGATGGGCAAGGCTATGGACGATGCTTACATCTCTGACATTCTTTCTCTTACCCTCAGCCCTGAAGCCCGCGAGAAGCACAAGGACTTGAAGATTGTCTATACCCCGCTTCACGGAGCCGGGGTCCGCATCGTGCCTGAGGCTTTGAAACGCCTTGGCTTCGAGAATGTTATCCACGTGCCGGATCAGGATGTGAGTGATGGCGACTTCCCGACAGTTGTCTCTCCGAATCCTGAGGAGCCGGCTGCAATGAAAATGGCTCTTGAGATGGCCGACAAGAAGGGTGCGGACATCGTGATGGCCTCTGACCCTGACGCTGACCGCCTCGGAATCGCGGTTCGTGACAACGACGGCAAGATGGTTCAACTGAACGGCAACCAGACGGGCTCCATTCTGACATATTACATTCTTACCCGTTGGAAGGAACTCGGCAAGCTGGATTCCACAAAGTACATCGCCAAGACCATCGTCACGACTGAGCTGATCGCCGAGATCGGCCGCAGTTTCGGCGTGAAGTGCTACGACGTGCTGACCGGTTTCAAGTACATCGAGGAAATCGTGCGTGAGAACGAGGGCAAGGGCGAGTTCATCTGCGGCGGCGAGGAGAGCTACGGGTTCAATGTCGGCGAGTTTGTTCGCGACAAGGATGCTCCGGTTGCCTGCATAATGGTCGCCGAGTGCGCCGCCTGGGCCGCCGATCAGGGACTGACCCTCTACCAGCTGCTCCAGAGGATTTATTCTGAATATGGCTACCGCAAGGAATCGCTTGTCTCTTTGGTGCGCAAGGGTAAGACCGGCGCTGAGGAGATCCAGAAGATCATGGCAGACTTGAGGCAGAACCCTCCGGCAGAGATTGTCGGCTCGAAGGTCATCAAGGTCATCGACTACAACGAGCCGGAGAAGACCGGACTTCAGAAGTCGAACGTACTCCAGTTCTTCAACGAGGCCGGCGACATCGTCTCTGTCCGTCCTTCCGGAACCGAGCCGAAGATCAAGTTCTACTTCGGAGCCAAGGGGCCGGACGCTGATGCAAAACTTAAGGCTCTTGAGGCTCAGTTCATCAGTTAGGCGACTTTTTTGGCGATAGGCCAGCCCGGTCACTGAGCGTGCCAGAATGGGACCTTGAAAAGTCGTGGCACCTATTGTCTTGATAATGGTGTGAATAGATGTTTACCTATAGTGGAAATAAATCATAGGTGATAACGTAAAGATTTTATGCTCAATAATTTATCTGCCACGGGGAAATTCACTATTCGTGATGCCCGGCCGTCAGACGGCGAGTTCATCGCAAGAAATGTCCTTGCGGCGATGGGGTATGAGGTTTTCAATGTGGATGCCGACTCTGCGATCGAGTTCGGCTCCACATCTTTGAATGTCAAGGATGCCGTCAAGCTCGTCGGAGAGATTTGCGCCAGACCCGACACGTTATATTCATACGCCAGAACGAGGGTCGCATGCGTGGAAGGCAATGCAGTGGGATCGCTGACGGCATATTCAGGAGATGACTATCTGTCGCTGCGCGAGCTGACGTGGGGACTCCTGAACTCTATGTTCGAGGGTGCCGCTCCGTCAGAGGATGAAGATCCGACGCGGTCTGCGGCTTGTTTTCCGTCCGTAGAAGTCTCAAATGGTATGCGTGATCATGAAAGCGCGGGGGAGGACATCCTTGTTACGGAGCCGGAGTGTCTGCCCGGCGAGTTCTATCTCGACAGTATGGCTGTACTCCCCGAGTTCCGCCGGATG
>SAMEA104315427__coassemble_1062_pt1 | contig 15918 bp, 10 predicted proteins | sample SAMEA104315427__metabat2_high_PE_030 | metagenome-assembled genome bin SAMEA104315427 (sample SAMEA104315427) | gut metagenome | biome: Monkey gut; feature: monkey-associated habitat; material: faeces | place: China | collected 2013
AGATATAGACCGAAAAGATTCCTTAAGATGATGCAGGTTATTTTTTGAAGGTTACCATATTCCATCAAATCAATGAATATGCCCGAACACGGGAATACGGATTATCCCACAACCCACTTCTCGACGGTGCGGGTCCGGGAGGAGATGTTGACGCCGACTTTGACGAGGGTCTTGCCGTCCTCTAACTTGTAAGGGAGCATATAGCCTTTCTCGTCTATCTGCTTCAATGCGTCTTCTGCAGAGCCGTCAACCTTGAACTCGAAGACATATATGCTGTTGTCGGTGTAGCAGACGGCGTCGGCTCGTCCGATGGCGGACTTGACCTCGGTACGGATATAGAATCCCAACAGCGAGAAAATCAGGTATATGATTGTCTGATAGTGCTTTTCGGTCTTGTTCTCCAAATCGTTCGGGATTCCGGCGAGATAAGCCTGTAGCTTCTCCATCGCAAGGTCGATGTCCCGGGAGTCCATAGCGGCATAGAAATGCGCCACGAATCCGGAGGCTGTTCCTGTCTTGCTCGGATATTCACCGAGAAGTCCTCGGGTGAAGCCTATCTTGACTTCCCTGTTCGGGTAGCCGAGGGTGTAGAGCTGCATCCGCTCATCGTAGGACTTGATGGTCAGGTAACCAGTCTGATAGAGCATCGGCAAGGAGTTGTCGGAGAGTTCCGGAGACACGTCAAAGTCGGACTGGGGAACCAGCGGGATGTTGTCCAATGTGGTTTCGTCAATCGGGTTACGCCTCAGCCTTTCTACAAGATAGGTCGGCGTGCCGGAATCAAACCAGTAGCTGCCGACACGACGGTCACTCAAGGCATTAAGCAAGCTGAAAGGATTGTAGATATCCTCGGACCCATCGCAGAAATGATAGCCGTCGTAGTTATATTTCAACAATTTCAGAGCTTCTTCGTAGGAAATCTTCTGTCTGTCGGCAAGCGCCTGCACACCATATTGAATATTATCCTCCAGCTCCTTCTGAGAAATACCGCAAATCGCCGAGTACTTAGTCTCCATCGAAATATTCTTCAGATTGTTCAGCTCACTGAATATGCTGAGTTGGGCGAACTTGTTGATCCCGGTAATGAAGACGAACCGCAGATAAGGGTCAAGACTCTTTATCGGGCTGTAGAAATTCCTCATTATCTGCCTCAGGGACGGAAGCCTGACCTTGTCGTTCATCACATCCAGCAGCGGTGCGTCATATTCATCAACGATCAGCACAGCTGGTTCCCCGGTCTTGGCAAACGCCTCTTTTACCAGAAACTCCAACCTTGCGTTGACATCCATCTTGTCCAGATTCTCACCTTTGCCATAAACTCTTTCATATTCAGCAAGTTTATAGTCGAGCTGGCGCAACAGTTGATCCTCGTTCACGTGCTTGGCTGTGGACATGTCGAAATGGAAGACCGGGTGCCGCTTCCATTCTTTCTTCTCCTCTCCGGCCTTGAGCCCCTCAAACAGTTCCTTCCTTCCTTCGAAATAGCAATGGAAAGTCGAGGACAGCAGGGATTTACCGAAACGACGCGGACGGCTCAGGAACACGTACTTGTAAGTCTCCGCCAAATCGTGCACAAAACCTGTCTTGTCGATGTAGAGGTAACCTCCCTCGACAATATTACTGAATGTTTGTATCCCGATAGGGAATCTTTTGAATCCGGCCTCCATAATTCAATATAACTCAACTCTCAAAGATAAGGCTTTTTTCCAAAGGAACAAAGCCTTGACACTCACAGACATTTGATATTTTCATTGAAAAAGCCTCCGCACGGGGAATGACCGAACGGAGGCTTTCAAAGTTCACAATCTTATTAGATCACTTTCTCAACTCCATCAAGGTCTATCAAGGTGAACTGTGCCTTACCCTGATAGATAGTGAGGATTCCTTTGACGTTGATCGGGGCGCCACCGAGGATGGCCTCGTCAATCTGGGTGTCGGCGAAGCGGGAGTAGCCGCTGGTGCGGATCTGCACGGACTGACTGCCCATATTGAAGTACTGGCTGACGGAATACGCCGACGCGTTCTTCAGCAGGGTGGCCTTGAGTTCCGGATCCGAAACCTGTCTGGCATAATCAGCGGAATAGGCGTCATCGAACTTTCCGGAATTCAGGTAGCCGATGAAACCCTGCTTGGACATCGCCCAGGTCGTTATGCCCCACGTCGGATCCACGACCGGCTTGTAGTCCTTGCCTGTGCCGGATAGGAATATCCTGTTGGACGAGGACTTCTTGTCCTTGTAGGAGTCTATGTAGATCAGGCAGAAGATCTCGTTGGCGTAGGTCAGGCCGTCAAGCTCGACATAGCAGCCGATGTTCTCCTCTTTCAGAAGATCGGCGGCGGAGACTTTCTTAGGCTGCAGCGGAGTGTCAATCTTACCTCTGAATATGTGAGTGTCAATGATGTACTGAACCTCGATGTAGGAGGTCTCATATTCACCGGTAGGATCGGCGTAGCCCAGCTGGATCATTCCGTTGTAGGCGCCGAGCGTGAGGCCGCCGCACTTGACATAGACCCACTGGCCGAGCTTGTAGTCGTTGTAGAGGGCGTTCTTGCCGATCTTCAACTCTATGCCGCCCGTGGCGTCCTGGATGTAGATGCTCTTGTAAACATTGCCGCTGCGGTCCTCGGAGACCACCTGTCCTCCGATGACGATGTCCTTCTCGATCTTCACCGGACCGGACTTGTACAGAGCCTTGAGCTGGGCGATGGTCGTGTTGGGGGTCATCGTCACAGGCTCGTAGACATCAGCCTTGCCGTAGTCCGTGGTGAAGACCTGGTCCCATTCCTCGCAGGAGGCGAGGGCGAAAATGGCGGCGATCAGCGCGAAATATATTCTTTTCATACCTTGGAATCCTTAGAATCTGAAATAAATGTTCAACATGTAGTTGATTCCGCTCATGTAGAAGTACTTGGAATCAAACCTGTAGAATCTCTCCTTGCTGACGGTGTTGTCCACAAGGCGGGTCTGCTCGTAGCCGCCTGTGCGTACATCCTTGTTGTTCAGGAGGTTCTTCACCTGCATCGAGAAGCCGAGTTGGTACTTTCTCTGAATATACCAGGACTTGCCCACGCTGGCGTTCACGAGCATGAAGTTCTTGAACTTCTCCTGCGCGGCCATGTACTCGATCTCCTGGGCGGTCACCTGGCCGTCAGGCCCGGCTGTGGCCATGTCCGTCCTGTAGAGAGGGTTCATGTCCAGATAGGAGTTCCCGAAGAAATCCACATCCGCGTCGATGAACCAGTAGTTCTTGTTCCACGCGAGGCCAAGGCTGGTCGCAAGCTGCGGGGTACCAGGCACATAGTGCTGCACGGTCTTTCCGTCCACGGTAGGATGGCTCTTCCAGTAAGGAATCGTCACTCCGTAGGTTCCGGCGACATATTCAGCGCTGTTGTCGAAGGTCTGGTACATCGTAGGGTTGGAGGTATAGATGTACTGGCCGTAGGTGAACACTCCCTGAAGGGAAAGGTTAGGCACCGGGGTCGGCACCTTGAAGCCGAGCTCGACTCCGACGTGCCTCTCGTCGATTCCGGACATCGCGAAGTTGGTGAACGAGTTCTGCGAGTCATCGTAGAAGCTCATCACGTCCGTCTGATCCTTGATGGAGGTGTAGAATCCGGTGACGCGCACATCGTAGCCGGAATTGCTGTAGGCGTAGTTGATGTCCGCCGTCAATGTCTTGATGGTCTTGAGGTCAGGCATCACGGTGTTCCTCGTCCTCGGGGAGATGAACGCCTGGTTGAATGTCGGGGCCTCGGTGATGTAGGCTGCGTCGGCGTAGATCCTGTGGCCTCCGCTGATGAAGTAGCCGAGGTTGATCTTTCCGGATCCCGTCAGGAAGTCCTTCTTGTCGGACTCACCCTTCGAGGTGATCGGCCTGCCGTCGATCTGGTCGTACTTGGTGATGACTTCCCCATTGTAGGTGAACGGGTTGCCGTTGTCGTCAAGTCCCGGGAAAAGACCCTTCCTCAAAAGACCTTCCCTCCAGAATTTCGAATATCCCAGCCTTCCGGCCACCGTCGCCTCGAAGCCGCCGAACGTGAAACGTCCTGAGGCCCAGGCCTCCGCGCGGCGGACGTGGGCATAGTAGTCGTAGCCGTACTTGTCGCCCTGGGCAAGGGTCTGGGCGGCTCCGTTCCTGAGATAGTAGTCCAGATCGTTCTGGATCATCGTCGGATAGGCGGCGAAATCCCTCTCGGCGAACTGGTCGATATTGACATAGTAGTCTCCTCCGAGCAGGTCGTCCAGAATCTTGTAGTACTCCGTGCGGTTCCACTTGTAGGAGAGTCCTCCGTTGACTGTCAAGAACTTGACAGGATTCCACTTGGCGCTGACAGCGAAGTTGAGGTCGTTCTGGTCCACACGCCTCTCCTCGATCACGTACTTCGAACGGTTACCTGAGGCGGTGGAATTCAAGGAGTTCACGGCATAGAGACGATCCCAGTTGATGTGGGTGGTCGATGGGAGGTCGGTCTCCCAAGCCTCCTTCGCCCATGCGTACTTGGCGAAGTTACGACGGTTGTAGTCCGTGTTGTCCATGTAGAAATAGCTCGGAAGGTTCCTGTAGTAGTCAGGACGAGGATCCGGGGCATCGTACCAGTCAAGAGCCGTGTAGCCGTTCTTGCCGAATCTGTAAAGCACTGTGGCCGAGGCCGAGAACTTCTGGGACTCCGGTGTGAAGTCGTACTTGAGGATGGCGATCGGCTCGTGGGTCTTGCGGACGCGGGCGTTGCGCACCTTGCCGTTATAGTAGCCCCAGTTGGAGTTGTACATGTTGTCGCCCATCAGATCGTAAACCTCCTGGGTGGAACCGTTCTGCGCCCCACGCTCGCCTGGGGCGGCCATGAATGTGAATCCCAGCTTATGCTCCTCGCCGAACCTCTTCTCCACGGCTCCGTAGTAGCCGAACGAGCGGTAGAAAACACCCTTTATCCAGTCATTTCCTCCAAGCCTCGCCGATGCGCTGAAAGCGTAGGACCAGCCGTTGTCCAACTGTCCGGAAGCGTAGGTCAGCATCAGGCGGAGCCTGTACAGAGCGCTGTTGGTCAGCACGCTTCCTCTCCAGCCTGTGCGGACGGAAGAGGCCATCGGCATGATGTTCGTGAGGCCGTTGTAGCCGCCGAATCCGAAATCGGAGACCTCGGCGCCGTTCACGGACTCCTTGCTTCTGGTGGCCTCGTTGAGACCGCTCCAGAGGGAGTACGGCGTGTAACCCGTGATCGCGTCGTTCATCCTCACGCCAGCAAGATAGACATCCTGTGACTCACTGGAATAGCCGCGGACACGGAAGCGCACGGAACTGAAATTGTAGCCGGCCATGTTGTTGAACACATCGTTCTGGCCGAAAAGGATGGTAGGGCTGTCCTGGTAGCCGGAATCGTCCATGTCGAACTCGGAGAAACTGGCGTCGTCCACCTCGGCGACTTTCGCCACCGGGGTCAGGGACAGGTTGAACATGTTCTTGACATAGCCGTCGTTGACGGTCACGTTCACTCTGGACTGGAGATAGTCCGGGCTTTCGATGACAAGGTCGTACATTCCGTCCTTCAGGTTCCCGATCTGGAATGTTCCGTCCTGTCCGGCCTTCACACGGGCGACTTCCTTTCCTTCTGAATACAGGATCAGATCCGCTCCGTCAATGGTCGCCTTGCTCAAGCGGCTGACGACCGTACCTTTCACGCCACCGGTGTAGTTCTGGGCCGATAAAGTCAGAGCCAGAAACAGAGCCGATGCGGCAAGGAATATTCTTTTGTTCATATTTATTGAATATTAACTATTTATCCATTTGGAGGGTCACTTCGACAAGCTCAGTGACCGAGCCTCTGCGGTCACTGCACTTTCAGTCACCGAGTTTGTCGAAGTGCCGAAGCGACTGCAGTAACTACTTGTTACTAATGACAATATAGGTCGGGTAGTGGTCGCTGTAGCCGCCGACGTAGGAGCCGGATGAATATGTCCGGAACGGCGTACCCTTGTACTGTCCTGTCTGCTGAACCATGAACGGCTGGTTGAAGACGCGTCCGTAGTACTTGCCCTTCACGATCGGAACAATCCTGAGCGTCCCCTTCGGAGCGTTCACAAGCGCCTCGTTGGCCAGGATGATGTCGTAGATGTTCCACTCGCCCCGGTAGGCCAAAGAGCCGTAACCGGCTTTCAACATTGAGGTAAACGGAGAGAAGAAGTCCATCTTGCCGACTTCGGAGACATTCTCCTTGCCGTGCATATAGACGGCCATGCTCTCGTCCGTAGGGTTGTCGTTCATGTCACCCATCACCACGATCTTGATCCCGGGATATTCATTCATCAGTTTGGCGGAGTTCTCGTAGATGATTTCCGCGCCACGGCTCCTAAGGTCGCTCCCCTTGCCTCCGATCCTGGATGGAAGGTGGGCAACGAAGAACGCGAACATCTCGCCCTTGATCTCGCCCCTGACCATCAGCACATCACGGGTGCGGAAGTGTCCCTGAGACTCCTCGTCCATGTCGAACTTTATGTCCTTACTGTTGAAATCAAACGGAATGGATTTGCTTTCAATCAGTTTGAACTGCTCCGGCCTGTAAAGCAGGGCCACATCGACACCTCGGCGGTCCGGACCGTCATAGTGCACGATCTGGTAATTGGCGTCGGCGATCTCCTTCTGGCTCACAAGATCCTCAAGCACATGGCGGTTCTCAACCTCGCTCAGGCCCAGAACCGTGTGGAAAGCCTTGTTCTCATCAGCCATCGCCTTGATCACCGTGGCGATGTTGCGGAGCTTGCGGTTGTACCGCGCGTCAGTCCAGCGGTTTGCCCCGTCGGGGAGATATTCATAGTCATTCTTGCCCTCGTCGTGGTAGGTGTCGAAGAGGTTCTCGACATTGTAGAAGCCGATGACATACCCCCTCGCGCCCTTGTCCCCCTTGGCGCAGGCCGTGGCGGCCACAACCAGAAGCAGCAGAGCGGAATAAAGTATTTTTCTCAAACGCATATCAGTTTTGTATTATTATTCATGAATATGTCGGTTCCGCCGGGGCGCTACCTCCACCACCAGGCGACATCCTTCGGCTCCTCGGCCTCGATCCTTGCCGTAGTCTCCTCGCCCACCTTGGCAGGCAAGTTCACGAAGAAATCAATGTTCAGTCTCTTCTCAAGATCATCAACCGACATCGAATAGGAAGAATCTATGGTCTTGGTGCTGTATACCTTGTGATCCAGCCAGACGGCGCATGCCGAATAGCCAGAATAGCCGAATGTGGAATTCTTCATGTAGCGGAGGACGACCTTGTAGTAGGCTGTCGGAACGGTCACTTTCTTGCCATTGTTGTCAAGGGCGTACTTGACGGTCTCTCCGTCTTTGTAGTCTATCACGCAACCGGTCACGACATAGAGGGTGTCGGAATCTCTTGCCCATCCACGGACCTTGTCTTCAAGCGTCGCCCAGATGTCCCCGTTGAACCCCTCATAAATCTGTGGAGTCATATTCGTGCCATAAAAGGTCATGGCGTTTGCCGAATATGATGTCAGCCTGTCCGCTGAAGCTATCTGATGTCCTCTGGAAAAACTCCCCGCGTTACCACTGCGATAGCCTTTTTTCAAAACAGGCTGCCTGCTCTCCGGCAGAAGCGGATCAAGCGCCCAGGCATCTGTCCTCTTCATCGGACCACCGATATTCCATTTGCAAAGCGGATAGGCCACCCATGGCGCGACCAGATTGTCGTAGTCCCAGATGAAGGAATAGTTCCGCGTCTTTACAGAGCCGATCGTCATCGAATGGGTGAAAAAATCCGTCCCTGCCGGAACTGATGGAAGTTCCAGCCAGCCTGTCTCGTTAGGCTTTGGTTCCGGTGTCGGGTCAGGATCCGGCTTGATCTCCGGTTTCTTCCCTTTCTGACTGATTGTCTTCGAGGCCTTTCCCGCACTGTTCTCCACAGTGAGTACAGCCGAGCGCTCCTGCTCCGACTCATTCGCCGCCACACTCAGGGTGACATCCGTGCTGCCGCTACCAGAACTCGGCGCGGCGATGATCCAATCCACCGGCGCGCCGCCATCCACCGAAGTTAAAGTTATTTTCCAGGATGACGAGGCTTTGACATAAATGTACTGCGAACGCCCCTCCGCCTCAATCATCGTGGTCTTCACCTCGACTGTCGGCGGAAGCACATCCTCCTTACCACCTGAACCACAAGACGATAGCGCCAGCATCACAACCCCGGCGCAAATCATCCAAAACCTGCTCAACGTTATCTTCATGTGTTCGTATTATTAGAGAGCAAAAGGGCTGCCCGCTTTTCCGGGCATCCCTTTGTCGCTCTTTGATATTAATTTATTTTTCCGCCTGTATGCCAAAAAGTACAGCCCTGCAATCCGTGCCCTTTACCGACTTGACAGTGATTGTCATGTCAGCGGAAAGTGGTTTCCCACCATTTTGGGCGGCGATGTCTATGGTCTTCTTGGATGCGGTTGTGACATTTTCTATCGTGTAAGGAGACGTGTTCGAGCATCCTGGATTTCCTGTCAGACCGATGGCTTCGCAGATAGCCTTTCCATCAGATTCAGCCACAACACTTGCTGTCTTACCTTTCCAGGCCAAACCATAGAAAGAGATTTTCTTCGTACCGGCAGGAACCACAATCGTAGCTGAGCCAACCTTCTTTCCTGTGCCAAGCTTAAGTATATCGACATCACTGACACCATTGACGGTCGCTTTCTCTGAATATGACTCCTTGTCAACCACTGTCCATTTGACGTTGCTGGCAAACTCGCCCGCAGCCGGAGTCTCTCCGCCAGGATTGTCTCCGCCGCCTTCACCTTTTTCAAGAACCTTGACCTCGACAGCAATGACATTGAGGAGATTGGAATTGGTGTTGAGGGTATTGAAAAAGCCAGTCACCTGAACCTTGTCGCCCTCTCCGAATGTTGAATAAATCGAATTAGGAGCAGCGGACAGAGCCCCTTTGAATTTTGTCGCGCCTTCAACCTCGAAGTTGGTGTAGCTTCCGTTCTTTACAACCTTGGCGGTGTAAGTGACATATTCAGCGAAACCAGCGCTGTAGGAATCGAAAGTGGAAGTGATGTCCTTCGCTTTCGGGTAGGTCACGTTGTGTCCGGAAGACACCTTGGTGGTTACAGGACCCATTATCTCAGGCACACCATAATAATCCTTTAATGTGCCCTTGAAGGTTACCTTGTCACCAACCTTGACGGTAGGGGTTGACTCCTCATAGACATAAATGCTTGATGTACCGTCTGTCACGACATAGCCTTTGGTTGTGAGGGCTCCTACGAGGACTTCCTCGGACTCGACCACTGTCTCTTTATCCCTATCAGCCGTAAGCATCTGGGCGAGGCTCATCCTGGTGCCAGGGACATCAGGAGTGTCACCACCGGTGCCGAGGTCAACGCCCTTGGAGAAGTCAATGACGGTGCCGGCCTTTTCGGAAATCGAAAGGGTCAAGTCATCAAAACAATAGACGCTTGCCTTTGTGGACATGAAATAAAGATAGAGGGCGGAAGTCCCGTCAGGAACAGTGAATGTGGAGGAAGCAAGATCCCAACGCTTGTTCTTGTCGCCGGCAGGGAATGAATATTCAATCTGCACCCACTTGCTTCCATCCTTGCTGACATACACCTTGAACTCATCATGCTTGAAAGTGTTGTCGATGTCCCCGCTCTGGGAATATTCATTGCGCTCAGCTCCGAACGAAAGCGTGTAATTCTTTGACGCCGGCAGCGTTATGTTCTTTACCTCGAAATAAGGTTCCTTCCCGAACCAAAGATAATTCATTCCTGACCCCTGATAGTCAGATGAGGATGATGACGAGTTGTACTTGTCATTAGTTCTTGCGCTTACTCCGCTTGATGCGTAGGTAACAGACGAGATTCCCGTGCCGGTCTCATTGCGCCACCCCTCGAACGAATCAAGGTATGTCTTCCAACCGCTGTCGCTCTTGACGGCCTTCTCCTTGTCAAAATCGTTCTTGTAGACGGTCATGTCAGCCACGGAACCTGTTCCTTTCTGCTTAACGGTCAAAGTCTTGGAGTCAAAGCCGATGTCGAACTTCACTGATCCTTCACGATCCAAACCAGAGTTCTCCATCACCTTGATCTCGACAGTCACGGCCTTCGAGGAGCCTTTCCCCTCCCTCGGTCCGATGGAGATCCAGTCCTGCTCGGTGGTGGCCTTCCAGTCTCTGGTGGCCGTCACCTGAACGGTCTCGGTTCCGCCGGTCTTCTCAAATGAAATCTCGGACTTTTCGACCTCCACCGACGGAGCGCCCAAGTCCTCTTTCTTGTCATCACAAGCCGTGGCCGCGAAAGCAAGGGCCGCCACAGACATGATGAAGCCTAAAAATCTATTTGTTTTCATATTCATTAGTGTTAATAAATGTTCCACTCATTATGCAGCTCCGGCACTTCCCCGCTCCAGTCCTTCCTTTACCGGCACTTCTATCGATACTTCGACACCATCCACCCCCCGCAAACTCAGCTGTCGCATCCAGGCGACCGGTTATTCTTCCCCACAAATTCTTTGCCTGTCAAGCAGTCCGCTAAGTTACGACTAAATATTCAATTAAAAAATACGTAGGCAAAGAACCCTTCTGCGGGAGACTATCTTCGTGACTCAGAAATAAAAGAATATGCATTATGAAGTTGACTCAATGCCCACATGTTGTGCGATATTCAGATTCGTCCCCGAAAAGTGGGTAACTCTTTTGAGTAACGTGTGCCCTAATTTTTGTCGAAGAAAAACCGTCGAATGAGATATTTGTTTAGAAGCTGTTTTGATTTTCAGAATAATATGTTTACATTTGCAATGCGTCTAGGAGGAGTCGCCAAGCGTCTCAATCATAGGCTACGGCCTTGATACTAGTCGCTTTTTTTATACCTTGAAGTCTCGGAGAGTATGGTTTACTTTTGTTATGTTGATGAATCTGGAACACCTCAGATTCCTGGAAACACCTCACACTACATCCTTTGCGGCATTTCAATTCCAGTCAAAGATTGGAAGAAGTGCGACAGCGCCATCAACAAAATTAAGGCTAAGTACGGTTTGTCCGAATCAGAGATCCATACAGGATGGATTATGCGTTCATATCTGGAGCAAACCAGAATTCCCGGATTTGACACAATGAGTTTCGCAGATCGTCGCAGCGAGGTAATCAAGCAACGTAAGGCAGAAATATTTAGAGTCAAGAAGACCAACAACTCAAAAGCGCTCAAGCAACTCAAGAAGAATTACAAGCAGACGGATGCTTATATACATTTGACCTACGCGGAGCGCTTTGCATTCATCCGAGAGATTGCAGATCAGGTTGGCTCTTGGAGGCACGCCAGAGTCTTTGCGGAATGTATCGACAAGATTTTCTTCGATCCTACCAAATCCAAATTATCAACAGAGGATCAGGCTTTCGAACAAGTCATCTCGCGTTTTGAGCACTACATGGGTAATGTCTCTCACTCTGAAGACCTGACTTACGGTCTGCTGATTCACGACAACAACGAGACTGTTTCAAAGAAGCATACCGAACTTATGAAGCGTTTTCATAAGCAAGGAACACTTTGGACATCAATAAAGCACATCATTGAAACACCGCTCTATGTAAATTCAGAACTCACCGGGATGGTTCAGATTGCTGACCTTTGCGCTTTTGCTTTAAGGCGATTCTTTGAGAATCAGGAAACGGACATTTTTTATAGGATTAAGCCGCGCTTCGATTCACATAGAGGGAAGATGGTCGGTGTTCGCCATTTCACAGAACCGACGTGCCAGTGCGAAATATGTAGTAGCCGCGCATAGGCAGAACATCTTTCTTATTTTTCTCATCCGACGAAAAATCGTTCAATTAAAAAACACGTCCGGAGAGCCACTTGGCGAAGAAGCGGTCTGACACATAGTAACCTTGGGGTGTCTTGCTGATCAATTGTTTGTCAACAAGGGATTTCAAGGCCGCTTTAACGCTGCTGACAGCGGGAAGGTTATAGGATCTGATAAATTTCTGGCCTAACGGCGAAGCGACCAGACGTTCTCTGGCGATCGCCGTCAGAAGACGCTGCTGGTTTTCGGTGAGCCATGCGCAATAATTTTGGTAAGCCGTGGATTGGCTTTCAATTATCTCACGCACGACATCATCAACCAATTGTCTGTCTATCACATCCTTGGAATGCTCGTAAATGCCATGAAGAATCGCCTGGACATACCAAGTGACTTTATCAGAGACATCGTAAATATATTCAAAAGTATCTTCGTCCATCGCCCTTGACTGTCCTTTGAAGAAGTTGTTGGCGAAATCAAGGTACTTCTCCTTGTCTATGCAAGAGAGTGTCATCATGGAAGAACTCTGGAAGAACGGGCGGTCAGCCGAAAGGAACATCTCCTCCATCATGTGTTGCTGGCTGCCGGAAAACACAAAATACACGTCAGGCAAGAATTGAATATATGAACGGATGAGAGCCTCGACCCCGGATTCCGGAAAATCCAGTATCTGCTGAAACTCGTCTATGGCAATGTAGCATCTTTTTCCCGATTGTCCCAGATATTCGAATATCTGCTTCAAGGTCTCACGTCCTTCCGAAGGCCGAATGTCAAGGGAGAATATAGGGCGGCCCGTTACTTCATCTATTGTAAGAGTCGGCCTCCATTTACTGAAAAACTCCTGGACACGGCGCATGGCCGCCTGGGAGACAGAATCCAAATTCCCGATGATCTCACTTCCCAACATCCCGACCATCTGATCCAGATTCTTCGCCGGATAGATGTCCAGATAGAAACACTTGATGTCCTTGTCCTGCTTCTCCATCTTGGCGAACACATGCTTGATGAGTCCGGTCTTTCCCATCCGACGAGGAGCCACAAGAGTGACATTGCGTTCATTATGAAGGGCGGAGATCATCTTTTCGGTCTCCTCCTCACGGTCACAAAAATACTCAGAACCTTTGTAACCATAGATGACAAAAGGGTTGTTCAATGTAGCCATATTTGTTATTACGTAATTATCGTTGCGTAATTATCGCAGCGCAATTTACGCAATAATATTCAGACTCCCAAAACAGCTTTGAATTCGTGAGCGAAGATGCCCTCTTCGCGCACGAGACCAATGAATATAGCGACCTCGTGAGCAGATGGCCTGTTCCCGCGCACGGCCTTGTCTTACAGATCGAGGTCGAGCTCGACGGGGCAGTGGTCTGAGCCGAGGATCTCGGTGTGGATCTCGGTGGCTGCGATCTTGTCCCTGAGTGAGTCGGAGACGAGGAAATAGTCCAGCCGCCACCCGACATTCTTCTCGCGGGCGTGGAAGCGATACGACCACCAGGAATATTTCACCTCGTCCGGGTGCTGTAAGCGCCAGGAGTCAGTGAAACCAGAGTCCAGAAGCCCGGAGAACTTGCCGCGCTCCTCATCGGTGAACCCGGCGTTGCGGCGGTTCGTGTCCGGATTCTTGATGTCTATCTCATTGTGGGCCACGTTCATGTCACCGCAGACCACCACACCCTTCCGGGCGGCGAGGCCGGCAAGATATTCCCGGAAATCATCCTCCCACCGCATCCGGTAGTCGAGCCTCCGAAGACCGTCCTGAGAGTTCGGCACATAGACGCAGACGAGGTAGAACTCAGGCATCTCCAGAGTGATTACGCGTCCTTCGTGGTCGTGCTCCTCAACGCCGATGCCGTAAGTCACCGACAATGGCGTGTGCCTTGAATATATCGCCGTCCCGGAGTAGCCTTTCTTCTCCGCCGAGTTCCAGTACGACGTGTAGCCCAGGAACTCCAGATCCAGCTGCCCCGGCTGCATCTTCGTCTCCTGCAGACAGAAAAAATCCGCGTCAAGCGTGTTGAACACCTCATCAAACCCTTTCCCCGCGCAGGCGCGAAGCCCGTTCACGTTCCAACTTATGAATTTCATACCATTTCTCATTTTACGAATAGCCATAACCTCCGGCGACCGGCCCACCCTTCCAGGCCGACACCGACGCAAAAGCTTGCGGCAACAAATTTAACACATTATCAATGAATATCCCAACGAACTTCTCCGCCGCCACGCGGATGTTGCTCTTCCAAACTTGGATCTTCAACTATTTTGCTGCTGTTTTGCCGTTTTGTCGTTATGTTGTCTTGCTGTTTTGCTGTTTTGCGACAATGTCGAAACCGCAGATCTGATTTATCGTGGAACCGTACTGAGTCAAGGTCTGAAGCTCGACCTCAGCGACGTATCGTTCCGCTGGCATTGGCAGAATTGCATAGCGGACACGTCTGCAAAGCCCTTCAGCCACTCTTCCGCTGCAATTCTGACGGCCTTTTCGCCCGAAAAGCCATTTTTTATTTACGAAACTCCTTCATGCGTACATGTTGTAGAAGGTGCTCTGGCGACGATGAGGAGCGCACTCCGCAGACTGGCAGACTATCGCATCTCCGGGTGTGGGGAAGGAGAGGACGAGCTACTCTATTTGCGACAGTATAACTTCCGGCGGTGTCCCCATGAGAGTTACGGCGGAGATTTTGTGGCCGCCGTTGGAGTCAAGCGAGTGGCCGCAGTGGTAGAGCCTGTCATCTGTGATAAGCCAGCGGTCGTGCGAAGTCTTGCGCCACCTGCGCACGTCTACATGGGAGTTCGGGAAGAGGCGATCGTGCTCGTCCATCAGCCGCATGCCCTGTCCTACACCCGAGGTGTAGATGATCGCCTCGACACCGTCGCCGCGGGCATTGAGAATGTCGAGCGTGAGGGCGGACACATAAGCGTCGATGATGATGATGACCCGCCTGGTGGCCGCGCGGACGAGGTTCTCCAGTGCCACGCGGGCAGTGTAGAAGTCACCCTCGAAGAACACCATCTCGGCGGGCGGGGTTGAGGTACGGATGAAGAAGTCGAGTTGCTGCTGCTGTTTGACCTGCGCGTCCTCGATGCGGGTCATGCGCTTCTCCATATTCTCCTGCAGGGCAATGAGGTGACGGTTGACTGAATATCCTTGAAGGAGATACTGCTTTATGACAGTGTTTGCCCATTGGCGGAACCGGGTTCCGATAGGATTCTTTATACGATAGCCAACAGAAATGATCACATCAAGGTTATAGTACTTAGTTCGATACTTCTTCCCATCGGACGCAGTACGTAAGGAATCCTTACACACTGATGATTCATCCAGTTCACCTTCTTTGAATATGTTCCCTATGTGAATGGTCACATTGTTGCGGGTAGTATGAAACAACTCTGTCATCTGTGCCTGAGTAAGCCAGACGGTCTCTCGCTCAAGTCTCACTTCGAGCGTTAGTGTCTCGTCCGGCTGGTAAAGGACAATCCTGGAATCACCGGTCATCGGCCGGGCATTGTTGTTCTGGTCATTGGTCATGGTTGCGTATGTTATGTGGTGCAAACTTACATAAAATCTGCGATTTCTACGCCCATCCCATAAGAAAGAAACATTTTTTTAGAGGAAATATAACACATTATCCATAATAATCAAATGGATATGATCTCACACCAATCCAGGCAGCCTTCTGGAGATACCTCCGGTCTCCTCGATCCACTCAGGGAACTTCTGGAAGCCGCCGAAAGTACCACAATGAGAAAGCTTCCCTCGGATATGTGAGTATTCTCGCACACAGAACAGTGAGTAGCTGGTTATTAAGCAGATATGTTTTCAGGTGTGGAAGATTTTTCACTTTACAAATAGGCAACAGGATGCCTTGCGATGAAGGCAGCGACTTTTAGGTGTGCGAATATTCTCACACCTGGACTTGCAAGTCGGTGATTATTAGACTAATGCATTTCTAAGTGTGTGCGATTATTCACACTTGGGAGAATTAATGAGCCACAGAATGGCTTACAACGGTATCTATGACTTCTAAGTGTGCGAATATATTCATACCTGGAATAGCAAATGGCTGTTCGTCAATGATGTAGAGTTCTAGGTGCGAATGAAAATGAAACGATGTCTCACGTTGTGTGG
>SAMEA104315427__coassemble_1072_pt1 | contig 15792 bp, 18 predicted proteins | sample SAMEA104315427__metabat2_high_PE_030 | metagenome-assembled genome bin SAMEA104315427 (sample SAMEA104315427) | gut metagenome | biome: Monkey gut; feature: monkey-associated habitat; material: faeces | place: China | collected 2013
TTCGCATTCCTTATAGGGCCGTGGCGACCGATCTATATACCGGTGAGGAAGTCGTATTCAAAGAAGGAAAACTCTTTGATGCAATAAGGGCCTCGATCTCGATCCCTTCATTGTTCCGTCCTGTGAAGTACGGACGACATACCCTGATTGACGGCGGAATAGTCAACACAATGCCGTTGAGCCAGGCAGTCCGCAACGGCCACGACATCCTGGTCGCCTTTGACGTGAACCAGGTTGACTCAAAAAAGATCGCCGACTATCTCAAGAAACTGGAAGAGGCCCATGAAGAGGACACCGAACTGATGTCTGATGCCATAGACACAATTGGCGACCTTGCCTCAAAGAAAGGCGTGCCTATCATCGACCGGGTGAAAATGCTCGGCGACGAGGCTCATAAGGCTTACAAAGAAATGCGTGTGATCGGCCGGAAGACCAAAAGGATAGAGCGTGAGGCGCAGGAGCAGAAAGTCCCTCTGGGGGACAACTATTACTCGATCCTCACCCGAACCTTCTCCCTGATGAACCGCACCATTTCGATGCTCTCCGTCCAACTCTACAAGCCGGATGTGCTTGTGAGCATGAACTTTGATGCCTACGGTCCTATCCCTGACTACGCAAAAGGCGAGGAAATAGCCGCCAAAGGCCGTGAACTCATGTCCGCCGCCCTTGATGAATATGAAAGCCGCGCGGAAGGTCATACACCGGAAAAGTAAGCCTCCGCATGGCCGAATCTTATGCCCGTGGAAACGTTCTATTGCCGGAGATTACGGTAGAGAGTAATATTTTCTACGGTGAAAAGCCTTATCGCCGGACAAACTGACTGAAAACATTGTTTTCTCCGGTGAAAGCCTCTTTTACCGGATGAAATTCCGGAAATATCACTACATTCGTACAAAATTGATTCTATGAATATGGACAAGGCGATGTTGGTGACTTTGCTGATACCATTCGCGGGAACGGTGGTCGGGTCGGCTTTCGTTTTCTTTATGAAAAGAGAGATGCCGGCGCTTTTGCAGAAGGCTTTGCTTGGGTTCGCTTCGGGAGTGATGGTGGCGGCCTCGGTCTGGTCCTTGCTGATCCCTTCGATGGAGATGACTGCCTCAGAGGGCTGGACATCCGTCCTCCCGGCTGCAGTCGGTTTTCTGGCCGGAATATTCTTCCTTCTTGCCATTGATTATCTCACCCCGCATCTTCACATCGGTGAGGACAAGCCGGAAGGCCCGAAATCGAAGATCTCGAAGACAGCCATGCTGGCCTTGGCGGTGACAATACATAATATTCCTGAAGGAATGGCGGTTGGAGTACTGGTCGCGGGAGCGATAAGCGACGGGATGGCGATCGCTCCGGCAGCAGCGATGGCGACCGCGATCGGAATAGCGGTCCAGAACGTACCGGAGGGTGCAATCATCTCGATGCCGATGCGCGCCGCAGGGAACTCACGCTGGAGATCCTTCCTCATCGGCGGCCTGAGCGGAATCGTGGAACCGGTCGGTGCCTTGCTGGTCATCCTGCTCGCCTCATTGATGACTCCGATCCTGCCGTATTTCCTTGCATTCGCCGCCGGCGCGATGATCTATGTGGTTGTGGAAGAACTTATTCCCGAGGCTTCCGAAGGACAGCACTCCAACATTGGTACCGTCGGTTTCGCCGTCGGTTTCGTCCTGATGATGGTTCTGGATGTAGTGCTTGGATGATCGCCAGGCCGATTTGTAACCAGTTTTGTCAAGGAATGGCTATCTTTGTCTTGACAAAATGAAATGCTCACTTTAGGGAATACCTGTCAAAGGAACGATACGACCAGATTGTCGCGGAACTGAATACTCTCACTGATGTTGAATATCCCCGGATAAAGGATGCTCTGGCTGAGGCACGGGCGCAGGGCGACCTGAGCGAGAACGCCCTGTCAAAAGTCAAGGACGAGAAGGGTATGAAACGTGTCGAGAAGTTCCTTCGGCTTGATGTCTGCCCTGATTGTGGCGGCACGAGGCTCTCGGACGCGGCTATCTGACCTTGGGCGAGGAGACCCCGAGCCTATCCGGCGGTGAGGCCCAGCGCCTGAAGCTTGCCAGCGAGACGGGCAGGGGACAGAGTGACTCCGTATTCGTCTTCGACGAGCCGACAATCGGCCTTCATCCGTCCGATGTCCAGACGCTTCTGAAGGTGTTCCAAAGCCTGATTGACCATGGTGCCACGGTCATAGTCATCGAGCATGACCTGGATGTCATCCGAAACGCCGACTATATCATTGACATGGAGCCGGGCGGTGGTTCCGAAGGCGGGCGGATTGTCGCCACCGGCAGCCCGGACCAGATCCGGGAGTCGAAGGACAGCTTGACTGGCCGTTTCCTGTAGGTTATAGTATGATGCGCTGAACATCAGCTTTTAAAACACCGATGTTTATTGTGCTAACAAAAAAGTTATACTACAAAAGGACGTACTGTGCCCAAGTCCGATGATCAATCTGAGGGATTGGGCAGGATTTCGAACATGTTCAACCGCGACGGCGGTTCGGAACCACCGGTAGGCATCTACGTTCCGCAGGCGATGTACGATGACTTTGTAAAGATCTGCGCTCCGATCAAGCGGATCCGTCCAGATTACCCGTTCGAGATAAAGCTCCGCGAACCTCGGAAGCGTCCTACAGAGTACGGTGGAACAGACGCCTCGGTTTTTGCGGTGGAAGGGGTGCCGACAATAGGCTTCATGACCGATGACATCAAGGGCTATGATCTCTGCTACGATGAGATCTGGCATACCGAGCGTGATCTCTACAACAAGAATATTCCTGGATACCAAGAGCATACGGCCACGGTAACCGCTATTGTCGCTCTTGGTGTGGCAAACCTTGACAAGCAACTCTCACGCGAGGGTCTGTACATCAAGGAATAAACCCACCGGAGCCGGCTACCTGATTATTCCGGGAACCGCGCAAAGATCGTCAGGAGTTGAAGATCTTCATGAACTCCTCACCTGTGATGGTCTCTTTTTCAAGAAGATACTCGGCGCACTTGTGCATCTTGTCCAAGTGGGATCCGATGATCTCCGTGGCCTTTTTCTTGGCCTCGGCAATCATCTCGCGGACTTCGGTGTCGATGTCAGCGGCCGTCTCGTCCGAACAGGCGAGCCGGGATGACCCGCCAAGATAGGAGTTGCCTTGTGTCTCAAGAGCCATCATGCCGTACTTGTCGCTCATACCGTAGGTCGTGATCATTGAGCGCGCCATCTGCGTGGCCTTCTCTATGTCGTTCGAGGCACCGGTCGTGCACGTGTGGCAGATCACCTCCTCGGCCACACGCCCTCCGGTCAAGGTGGCGAGTCTATTCAGCAGATAGTCCTTGCTGTAGAGAAACTTCTCGCCTTCATCTACCTGCATTGTGTAGCCAAGGGCTCCGGAAGTCCTCGGAATGATCGTGATCTTCTGGACCGGAGCGGAATTGTTCTGCGCGGCGGCGACCATCGCATGACCTATCTCGTGATAGGCAATGATCCTCTTTTCCTTAGCCGAGATCACAGCGTTCTTTCTCTGCTCGCCGGCCATCACCACCTCGACGCTTTCCTCAAGATCCTCGGTTGTCGCGGCCTTCTTACCAAGACGCACGGCGCGCAAGGCGGCCTCGTTGACTATGTTGGCGAGTTCGGCTCCGGATGATCCTGCGGTCGCGCGACCGATCAGGTCAAGGTCGATGTCCTCGTGCCGGATGTCTTTCAGGTGCACCTGGAGGATGGCCTTTCTTCCTTGCAGGTCAGGCAGTTCCATCTGTACGCGGCGGTCGAAACGGCCAGGGCGCAAAAGCGCCTTGTCAAGGCTGTCAGGCCTGTTGGTGGCGGCGAGGATGATCACCCCTTTGTTGCCGTCGAAGCCGTCCATCTCGGTAAGTAATTGGTTGAGAGTCTGCTCGCGCTCGTCATTGCCGCTGATGTTGTTCTCACGGCTCTTGCCGATAGCGTCGATCTCGTCGATGAACACGATGCACGGAGCCTTGGCCTGTGCCTGGCTGAACAGATCCCTGACTTTCGCGGCACCCATCCCGACGAACATCTGCACAAACTCAGAACCTGACATCGAGAAGAAAGGTACCCCGGCCTCGCCAGCCACAGCTCTGGCTATCAGCGTCTTGCCTGTACCTGGAGGCCCGACCAGCAGCACGCCTTTTGGCAGATGCGCCCCGACTTCATTGTATTTGTCCGGATTGTGCAGGAAATCCACAACCTCCATCAGACCGTCCTTGGCCTCGTCTTGTCCTGCGACATCCGAGAATCGTGTCTTAATGTCATTCTCGGCATAGACTTTCGCGCCACTTTGTCCGAACTGCATGAAGTTGCCCATCCCGGAGCCGCCTTTAGCCATGCCGCCGATCCTCTTGATGGCGGAACTGAACACCCAGTACATCAACATGCCGGGAAGAATCCACCAGAGGATGAAGTCCAGGAGGGGAGACCTTTCCTTGTCAAGTTTTTTCACGAAGCGGATCTTGCCGCCTTTGCCGGGACTTTTCGCAGAGGAAAGCCTGCTCACGAAATCAGGGTCGGAAATCGCTCCGGTGATGTAGGTGGTGTCTCTCTGACCTTTCAGTCTTTCCTGATAGGACAGGGGAGCGTTCTTGGAGTACATAACCTTGTCTCCGTCGATCACGACATTGTAGACGCGTCCGCTGTCCACGTCCGAGATGAATGAGCCATAGTCGGTCTCCACGACGCTGTTGCCTTTTCCGCCCGGAAACAGGAAGGTGTTGATCAGCACAAGAAAGGCGAACATCAGTATGATCGTCCAGAACATATTCCCGTTCGGCATCCTTCCGCCTTGAACGTTTCCTTCAGGATCCTTTCCAGGCTCCGTCTTCTTTTCTTCAGGATATTCGACAAATTTCATAATCGCTTTCTTTTTAAGAAGCTGTTTTGAATTGTTTGTTTGAAGGTTTGAGAGTGAAAAACTTCAGTTTCGACCGCTTCTTCCAAGGAAGATAGCGGTGCTATCTGACTGAAGAAGCGGGAAGAAAATGAAGATTTTTTCACCTCAAAGAACATTTCAAACAATTCAAAACAGCTTCTAAGAATTTTCCGAAGAAGCGATATCCTCAAAAATCAGGCAAATTCATCCTGACTGACAATTTGACGAAAAAAATTGGTCTATGGATATTCTTGGAATATTACTGAATCCCGCCGTCAAGGTAGTCGGTGTAGAGGATGCCGTCGAGGTGGTCGCACTCGTGCTGGAAGATGACGGCGGTGAATCCGCGGATGCTTTCGGTTGTGTCGCGTAAGGATCTGAGGGACGTGTAGGAGATGTCGATGTCACGGTAACGGGCCACTTCGCCGCGCCTTCCCGGAATGCTGAGACATCCTTCGGGACCGGGTTCCCTTTCGCCCCGGCGGGCGGTGATCCTGATGTTAGGATAGACCTCGAACGGCTCTCCGGCCTTGTCGAAACGCTGTACCGCGACGATGCGGCGGGATATTCCCACCTGTGGTCCGGCGATGCCGACACCGTCCTCCTCCGGCGAGGTCACGGTTGCCACCATCTTGTCAGCAAGGGATTGATATTCATGGCTTTTTAATTCTTTCTCGCTGATTGTTCCGCATTCTTTCCTCAGCACCAGGGAATCGGCGGCATCATAGACCGTCAGCACCCTCATTGTAGCTCCGTCGCAACCGATTAGTTCCTTCTCGGCTGCGCTCCAGCCGCTCTGCCCGCAGCAAGTGATGGCCGCCACCGCAGCCATCGTTGTAAGAATATTCCAGAGTATCTTCTTGTTGTCAATATTTCCCTCAAAAATACATTATTTTCATCAATTCCTTACCTGTTAGTGTAATGATCACTATCTTTGCCTGCAAAAATAAGGAATATGTCAAAGGTTGATGAATATGCCGCGCTGATTCCGCGGATACAGTCTGTCCTTTCAGGCGAGACGGACGAGATCGCCAGAATGTCGAACATCGCCGCGCTGCTTCACAGTGGGTTAGGCTTTTGGTGGACGGGATTCTACCGTGTCGCATCGGCGGAGGAACTGGTGCTCGGACCGTTCCAGGGGCCGGTCGCCTGCACGAGGATCAGACTTGGCAGGGGAGTGTGCGGCACTTCCTGGAGCGAGGGACGCACGGTCATTGTACCTGATGTCGAGCGGTTTCCGGGCCACATCGCCTGTTCAAGCGAAAGCCGGAGCGAGATTGTCGTTCCTTGCCGGAAACGTGGCCGGATCGTGGCGGTACTTGACATTGACAGCCGGGAACCGGACACTTTCGACGAGGTGGACAAACAATATCTTGAACAGATCGTCTCGATGCTCTATGGCGGCGAAAGGGACATCTGGTTCGCCGCCGGCTGCTTCTGGGGAGCGCAGAAATTTTTCAAACTCGTTGACGGCGTGGTGTCCACCGAGGTGGGATTCGCCAACGGCTGGGAAGCGGATCCGACCTACAAGCGGGTGTACACTGACCAGACAGGCCATGCCGAATGTGTCCACGTGAGATATGATCCGGAAAAAGTCTCCTTGAAGCGCCTGATCGGACTATTCATGAACATCATCGATCCGTTCAGCGTCAACCGGCAGGGCGGGGATGAAGGCACAAGGTACCGCACAGGTGTCTATTTCGAGGATGAGAACGATCTCGGCGAGATCATGGAGGTGATCGGCTCCTTTGAGCGGCAGGCCGGAAGGCCGTCGGCGGTCGAGATCGAGCCGCTCAGTCGCTTCTACAAGGCCGAAGAGTACCACCAGAACTATCTCGACAAGACTCCCGGCGGCTACTGCCACCTTTCCCCTAAGGTCTTTGAGCTTGCGAGGAAGAAATGAGATGTCAAGATTAACTTTGTAGTCGATAATTTCATGCAATGAATCAGGAGATGAAGAAAATAGAAGTTGTGGCAGCTGTCATATTCAAGGATGGCAAGGTGTTCGCGACCCAGCGGGGGCATGGGGAGTTCAAGGACGAGCATGAGGCTGCCAAATGGCTCTCTGCCGACAGGCTTGGTTCCGTTGACTGGCTCCCGGCGGACGTCACCATTATCCCCAGAATCGCCGGACTGCTCAAGGCCTCCGCGCTATGATGTACGTGACTCTGATGATTGCCGGCGATGGCATAGAAGTCGGCAAAGTCCTTTGCCTATTCCCTGATCCGTGAGTCAATGACAATCGTCACTGGACCGTCGTTGACGAGGGAGACTTGCATCTCGGCTCCGAATATTCCCTTGCCGACATCCTTGCCCAGCGCCGCCGAGACCTCCTTGCAGTACTTTTCATAGAGCGGGACGGCCAGGTCGTGTCCCGCGGCGCGTATGTAGGAAGGACGGTTTCCCTTCCTGGTCGAGGCCGTCAGGGTGAATTGCGACACGGCCAGAATCTCGCCGCCGATGTCGGCGACACTCCTGTTCATCACTCCGTTCTCATCATCGAATATCCTCATTCCCACTGTCTTGCCCACAAGCCAGCGCATGTCCTCTTCCGTGTCGCCGTTCTCCACGCCGACAAGGACCAGAAGGCCGTTTCCGATCTCCGACACCGTCTTGCCTTCAACGACCACGTTTGCGCGCGACACTCTCTGGATTACCAATCTCATTGTTTTACAATTGTTTAGTTGATTTCATCCGGATTCCTTTCACGGTCTGTGCCGCCAGAAGGGAGTCCTTTATGACCATTCAGGGCGTAAAGTTATGAAAAACTTGATGAGATTGAGGAATATTGCTTGGGGAACATGCGGAATATACCCTCATTATTTGTAACTTCGCATCCTTTTTTGAACTGAGATATGCGAAGGGACGCGATAGATTTCGGCTCGGACAACATTCCGAAGCTATTCGGCAAGATGCTCATGCCGACACTTCTCGGCATGCTGTGCATGTCCGTCATGACAGTCATAGACGGTGTTTTCATCGGACATGGGGTAGGAAGCGACGCGCTGGCGGCAGTGAACATATTCTCGCCTTTCTGGCTCCTGATGACGGCCATCGGAATGATGCTTGGCATAGGCTGTTCGGTCGTGTCGTCGATTCACCTGTCCCAGGACAATGTCAAGGCCGCGAGAATCAACATGACCCAGACATTGATCTTCGGGGTGACATTGGCCTTGATCATCACCATACTTGTCGGGGCTTTCAGCACCCAATCCGCCCGCCTGCTCGGATCTTCGGACAGACTGCTTCCGTATGTTCTTGATTATCAACGATGGCTGTCGTTGGCCTTCTGCGCCATGTTCCTCCAGTCAGTCGGACTCCTTATCATCCGTCTCGACGGATCCCCGACCTATGCGATGCTCACCTCGTCCATTCCGGCCATACTCAACATCATACTCGACTATGTGTTCCTTTTCGTCCTGGACAAAGGTCTGGAGGGCGTCGCATTCGCCACGTTCATAGGCTTATGGTTCGGTGGCGGCATGGTGATCTTCTATATTCTTTTCCTGTCCAAGTCAATGAGGCTGTACAGGCTGAAGTGGTCGCTAAAGAGTCTTTGCCTGTTCGCGAGAAACATCGGCTACCAGTTCCGTCTAGGTTTTTCGGCATTTCTCGGCGAATGCAGCATAGCGGTCCTGATGTTCACCGGCAACTTCATATTCATGAAATATTTAGGCGAGGATGGTGTGGCCGCATTTTCAATTGCCTGCTACATAATGCCTTTCATATTCATGACAGGCAATGCCATCTCTCAGTCCGCACAGCCGATAATCAGCTACAACCATGGTGCCGGCAAGAGGGGCAGGGTGGTGGAGGCCCGCAAGGTCGCATTGGCCACGGCGACCGGCGCCGGTGTCCTCTTGTCGTTGGCGCTGGCTTTCGGGGTGAAATATGTCGCCGCGCTCTTCCTTGACAGCGACGCTGGCGCCTACCGCATCGCTTCCGCCGGCATACCGCTGATGGCGACCGGATTTGTGTTCTACATCGTCAATGTCACGATAATCGGCTATTTCCAGAGTGTCGAGAGAGTGCTGCCGGCGACGACATATTCATTGGCCCGCGGCCTTGTCTTTCTTGTGCCGTCCTTTATCCTCATGCCCCATCTGGCAGGAACGCCCGGCATCTGGCTAGCCCTCCCCGTCTCGGAAGCCATGACCTTCGCCCTGATCGCCGTAGCCCGTCTGACGGCAATTACCGCATCAAGATGATAAAAGTCCACTTTCTGAGTTTGGAACCATACGTATGGCCTCAATACAAAGGTAGCGAATTTTATGGACTCAACTGTTATCCGATGTGCTTCCGATGGGACATTTTTACGTCATCGGTGCGGTATTTACGTTTTCCGGTTGATATCCGTTTAGTGATTCCGGTGATATCCGTTCACTCTGGGGTTGATTTCAGATGTGTTTTTGAAAGCAAGTATTTGATTTTCTCTATTGATTTGGAAAACTTCACATAACAACAACGGAGACTCAATGAAAAGGACGAATTTAAAATAACTTAGAATGTGTAAACGAGAATGGAATGAACGCACCAGTGCATTAGTGTTTACCGGTCCGAATGGGAATTCTATATCATTCCATTGCAAAAGCAACAATAAGACGTACTGGCTCAATGCATATGAACAGGGAGACACACAATTTAGTCAATGCTTTCACATAGGTCCTGACGGGCATTTTTATGTCAATGATAAAGACTCATCATCTGCGATATTCGTTAGACTTGTCAAATAAATAGTTGCGACATCTTATTAGCTGTATTCCAACAACTAGGTGCACGTCAAGATATTGGCGCAAATAAAAGTTCGTCTTCTTTGTTCAACGCAGAAATTCTATTTTCCGTTTATTTGTTTTCTCGACTTGAGCGAAAGAAGGAATCGCGCAAAGAATTGCGAGCGATACAATTAATAATGATTTGAAAAAGCGTTTCATACGTAAATAAAACATCTTATGAACGCAATTCATGAAAAATTTAGGCAAAAAGTATTAAATGAGATATATTTGGAGAATGAGATATATTTGGAGAAAAAATAGTTCATGAAGATCGAAGAGGCTATATTGTATGTGCTTGCAGAACGGAACGGTGGTTTGCGGACGGAACAGATTGCAGAAATCATAAATAAGAGACGACTTCATGTCCGGAAGGATGGACAGCCTGTGACTTCAGCCCAGGTTTATGCGGTAGTGATGCACTATCCGGACACATTCGTTAAGGCCGAAGGACGAATTATGCTGATGATATGACGTTGTTATTTTGTCAGTATATAGCGCAACGCTTCCATAGGGTGGTGGAATATCATCCGAGGTCCGCTGAACCGCATGACTTCGCGTATCTTTTCCCTCATGTCTGGACGGTAGCAATGGACATTGCACTTATGGCATTTGGTCTTTCTTTCACCGAACCTGCATCGGTCGAGTCTGGCCGTTGCATACGTCAGTAATTCTCTGCACTCCACACAGAGTTCCTTTTTGCCATGCTTTTTTCTGCACCACAGTTCGATCATGTGCCGTACTGTGGTCTTCTCCCACTCTATTCGGTTCATTATGTATATGTATTATTCTGCTTGCAAAGTCGAAGGTACGACTTAATCTGATAATATCAATCATTGCGGGAGACTTTTCTCCGTTTTTCAGTCAGTTTGACTGAGGCTGACTGATGAATTCGATGGAGATTATTGGATACTGACTGCAAAAAAAAATTGTACTTTGATAAAAGTTTGCTATATTCGCAAAAGATGAAAGAGGGTTCTCCTCTTCGATTAATTTCCTTTTATTAACATACCGGCAGCGGGAACAAACCTTACGGGCTGCCAGCGCGCGAGGCAGCAAGATGGGTTTTGTGACCGCACAGGTAACAAAACGACTAAGCGTATGCTTTACGATTTATTAGCGGATTTCTACGAGAAGTCCAGCGACCGCCATCCAAAGTACATTGTATTGATGGGAACTTATAATGAGAATACTTTCGATGAAATGAAAATACTTGGATTCCAAGAAGATTCGGAGGCAAATGCCAGTTTTCAGGACTATGTTATGGATGATGCTGATGAAAATTTCCTTCAAGGATACACTAAAGACGGTTATCAAAGCGAAATGCTTGATGTCTTATACTCGGATGTGAATTATGAAAAGATACAAGTCCGAGCCTTGGCTGACGAGGCGTTGGATGATGAAGGGCGTCATGCACCTCTCGGAGTGGTGATGGGGGATATGTTTGTCTATTTTACGGAGTCAGATCCGATGACTCCCGTCTGGTTCGTAAAACTGAATCCGGAGTCAACTCTTGACCCTATCCCGGTATTTCAAATCCCGATGAGAACGGTCAAAAGACGTCTGAAGGTCATCACTTTGATGGACGCGATGTCCAAATTGTTGGAAATGAAAGAAGAAAAGCATTGGACAGAGGATCTTCTTAGGGAATTCTTTGCGGCCGGGATTGACGAGGCACTCGAAATCATCACCTATGAATCTCGTGGTCAAAAGGATATTGACGGAAATCCTGCCATATTACATCCCCTCACTGTTGGTCTGATGGGGGTAAATGACAATGAGAAAACAGTCGGATTCCTGCACGATTTGATTGAAGACTGTGACTGGAGCATAGAAGACCTTCATACTGAGGGCTTTTTTGATGAAGTGGTCGAAGCTGTGGATATTTTAACACATCGGAAAGATGAGGACTCGTATGATGAGTACGTCAATAAAATAATACTCTCAGGTAATCGCTTGGCTATTAATGTCAAACTCAATGACCTCCACCACAATCTGCAGCGGGGCAAAGTGTCTTATGAAGCAGCCGTCGCATCCAATGATACGGCCAAGATCAAAGAGCTGGAACGAATAAACGCCAAGCACGAGAAGGCATTGGAAAGGATTAAAAATGCGGAATATGAACAATGATTTTGCAAAGTCCATCCTTGACAGCCCTTATAACAGGGTTGAGGATGGCCAGAAGATTGAATTGCTTGATATTCTGTCTAAGTACAGATACCAGCACCAAAACAGACAGCTGACAACCTATGTTGCGTATGTCGAGGATATTGGAATAACCAAGGAGGAAGATCTGGCCTACCAGAACTGGATAAACGACGGCAATCCGACTGGAATTGAGTCCGACGAGCAGTTCTATGAACTTCAGCGGCTGGCTTATGGAAAGACCATTATGGAGTTATGGTGGCTCTGATTTAACTCCTTGAATAATGCTTTAATCTTTTAGGGAAAACGTAAAATCTTGATTGATTGAACATTCCGTCAGCCTCATGTCTTTTATATGTGCAAGCGGATGAATCGGATATCCCTTTTTGCTTATCCCCAGACACCAATACTTTGATTCTGGTAGAGGTAATTCCTCTTTTATGGCATCGATAACTTTGGTAAATGAACCATTGTCCTTGCCGTATTTTAACGAATTGCCGAAGCAGAAAAGAACATTACTTATGCGTCTTTTTCGTCCTTGTATAAGGGCTTTGATTCTCTTGATATTCTCCTCCTGGAGGTCTTGTAAGTTCTCGGAATCCTTTAACCCAGATGGGGTTATCGCAATTTTCGGTGTGAGGTTTACAAAAAGTGCGCTATCATATTTGGTGTCTCCTTCTCCATTGTCAATTACCAAATCGCACACACGGCGGATGGTTCGGCCAATATATTTCTCCTCCGGGTCAGTTTTTCCACCAGGATTGACCCCTACGACCAGGATTGTGTTCTTGGGGTTCTCTGTCTTGGATAACTCAAGAGAATAACGATATTTGTCTTTCTCCCAATCATTGGCAAGGCAGAAAAGGCTATCATTGATTTTAATAGGAGGTGTACTCATTGTAATTTTAGTTTTGCGCTTCTGCAAACTTACATAAAAATCTGCGATTTTTACGCCCGTCCAATAAGAAAGAACAGTTTTTTAGAAGAAATATAGGAATTTTATTGCTGATATCAAAGTGTAAGAAATAGTAACAATACAAAGTATGCGAATATTGAGTCAATATTGAGCCTATAAAAACACTCATAAATACCCATTACCTTGCGTTCACTTTCTCGGTTGAGGGAGTGACTTTCTTTTTCAGTGCGCACAAAAAAAGGAGAGCCTAAGTCTATCATAATACAGTTACAGCTTATGCTTTCTACTGAAAATTTGACGTTCGATCAACTGCCGATGGCGGTGGTGGAACATTAATGTCAATTATTTGGAAAGTCTCCGAATGCTCTTTCAGTCTACCTCTTTTTTGCTTTCACTCTTGCACATTCGACTCTTTTTGCTAACTTTGCAACAGTTGTAAAATTTACGACTGTAAAATTTTAATGAAATGAGGTTTTATGACAGGGAAGAGCAGTTGAAGACACTGCGCGAGATGAGGGAACTATCGTACAATGGTTATTCCCGACTTACGGTTGTCACCGGAAGGAGACGTATAGGGAAGACGACTCTTATCAAGGAAGCCTATCAGGATGAACCCTATGTATATCTATTCGTAGGTAAGAAAAGTGAATCAGTCCTGTGCAGAGAATTCTGTGAAGAGTTCCAGGAGAAGACCGGGGGATTCGTCCCTCCGATGAGTGCATTCCGTGATGTCTTCCGTTTTATGATGGAGGAAGGAACGCGCCGGAAATACACGCTCGTCTTTGATGAGTTTCAGAATTTCCTGGAGATCAATCCATCCATATACAGCGATATTCAGAACTGGTGGGACAAGTACCAGAAGGAGAGCCATGTGAATATGGTTGTCAGCGGTTCCGTGTATTCCCTGATGGAGAAACTCTTCAAAAACAGGAAAGAACCTCTTTACGGGAGACAGGATTCGACCATCAAACTACAGGCTTTCCCCACATCAGTCCTCAAACAAATCATGGAGGACAACGCTCCGGGATACTCCAACGACGATCTCCTTGCACTCTATACTTTTACTGGTGGCATCCCAAAATATGTGGAGTTGTTCATTGATGTGAAAGCCACGACTTGCGGAAAGATGATCGCCAAAATCTGCAAGGAGGACTCCCCTTTGATAGAGGAGGGGAGGAAACTCCTCGTCCAGGAATTTGGAAAGAAGTATGCGACGTACTTCTCGATCCTTCAGGCAATATCGTTGGGGTATAATACCCAAGCTTCCATTGAAGACTACTTGGGTGGAAAAAGTCTAGGCGGGCAACTATTAAAACTGGAAGATACTTATGACCTTATCCGGAAAGTCCGGCCGATTTGGGCAAAGCCCAAGACCCAGACTGTAAGGTACGAAATCAGCGACATTTTCCTGCGTTTCTGGTTCCGCTATGTGGAGAAGAACCAGAGGCTCATCGAGATCGGACAGTATCCGGCGCTTCGCAGGATAATGGAAGATGATTACGAGACCTATTCCGGTGACGTGCTTGAGAGATACTTCAAGTTGAAACTCGTGGAGAGCATGGAATATCGCGATATCGGAGGATGGTGGGACCCTAAAGGGTACATTGACAAGGATGGTCATCATCAGCAAGCTGAACTGGATATTGTCGCCCTGCGCCTGAAGGAAAATATCCTCGATGTGATAGAGGTAAAGCGCAATCCGGAGAAGTTCAATAGGGGGCTTCTTGAAGAGAAAACAGCTCACTTCTCTTCCAAGGAGAAGCAAGCTAGAAAGAACAAGATAATGCTCTCCAGTCTTTCGTTAGATGATATGTAATGGATAGCATTCAACTTTTTTGCAAATTGGATGGTTTAATATATAATTTGCTCATTGTTTCGAGTTTATTTTGCCGGTTTGTTTCCCAGATACAATTGGATTCGTTTATGAATCAGAATACTATCGAAGCAAGAAATTACACCAACTATCTGCGGCCGTTATTGCAAAGGCTGAATAGTGGTTTGGGATAGAGTCTGCCCGAATTTACAGGCCTAAGAAATGACACAAAACGAATCGTGGCAAAGATTGCGTTAATAAGACCAATTTATATGATTATTCGTCCGAGATTATCCGATTATTATAGCATACCGCTGCTCCAATCAGAGGTGGACTTCGCCATACCTTTCATGGATGAAGATATACCTCTGTATGTCGATCCGTTCTTAATGTGGAAGTCTCCTTCTCAGATGGACAATATGCTCCATGATGGAGTCTTGAATGCGTTCAATAATCTGGGAAAGATGTTCTTGGACGGTAACCTTGACGCTGCTATTTCAAATCTTGTGTTCTTAAGCGAATGTGATGAGGTGGGACTGGGGCTTTCGAGAACAAGGAAAGGAAGGCCTATTAGCAATAGTGTGGCAAAAGATATACTAGAATTATTCAAGGCAATACCGTAGGTTGGGCAATACGGATTTAAGCATTTTGAGCAGATACAACTTTTGGTTGATCAAATATCGAAGGATCGAGTAAGTGACATCGCTTGCTCTTTGATTAAGTCTTTTCTTATTGACTATACCATTGACCAATGCACCAAGTATGGAATACCCCTTCAAAGCGTTGAGGTTTTTAGGTATGATTATAAGCAAGGAATGGTAATCAAGGAGGGGGTTAAACTACCTATGAATGAGGAAAGTAAGCAACCCATATTGTTTGTACCTAAGCGGTGGTTAAGGTATACGCCTTGGCTGAATTACGATGATTATTTCAATAACTACTTGATAAAGGACATTGAGAAAGAATATGACGGAACAAAGAACCGCATAGAGGTTTTGAAGTACAACCGCGAGAATTTTGGCATGGTTGAGCGGTATATTTCTTTAAAAGAAGCAGATAGAGGAAATTGTGAGAATGATCCTTTATTCTCAAGAATTTCAGTGAACTCAGCAAGGCGTAAAGTGTCAGAGATTAAAAGCCTACCTACTGGAAAAACGGATAACGCTGATAAGAGATCTTCGAGCTCCACTTGTTCAACAGACAGGCCACTTGGAGAATAAAGGGCCGATAAGTCGGCTTTCGCAGAGGTTGATGTTAGGCA
>SAMEA104315427__coassemble_1166_pt1 | contig 14280 bp, 9 predicted proteins | sample SAMEA104315427__metabat2_high_PE_030 | metagenome-assembled genome bin SAMEA104315427 (sample SAMEA104315427) | gut metagenome | biome: Monkey gut; feature: monkey-associated habitat; material: faeces | place: China | collected 2013
TTCCCTCAGCTTCACAAACCGTTCTTCCTTGGCCGCAGACAGTTCGGTATCGCGATTTTCTGGATTCTGAACGGACTTGCCAAGAAGTTGATCCTCAGTGACTATCTGGCTGTGAATTTCTGTGACAGGGTCTTCGAGAACCCGCTTCTTTACACAGGATTCGAGAACCTTACGGCCCTGTTCGGCTACTCGCTTCAAGTCTATGCCGACTTCTCCGGCTACACTGACATCGCCACCGGTGTCGCGATGCTGATGGGCTTCTACCTGCCGAAGAACTTCAACTCCCCGTACAAGGCCCGCAACGCCGGAGAGTTCTGGAAGCGGTGGCATATTTCCCTTTCCAAATGGCTTCAGGACTATCTTTACATCCCGCTTGGAGGCAACCGCAACGGCACTTTCGGCTCGTACGCCATCATCCTCGGCATCGCTTTCCTGGCCTCGGCTTTGGCCAAGAACTGGTGGGTTTTCGGAGTGGTTCTGGTCATTGCGGCAGTGCTGGCACTTCTGATCACTTTCTGCCAGAAATACCGCAAGGAACTCATCTCGGACATCAACAGGATGGACACGATGCTCCTTGGCGGCCTGTGGCACGGCGCCAGCTGGAACTTTATGATCTGGGGCGGTCTGAACGGCCTAGGAATGCTGATCTACAGGTTCTGGAAGAGCTGCAATGTCTATGTCAGGACGCTCGTCATAGGTCTCGTCTGCCTGGCCTTTTATATTCTTAAGACCACCGTACCCGCACCGGTGTTCAACCTGTTCTACGTCTGGACGCTCATCATATTCATAGGCGCCGCCGTGCGGATGCTCTACCATCTGTGCCGCTTCAAGGCCGCCTTCTCGTGGCTTGAGACTGGCTGGGCGGTAGCCATGACGTTCATATTCATCACCTTCACCCGCCTTTTCTTCCGAAGCGGCTCCAACCTGAACCCTGCCGAGGCGAATGAGAAAGCGTGGAGTACGGCAAAGAATATGGTCGAGCGCATCGGCGGCGACTGGGACTTGTCCCTGATCCCGCAAATGGCTCAGCAGCACATAGGTGTGATCCTCGTCTTCGTCTTCGGAATGGTCATCCATTGGCTCCCCGAGAACTTCAAGCGCCGCTACCGCATCTGGTTCGCCTCGATGCCCCTCCCGCTGATGGCCCTCGTCTGCGTCCTCGCCGTCTTCATCATCTGCCAGTTCATCACCGCCGACCTACAGTCGTTCATCTACTTCCAGTTCTGATGATGAGGATTGCGTGTGGCACTTAACCAGTTGAAAATGAGGAATAAGACCGATCATCTGGTGCCGTTTTGGAGTACCACGTAATCTATTTTTCCCCTTGATAATCAGCACTTTGGGTGCCACGAGCGTTTGTAGACCGGACCATCTCTAAAAGGACTGCGAATATTGCCGCTAAAACTCCGTCCCGTCGGAGCCGTAAACCTTTCCCGATTACAAAACGCCTTCACGTTACTGTGCCACAGAAGTGGGTGAGTGCCCGCCACGGCTGAAAAAGTCTAAGCTTAGAGCAATAGTTTTTCAGCCGATGTGCCACTGAAGCCCACTCCAGCAGCACATCGGCTGAAGGTGTTTTGTAAGAAAGAGGGTGCCCGCCGTGATTGTCGGTTGAAATCCAATCTTTAAAAGTGGTTATGCACAATTCTGAAAAAGAACACACTGCGGGCCTATATTTAATTTGGAACGGTCTTTGATGAGGCGATGCCTCATTACACGGGATCAGGGCAGCCTGGTTCGCAAAAAAAGATCGCTATGAGCAAGCTTAACAAAAGAGCCATTATTGGCGCGGTCGCTGTGGCTGTTGTCGCCACGGCTGTTGTCATCATTGTTCTCCGGCCAAAGCATCATTTGGAGGATCTTCCTGTTGTCAGCGTTGACACGGTCAGGACAAGGAATGTGGAGATCTACGGGGAGTTTCCGGGAAGGATCCGCGCCCAGCAGTTCGTGGAGGTGCGGGCGAGGGTCGAAGGCTATCTTGAGAAGATGATGTTTGAGGAAGGAACATACGTTAAGAAAGACCAGATACTTTTCATCATTGATCCGAAACAGTACAAAGCTCAGGTGGACAGGGCAGAGGCACTGGTGACTAAAAACAAGGCGATGGCCCTTAAGGCAGAGAGGGATCTGGCGAGGATCAGGCCTTTGTTCGAGCAGAAGGCCTCCAGCCAGCTTGATCTGGACAACGCTGTCGCCGCATATGAGAGCGCCAAGGCAGACGTGCAGGTCAGCGAGGCGAATCTGACGGAAGCCCGTCTGGCGTTGAGCTACACCACAGTGCGATCTCCTATTAGTGGTTACATCAGCGAGAGGCATGTGGACATAGGCACTCTTGTCGGGCCGGGATCGCAGTCCCTCCTCGCCAATGTGGTCAAGAGCGACACGGTGCTTGTGGAGTTCAAGATGACTGATCTTGACTACCAGAAATCAAAGGCCAGAAATGTGAACCTCGGCCAGAAGGACACCAGCAGGCACTGGGATCCGTATGTGACCATCACTATGGCTGACAAATCCGTCTATAAGTACAAAGGGCTGGTGGATTTCGCCGATCCTCTTGTGGACGCCAAATCAGGGACGTTCTCGGTACGCGCCGAGATGCCTAACCCTGACCGTGAGCTCCTGCCGGGTCAGTTCACCAACGTTAAAGTCCTTTTGGACGTGAGGGAGAACGCTGTGGCGGTGCCGACCAAGGCCATCATCATCGAAAAGAGCGGCTCGTTCATATTCGTGTTGAAACATGACGGCATCGTGGAGAAGCGTTTCATCCAGACAGGACCGGAAGTGGAGAACACGACTGTCGTGGAGCGTGGCCTCAATCCCGGAGAGGTCATTGTGGTGGAAGGGGAGCACAAGCTGAGCCACGGAATGAAGGTGGAGGCGGTTCGCTCTTAAGGAATATGTTAATAGACACGAACTTATGAAATCCGATTTCTTTATAGACAGGCCCGTATTCTCGACTGTCATATCCATAATAATCGTACTTGTCGGGCTCATAGGACTGACTATGCTGCCGGTTGACCAGTACCCGAAGATTGTCCCTCCGGTCGTGCGCGTCTCGACATCCTATCCCGGCGCCAACTCGCAGACCGTGTCTCAGGCCGTGGCGACACCTATCGAGCAGTCGCTCAACGGAACGCCGGGGATGCTCTACATGGAGTCAAGCAACTCCAACAACGGAGGCTATTCGGCGACATTGACATTCGACATCTCCACTGATCCGGATCTCGCTGCCGTGGAGGTTCAGAACAGGGTCAAGCTGGCCGAGTCCAGACTTCCGGCCGAGGTCGTGCAGAACGGAATCTCGGTGGAGAAGGAGTCCTCAAGCAAGCTGATGACGATCACCGTGATGTCGGATGACCCGAAATTCGACGAGGTCTATCTCAGCAACTACACAACCTTGAATATTCAGGACCGCTTGAGGCGTGTTCCTGGCGTGGGAGTTGTCTCGAACGTGGGAAGCCGCTACTATGCGATGCAGATCTGGGTGCAGCCGGACAAGATGGCCAGCCTCGGGATAACGGTCAAGGATCTGCAGAACGCTCTGAAGGATCAGAACCGTGAGGCCGCGGCCGGAGTGCTCGGGCAGCAGCCGATCACGGATGTGGATGTCACCATCCCGATCACGGCTCCGGGACGTCTCTCATCGGTCGAGCAGTTCGAGAACATTGTGGTCAGAACGGGCGAGGACGGATCAATCATCCGCCTCAGGGATGTGGCCCGGATCTCGCTTGAGGCCCAGTCGTACAACACCGAGAGCGGCATCAACGCCCGCAACGCCGCCGTGATGAACGTCTTTATGCTTCCCGGAGCTAACGCCGTGGAGGTCGCCGACAAGGTCAAGGCGGAGATGGCCGAGATCAGCAAGGGCTTCCCTGACGGCATGTCCTACGACATTCCGTTCGACATGACCACCTACATCTCGGAGTCCATCCATCACGTTTACAGAACCTTGTTCGAAGCCTTGATCCTTGTCATCCTCGTGGTGTTCCTCTCCCTTCAGAATGTCAGGGCCACGCTCGTCCCGGCAATAGCAGTGCCGATCTCCCTGATCGGCACCTTCGGAGTGATGCTGATCTTCGGCTTCTCTCTGAACATGATGACATTGCTTGGCCTCATACTGGCCATCGGAATCGTTGTGGATGATGCTATCGTGGTCGTGGAGAATGTGGACAGGATCATGTCAACCGAACATCTGTCCCCGTACGAGGCTACAAAAAAGGCGATGGGGGAGATAGGAAGCGCCCTTGTGGCGATGTCGCTTGTGCTCTGCGCCGTTTTTGTTCCGGTAAGTTTCCTTTCCGGAATTACTGGCCAATTATTCAGGCAGTTTACAGTCACGATCGCTGTTTCCGTGATAATCTCCACCATTGTGGCGCTGACCTTAAGCCCTGTGATGTGTTCCAAATTCCTGAAGCCGCACGATGATGACAAGCCTAAGAACTTCGTGTTCAGAAAGATAAACCAGTGGCTTGAGCAAGGAACCTCGCTCTACGCGAGGATGGTCCGTTTCGCGCTGCACAATTCGAAGAGGATGTTCGCTGTCTTCGGCGTCGCGATTGTGGGAATATTCATACTCGGTCGCCTCGTTCCGCAGAGTTTCATCCCCAAGGAGGATCAGGGCTATTTCACTGTGGAGCTGGAGCTTCCGACGGGTGCCACGCTTGAGCGGACCAGAGAGGTGACGGACCGCGCGATGGATTTTCTGCTCCGGCAGCGCGATGTTGAATATGTCCTCAATGTCACCGGCTCCAGTCCCCGGATAGGCACCGCGCAGTCCAACAGCACCTTGACGGTGATCCTGAAACCATGGAAAGAACGCAAGGTCACTAATATGTCCAAGACGATAGCGATGGTGAGAGACTCCTTGTCACGCTATCCGGAGAGCAAGGTGTACATCAGCACACCTGCCGTTATCCCTGGACTCGGTACTTCGGGCGGATTCTCGATGGTGCTTGAGGCAAGGGGGGACGCGACCTATCAGGATCTCCAGAACGCCTCGGACACGCTTCTTCATTATGCGATGAAGAGGAAAGAGTTCACCGGATTGTCCTCCGGAATGCAAAAGGACATCCCTCAGTTGTATTTCGATGCGGACCGTGACAAGATCCAGCTTCTGGGGCTGTCGATGGCCGATGTCTTCGCGACCCTGAAAGCGTTCACCGGTGCGATCTATGTCAACGACTTCAACATGTACAACCGAATATACCGTGTCTACATCCAGGCCGACGCCCCGTACCGCGCCCACTCCGACAATCTGAACCTCTTCTTCATGAAGAGTTCGGGAGGCACGATGATCCCTGTAAATGCTCTGGGTACCACGCATTTCACGACAGGGCCGGGTACGATCAAGAGGTTCAACATGTACAATTCGTCCACGATCAGCGGAGAGGCCGCCAACGGAACCAGTTCCGGCGAGGCCCTTGCCATACTTGAGGAGATCGCCGAGGAGCATCTGCCGGACAACATCGGAGTGGAGTGGAGCGGAATGTCCTATCAGGAGAAGAAGGAGAGCGGGCAGACTGGACTCGTGCTTGCGCTGGCGTTGCTGTTCGTGTTCCTCTTCCTCGCTGCCCAGTACGAGAGCTGGTCCATTCCTGTGGCCGTCATCCTTTCGCTTCCGATCGCGATAGCCGGAGCGTATCTCGGTGTGGCTGTGCTTGGAATGGAGAGCAACATCTATTTCCAGATAGGTCTCGTGATGCTCGTCGGCCTTGTGGCCAAGAACGCGATCTTGATCGTAGAGTTCGCCAAAGAAGAGGTTGAGGCCGGAAAGGATCTGGAAGAGGCTGCGGTCACCGCCGCAAAACTGAGGTTCAGACCAATCGTGATGACATCCTTGGCATTTATCCTTGGCATGCTGCCTCTCGTGTTCGCCAGTGGCCCGGGATCCGAGAGCCGCAGGAACATCGGCATCGGAGTGTTCTTCGGGATGATCACCGGCATAACCGTCGGAATCGTCTTTGTTCCGTTCTTCTTCGTGCTGATCTACAAGTTGAGATCAAGAATCTCGAAGTGGAGACCAAAACTCCGTAAGGCGGGAAAGGCCTTGTCGGTCGTCGCAGTCATGGCCGTGTCTTCCCTGACTTTAGATTCCTGCTCCACATCGAGGTATTGCGATAAGCCGGACCTCGGAGAGATGCCGAAAGCCTATTTCGAGGATTCGAGCGACAGGAGCTTCGCTGACCTTGACTGGCGGGAAGTGTATGAGTCTCCTGAATTGCAGAAGCTTATAGACACGGCTTTGGAATATAACAAAGACATCCTCATCGCTGCGGAGCGTCTGAAGGAGATGGAGTACAGGTACCGTGTGCAAAGATCCGCCCGGCTGCCTTCCGTCTCGGTGAAAGGCTATGCGCAGAATGATCACAGCAATTACGGGGGAACGGATCCGAAACCGGACTCACCTGAATTCGGAGTCAAGGCCTCGCTTCAGTGGGAGGTGGATTTCTGGGGAAGACTGAAATGGTCCAAGAAAGAGAAACTGGCCGGTTACCTCGGCACTGTCGAGGCTCAGAAAGCGGTGAGGATGAGCGTCATCGCCAGTGTGGCCTCCGCCTACTATGAACTGGTGGGCTTGGACAAGAAACTGGAGATAGTCACCAACACTTTGGTCACAAGGCAGAAGTCCGTGAACCAGGCCAAACTCCGTGCGGAAGGAGGACTGACATCTGAGATCCCTTACCAGCAGGCTCTTGTGGAATTGGCTTCCACCGAGGCTTTGGTGCCGGATCTTCAGAAACAAATCGCATTGAAAGAGAGTGAGTTGTGTTTTATTACCGGATCGTATCCGAAGGATGTGGAGCGTGGTTTGTCCTTATCGGAAATGTCAAAGACCGTTGTTCCGTCCGGAGTTCTGTCTGACATCCTCAGGCGCAGGCCTGACCTTATGCAGTCCGAGAACGCTCTCAGGGCGGCGGAGGCTCGCGTGGGCGTGGCGATGGCCGAAAGGTTCCCGTCCTTTACCATCAATCTTGGAGCCGGAGAGGAGAACAACGCCCTTAAGGATTTCCTGAAGTCCCCGTTCTGGTTCACCGGAGCCACACTGGCTTCACCGGTCTTCGAGTTCGGCAAACGACGTTCCGCCCTCAAAGCCGCCGTGGCCTCCTACGAGCAGACAAGGCTGGAGTACGAAAAGGATGTGATGCAGGCGTTCAGAGAGGTCTATGACGCCACCGTGACTTTCCGTTCCGCCCGTTCCAACACTGACGTGAAGGTGGAGATGGAGCGCGCGTCCAAGAAATATGTCGTGCTGGCCAACAGCCAGTACATAAACGGTGTGATCAGTTATATGGACGTCCTTGACGCGCAAAGAAAGTACCTGGCCTCCCAGTTGGAGTTAAGCGAGGCAAGGACGAAGGAGAATCTCTCCGTGGTCAATCTGTACAAGGCTCTCGGCGGCGGTTGGAAGGACTTTTGATTCAAGCCCTTGCCTCTCTATTGAGAAGAAAATAATTACGTGACCTTCCGGCCGTTGATGCGGCTGGGAGGTCAAAAAGTTCACACCTATTCTTGATATTTTTGAAATGGTATTTTGGTTTATTTTGAGTTTTTTGTTTACCTTTAACGCAAGATTTGACATTCCTTGATTTTGAATATACAGAGAGTTAATTATAAATATACCTAGATTGAAAATTTTCCTATTGAATCATTAATCATATTACTATGAAAAGAATAATCGCTATTATCGCCGCTTTGGCTTTTTTGTCTGGCGGCATCTGTTATGCTCAGGAGCAAGAGCAGGGACAGGAACAAAGGCAGGAGCAGGAACCTGTCCGGGAATATTCCAAATTCAGATTCAGCCTTGAGGGTGGAGGCGGCTTTAGGCCAGGCAAGATCAGCGATAATGTACCGGGTGACTTCAAATCCTATACTAAGAAACTCAAGAGGGGATTTGTGTACGGTGCCGATGCGACTTGGTTTTTCAATGAGTTTATGGGAGTAGGCATCCGCTACAAGGCGTTTTCGGCCAGCAATGGCACGACTGTGACAATAACCGATGACAACGGATATTCCACCAGCGGTAAAATGAAAGACAACATACAGATAGCGTTCATCGGTCCGATGTACTGTACGAGATTCACCAGCGGAAACGGTCTGCATACTTTTACGGCTGATATAGGTGTCGGTTACGTGAACTATCGCGATAAAGGCATGATCATAAAGAATATGAAACTGACAGGAGGCACTCTTGGATTGTTGTACAACATCGGCTATGACTATGCCTTGAGCAAGAAGTGGGCGATCGGAGTCACTCTGTCTTCAATCGAGGGTACGCTTTCTTCCTTGACTTTGGAACAGGATGGTGTAAGGACATCCCAAACTCTTGACAAGGACAATAAGGAGAATCTTGGTCATATAGATCTTTCATTCACATTGAAGTTGAATCTGTAGCCTGTCAGCGGCCTCGATAGGTGTTACATTAATATTCAATAATATGAATAAACTGTTTATAGCCTGCGCCGCACTCGTCATCATCTCTTGCGGTTCTGTCGCGGCGCAGACGAAAGGCGAGGTTTCAATCGGAGGAATAATCGGGATTTCAGGAGGATATTCCGGTATCAGATCAGAGGGGAATGGAACTCCGTCATCGACCGCTTTCAACGCAGGTGCCGAGTTCGGTTGGTTCTTCGCTGACAACTGGAGACTTGGAGCCTCTATGCAATACGCTTTGGATTCCAACCCGTACGAGAAAAGCGGTGACGGTTGGCTTCGTCAGAACACCAATCTTGTTCTGGTAGGCTCTGATCTGGCATATTACCTTAAAATAAGAGATGGTTTCTTTTTCACGCCTCAGGTGACAGTGTTCGGAACCGTTGGGAGCGTCAAGGTTGAAACCGCGGACATTTACGTAAGCAAGAATGTCGTTGGCTACGGTGTAGAATTGGCTCCGGGCGCGTTCGAGTTCCGCCCGACACCTCATTTCGCCTTCTTCGTCAGCTTCCTGACTCTTGGCTATTCCTTCACCAACATCAAGAAAGTCGGCCAGAATGATTATGACATAAAGACCGATGTGGTGACCTACAACCTCGCCATCCAACCCTCTATCGGCCTAAGGTATTATTTCTGATATTGGCTCTGCCGTGGAAATCTGTCACGCCATAAATGTCGGTTTTTGAGAATATTCCATTTACTTTTTTGCGCAAAGGTAACTTATTATCTCTCGGTGGAATTGATACGTTTCCACCATATAAGAAAGTACGATAACTTTTACAGAACGCTTTCATGTTACTGTGCCACAGACGTGGGTGAGGGCACGCTATGGCTGAAAAAGTAAAAGCCTAAAGCTATAGTTTTTCAGTCAAGGTGCCACCAGGGTGGATCGCAGTGGCTGTGTGGCTGAAGGTGTTTTGTAAGAAATCATACGCGTCGAATTCGGCTTTCAACGCATTCGGAATCGCACTCATGAGTGGGGGGAGGTATAAAACTTAACCTTTACAAACACTATAAAGCCCAAGTTCGGTTTTTATTGCTAACTTTACAGACGGTTGAATGAAATTATTGTTTTTCAGCCGTTTAGTTATTGTTGAAAACTTTACAACACAATGTTTGGGCAATTTACTCATTTTGATTCGTCGTGATTCTGGTCTAAATTTGACAGTGCTGATGACCGGTAATGCCGGCATCGAGATAAGCCGAAACACTAAAGCGACACAATAACTACTGAATATGCTATACCAGAAAAGAATCAATAAAATCATAGGTGACATCGACAAGTTCTTCGACACGATCGACCAGGCCTTGCTGATTTTCGGTGAGGGGGTGAAGAACTATCTTTATACTAATGTCGAGGCGTTCAAAGGGAATCTTCAGACGATGACCCGGCTGGAGAACGAGGCGGAACTCCTTCGCAGGGAGATCGAGGCCGGACTTTACAGGCAGTCAAGTCTTGTGAGGCTTAGAGGAGACATCATGCGTCTTCTGGAGGCCTTGGACCACATCGTCGACACCTTGAACGACAATCTGTTCCAGTTCGAGATAGAGAGGCCGTTCATCCCTGTGGAGCTGAATGCTGATTTCTTGAAAATCACTGAGTTGTCCACTCAGGCTGTGGAGACGGCCATTCCAGCGGCCAAGGCCTATTTCAGGACTTCGGACAGTATCACCGAGAAGGTTCACAGGGTCTATTTCTACGAAAAAGAGGCGGACAAGCAGGCCAAATCCCTCAAGAAGAAGGTTTTCCATACGATGGACGAATTAAGGCTCAGCCAGAAGTTCCATCTGCGCTACTTCGCACTCCACATCGAGGAGATTTCAATGGAGGCCGAGAAAGTGGCTGACCAGCTGTCGGTTATGTCAATCAAAAGAAGCATCTGATGGCAGTGACGGTGTCCATACTTTTTGTCATCATCCTGACAGGATGGTTCTCGGTGACGGATCTGCCCGTTGCTCTGGCACCTGCCGGAACCTGCCACACTGTGGCCAGACGGTTCCGTGTCCCGGGAATAATGCTTCTGCTGTTTGTCGGGGTCGGCCTTTCCCGTCCTGTGTCTCCTCAGTTTGTTCCCGGCAGGGATTACGCTGTGGTGATCTTCGCCGCGACCTTGGCGGTAGTGGCCGTCAGGATATTCATAAAGGACGCTTCCATAGTGTTTTCTCTTGCCGGAGCGATAGCCGGGACGCGGATGCTCCAAAGCGGTTCGTCGGCGATCCGGTGGTCGGTGCCGCTTTCGTGGCTGGCCGCGGTCATATTCACAATCCTTATCGCCATCATTCTTTGCAAGGTAATCTCTGCGATTTCGTCAAGGTCTGATTGTCATCTGCTTACGAAGATGAACAGGATGGGGCTGGCGATGACGATCGCGGCCTCGGCGCTGATGCTTGCCATAGGGTTCAACCTTGGAGGGCTTGTTCCGTCGGTCTCAACGTTGGAATTCCAACTGTTGGTGTTTGCCGCTGTTGCCATAGCCATGGGTTTGCTGGTAAAGGGCGAGGCCGGAGCCAACTCGCACAGACTTATGGAGAGGTGCTTCGATGTCAATGCCGAGGCCGCTTTGGCGATGACGCTTGCCACCGCGCTTGTCACCTTGATCTTCTCTTTCGATTTGAGGATCGGGAATATTCAATTGAAAGCCACTCCTTTGGCTCCGGGGCTTCTGATGTTGGCTGGGCTTGCCGGCTGCGAGCTGGCTCAGAACAAGGAGGTCAATTGGATGCCGCTTGCCTCCAAGATCGGTACGGACGCGCTTCTGACTCCGCTTCTGGCGATGATTCTCGCCTGTCTTATCTCTGGTATGATACATCCGAACCTGTTCTCCTTGGTGAACGCCCAGGTCGGGCTCCTCATTATGCTTCTCGCCCTTGTCTCGGGCGGTCTGACGGTCATGTCGTTCCTTTATCTGCGCGCATCGAAAACCTCCGGCAGGACTCTTCGTGAAATGGACGATGAACTGAACGAGAACCGCCGGGCAATCAACGAGATGGAAATCAAGACGATGCAGGCGGAGAATGAGAACCTGCACAACCTGCTGGATCTCAAGCGCAAGGAACTCGTCAGCGTTGCGATGAACCTGAGCGAGCAGAAAGAGTTCATGGACGGACTCTACGAAAAGGTCAAACAGGCTCAGGCGGAGATGGAACCGGAGAAGAAGGACGAACTTCTTCACGAACTCCGTACCGATCTCAATCTCAGAAGGAATTTCTCCAACGAGATAGACAGTTTCTATGCCCAGGTCGAGACCCTACACAAGGATTTCACGGCCCGGATGACCGAACGGTTCCCACAATTGACAAAACAGGAGAGACGCCTGGCTATGCTGCTAAGGCTCGGTTTCTCCACGAAATATATAGCCACATTGATGAATATAGCTCCGACGAGTGTCGAGATAGGCAGGCACAGGCTCCGCGCGAAGCTTGGCCTGGCCAGAGGGCAGAATCTGACGGAATTTGTCAAAACTATATAACCAAGTTTATTAATCGCTTAATGTTGTAAAGTATGAAAAGAGTTGTTTTTGTTTCTCTGGCAGCCTTTCTGGCAGTCTCGTTGTCCGCCCAGACAACGGACACGAAGAAGGATTCAGAGGTTGAACTGAACCAGTATGGTCAGCAGGTGAACTCCACTCCGGGACAGGTAAAGATCCAGGACGGAATCATGGTGCTGGACGCCAAGAAGATCGACTACAAGATGTGGTTCGACATCCGTGTGCAGGGCGACGCCGCTGTCTTTTTCGGAGGTCCGGACTTCACTTCTTCCCAACTTGACGGGAAGGATAATCCTAACCACATCGGAAACGGAATGTCCATCCGCCGTGCCCGTTTCGCCGTCAAGGCCCAGCTGGACAGGAACTGGTACGGAGAGATTGACACTGACTGGGCTGATGGAATATGTGAACTCAAGGATGCCATTCTGGCCTATAATGGAGTGCCCGGGCTTGAGATCAAGGCAGGTAATTTCAAGGAGTCTTTCTCCATCCAGCGCAACACCACATCCCGTTACCTTATGTTCATGGAACGCCCGATGGTGACCTCGCTCGCACCGTCAAGGCATCTGGGGCTGAATCTGACATATTCAAACAAATGGTTCTGGTTTGCCGGCGGTGTGTTCGGACCTGAGCTCAAGGGAGCCGAAGAGGCCACGGCCATGAAGGACAACAACAAGGATCTTGGCCGCAACGCAGGCCTGTCCTACACGGGGAAAGTAGTCTTCCGTCCTCTCTATAAGTGTTCGGAGTCGGCTCTTCATCTTGGCGGAGCGATATCCTACCGTGAGCCGAAGGTCACATCCACCGACGCTTACGGAGCCGCGCGCTACAGCAGCCGCAACTCTACGAGCATCAACAGGAAGAAGTACCTCGACACCGATGTCATCACAGGTCTTGACCATGAGCTTGCCTGGACCGCAGAGCTTGCCGGTTTCTACAAAGGGCTGCGCTATGAGGGCGCCTACCTCACCCGCGGGGCTTTTCTGGACAAGAAGATCAACAACCTCGGAACCCAGTGGGCCGACGGTTGGTACGCGCAGGCTTCCTATCTTCTTTTCGGCGGTCGTCAGAACTACGACTACGATGGCGCCAAACCGACCAGAATCACTCCTGGGCGCTCCTGGGGTGATGTCGAACTTGCCGTGCGTTATGAATATTGCGACTTCAACACCGCTGACTACTTCGGAGGAAGCGCGGAGGCGTTCAGTTTCGGGATCAACTTCTACCCGACCAAGAACGTGAAGTTTGTCATCAACTACCAGTACAACAACAATGACCGCTATGCCAACGGCAAGGGCAAGCTGTTCGTTGGTCACGACGCCGCCGGCAATCCTACCAAGGACTACACCAAGGTAGTAGAGGGCGCCGGCAAGGCCGGGGTTGACTACCATATGCTCGCGATGCGTTTCCAAGTCGCTTTCTAATTGATTTATAAAATATTATGAATATGAAAAAGATAGCATTGTTTTCGGCGTTGGCTCTCATTCTCGCCGGATTCGCCTCCTGCGTTGAGGATAAGATTTACGATGTGGCCAGCATTTCCGACATAAAGAACACCGTTGCCTACACAGAGGATGACGCCGTGACGGTGACAGCGAAAGTCACCGCTCTGGTGGAGATCACAAAGGTTGAGTTGCTGTACAAGGCGGGGACAGAAGCGGAAAAGACTGTTCCTATGACCGGAATGACAAATGATGCGGGCGTGTACCAAGGAACTATCCCAGCCGCCCCGGTCGGCACAAAGGTCGTCTATCACATTGAAGCGAGCACAGACGGGAACACTGAATGTTCTCCGGAGGTCTCCTACACCGTCGGTGAGGTTCCGATCGACTACACTGGCCTGGCTCTGAACGAGCTCAACGGCAACGACAAATTCATCGAGATCTACAACAAAGGGAAAGAAGACATCCATATTAAAGGAATATCCATCCAGAAGGACGGCAAGGATGTCTGGACGGCTCCTTCCGCCATCCTTAAATCAGGAGAGTTCGTTCTCCTTTACAGCACCGATGTCCAGGCCGATCACGCAGAGCATCCGGAAGGCTATTTCTTTGGCTCAGGCCTTTCCGCCAAGAAGGCTGTCAAGGTGGAACTGTTCGACCCTAAAGGCGGAAGTCTGGACTGCTTCAATCTCGTGAACTTCGTCAAGAAGGCAAGCGCGTCCTACAGCCGTGTTCCTGACGGGACAGGGGCTTGGTACTTCACTTCCGCCACCCCGGCCGCCAAGAACGCCAACGAGACCGCTGACAAAGTCGAAGGTTTGGAATAGAATTATAGATAATGCCCACAAAGTCACGTGATTCGGAGCGAAGCGACCGAAGGGGTTCGGGGAAACCTTTCCCCGTGCCCCTCAGGGGCTGTC
>SAMEA104315427__coassemble_1350_pt1 | contig 12234 bp, 10 predicted proteins | sample SAMEA104315427__metabat2_high_PE_030 | metagenome-assembled genome bin SAMEA104315427 (sample SAMEA104315427) | gut metagenome | biome: Monkey gut; feature: monkey-associated habitat; material: faeces | place: China | collected 2013
ATCTAAATATTACTCAGAATTAATGATATGCCTTGCCAAAAATAAACCTTATATTCCATTTATGAATAATAGAAAAGAAGTTCTTCAAAAGACATATCAAAGTTTTAGACGCTGTTTTGATTTGTATGTCTGAAAATGAAGATTTTTTCACCTCGAAAGAACATTTCAAACAAATCAAAACAGATTCTTATCAATTCTTATTTATCACTGTTCTCCAGCGCCACAGCCTTGATGGTGTCGATCATCGAGACCAGTCCGTTGGCTCTGGTCGGCGAGAGATTCTCCTTAAGACCTATCTGGTTGATGAATCCGAAATCGTCCGCGGCGATCTCTTTCGGTGTGCGGCCAGAATAGACATTGATCAGAAGGGAGATTATGCCTTTCGTGATGATCGCGTCGCTGTCGGCCTTGAACCAAAGTTTTCCGTCCTCCAGGCGCCAATCCAGCCAAACCCGGGACTGACATCCCTTAATCAACTTATCCTCAGTCTTTTCCGATTCAGGATACGCCTCCAGATTCTTTCCCAAGTCGATGAGATACTCGTATTTGTCGAGCCATTCATCGTACATCGAGAAATCCTCAATCACAGACTGTTTAGCTTCCTCAAGTGTGTTCATCTAATTTATATCTAAAATACATCTTTCTGTTTTGGCGCTTCGACAAGCTCAGCGACCGAAAAATCAATATATGAATTTCAACAAGCTACTACCGGTACATAATCTACGGTCTCTGAGCCTGTCGAAGGGTCGCAAGACCTAAATAACTAATGGTACCGATTCACTACACCAACATAGCGGTCGCCTTGTCAAGCGACTTGATGAAATATTCAGCCTCTTCCATCGTGTTGTACGGAGCTAAAGAGGCGCGGAGCATGCCAGTCACCCCGAACCTATCCATCAACGGCTCGGCACACATCTGCCCGGACCGCACGGCAATCCCCATCTTGTCCAAAATCAAGGCCAGGTCCTCATGATGCGCCCCCTCAACGCTGAAAGAAAAGAGCGGAATCTTTGTCTCCGTTCCACGTGGAACGCCATAAAGACGGATCCTCGGGTTGCTTGTCAAAGAGTGGAGAAGGTACTGGGACACAGCCTCTTGAGCATTAAGTAACTCTTTATCTTTCATCAATTTAAGCATCTCGATAGCTGGTTCCAGCGTCGGAATGGCATTGATGTTCTGGGTTCCGGCCTCAAACTTCTCAGGAAGTGGAGCGTAAGTCGTGCCGGAAAACCTGACGGTAGCGATCATCTCTCCCCCGCCCTGATAAGGAACCATCTGATCCAGCCACTTACGTTTCCCGTAAAGTACCCCGGTTCCGGTGGCCGCATAGAGTTTGTGTCCGGAAAAAGCGTAGAAGTCACAGTCAACATCCTGAACGTCAACACCTTCGTGAACCATACCCTGCGCTCCGTCGATAAGAACAGGACAACCAACTGAGTGACAAATACTTACAATCTCCTTAACGGGATTCAAAATGCCAAGCACATTGGAAATCTGAGTGACGGCGACAATCCTGGTCTTGGGATTTAGCAAGGATTTCAACTCCTCAAGATTCAGATGGCCATCCTCGTCCACGTGCAAGACCCTCAGAACAGCGCCTTTTCTCTGGCAAAGCATCTGCCACGGAACGATGTCTGAATGATGCTCAGCCTCGGAAACGATGATCTCATCGCCCTCATTGACGAATGTCTCTCCGAAAGAGAAAGCCACAAGGTTGATGGATTCCGTAGTCCCGGAAGTGAAAACTATCTCTTCACGGGAAGCAGCGTTAAGATATTCCTTGACAGCATCGCGCGTGCTTTCATATTCATCAGTGGCATCGACGGCGAGTTTGTGGACCGCGCGGTGGATGTTGGCGTTCGCGCCAATGGTCAGCTGAGTCCATTTGTCGATCACCGATTGCGACCTCTGGGCGGTCGCAGCGTTGTCAAAATAGACCAGCTGCTTGCCATAGACAGTGCGCGAAAGCGCCGGAAACATATTCCTAAGTTCTCGAATATTCATTGTCAAACCTCCATTCAATCTTGCAAATATAATCAAAAGCATTGGAAGAATGGATGCTTATTGAAATGGTGTGTGAATATTCCGTATTTAGCGCAAAAATGCTAATTTTGCCTTGAACAAAAATCTTTGAATATGATTGATTACATCAAGGGAATAATAGTCGAGATCTCCCCTGCCGAGTTGATTCTGGAGAACAACGGCATCGGGTACAGCATTCTGATTTCGTTGCAGACTTTTCAGGCGTTTCAGGATAAAAAAGAAGCGACAGTTTACATATTCCATTACCTTCGTGAGGATGCGGAGCTGTTCTACGGATTCGCAACGAAGGATGAACGCGAGCTGTTCGAGCTGCTGATCAGCGTGTCCGGAATTGGTGTGAATTCGGCCAGAATGATGCTTTCATCGCTCTCAGCCGAAGAGATCAGACAGGCGATTTTGTCCGAGGACATCGCAAGGATCAAGAGTGTGAAAGGTATCGGTGTGAAGAGTGCGCAAAGGCTTGTTTTGGAGCTCAAGGACAAAATTGTCAAGGGTGAAGGGGCGGATTATACAGAGTTATTTGGTGGCAACCGCAGTGAGATTGTCGAGGAAGCCAGCCGCGCGCTTGTTATGCTCGGCTTCGCAAAACCTGCCGTAAACAAAGCCATACAGGCTGTTCTCAAGGCCAATCCTAACGCAAAAGTTGAGCAGATTATTAAGTCTGCGTTGCAGATGATGTAGATATATTTCCGCTTACGGCGGCAAAAGTAAAAAGGCTTTGACTACCATTCACTCGGATAGGGCGCGCGCAGCGCGTAGGTAGTCAAAGCCTTTTTTACTTTTGCCTTAACGCATAACAAATCCACTACGCAAAACTCTCTACGATAGGCTGAATGAATATGGCCTAAGCCACCATTCACCCGGATAGGGCACGCTCAGCGCGTAGGTAGTCAAAGCCTTTTTTACTTTTGCCTTAACGCATAACAAATCCACTACGCAAAACTCTCTACGATAGGCTGAATGAATATGGCCTAAACCACCATTTACCCGGATAGGGCGCGAAGCGCAGGTGGCTCAGGCCATATTCATTCAGCCGCTATTATCGTAGTTATCGCCCGAAATAAACAAGCAGAACGGAAATGTCGGACGGAGAGACTCCGGAGATACGGGAGGCCTGGGCGATGGTGGTGGGCTTGTAGAGGGAGAGCTTCTGGCGACATTCGATCGTCAAGCCGGAGACTTTACTGAAATCAAAATCCTGAGGAATCTTCAGATCTTCGAGACGGGAGATTTTTTCAGCGATGGATTTTTCACGCTCAATGTAACCTTTATACTTGATTCCAATCTCAACGGAATCGATTATTTCCTTACGTGCATATTTTTCAGCCGCACTCCCCTCCTCCGGCAACCCTACCGAAAACTTATTAAATGTTCCACGTGGAACAAAATTCAATAAACCAGCCAGCGAAATCTCCGGACGAGAAGCCAGATCAGAAATGCGCTTCGACTCCGAAAGGACAGCGGAATTATGTTCGGCAAGATATTCATTAATTATGTCAGCACGCATATTCACGCTATCGCACATCTGAGAAAGTGATGCAACTGCTGAATACTTCTTTTGCATCAACACATATCTTCTCTCAGAGGCAAGACCAATTCTGTAAGATTTTTCCGTGAGCCTCAAGTCGGCATTATCCTGACGAAGCAGGATCCTATACTCCGCGCGAGAGGTGAACATTCTGTACGGCTCATCAACACCCTTCGTGATTAAATCATCTATCAAGACGCCAATGTAAGCCTCATCACGACGAAGAATGAACGGATTTTTGTCGTGGACCTTCAAATGAGCGTTGATTCCGGCGATAATTCCCTGAGCACCAGCCTCTTCGTAGCCGGTAGTACCGTTAATCTGACCCGCAAAGTACAGGTTTTCAATATCTTTCAACTCAAGAGTGGCCTTCAGCTGCGTCGGATCGAAATAATCATATTCAACAGCGTAGGCAGGTTTGAATATTTTGGCATCCTCCAGCCCTTCTATGGAGTGCAAAGCATCCAACTGGACATCCAAAGGAAGCGAAGAAGAGAAACCTTGGAGATAATATTCATTGGTGTCACGCCCCTCTGGTTCGAGGAAAAGCTGATGAGAGTTTTTGTCAGGGAAAACCCGAAGCTTGTCTTCGATGCTTGGGCAGTACCTCGGACCACGGCCGGTGATCATTCCGGTGAACATCGGAGAATCCTTGAAGCCCGACCTCAAGATGTCGTGAACTTTCTCGTTCGTGTGAAGGATGAAGCAAGGCATCTGACTCCCCCGCCCCTGTGCCGCCGACGGAACATCAAGATAAGAGAATTTTTCAGGCTCGCCGTCGCCAAGCTGCTGAAGAAGTCTCGAAGTGTCAACAGAAGAAATATCAATGCGAGGAGGAGTCCCCGTCTTCATCCGACCGGTCCGAAGACCAAGACCGACGAGTTGCTCAGTCAATCCATGAGAAGACAACTCCCCTATCCTGCCTCCCTCGAAAGTCGTGCGACCGATGAACATCCGACCATTCAGGAACGTTCCGGTGGCCAAAACAACCGCCCGAGATTTGAAAATTGCCCCGGTATTTGTCTTGACTCCGCAGATTTTCGCATTCTCAAAGAGGAAAGAAGTCACAAAATCCGCGTAAATATCTAACTTACAATTATTTTCAAGAATATTCCGCCAGTACTGCGAAAAGAGCTGTTTGTCGCACTGCGCGCGCGGACTCCACATCGCAGGCCCCTTCGAGCGGTTCAGCATCCTGAACTGAAGAGTCGAGGCGTCGGTGACGAGACCCATCATCCCTCCGAGCGCGTCGATCTCGCGGACGATCTGCCCCTTCGCGATTCCACCGACCGCAGGGTTGCACGACATCCGCGCGAAACTCAAAAGATCGGAATTGATCAGCAGCACGGACGAGCCAAGATTCGCCGCCGCAATGGCAGCCTCACAACCGGCGTGTCCCCCACCGACCACAATCACATCGTAAGAATATGTCATATTAATATATTAAATTTCGCAAGTAGACATTAGTTCAAAAAGCCATAGTTAAAGCCTGTGGAATATTTGATTATATCACTAATTTTCAACATATTAATTTCATAAAACACAAACATACACCTATTATAAACAAAGATAGACAAATCATTTCGGAGTTGTGCAATCTTTTCACAGAAAGTGGCTTCAATAAAGGAACAAATCTGAAAACTAAAAGAATAATAAAGTATGCAGAATTATCTGCAAAAAAAATAAAAGATTTTGAGATTTCATACAAAAATGACAGAATAAATTTTGAGATTCCGTCAAATTAACCTATTTTTACCTATGCATAACGACTAAAATGCGAGGAATATGGAATACCCTGAACGCAAATTCAAACGTAAGATTTACAAAAAAATTCTGGAATGGAAGCAAACCAAGGACGGGAGTACTGCCCTTCTTATTAAGGGTGCTCGGCGCGTTGGCAAGTCAACCATCGTTGAAGAATTTGCCAAGAACGAGTACACATCCTACATAAAGGTAGATTTTGCCGATGCTCCCGACACACTCTGGGAAGCTGTTGCCAACATCAGCGACCGCGACAGTTTCTTTCTCAAACTACAGTTTATCTACAACGTTCGCCTGGAAGAGCGAAAGTCAGTCATCATCTTCGACGAAATCCAGAAAGCGCCTAAAGTCAGGGAAGCCATCAAATATTTGGTAAAAGACCACAGATACGACTACATTGAGACAGGTTCACTTCTTTCTATCAAGAAAAACACGCTAGGCATCGTAATTCCAAGTGAAGAAACACGTGTCGAAATGTATCCAATGGACTATGAAGAGTTCCGTTGGGCTCTGGGCGACACCGCCACAGTTACACTTATGAAAGACACATTTGAGAAGCATCAGGGAGTAGGAGACTCAACCTGCCGCAAACTGATGCGGGATTTCCGTCTCTATATGTTGGTCGGCGGAATGCCACAGGCCGTCAACACCTATCTCGACACTAAGAACTTAAGTGCTGTTGATGCGACAAAACGGGAGATTGTCGAACTATACGCTGACGATTTCAGGAAACTTGACCCCACTGGCCGCGCTACGCGCCTGTTTATGGCGACCCCGTCCCAGCTCACACGCAATGCGTCACGCTATCAAGTCACCAGCGTTTTAGGTCGCAGTCAGGATGAGGAAGAAATGGAAGAACTCATTCAGGATATGGAAGACAGTATGGTTGTAAATTTCTCATACCACGCCAACGATCCGTCTATAGGCTTGTCCCAGCACAGGAACATTAGACAATACAAGATGTATGTTGGAGATACGGGACTTTTCATCACGATGGCTTTCTGGGACAAAGCCGTTACAGAGAATATCATATACCAAAAGTTGCTCAGCGACAAGTTGGCTGCCGACCTTGGCTATGTTTACGAAAACGTTGTGGCTCAGATGCTACGTGCACGTGGAGAAAGGCTCTATTATCACACGTGGCCTACTGCAAGCGGCAAGCACAACTATGAGATAGACTTCCTACTCTCTCGCGGATTTAAAATCTGTCCTGTTGAAGTCAAATCATCTGGTTACAAGACTCACAAATCAATTGATGAATTCTGCAAAAAATTTTCTCAGCACATAGAATCGAGATACCTGGTGTACACGAAAGATTATCGAAAAGACGAACAACTGACAATGATTCCTGTCTATTATTGTATGTTTATGTAGATTGTAACTCAAGTCTATACTATTATTTTAACCAACAGCTTCATCAAACCGTTGGATAACTTGCAAAACTTAATTTAAATATATTCAAAACTAAGCGTTGCCGCGCAGGCTCAGGTAGTAGTCCTCCTTCTCGCGCATCACCTTCTGATCCTCCGGAGTGTGGTCGTCGTAACCAATAAGATGAAGAAGTCCGTGGACAATCACGCGGTGAAGCTCCTCGTCGAACTCGGTTCCGAACTCGATGGCGTTCTCGCGGACGCTGTCGATGCTGATGAACAGGTCGCCGGAAAGCTTGTCACCCTCGCAATAGTCAAAGGTGATGACATCGGTGAAATAGTCGTGATGAAGGTAGCGGATGTTGACATCAAGAATATAATTATCAGAACAAAAGATGATTGAGATGTCACCAAGAGTCTTGATCTCACTTCCGGCCACCATCTTGAGCCACCTGTTGTTGGCCAACTTGTTCTTGAAAAGGAACTTTATGTCCTCGCAATAATACCTTACCATAGACCTAAATTTTACACAAATCTACAACTAATTATTCAAAATAAAGTGAAACAAACAACATATCTCGAATATTCCCGAAAAAAATGTTGCGATTTTTGGCAGAAATTTCTAAATAAGCGGCAGATTTCATAGAATATCCAAAACAAGATATTTTGGTGGAAAAGAGGCAACGTAGGAGCCTCCGATATTTTAGCATTTATGCTACGAGTCTTCAAACATAACAGGAGACTGATCCGAATGTCGGTATTGATGACTGCAATGGTTTTAAGCTTAACCGCATTCGCTCAGTCATACGAGAGTTCAGCCGAGAGAGATTTCCGGTCGGGATTGTCTGTGTCTGAATCCTCGCTCAACGACAGCCAATCAAGAAACAAAGACTGGAACCGTAAGCTCACAATCAAGACAAACATCGCTGGTCTGGCACTGCTTATCGGTAACGCAGCCGTGGAAGTCGATCTGAGCAGACACCTCTCCTTCAATCTCCCTGTCTACTATTCAGCCCTTGACTATTTCAAGCCTACAGTAAAGTTCAGGACGCTCGCCGTTCAGCCTGAGTTGCGCTGGAATTTCGGCCGTCCGGACAGACTGTACATCGGCTCACATTTCGGCCTGGCGTACTTCAATTTCGCCACAGGCGGAAAGTACCGTATCCAGACACTTGACGGCGACGAGCCGCTCATCGGAGGAGGTCTGAGCATCGGCTATCGTATTCCATTGAGTAAGAACAGGAAATGGAGGCTTGAGGTCGGTGTCGGAGGCGGTGCGTACCGCTTCAACCGCGACAAATTCTTCAACGAGACCAACGGAGCCAAGGCAGGATCCGAGCGCGGGACTTACATCGGCGTGGACAACGCGTCAATTTCATTGTCGTACAGCTTTGACCTAAAAAGGAGGAAAGCGGAATGAGGCTCGGAAGTTTCATAACAAAACTGAAGGACATTCTGACATCCTTTGCCATTCCGAAGGTCGCTTGTAGGCTTCCGGTTTCACTGGCGATTGCAGCCACCTTCGTCATCTCATCCTGCGAGGTTCACGAATGGCCGACCCCGCAGCCGACAGACATCATTCTGAACTTCGACTTCGACACGGATATGCCTCTGTATATGGTTCTTAACGTCGGCGAGACAAGATCCTCGCTCGACGGGAACGCCTACGAGGCGCGCTACACGGTCGAGGCCTACCCGCTTTCGACAGACGGAACCTGCGCTGACTCTCCAAGCAGACGCTACACCTTCACGAGGGCGGATTTCAGCGAACTGAACACAAGCGTCAGACTAAGCATAGACGAAGGGTACTACAGGTTCTACGTGTGGACTGACTTCGTCAAGAAAGGAATGTCGACAGACCTCCTATACAACACATCGAATTTCCGTGACATCCGCCTTCAGGGCGAGCACGAGGGCAACAACGACTACCGCGACGCCTTTATCGGCAACGCCGAACTTCTCGTAAAGCGCGGAGCAGCGGCCGACGCACCTGCGGAAGCGACTGTCCCGATGGAGCGCCCGCTGGCCAAATTCGAGTTCATTTCGACTGACCTTCAGGAGTTTATCACAAAGGCAATGGAGGAACTGTCCAAGAAAAAAGCCGGACAGACCGACGCAAGAGATGGTGACGCTGTAGATCCTGCGATCGACCTTAGCAAGTACAGGGTAGTGTTCTACTACTCCGGCTATATGCCTTGCGCGTTCAACATAATGGACAACAAGCCTTGCGACTCGATGACAGGCGTGAGCTTCGAATCAACCATCAAGGCCGTTGATGAACACGAGGCAAGGCTCGGTTTTGACTATGTCTTCGTGAACGGCAAAGAGTCGAGCGTGATGGTGACAGTCGCTCTCCTCGACGAGGACGGAACCCAGCTTTCCAGGTCAAATCAGATAGAGGTGCCTCTCAAGAGGAGTATGTTGACCGTGGTGAAAGGTTCGTTCCTGATTCAGGAAACCGGCGGAGGCGTTGCGATCGATCCCGATTTTGAGGGCGAATTCAACATTGTTCTGTAAAGACAAAATTTTCAAAAATTAATACTAACATTATGAGTAAGAAATTTTTAAAGACCTTAGCGTCTGCCGCGCTTGCCGCGCTTGCTTGTGGCTGCGCAAAGGAAACTGCCACCGGGGACGGTGAGGCGACAGTTTCGTTCTCCATCGAAGTCCCTGGCGCTCCAGTGACAAAAGGCATCGGGGACGGTACGACCGTCAAAACACTCTACTACCAGGCCTTTGACGCTGACGGCAACGCCATCGAAGGTCTCGGTGTTCAGACAACACCAATCGAAAACAAGACTGCCACGGTGAATTTCGAACTCATCAAGGAGCAGACCTACAACTTCGTCTTCTGGGCACAGACCGACGCCGAGGGCTACTACACTATCAACGCCACCGAGGGACTTAAGAATATCACTGCGAACTACAAAGGCAAGTCCTCCAACGACGAGAACTTCGATGCGTTCTACGCAGTTAAGAATATCACTGTGAGCGGTCCAATCTCCGAAACTGTGGAGCTCAAACGTCCGTTCGCACAGATCAACATCGGCAGCACCGGAACGATCAAAACCGGCGAAGCCTCAAGGACAATCGATTTCACAGGAGCAACCTCGACAGTCACAGTGAAGGGCATCCCGACTGTATTCTCACCATTGAAGACAGAACCGTTCGGCACAGCGAAAAACATCACATTTGCGGAAGCGGCGATTCCTGGCGGTGAGATCACAGTGAACGAAAAAACCTATAAGCAGCTCGCAGTGAACTACGTCTTCGCACCTGTAGACGGCACCGTGTACGACATCAACGCCACAGTAAAAGTCGAGGGCAAGACTGTCAACGTGACCGTCCCTTCAGCCCCTGCCAAGCAGAACTGGAAGACCAACATCGTCGGTGACATCCTCACGGCTAACGGCGAAATTCAGGTAGTGGTAAGCGAGACGTTTTACGGAGAACAGACACAGGCTGTGGTCAACGATGCAGCCACTCTGACTACAGCTATCAGCAAAGGGGGAGACATTGCCATCTCAAATGATATCACTGTAACTAACAGTCTATCACTTAAATCCGGCAAAGTAACGAATATATCTATCTCAAAAGATGCCACTTTAACCGGAAATTTAACCGGCACTAAAAGTAAACTCTTCTCATTGTTTAATTCGGGCATCAACTGCACACTTTCCGGAGAAGGAACTATCCTGGGGCCAACGCAAGAAAGCAATTCACCCGGTGCAGCCATCGAGCTTGAAGACAATTCAAACGTACTCACCATTGACGGGAATTTGACCATAAAAGCGCGTGAAGGAAAGAGAATCGATAGCAATGGCAAAGTCATACTCGATGCCGGCATAATAATCAGAGCTGGAAAAGTAGTTGTCAACAATGGTCATTTCATCTCAAGCCGTGATGTCAACGGTGGTGACAATCCGGCAATTCTTCTGTATTCCCCAAATTCATACCGTTCTGAACTCGTAATCAACGGAGGTACATTTGAATGCGAAAGCGGAAACAGCAAGTTCCTGATCAACATTCAGGACGAATACAGAGACCACGCCTCCGTCAAGATCTACGGCGGCAAATTCATCGGCTTCAACCCGGCCGACAATGATGCTGAGGGTCCTCACACCAACTTTGTAGCTGACGGCTACACCGTGACCGCCTCCTACGATGCGGCTACTTCAAGAACCGTCTATACTGTTGTCAAGGCCACTGCTGTCACGGATGAAGAATCACTCAAAACTGGACTGTCAACAACAGGTGCTGCTGTGATGCTCAGTGGCGATACGGAAATTACATACGTGTCAGTTGCAAAGAAAGCTACCTTGAACCTGAATGGCAAAACACTGAACTGCAATGCAGACGAGGCACTGCGATCTAATAGTCAACTCAGCATTGTAGGCCCAGGCACCATCAAAGCGACAGCTGTTCTCCCAGACAAGCAGACTTCAGGAATTTCTGTACGTAATGGCGGCACTGTAAACATCTTCGACGGAGTGACCGTTGACGGCGGAAGCGGAAGCAAAGGCAACTATGCCGTCAGGATTGTCTATGGCACAGTGAACATCTATGGCGGATATTTCCATTCAGGAGCTGACGCTAATGGCATCTCGAGCGAGGTTATCTATCTTGAAAGCGGATACTCAGCTTCCTGGAAAGCAAACCTGAACATCTACGGCGGAGTGTTCGAGTGCGACGGAGACGCCAAATTCCTCATTAATAAGCAGGACTCCTACAAGAGCAAGTGTACAGCCAAAATTTATGGAGGAACATTCGTAGGCTTCAACCCTGCCGACAACAGTGCTGATGGCGAGCATACCAACTATGTGGCCGAAGGCTACAAGTCCATGGAGACAACCTACAACGGGAAGCAGGCTTGGAAAGTGGTAAAAGAATAAAATAGACTAAAATTTAATAGCAAACGTTATGAAAATGAATTCATTAAAGACTTTTGCGGCAGCTGCGTTGGCAGTGCTGGCGTTCGGCTGCGCAAAGGAAAATGTCGCCGATGAAGGCGAAAAGTCACAAGTAACATTCACAGTGGACGTCCCAGAAGCGACAGTCACGACCAGAGGCCTCTCTGACGCAGCCACAACCGACCAACTCATCTGCCAGGTGTTCCTCAACGACGGCAACTACACTCCAGTTCCGGAATTGACCCAGACAGTCACTGTTGAGAACCGCAAGGCGACAGTTAACTTCACCCTCGTGAAAGGCAACAAGTATGCTTTCATCTTCTGGGCACAGGCTTCAGGCACAGGTTACTATAACACCGAAGACCTCCGTTCTGTCAAGATGAATGTCGCCAATGTCAAGGCAAACGAACCAAAGATGGATGCTTTCTGGGCAACGGAGACCTTGACCGCAACAGCTAACCCAAGCACCAAGTCGAAAACTTTGTATCGCGCACTTGCACAGGTCAACTTCGGTTCAAAAATGCCTGACCGCAGCGACGCTTTGGCTGTTACTGAGTCATCCATTACAACAATACTTCGGTAAAAATATACCGTACTAAAAAGTTAAACAATGGAAGCCGGG
>SAMEA104315427__coassemble_1365_pt1 | contig 12126 bp, 11 predicted proteins | sample SAMEA104315427__metabat2_high_PE_030 | metagenome-assembled genome bin SAMEA104315427 (sample SAMEA104315427) | gut metagenome | biome: Monkey gut; feature: monkey-associated habitat; material: faeces | place: China | collected 2013
TATTGATTATCAGAACGTAAGAAAAACGGAATTTTTAGGCTGTCAAAGTCAGGAACTCTCACCGAGACTTTTGTCTGGGGGCATGTACGCCTCTGACTTCTGAAGCCAGACCTCGCATATTCAAGAACAGGGTAAGAGCACATCGGTATATTCATGTGTCGTCTAAGGTACGCACTTATCTTGTTCATTGACAATACTATCGCCGGTCTTGCAAGGAGAGGTAATCCTTGAGCGCATCGACATATTCATTGAAAGCCTTGACGCCTGTGTCGGTCGCGCGGCAGGTGGTGCAAGGTTTCTTGCCTTTGAAGCCTTTCTCGATGGTGATGTAGCCGGCCTCGCTGAGTTTGTCTATCTGCACGCTGAGGTTGCCGGCCGTGGCGCCCGTCTGCTTTCTGATGTAGACGAAATCCGCCTCCTCGACCCCGATGAGGATTGACATCACGGCGAGGCGGAGTTCGGAATGCAGCAGAGGATTCAGTTTTCTGAACATAGCCTACCGCCTTATGAGTTTGGCAATGGCTCCTCCGATGGTCATGATGACTCCACTGAAAAGCCATATCAGGCAGATCTGCGCACCCCCGTAGTTTGTGTAGAGGGCACCGAGCAGAACCACAAGCGCTCCGGAAGTGATGATCGGCCAACTCTTGATGACGATGCCTGTGGACAGTATCGTGAACCCGAACAAAGAGGTGATGAGGTAGGTGTCAAGCACAAAGGGGTTGACCGTGCAAGTGAGGATTGTCAGACAAACGGCAGTGATCCCAAAGGCGCACCAGATCAAGCCCACCGTCTTGTGGAGATAGGTTTTCGGAGCGCAATCTTTTCTTTTTGAAATGAATATGGCCATCGGCAATCCGATCGCCGGAATGAGGAACCACAAGTAATTCCAGATCGGATTTCCCGTCCCGTTCCACAATAGATAGATGATAGCCGAGACAAGCGTCAGTATCACACCCCAAAGGATGTAGTAAGTTCCTTGATTTTTCTCGATCGCCCGACAGTTTCTTGCCATTGTCTCGCTGATGATTTTCAGACTCTGTTCAGCGGAAAGATTGTTGTTTGTTTCCATAACATTTTGATTTACATTATTTTTTCGCCATTAACAGCTATGCGCTTTAACCTCAACGGCATTACAAATATAAATAAGTTTACAATATAAACCAAAATAACATCATTGAATATGATTAAAGATCAAGTGGACGTATACAGTGGGTCGCGCATCCGATTCTGCGGACAAGGCTGCAAAAAAGACTTTCCGAATTTTTGGTAACGTGCAAAAATTCGGGAAGTCCTTTTCGTTGGCGCCACCATGCAGATGGCGCTCTTATTCATCGACCGGGAATGTCGCTTCGACAAGCTCAGCGACCAGGCAGGTGTACAACCCTGTGACCAGTCCTGCAATCAAGTACGTGTCCAGGCATGTAATCAAGCACGTGTCCAGTCCTGTGACCAGTCCTGCAATCAGGCACGCGTCCAGGCATGCAATCAAGCACGTGTCCAGTTCTGTGACCAGGCCTGCAATCAAGTACGTGTCCAGGCCTGCAATCAGGCACGTGTCCAGTTCTGTGACCAGGCCTGCAATCGGGCACGCGTCCAGGCATGCAATCAAGCACGTGTCCAGTTCTGTGACCAGGCCTGCAATCAAGCACGCGTCCAGGCATGCAATCAAGCACGTGTCCAGTTCTGTGACCAGTCCTGCAATCAAGCACATGTCCAGGCATGCGACCAGACAGGTGTCCAGTCCGTAATCAATTAAGTGACCGAACCTGTGATCTGACCAGAGGCCAGAAGGCTCTGTATGAAACCTTACGAGAGGCTCTTCGATGGCTGGTAAACTTTGTCGAACCTTTAGTTCTGCGACCGGTCAGTGCGACCTTACGCAAAGGTTAAGCTTCTGTCGGTGGAGGATAAGACTCTGTGTCACAATGGATTAAGCGATGGTCTTTAGTTGATAACGACTAAAGACCATCGCTTTTATAACTGATTTTCAATCACTTACGCGAGACGCTTTTCGAGACGCTCGCGGATGGCGGCGATGAAGTCGGCGGAGTTCTTTACCTGAGGAGTAACGCCTTCCATGAGGTTGGCGAGATCCTTGGTCACGATGCCGGCGTTGAGTGTGTCGAAGCAGGCGGCCTCAAGCTGGTCGGCATAGTTGACAAGCTCTGGAATGTTGTCCATCTCGCCTCTCTTGCGGAACGCGCCGCTCCACGCGAAGATCGTCGCGATCGGGTTCGTGGAGGTCTCCTCGCCCTGGAGGTGCTTGTAGTAGTGACGGGTCACGGTGCCGTGGGCGGCCTCGTACTCGTACTTGCCGTCAGGGCTGACAAGAACAGAGGTCATCATGGCAAGGGAACCGAAGGCCGTGGAGACCATGTCGCTCATCACGTCACCGTCGTAGTTCTTGCAGGCCCAGATGAAGCCACCCTCGCTGCGCATCACACGTGCGACCGCGTCATCAATAAGGGTGTAGAAGTACTCGATGCCGGCGGCCTCGAAAGCGTCCTTGTACTCCGCGAACACCTCCTCGAAGATCTCACGGAAACGTCCGTCGTACTTCTTGGCGATGGTGTCCTTGGTGGCGAACCAGATGCTCTGCTTGAGGTCAAGGGCGTACTTGAAGCAAGCGTGGGCGAAAGAACGGATGGAAGCGTCGGTGTTGTGCATTCCCTGGAGAACGCCGGGACCCTTGAAGGTGTGGACTATCTGCTCTTCCCTCTTGCCGCTCTCGCCTTCGAAGATGAGCTTGGCGACTCCCGGCTCCTCAACGCGGATGTCAACACTCTTGTAAACATCACCGTAGGCGTGACGGGCGATGGTGATAGGCTTTTTCCAGAACTTCACGGCAGGAGAGATGGAAGGGATGGTGATAGGTGTGCGGAACACCGTTCCGTCCAGCATCGAACGGATCGTTCCGTTCGGGCTCTTCCACATCTGATGCAGGTTGTACTCGGTCATACGCTTGGCGTTAGGAGTGATGGTGGCGCACTTCACGGCAACACCGTACTTCTTGGTGGCGTTGGCGGAATCGATTGTCACCTGATCGCCGGTCTCGTCACGATGAACGAGGCCGAGGTCATAGTATTCTGTCTTCAGATCAACAAATGGAATGATAAGTTCATCCTTAATCATCTTCCACAGGATCCTTGTCATTTCATCACCATCCATCTCTACGAGAGGAGTGACCATCTGAATTTTTTTCATAATTGAATATTAAAAATTAAAGTGTTTTACGAATATGATTACCTGGGCGCCTCAGGCTTGCAAGCCCCTAAAATGGACGCAAGCCTAAAGTGCGCGATTATGATTATTTGCTCTTCTGGGCGGCGTAGAAGTTCATCAGGCAACCGTCGGCGAGAATCTCCCTCTCGTCAGCGGTCAGATTCTGGAAGTAGAGATGAATGTCCTTCACACCTTCGGCGCTGATCACCTTGGCGTCAATCTCCTCCTTGCCCGAAAGGATGGCCTCACGGATGCCGGGAACATAGACGAAATCGCCGGCTACATATTCAAAAGGAGTCTCCTTTGAGATGGTGAAAGGAACGATGCCCCAGTTGATGCAGTTGCTGCGGTAACGCTTGGTGGCATATTCATAGCAGATGTTGGCGTCGCCGCCGAGCACCTTCTGGCAGGAAGCGGCCTGCTCGCGGGCAGAGCCGTCGCCAGGCTTGTTGGCGAACACGCATGAGCCGAACGAGGTGTCCTCCGGTTTGGCGCCCACCTTGGCGAGGGCGTCGAGAACGTGCTGCGGAGCCTTGCCGGCGCGGCGCTCAAGATCCTCCGCCTGGATGCGCTTGCTGATCCCGACATATTCAGGAACACGGCGTGAGAGAGCGAACTCGGAGAGTTTCAGCGGGTTGGAACGGTAGCTGGAAGTCTCGCCCGAAGGGATGAGCTCGTCGGTCGTGGTGACAGGGTCGTGGATGACAGCGGCGAGCTCGAGGAGCATGTTATCCTGCATCGGGTACATCTTAGGCCAGTCCTTGATGTTCGGTCCGTAGCGGAGCTCGACGGTAGGGTCGGCCTTGCCGAATCCGTAGTAGATGCGGCTCTTGTAGATGCGGTCGTCGAATGAATATGGCTTGTGCGTGTCTTCGTACTGGATGTCAGTGGCTGCCGTGATGACTCCACCGTTGGCGGCCGTGGCGGCGATAGAGCGCGCGTCCATCAGGCAGACAAGGGAGATCTGTCCCTGGCCAGGCTTCGAGCCCTCGCGGTTAGGGAAGTTACGTGTAGTGTGACGGATCGAGAGTCCGTTGTTGGCAGGAACGTCACCGGCTCCGAAGCAAGGGCCGCAGAACGCCGGCTTGATCACAACACCGGCCTCAAGCAACTCCTCGGCGATGTGATTGCGGGTGGTCGCGAGATAGACAGGGGTTGACTGTGGGTAGGCGGACATCGTGAAGTAGTCGTTGCCGATGGTCTTGCCCTTCATGATCGCGGCGGCCTCGCTGAGGTTGTCGTAGGTACCTCCGGAGCAGCCGGCGATGATGGCCTGGTCGGCGAAAGCCTTGCCGTTCTTCACCTTGCTCTCAAGATCGATGGTGATCTTGTCGCCGAAACGCTTCTTGGCATCCTCCTCCACTTTCTTCAGGATTCCTTCCGGATCAGCCTGGAACTCATGGATAGTGTAGGCGTTGGATGGGTGGAACGGAAGGGCGATCATGGACTCCTGCTTGGAGAGGTCGATGCGGATCATCGCGTCGTAGTAGGCGATCTCACCCGGCTGGAGTTCCTTGTAGGCCTCCGGACGCTCGTGCATCCTGTAATATTCCTCAACCTTCTCGTCCGTCACCCAGATAGAGCTGAGGCAGGTGGTCTCGGTGGTCATCACGTCGATTCCGTTACGGAAATCGGTAGGAAGGGAGGCCACGCCAGGGCCTGCGAACTCAAGCACCTTGTTCTTCACGAAACCGTTCTCGAACACGGCCTTGACGAGGGAGATGGCCACGTCGTGAGGGCCGACACCCTTCTTAGGCTTGCCTTCGAGCCAAACCAGAACAACCTCAGGAGCGTTGATGTCCCAAGTGTTGTGGAGGAGCTGCTTCACAAGCTCACCGCCACCTTCGCCCACACCCATGCAGCCGAGCGAGCCGTAGCGGGTGTGGCTGTCTGAACCGAGGATCATGCGGCCGCAACCGGCGAGAGCCTCACGGACATATTGATGAATGACAGCCTGGTTGGCAGGAACATAGATACCACCGTACTTCTTCGCAGCGGAGAGACCGAAGATATGGTCGTCCTCGTTGATGGTACCGCCGACAGCACACAGAGAGTTGTGGCAGTTGGTCATCGCGTAAGGGATAGGGAACTTGTCAAGTCCGCTGGCGCGGGCTGTCTGGATAATTCCGACATAAGTGATGTCGTGTGAAGCCATCGCATCGAACTTGATGCGCATCTTCTTGCCTTTGCTTCCGTCCACATCGTGGGCACGGAGAATTCTGTAGGCGATAGTGTTTTCGCGGGCCTCATCGGCAGATGGCATTCCTGCGGCATCGTTGACGATAGTCTTGCCATTTTTCAGGTAAACGCCATTGGGAATCAATTCTACCATAATAAAATTAGTTTTGTGTTAATAAATATTGTTAATTATGCTTTCTATAAAAATCGTCAGGGACAGCATGTCGGCGCTTCCGCCGGGCGAGATGTTCTCCCTGATGAAATCCTTGTTCAGAGACGACAATCCGCTCTCGCTGAAGTCCTCAAGAAGCCTTGCGGCCTCGGCTTCGGCGTGGGCGAGGCCCTCCGCTCCCCTCCTGTGGAGGATGTTGGTGTCGTCAAGGGTCGTCATTATGTGAAGCAGCGTCTTATGGCAGCGGAAAGGGTCGCCTTCCAGCGAACGATAGTACGGCAGCCAGTCGGCGAACAGTTCCGGATAGGCCGCGCGGGCGTTCTCCAGAGCGCCGACAGCCTTGAAACTTCTCTTGGCCTCGGCTCCGTGCGTACCTCGGGCGGAAGGGATCTCCGACGCGGCGCGGGACACGAGTTCTTTGAATGAATATGCATCCACAGATCCCGTGGAGCAAGCCAGGCAGGAGGCCGCGGCGACTGACAGGCCGATGCAGAAGAGCGCTCCTTTGTGGGTATTCACTCCGCCGGTGGCCTTCAGCATCGCTTTTTCGGCCTCGATGCCGATCTCCTTTATCTTTGCTGGGTCAATGTCTTTGGCGGACTCCACAGCCAGTCTTGTCAGATAAGGTCTTAACGCTGAGATGCTTTTGGACATCAGCGCATAGTCCATGTCTTTGTGGGCACCGTTGTCCTGCCTGTCCACGAGTCCCGGTTTGGGGGTCGTGTCGAGTTCCAACCTCAACGCCCGCTCGGCCAGGTCTGCGACCAAGTAAGGGACGGTGGATTTTGGAATATATTCCATCGCCTCTTTGAAGCCGCCTTTGTCCAAAGCCCGCCTCAACGAAGTGGCGCTGAGCGGTTTGCCTTTTTGCTCAAGTCTTGGAATCTCTACGAAGTTAGGCAATATCTCCGCCATCAGCTCGTTGTAGCGGCGGGTAAGCGCATCCTCCGGCTCACTGCCGGCGAAACGTACCGTAACTCCAAGAGGCTTGGCGATATGATTCACAAACAGATCCAGATCAAGGGCGATCTGCGTGTCCGTGGCATCATCCAACTTCTTCAGGAAATATGTCGGGAATGTCGCCGCCGAGATGGCGTAGTCACTTCCCTCGCAGACGATCACGTTGTCAAGTCCGGCGCAACCGGCATCGATCATGGCCTTCCTCTCGGCATAAGGGAAGCGCGACCTGTCCTCCCTGACGACTATCACATAGAGATTGTCAACCAGCGAGGCGGCCTGCTCGACCAGATACCTGTGCCCTTTGGTGAACGGATTGGCGTTCATCACGATGGCCCCGTTCCGTCCCGGACGGGCGAGCGACTCCAAGTACTTCCTGTACTCCGGAAGCCCTCCCCTGCCGCTCTCCATCAGAATGGCCTTCGGCGAGGACGCAAGCAACGTAAACCCAAGGCTTTTGAATATTCCTTCGTTCTCCGGCTTCGTGAAGGCCTTCACCGACTCACGGCCCTCTTCACGGGCGATGGCGATGAGACGGGACACGAGAATATTCATAAGTCCCTCGCTGCGAGCGGATTCCGACACCGCGACGCACTTGATGACGTTGCCGTCCAGACCGCCGCCGGCAAGGATTTCGTCTCCGTCCTCGTCGCGTGTCACCACCACATAACGGTCCAGCGGAGCCAGTCTCAGCCCGTTGGCGGCGAGGAAAGCCTCGACCCGTCTCCGGACAGAGTTCAACGACAGCGGAGCCTCGCTTATGTAGTGACGGTTATCGCACATAGGACTCAATCATTTCGTCAATCTTCGCGGTGAGCTCATCCATAGTGTGGGTACGGTTTCGCATACAATAGCGAGCCTCGTTGTCACAGACAAGACATTTTCTCGGACTCAGGCCCACCGACTCCCTTGACATAGGAACTCCGTCAGCGTCAATCACATCCAAGTCAAAAAGACGGCCAAGAGGATGCGTGTCCTCAATCCGGCACGTCTCCTTTTTGGCTTCCTCGTTGGAAAGCGGGGTGACGAGATAGGCCTCGTAGCCGGTCGGCAAGTCTCGCAGTCTGAATTTGAGCATCGAGTCTCCGAAAGCCGAGACCAGAGCCGTGACAGCAGCCTGGGCGACCACAAGTGATTGCAGATTACGCTTGACCTTACCCGGCATTATGACCGTGAGGCAGACCAAGGTCTTTCCAGGGTAACCTTTCAAAAGTTCCTTCTGGAAAGAAGCCCGTTCCTCACGACTTGCCAGCAATTGGTCAAGCGTAATCTCCATAAAAAACAGTCTTAGTCCTCGATGTTCATTATGACATCCATCACGGAGCCGTCACGGTTCATCACGACTCCCACGACCTTCTCTCCGAACGGAAGCGGATCAGGGACTCCGATGGACTTCAGAGCCAGTTCCTTGAGGTCATGGATGTCCACGATCTTCAGTCCGGCCTCCCTCAGACGCTCGGCGATCTCAGGACGGCGCGGGTTGACCGCGATGCCATATTCAGTGACAACAACATCGACTGTCGAGCCAGGGGTGATGAGAGTCGTGACCTCGTCCACAACGCAAGGGATGCGTCCACGCATAAGTGGGCAGACGATGATCGAGAGGGCTGAATCGGCGGCTGTGTCAGGGTGTCCTCCGACGGCTCCTCTGATGACTCCGTCACTGCCCACAAGCACGTTGACGTTGAAGTTCACGTCCACCTCAAGGGCCGAGAGAATCACGATGTCGAGATAGTGCACGGCTGATCCAGGTTCATCCGCGCTGGCATATTCATTGGCGGAGACTCCCTTATGGAAAGGATCGTTCTTGATGGACTCGGCGGCGACGCGGTCAAATGACTGAACGTCAATGAGTCGTCCGATGAGGCCTTCCTCGTGCATCTTGACCATGTGGGCGGTGATTCCTCCGAGCGCGAAGCTGGAGTGGATGCCCCTTTTGATCATTTCCTCACGAATATATTTGACAGCGGCCAGCGAGGCTCCGCCGGATCCGGTCTGAATCGAGAATCCTTCCTTGAAATAACCGCTGTTGACAATGACTTTGGCGGCGTTCATCGCGAGCAGGATGTCGCGAGGGTTCTTGGTGTCACGGATGGCTCCCGAAGAGATCTTGGACGAGTCTCCGACTGAGTCCACGAGGACAACGTAATCGACATCGTGCTCGGAAATCGAGTTCGGAGTGTTCGGATAATCAACGAGATCGTCGGTGATGATCACGACCTTGTCAGCGTACTGGGCGTCAGGCTTGGCGTAGCCGAGGGAACCGCAGATTGACTTGGCGTGCTCGGAGCGGGAGTAACCGCTGGCGTTGCCGGCAGGGTCGCTGGAGGACGCGCCCAGGAACGCGACATCAATGTGAAGGTCACCGTTGGCGATGGCGCTTCCACGTCCTCCGTGGCTGCGGAACACAACCGGCTCCTTCATCAGACCGTGTGAGATCTCCTTGGCAAGTTCTCCGCGAAGTCCGGATGTGGAAATCTTGGTGATCACTCCGTTCTTGATGTGGTCGATCAGCGGAGCGTGAACGTCAGAAAGGCTGGACGCGGCGAGATGGAGATTCTTGAATCCCATCTCGGCCAGTTTGCCAACGACCATATTCACAACCTTGTCTCCACCTCTGAAATGGTGGTGGAAGGAGATTGTCATTCCGTCCTTGAGGCCGCTGAGCCTGATGGCATCCTCAAGTGTAACCACCTTGGACTGAACCTTCTGGAGATCCTTGCGGAACGTGGTGTTCTTAGGAGTCTCCCCAGAATACACCTTCTTGCCCATAGCGGCGGCAGCCTCGTTAATCAGCGCCGCCCTTTCCTTTATATTACTCATAAACTTCCTCCTTTGTTAATATGCCTGAAGCGATCGCAAGGTCGATGGTGCGCTGAGCCCTGATGACGACAGGACGGTCAACCATCTTGCCGTTGACGGCGATGACGCCCGAGCCGCGTTTCTCGGCCTCCTTGATGGCGGCGAGAATCTTCCTGGCCTTCTCGATGGCCTTCTCGGTCGGGGCGAACACCTCGTTCACGATCTGGATCTGACGAGGGTTGATGATGGACTTGCCGTCGAATCCGAGGGTCTTGATGAGTTCGACCTCCTTGCGGAAAGTCTCCATGTCATCGAGGTTTGAATATACCGTGTCGAGAGCGTCGATCCCTGCGGCCCTGGCGGCCACCACGATGGTCTCGCGGGCATAGAGCAGCTCGGCTCCACCCGGGGTACGCTGGGTCTTGAGGTTGGCGCAATAGTCCTCGGCTCCGAGGGCGATGCCCATCATCCTCTTCGAGGCCTTGGCGATGGCGAACGCGTTGCAGATACCCTCGGCGCTTTCGATGGCGGCCATCATACGGGTTCTGCCAAGGCATCCCAGTTCCTTCTCGACCTTCTCAATCTCCGCCTCCAGCTCGCAGACCTCGTCGGCGGTCTCGGTCTTCGGCATGCGGATCACCTGCACGCCGGCCTTCACGACAGCCTCCACGTCCTTGTGGCCGTAAGGGGTGCTGAGCGGATTGATGCGGACAACCATCTCAGTGTCGCCGTAGTCTATTGATTTAAGAGCGTTGTAAACGAGCAGACGAGCAGCGTCTTTCTCGGCCATTGTCACGGAGTCCTCCAGGTCGAGCATGATCGAGTCCGGCCCGTAGATGAAGGCATCCTGCATCATTCCGGGATTGTTGCCCGGAACGAACATCATTGTTCTTCTTAATCTTTCCATAATCGTAACTGATTATCGGAATAACCCGCGCACCTTCGGTCCCTGGCGCCGCGACTTATTCCTCAACCTAAACTAAGCCCAAACATCTTTTCCTGTGGCGCGCACGGCGGCGGCGGTCACCCTGGCACGGATGGTGCAGTCACGGGCACCCTTGTCAACCGCTTTGATGTCAGCGTCCTCAAGGCCGAATTCGGTGAGTGTTTCTTCTATGACCCGGCGGATCTGCCTGCCAAACTGAGCGGCTACAGAACTGTCGAGGTCAATGTGCAGACCTTTCGTCTCTGCCGGGGCGATCTGGATCATGATGTCACCTGACTCCAGCGTTCCGGCTACAGCGTTCTTTACTTCCATAGCGAAATGTACGATAAATAAGTCATCAGTGTCCCTGTACCTCAGGGGCGTGTTAATAATTATGTGTCAATCTCAAACAAAATCAACCCTCGGCGACTACAATCTTTCACATTATTCGGAATATTCCGAAAAATATATAACCACCGCAACGGGTCGCATCTTGTTCCGCCAAAGGTATGACACTTTTTTCAGTTGACCAAATTTCCGCCGTACATTTTTCATTTTTCTGAAGCGTTGACCGGAGACTACAAGGGTGTAGATCATTCCGGCGCCTGGGAGAAGATGATCAACTACTGTGAGAAGGAGAACCGTGTAGGCTGCATTGACGCCGAGTACATCAGTGTCTATCTTGGTGACCCGATGACGACTCCGGCCGAGAAAGGTGGTCACTTCGACAGGCTCAGTGACCGACGTGGTGAGTTCAAGGTCCGATGCCCGCGCGGGGATCACAGCAGGACAACGAAGGAGGTGCCGAGCGTGAGCATATTCATATATTCATTAGAAGATTTGCTGTGGGGCGGGAGGAGGTTGTAGTCCAGGAAAAGTCTCATTCCGTAAGAGGAATTGACCTTGAAGGACAAAGACATGCCGGTGCCGAAGGTGAAACCTCCGGCTGAGGGCACTGTCTTGCCGGCAAGGCTCAGTTTCGGATAGCGGACATAGCCGCCGAGCAGTTTTGCTCCGGCTGACCAGAAGGAAGACAATGGAAGGGAGAAGTAGCCTCCTCCAGAGAAAGAGACGGCATCAAAAGAGTTTTTCGCCTCATCGTCATCAGTGAATATCAACGTGTTGGTAGCCGTGAAGCGTCCCCCGATCCCGAAATGCCGCCAAGGAAACCAAGCCCCCTCAAGGCCGGCTGTGCTTCCGGTGGAAGTCCGGAACTCGTTGGTCTCGTCTGTATCGTAATCACTAAGCGGCAGATTCACCCCGAGATAAAGACCCAAGAAAGAAGTACTCGGACTTACATCATCAGGATAGTCGGCATAAGTGGCAGACAAACCTTTATCCTTGAATATCAAGTCGGTGATCCAGTACCCGGCCTCCGTGGCGAGGATTCCGACCCCGGCTCCCGTCAGCACATCGCTGAGCCAATGCCTGTTGTTCGCGACACGCATAAGCCCGGTCGCGGCGGCCACGGAATAGGCCCCGACACCGATCCATGGACTCACACTGCCATATTCCTTGGTAAGCATTGTGGCGGTCATGAACGCCGTGGCGGTGTGTCCCGAAGGGAAGGATCTGTCATCTGAACCATCCGGTCTGGTGACGTTGGTGGTGTTCTTCAGCGTGCCGACGATGCCCGCCGTCAGAACGGCTGAAAAAGCGTCCGACACCGCCATCCTCTCCCACGAGCTGCGGCCTTCCACCCCAAGCGCTTTCAGTCCGACCATCACCGCGAGCGGGGAATATTGCAGGTAGTCATCTGCGCTCTTCTTGAAATCAGGAATATAATCGTTCCTCAATCCCCGGAACCGTCCGTCCAATTTCTTGGCCACCAGCCCTTCCGCGATCAGCGGAGCGCTCACGACAGCCA
>SAMEA104315427__coassemble_1449_pt1 | contig 11455 bp, 7 predicted proteins | sample SAMEA104315427__metabat2_high_PE_030 | metagenome-assembled genome bin SAMEA104315427 (sample SAMEA104315427) | gut metagenome | biome: Monkey gut; feature: monkey-associated habitat; material: faeces | place: China | collected 2013
GGTCCTCCTGTCAGCTGGGTCGGGCTGATGATTCTCTATTTCTGGGGCAAAGGCACGAACGGGGCCGGCGACCCGATGTCGCTGAAATTTCTGCTCGTCTGGCTGGGAATCACTGCGGCCGTGACGATCATCGACTACATTGTGCCGTCCTGGTTCACCAAGGTCACGGGCGGAACTAAAGCCGCTGGCCGGGGAGCCATGGCCGGGATGCTTGTCGGCCTCTTCGTCCCGCCGGTCGGAATCATCCTCGGCACTCTTCTTGGAGCGTTTCTCGCCGAGTTGGTTTTCGCTGACAAGAACGGCTGGGAATCCGCCAAATCCGCCCTCGGAGCCTTTATGGGATTCCTTTGCGGAACCGGCATCAAGTTGATTGCCAGCGGAATGATGATGTATTACATAGTAGTGTATCTTACTTGAATATGGAAGAGAAATATTCACGTTTCCTTGAGGAAGTAGGGAAATTCGTGCCCAAGAACGCACTCTACACCGATGAGATAAGGCGCTTCGCCTGGGGCACCGACGCTGGTTTCTACAGGCTTGTGCCGAAGATTGTCATCCGGTCGTCCAATGAGAAAGAAGTCTCGAAGATCCTTGAGGCGGCATCGAAGTTTGATGTCCCGGTGACTTTTCGTGCCGCCGGAACCAGCCTTTCGGGTCAGGCTGTCAGCGATTCCGTGCTGATCGTGGCGGGAAAGAACTGGGAAAGATACATGGTTTCGGAGGACGCTTCCGAGATAACCCTCGAACCGGGAATCGTAGGGGCGAGGGTGAACGCCATCCTGAAGCCTTATGGTCGGAAATTCGGCCCGGATCCGGCCTCGATCGGAAGCTGTATGGTCGGCGGAATCGTGATGAACAACGCTTCCGGAATGAGCTGCGGAACCCACGCCAACAGCGACAAGGAACTGGAGAGCGTGCGGATGGTTCTGATTGACGGAACTGTTCTGGACACGGGCGACGAGACCTCCAGAGAGGCTTTCAGGGCCAGCCATCCGGATTTCATCAAAGGAATCGAGGAACTGAGGGACGGAATCCTTGCCGACAAGGATCTCTCCGAACGCATAAGGTACAAATACTCAATAAAGAACGTCACCGGACTCAACATATTCCCTTTCATCAGGTTTGAAGATCCGTTCGACATAATCGCCCATTTGCTGGTCGGCTCCGAGGGTACGCTGGCGTTTATGAGCCAGGTCACGATGAAGACTCTGCCGCTGCCGTCCAAGGAAGCTTCAGCGATGGTCTATTTCGGGACGATAAGGGAGGCGGCGGAAGCGGTGGTGGCGCTGCGGAAGGGCATTGACCCTGCGGTGCTTGATGCCGCTGAACTGCTTGACAAACGGTCGCTTGCGTCAGTAGATGACCCGATGCTTAATGAATATCCCGACAAGGATCTGACCGCGCTTCTGCTTCGCGTGACCGGTGCGGGTCAAGAGGATCTGGAGGCCAATGTGAATAGGTTGACGGACGTTCTGCGCGGCTTCTCCACGCTTAAAGGAGCCGACGGTGACGCATTCATATTCAGTAGCGATCCTGCCATTACGGGAAACTACTGGGCCATCCGTTCGGGAATATTCCCGTCCGTCGGTGGAATGCGCCGCGAGGGGACGACCTGCCTTATCGAGGACATCGCCTTCCACATCGAGGATCTGCCAGACGCGACGGAGGATCTTTCGGCGCTGCTGGACAGGCATGGCTACGACGATTCCTGCATTTACGGCCACGCCCTTGAGGGCAACTTCCATTTCATCATCAACCAGTCGTTTGATTCCGAGGCGGAGGTGAGGCGCTATGAGGCGATGATCCGCGACGTGGCGGAGATGGTGGTCGGGAAATATGACGGTTCTCTGAAGGCCGAGCACGGAACGGGCAGGAATATGGCTCCGTTCGTGAAGTACGAGTGGGGCGAGAAGGCGTTCGGGATAATGAAGCGGGTGAAGGAACTGTTTGACCCTCACGGGCTTCTGAATCCTGGTGTGATCTTCAACGATGATCCGGAGTGCTTCTTGAAGAATTTCAAGGCGTTGCCGGTGCTGAAACCATGGGCGGATGACAGCAAGGCTGTCGAGCCTGAGTTGGCGGAGATCTACAAGAAACTGAACAAATGCATCGAGTGCGGATTCTGCGAGGTGAACTGCCTTTCCTGCGGCTTCACGCTTTCGTCCCGGACCAGAATCGCCACGCAACGTGAGATCACCGCCCTGCGGGAGTTGCCGGATCCGACCGCCTCGGAACAGACTCGTCTGCGGACGCTTGAGAAGGAATATTCCTACACGGGGGAGCAGACTTGCGCCGGGGACGGCCTCTGCTCGACCTCGTGTCCGATGGGCATCAATGTCGCCGACCTGACTCATCAGCTGAGGAGGGTGAATATGCCCGCGGGCTCTTTCGGCTACGGTTTCTGGAACTTCGTCGCCGGTCATTACGCCGGAGTCAAGAGTGGCCTTCGCGGCGCTTTGAGGATGGCCACGGCCGGCGAGACCGTGCTTGGTGACCTTGCCATGAGCGGCCTATGCCGCTGGCTGCACAACGCCATACGTATTCCGCTTTGGACTCCAGCCACCCCTAAGGCCTACAATATTCCTAAATCGCTCAGGGCTTTGGTAAGTTCCGCCGCCGTTGGCCACGATGGCGCTTCGGTTGTCGAAGCGGCCACGGAACCTGCCAGGTTGGGGAGCCTGTCCATGAACCCGGACTCGCAAACATCCGAAGCGGCCACAGGAACACCGACCGTCTGCAAGGTGGTCTATTTCCCGAGCTGCATCAACCAGATGATGGGCCTTCCGAAGCATCACCACGCCGTGGACAAACCTCTCGTCGAGGAGATGGTCTCACTTCTGAACAAAGCCGGCTACGAGGTCATATTCCCGGAGAATATGTCGTCCCTTTGTTGCGGTACGATCTGGGAAAGCAAGGGTATGCCGGAGATCGCCGACAGGAAGACAGCCGAACTGGAGGAGGCTCTTTGGCAGGCCAGTGAGCAAGGCCGCTACCCTATCCTTTGCGACCAAAGCCCCTGCCTTCATCGTATGGAGCACAAGATCAAGAAGATGCGGCTCTACGAACCGTCCGAATTCATCCTTGGTTTCCTGACCGACAGGCTGGACTTCCACCAGACCGACACCCCGGTAGCCATTCATCTCACCTGCTCGATGCGTCTGATGCACAAGACCGGCAAGATGCTTGAACTTGCCCGCATGTGCTCCACCAACGTGATTGTTCCAGAAGGCGTAGGCTGCTGCGGTTTCGCCGGCGACAAAGGAATGACCCACCCGGAACTCAACAAGTACGCCCTCCGCAAGATCAAAGACCAGGTCAAAGGCGTCCCGGTCGGCTACTCCAACAGCCGTACCTGCGAGATCGGCCTCGCCACCAACTCCGGCATCCCGTACGTCTCCATCGCCTACCTCGTCAACCGCTGCACCACCGCCAAGAGTGTTTAAGGATTATTTCGTATCTTTGTCCCTATGGAAGTACGTGCGAAAAAGGCGCTCGGCCAGCATTTTCTGACTGACCAGAGTATTGCGAAGAACATTGTCGGGGCTCTTGAGGGGCATCAGGCGTTGGAGGTCGGCCCTGGAATGGGAGTCCTGACCCAGTACCTGCTGCCACGTCCGGAACTGGCGTTGAAAGTCATTGAGATTGACGGCGAGTCTGTTGTCTATCTGAAGAAGCATTTCCCGAAATTGGGTGACAACCTGATTGAGGGTGACTTCCTTAAGATGGATCTTGACGGCATCTTCGAGGGGGAATATTCAGTGATCGGGAACTTCCCGTACAACATCTCCTCGCAGATATTCTTCAAGATCCTTGAGTACCGCGACCGCATCCCTGAAGTGGTCTGCATGATCCAGAAGGAGGTCGCAGAGCGCATCGCCGAGAAGCCCGGCACCAAGACCTACGGCATCCTGTCCGTCTTCCTTCAGGCGTGGTATGACATTGAATATCTTTTCACAGTGGGTTCGGGCGCGTTCAATCCTCCGCCTAAGGTCCAGTCCGCCGTGATCCGTCTCACCCGCAACTCCCGCACATCACTCGGTTGCGATGAAAAGCTTTTCCGCACGGTAGTGAAGACCGCCTTCGGCCAGCGCCGCAAGACGCTACGCAACTCCCTCAAGCCGTTGATCCGGCCGGATCTTTTGTCCGATCCTGTCTTCGACCTGCGTCCCGAGCGTCTGAGCGTGGAGGATTTCGTGGCATTAACATTGAAACTTCAGCGTTAATTTTTCGCAAGATTCTTGGAAAACAAGAAAAATTTGTATCTTTGTAGTCCAAACAGTGACGAAAGGTTTGACAACCGTTCGGCCAGAACATCCGGAGAGGTGGGAGAGTGGCTGAATCCACAGGTTTGCTAAACCTGCATACGGGTAACCGTATCACGAGTTCGAATCTCGTTCTCTCCGCAAAAAAGGTCCTGCAGAAATTTCTGCGGGACCTTTTTGGGTCACTGAGCCTGTCGAAGTGACCAGCCTGTATACCGATTGTGGACTTTATTATGTTTATTATCAAATGATTAGCTATCTGTCTTTGGTGGGTTTACGCTAAGGCTGATGTGTTATCTGCTTGATTAAAAGCATGTTGTATGCCACCGGCTGATACATAAGAGGTGATGGATAACGTGCTGATCATCAGTCGTCAAAGTGTTCGGCTTTAGTGCATCTTTACTAGAGGAATAATCTTAAAACCTTGGTTTATAATTGTTTGTCTATCACGGCTCAATAGTGTCACGCATGTGCCCCCCTCCCTCGCAGTGGGGCGATGGAGAATGACACTCCTACGGGAACTGTCGCAAATCAACTGAGGGGTGAAAGGTAATGAGGCTGACTCAAAAGCCACGAGGATCGGAGCGAAGCGACAGAAGGGGGTCGGGGAATTCTTTCCCCGTGCCCCTCAGGGGCTGTCCCGTAGGGACTGGGGGTTGAAGGTTTAGGCGGCCTATCAGTTTGTCAGAAGACAAACTGATAGGCCGCCGCTTTCCCCAAAGCGACGGCCTGTTGTATATAAAACGAACTTAACAAATAGACAACAAAAAGAACTTTTGTCTGTCCAAGGACAAAGGTATCAAGATTTATTGAATATCCAAAACTTTTTCTTAATTTTTTAAAACGATTTTTGCGTCAATTGTTCATGAAAGCACCGTTGTTTGCTTACAGATTGATGCAAAATGCCGCTTCGAGACACTTCTGAGGGGGATTCTGTGCAAGATGATCCGGCGATGTTCCGTCTGGACCGCACCATTGGTGGCGGCAAGATCTAAAAGGTTTTTACCCGTTCCTGTACTCGCTGGGTGTCATTCCTGTGTGAGCTTTGAAGAACTTGTAGAACACGGAAGGGTTCGGGAAATGAAGTTTGAAAACGATCTCCTTGATGCTGTCATCGGTGTACTTGAGCATATTCTTGGCCTCCAGGATGACAAAAGAGTCAATCCAGTCAGGGGCGGACCTTCCGCTTACCTGCTTGATCAGTTTAGAGAGATACTTCGGTGTCAAACCTAAATGGCTGGCGTAGAAAGCCATGTTCCGTTCGGACGTATGATGCTCGGTAACCAGCGACATGAAGTGCTCAAAAATCAATTTGACTCTGGTGTTGACTGTGGCTCCTGACATCTCCGGTGTTCTGGTCGTACTTTTCTCCATCAGGCCGCCAAGCACGTAGAACAGCGAGGCTATCAAGGAGCCTACTGCCTCTCTCTTGTTTGACATTTCCGATGACAGTATCTCGCTGATAAGATCCAAGTATTTGGAGCAAAATGCGATGTTCCTGTCATCCAATTGGATACACGGCTCTGTCAACAGCTTCAGACGGTCGTCGAAAATTTTCTTAAAGTCGAAACTTATGCTGGAAAGATACTCCTTGGAGATCGCCACGACAATGAACTCGAATCCGTTGTCGCCTTCATTGCCCAGCCTGTTTATCTTTATGATGTTCCCCGGGGTGCCGATGAACAGCGTACCCTTGACCACTTTGTAAGACCGAAGGTTGATCTCCACGTTCAGCTCTCCTGATTTGCAGAAAATAGCGATGTACGCATCGCTGCGGCAAGGATATTTCAGAAATTGAAGGTTGTCGCTATACTTCACGTCCATGATGAAGAAATCGTCTTCAAGCTGGATCTCGTTCTGGACAGGAACGAGTTTCCTGATCTGCTTAAGACCTATGTTCAATAACGAATCTGGCATTCCATAAAATGTTTTTAGCGTCTGGCGGCAAAATTAGGAAATATTCTTGTCATTGCAAAATTTCGCAATATTCTACCTTTTGACAATTATAGAGTCCAATCGTTCATTCTAATGGTATAATTTGGCAGTCAATTTGTAGTGAAGCCTATCGCTTGTAAGAAGAACAAAAAATTTATGAATATGAACAAGTACATTGTCAAAATCTCAACATTGGTCGCTATGGCTCTTGTGCCAGTTGCGATGAATGCCCAGCAGACGTTGACGCTGGAGCAGTGCCGCGAAATGGCAATCGAGAACAACAAGACCTTGAAACAGGCCGAGACCAAGATTGAAATGGCAGGCTATGACCGTAAGATAGCGTTCGCGAATTATCTCCCGAATATCTCGGCGACAGGGGCGTACATCTATAACGCCAATGACATCGCCCTTGTCAGCGACGTGACTTCCCAGAAGCTGCAGAATATGGGAACCCTTATCCATTCTCAGGTACAGGGTTTCGCCCAGGAACTGATGACCGCTATAAAATCCAATCCGGCGGCCGCTCTTGAATATGCCAACAGCCCTATGTGGCAGACGGTTCTCGGAGCGCTTTCGCAGACGGATATGTCACAGACAATCAACGCCCTTGGCAAGGAGATCGATGACGCTTTCCATCCGGATATGCAGAATATTTTCGCAGGTGCCGTGACAGTTCAGCAACCGGTGTTTGTGGGAGGCAAGATCATAGCTGCCAACAAGATTGCCAAATTGGCGGAAGAGCTGTCAAAGACCCAGTACGACCAGCAGTACCAGCAGGTTATAGTTGATGTTGATCAGGCATATTGGCAGATTGTTTCCATCGCGAACAAGAAGAAGCTTGCCGACGCCTACGCCGACCTTCTTCACAAGATGGAGCACGATGTGGATCTTTTTGTCAAGGAAGGTGTGGCCACGGAGTCTGACGCTCTCCAGATAAAGGTGAAAGCCAACGAGGCGGACATGCTCAAAACCAAGTCCGACAATGGCTTGACCCTTGCCAAAATGCTTCTCTGCAAGCAGATAGGTCTTGATCTCGACACCGAGATTGTACTTGCTGACGAAACCCTCTCCGACATTCCTGTCCCTCAGATGGGTGCGGACAAGGATTTGGATCAGATATATGCCGACAGGCCGGAGACAAAGAGCCTTGAGCTGGCCTCTCAAATCTATGACGGAAAAGTCAGGGTGGCAAGAGCCGACATGATGCCGAAAATAGCTTTGATGGCTTCGTATTCGGTGACCAATCCTAATATTAAGAATGGATTCCAGAAGGACTGGGGTGGATTCTTCAATGCCGGCGTGATGGTGAACATTCCGATCTTCCACGGCTTTGAGGCTTTGAGCAAGACCCGCAAGGCAAAGGCCGAGGCCACTCTCTACAGAACTCAGCTTGAAGATGCCAAGAACCTCATCAATCTACAGGTCACCCAGTTGCGCAAGCAGGAAGGTGAGGCGTTCGAGAAGCTCACGATGGCTCAGAACAACCTGTCCAGCGCTGAGGAGAATCTCCGCACCGCGACTGTCGGCTTCGAGGAAGGCGTGATCGAGACCAACACGGCTCTCGCCGCCCAGACCGCTTGGCTGAAGGCTCATTCTGAATATATCGACGCGGGGATCGAGCTTCAGATGCTCGCCGCCAACCTCAACAAGGCGGAGGGCAACAACCACGCTCAGGCAAGATAATCAACGGATAATGATAAAAATTTAAGAATATTATGGAAAAGGAAAAGAAAAGCTACAATCTTGTGATTGGCATTGTGGCGCTGATCGTAATCATCCTTCTGATCGCCGTCATCGGCTATTTCGTCTCTAAACCAAAGCCTCTGATGATTCAGGGCGAGGCAGAGGCCAGTGAGTATCGTGTGTCCGGCAAGGTTCCGGGCAGGATCGAGGAACTTTACGTCAAGGAAGGCCAGATGGTCCACAAGGGAGACACCGTCGCCCTCATCGACTCTCCTGAGGTACGTGCCAAGCTGGCGCAGGCCAACGCCATCAAGGCGGTTGCCAGCTCACAGAGCAGAAAGGCTCAGAACGGAGCCCGCAAGGAGCAGATCGCCGGAGCCTATGAGCTTTATCAGCAGGCTCTTGTGCAGGAAGACGTGATGAAGAAGTCTTTCGACAGGATCCAGAAGCTCTATGACCAGAAAGTCATCGCGGCTCAGAAATACGACGAGGTAAAGGCCAAGTACGATGCCTCCGTCGCTCAGACTAAGGCTGCCAAGAGTCAGTATGACATGGCTGTCAACGGAGCGCGCGAGGAGGACAAGGCTGCGGCCAAGGCTCTCGTCGATCAGGCTAACGGCGCGTTGATGGAGGTGGAGTCTTATCTGAGCGAGCTGTATCTTACGGCTCCGGCTGACGGAATCATCTCTGCTCTTTTCCCTAAGGTCGGCGAGCTTGTCGGCCAGGGAGCGCCTGTCGCCAGCGTTACTGACCTGAATGATGTATGGTTCACTTTCAATGTGCGTGAGGACTACCTCCACGGCATGAAGCAGGGCGACAAGATCACGGTGATCATCCCGGCCCTTGACGGCAAGGAGGTTCCGGCCACCATCAACTATGTGGCTGTCCGTGAGTCCTACGCCACGTGGAAGGCCACCAAGGAAACTGGTATGTACGATGCCAAGACCTTTGAGGTCAGGGCCGTTCCGGATGTGACGGTGGACGGTGTCCGTCCAGGTATGTCCGCAATCGTTAAGTAAGGACTATCATCATGACTAATTGGCAGAGAATAATTGCGGTGGCCCGCCGCGAGCTCAGGATCATCAGGCAGCGTCCGATCTATCTTCTGGGTTCGGTAGGTGTGATAGCCTTCTGCGCCATATTCTTCCTGACATTTCTGAAGGACGGTCTGCCGAGTGATGTTCCGATCGGTCTTGTGGACTACGACTACTCGTCCACCTCAAGGAATTTCTGCCAGCAGCTGGATGCCACCCAGTTGGGAAAGGTTGTCCACTACGATTCGTTCGCGGCTGCCAGAGAAGACATGAACAGAGGCAAGATCGCGGCTGTCTGTGTCGTTCCTGTGGGAATGAACGATGACATCCAGGCGAACCGTCAGCCGAAGATCACGTTCTACGTCAACGGCTTGTACTTCGTCAGCGGGGCGCTTGCGTGGAAGGATCTTCTTCAGATGGTCAATCTGACCAACGGAGCCGTGCAGAGGCAGGCCTTCAGGGCAAGAGGTTACAACGACAGCCAGATCATGGGTATGATCCGTCCTGTGGACGTGGATGTCCATCAGATCGGCAACGTCGGCACCAACTACAACTACTACCTCAGCAGCGTCCTGCTGCCGGGTGTGCTGGAGATGATCGTGATAATCGTCCTGATATATTCATTGGGAGCGGAGCTTAAGTATGGTACCTCCAGGCATCTGCTGCAGACCTCCGGCAACTCGATCGTGACCGCCCTCGCCGGCAAGCTTCTGGTGTGGACGCTGACATTCTCGGCGATCGGGCTGATACTGATCCTGCTGCTCTTCCATAGGCTGCATTTTCCGTTGGCGGGATCCATCTGGAACATGTTTTTGGGCATATTCCTTATGATCTTCGCCAGTGAGGCGATCGCCATATTCATCCTTGAGATGCTTCCTGTGCCGAGGTTGGCGTTGAGTATCGGCGCTCTTTACAGCGTGCTTGGATTCTCCCTCTCGGGCTTCACGCTTCCGATAGAGGCCATGCCGCCTTACATCCAGGGACTTGCGGCGGCGTTCCCGTTGCGTCATTATTATCTGTTCTATGTCCAGGAGGCCATATTCGGAGCCGGATTCGCCGGATGGTGGAAGCAGGTGATCTACTTGCTGATCTTCATTCTGTTGCCGCTCATAGGTCTTGTGCGACTCAAGAAGGCCTACATTCATCAGAACTTCCCTAAAGACTAAGTGACATGAAAAATACATACGCAAAAACATGGATCAAGGACTTCTGGGGCATATTCTGTCATGAGCTTCGACAGATTTTCTCAGACAGCGGCGTGCTGCTGATCTTCCTTGTCGCCGGACTTGTCTATCCGCTGCTTTACAATGTCGTTTACCTGAACGGTATTCTTTCTGAGACTCCCGTTGCCATTGTTGACAATTGCGACAGTCCGGACAGCCACCGCTTCATCAGGGAGATCGACGCCACCCGAGAGGTCGAGGTCGCGGCGAAATGTATGAATATGGCCGAGGCGGAAAAGATGATGCAGGAACGCAAGGTCAACGGTATCATCTATTTCCCTTCCGACTTCACGGAGAAACTGGCTCGAAACGAAACCTCCACATTCTCCGTCTATGCGGACATGAGCAGCTTCCTCTACTACAAGAACGCTCTCATGGCCACCAACTTCGTGATGCTTCATGAGATCGGTCAGATCCAGATGCAGAGGTTCTCGTCCCTCGGGATGACGGAACAGGCCGCGTCCCAGACTGTCAAGCCGCTCGGCTACGAGGACAATAATCCCTACAACAGGGCCTTCAACTACAGTTTCTTCCTGATCTCGGCCATCCTGATGATCATCATCCAGCAGACGCTTTTCTACGGAATGTCACTGCTGGTAGGAACCGCAAGGGAGAGGAACCGCAGTTTCGCATCGCTTCCTGACAGACTTGAAGGTCACGGTGTCGGGCGTGTGGTCATGGGACGTGGAGGCGCCTACTGGCTGCTGTACATTGCCGTGGGTATGTACATAGCCTTCATCGTCCCCGCAATATTCGGAATCCCTCAAAGAGGTGAGTTCAAGGATGTCCTTGCGATGCTGGTCTTCTTCATCACTGACTGTGTGTTCTTCAGCATGGTCTGGAGCACGCTGATCACGAGGAGGGAGTCCGTGTTCATCCTCTTTCTGGCGATGTCGCCTGTGGCTTTGTTCCTGACCGGTTGTTCCTGGCCGACATTCGCGTTCCCGGGCTTCTGGAAGGTGTTCTCCTACATATTCCCGTCCACTTTCGGCGCGCAGGGGTTCATCAACCTCAGCACTGCCGGTGGCGAGATGGGAGCGGCTGACGTGCAGATGAAGGCCATGATCATCCAGACGGTCATCTATTTCTTCCTTGCATGCGTGGCTGTCTATGCCGAGAACTGGGTACTGCGTCACAAGGAGCAGATCCGTCAGAGGAGTGAGCGGCTCGCCAAGCGTGTGGGCATCGACAGCGCCGAGGACGCTAAGATCATCGCCGGAGAATAAGGTGTGATCCGGTAAAGAGAAAACTCCCTCCCGATTTTTGCACGTTACCAAAAATCGGGAGGGAGTTTTCTCTTTACCGGTCGCAGAGCCTA
>SAMEA104315427__coassemble_1579_pt1 | contig 10343 bp, 6 predicted proteins | sample SAMEA104315427__metabat2_high_PE_030 | metagenome-assembled genome bin SAMEA104315427 (sample SAMEA104315427) | gut metagenome | biome: Monkey gut; feature: monkey-associated habitat; material: faeces | place: China | collected 2013
TCTTCTTCCTGATCACCTCGACACTGGTCAATCCGAACGCGCTGAAGCTCCTGCTCCCTAAGAGCACGGGGCAGGTCTCAGCCAAGCCTACCGTCACCGTCTCGATCAAGGATTGGGGCGACGACACCTACACCTACCATCTGAACGGAAGCGAGACTCCGGTGCAGTACTCCGAACTGGAGGACGACCTTGTCGATCTTCTTCAGACTGAGGAGGACCCGACGTTCTCGATCTACTCAGACGAGAGTGTGCCTGTCAAGGAGGTCGTGTCGCTGATGAACATAGCGAAACGCAATCATTACAAAGTAATCTTAGCGACACAGCCTGAATGATGAAACCATACCTTCGTGACAGACAGAAGGAGGCCAAGGTCTCCACGGTGACCGGGATCGTTCTCACGGTCGCGGTCCACGTGCTTGCCTGCCTGCTCTGCGTGTTCACGGGGATGAAGTACATCTACCCGCCGCCTCAGGAGCAGACGTTCCTCGTGGATTTCAGTGAGGAAGAGCCGCAGCCGATCAAACGGCAGAACAGAGGCCGTCAGCCTCAGGCCGAGGAGATCGACAGGACGAAGCCGGTGGAACTGATCCAGAGGAGCGAGTCGCCGCACAAGTCGGAGAAGGCCAACAAGACCGCCGAGGCTAAGCCGGATGATTTCGGTGATGTCGAGACTCCTGTGCAGAAGGAGGAAATCAACAAAAACGCCCTGTTCCCGGGAATGAGCAAGAAGGACTCCTCGAACGCACCTCACAGCGCCACCGAACCCAAGAACGAGTTCAAGGCCGGACATCCTAAGGGAAACACTTCCAGCGGGAAGGCCGAAGGCACACCTAACGCCCGGCTGAAAGGCAGAAACACCTTGGGGGCGATTCCAAGGCCGGCATATTCAGAGCAGGACTACGGCACCGTCGTGGTGGACATCTGGGTTGACAACTACGGCAATGTGACAAAGGCCGTCCCTGGAGGACAGGGAACGACAGTGAACAACTCCAAACTCTGGGCGGCGGCAAGGGCCGCGGCCTTGCAGACACACTTCAACCAGAGCGCTGACGCACCGGCGCTCCAGCAAGGAACGATAACATACGTTTTCAAATTACAATAGAAAAACATTTTACTTATTTATTATTAATTAATGGCGTGAGCCACAAACATTATGGAAGAAAATTTGAATGGTGGTCAAGAGAACCACGAGGAGCGTAGGGATTACGCTGCAGAAGGACCAAAAACAGGTTATTCATCTGAGGGCAGGAAACTCAGGCCAAGAAAGAAGGTAGTGCCTGCCGCTTCATCCTCCGCTGACGGAGAGTACAAGTCTTACGACAATCACAGGAATTACTCCAGCGACAATCGTGGCGGCTACGGCCAGCGCGGTGGTTATCAGAGCCGTGGAGGCAACAGCAGAGGAGGATATTCATCAGACCGCAGAAGCAGCTACGGAGACCGCAGCGGTGGCTATGGCCAGCGCAGAAGCTACGGTGACAACGCCGAAGGCGGAGAGAGAAGATCTTCATCTTACGGACAGAGCCGTCCTTCTTACGGGGACAGGCCGTCTTACGGACAGAGAAGAAGCTATGGCAGCAACAACTACGATGGAGGCGAGAGGAGATCATCCTACGGTCGCCCTTCATTCGGCGAGGGTCGTCCTTCCTACGGGGACAGGCCGTCTTACGGACAGAGAAGAAGCTATGGCAACAACTCCGAGGGAGAGGAGAGAAGATCGTCATACGGACAGAGCCGTCCTTCATTCGGCGAGGGCCGTCCATCCTATGGACAGAGAAGAAGTTACGGTAGCAGCCAGGAAGGCGGCGAGAGAAGGCCGTCATATTCAAGAAAACCGGCCGGCGGCCACGGATTCGGCCCTAAGCAGGGAGGTTTCTCAGCCGGCAGAGGCGCCGGACATCAGGGACCTAAGAAGTTCGGCCGCAAGGACGAGCCGCATTTCACCGAGGCTGACGAAGCCGGAATCAACCAGATGCTTTCAAGGAAGCCACAGATTGACGCGGCGTTTTCCGACAACGACAACGTTCCTACACCTATCAAGGAAGAGATACGTCTGAACAAGTACATCGCCAATTCCGGAGTGTGCTCACGCCGCGAGGCTGACAACTTCATTCAGGCCGGCGTCGTGACCGTAAACGGCGAGGTTGTGACCGAGCTTGGGACAAAGGTCAACGTCCTCAAGGACGACATCCGCTTCAACGGAGAGAGACTCAAGGGCGAGGAGAAAGTTTACATCGTGATGAACAAGCCGAAAGGCTTCGTCACCAGTGCGAGCGACCCTCACGCCGAGAAGACCGTCATGGATCTTCTCAAGGGCTGCAAGCTCCGCGTGTTCCCTGTCGGAAGGCTTGACAAGAACACCACTGGTGTGCTGATGTTCACCAACGACGGTGAGATCGCCGAGCAGCTCACACACCCTTCCTACAACAAGAAGAAGATCTACCAGGTCATCCTCGACAAGCCGCTTGAGGAGGCCGACAAGGAGAAGATCCTCACAGAGGGTCTCGACCTCAACGACGGCAACATCAAGGCCGACGAGCTTGAATATATCGACGCCGAGGACCACAGACGTCTCGGCATCGAGATCCACTCCGGCAAGAACAGGATCGTCAGAAGGATCTTCGAATCCCTCGGCTACGACGTGAAGGCTCTTGACAGGGTTTACTTCGCGGGTCTCACCAAGAAGGGCCTCAAGAAGGGCGAGTGGAGATACCTCAGCGAGGGCGAGGTCAATGTCCTCAAGATGGGGGCCTATGTCTAGTCCGGACAAACACACTGAACACAGAGCTGGATTTGTCAACATCATCGGTAATCCGAATGTTGGCAAATCCACGCTTATGAATGCCCTGGTAGGAGAGAAACTGTCCATCGTCACGGCGAAGGCGCAGACCACCCGGCACAGGATCATGGGCATCGTCAACACCGACGACTGCCAGATCGTATATTCAGACACTCCCGGTATGCTCAAGCCGAACTACCGTCTGCAGGAGGACATGATGAAGTTCGTGGACGCCGCCATCGGAGACGCGGACATCATCCTCTACGTGACGGACGTGGTTGAAAAGAGCGACAAGAACATTGAATATATTCAAAAACTCCAGAAGCTGGATTGTCCGGTGGTGGTTGTCATCAACAAGATCGATGTCAGCGACCAGAAGACTGTGACCGACCTCATCGCCTACTGGCAGGAACAGCTTCCGAAATCCACCATAATTCCGGTGTCGGCAAAGGAAAGGTTCAACCTTGAGAGTGTGCTGAACGCAGTGATGAGCGGACTTCCGGTCGCTCCGCCGTGGTTCGACAAAGACCAGTTCACCGACAGGAACCTCCGTTTCTTCGCCTCCGAGATCATCAGGGAGAAGATTCTGGAGAACTACAGCCAGGAAGTGCCTTACAGCTGCGAGGTGGCCGTGGAGGCTTTCAAGGAAGGCCGTGAAAGGTACGAGATCAGTGCGGTCATCTACGTGATGCGTGACTCCCAGAAAGGCATCATCATCGGCAAGGGCGGCTCGGCTCTGAAGAAGATCGGCACGGAGGCCAGACTGGAAATGGAGGACTTTTTCCAGAAGAAGGTCTTCCTTCAGCTGTTCGTGAAGGTCAATCCGGACTGGAGGGAGAACCGTAAGGAACTTCGGAAGTTCGGGTACGAGGAATAGCACCGGCCGCAAGAACGACTACGGCCGCGAAGGACGATAAAGGATAATCAATATTAACGAGGAATATTCAAGTATGGCACACGACGAGTGGGATGACATAGAGACTCCGGAGGGAGGCAACGAGGACGAGGAACTGAACGAGGAGCCGATCGACGAGAGATCGGCGAAATCTTCAGGGAAATACGACAAGCTGCTGAGTTCCGACAGCAGGAAGTACAAGCTTTCGGGGATGTTCAAGGACTGGTTCCTTGACTATTCCTCATACGTCATTCTGCAAAGGGCCGTCCCGCACATCGTTGACGGACTCAAGCCGGTGCAGAGACGTGTGCTTCACGCTATGTTCAGAATGGACGACGGAAGCTACACGAAGGTGGCGAACATCGTCGGACAGGCGATGCAGTACCACCCGCACGGTGACGCGTCCATCCTTGGAGCCCTCGTGCAGCTCGGCCAGAAAGGCCTTCTGATCGACTGTCAGGGAAACTGGGGTAACATCCTTACCGGTGACAGCAACGCTGCGCCCCGTTACATCGAAGCCCGTCTGAGCAAATTCGCCAAGGAGGTCGTCTTCGATCCGAAGATCACCAATTGGATGACATCCTACGACGGACGTAACCAGGAGCCGACCGAACTCCCGGTCCGTTTCCCGCTCCTGCTCGCGCAGGGCACCGAGGGAATCGCCGTCGGCATGGCCTCCAAGATACTACCCCACAATTTCAACGAGTTGATCGACGCATCGGTCAAGATTCTCCAGGGCGAGGACTTCACGATCTACCCGGACTTCCCTACCGGCGGCTCGGCTGACTGCAGCAACTATAAGGACGGAGCCAGAGGCGGAAGCGTGAAGGTGCGCGCAAGAATCGAGAAAATCGACAAGAACACCGTCGCGGTGACCGAGATTCCCTACGGAAAGACATCCCACATCCTCATCGACTCGATTCTGAAAGCCAAGGACAAGGGCAAGATCAAGATCAAGAAGATCGAGGACATGACCACGGAGAAGGTCGAGATCCTCATCCATCTTCCGAACGACGTGTCCCCGGACAAGACGATCGACGCGCTGTACGCTTTCACGGACTGCGAGTGCAACATAGCCCCGAACGCCTGCGTCATCGTGGACAACAAGCCTCAGTTCCTCTCGGTCAAGGACATCCTGATCTACGACACGAACCACACGAGGGATCTTCTCAAGTGGCAGCTTGACATCAGGCTCGCCGAGCTTGAGGACCAGTGGCACTACACATCCCTCGAAAGGATATTCTTTGAGAACAAGGTCTATAAGATCCTGGAGCAGAACCAGAGCAGCTGGGAGCGACAGCTGGAGGATGTGTTCGCCGAGATGAAGACCTATCAGGACATTCTCCGCCGCGAGATCATGATGGAGGACATCGAGAAACTTGTCGAGAAGCCTGTCCGCAAGATCTCCAAGTTCGACACCAAGGCCATCGACGAGAAGATCGCCGCCATCGAGGCGGAGATGCAGACCGTCAAGGACAACATAGAGCACATCACAGAATACACCATCGACTGGTTCAAGATGCTCAAGGCGAAATACGGCAAGCCTTTCGTAAGGCAGACCGAAATCACAGCGTTCGAGAGCATAGCCGTCACCAAGGTGGTCAGCAACAACGCGAAACTCTACGCCAACTACGAGGAGGGATTCGTCGGGCTGAACCTCAAGAAGGACGACAACGGCACCTACATCTGCGACTGCTCCGACCTTTCAGAGGTCATCGTCATAGGCAAGGACGGCAAGTACCGCATCACCAAGGTCACGGACAAGGCATTCTTCTGGAAGGACTTGCTCTACGTCGGAGTGTTCAACAGAGGCGATGGCAGAACCATCTACAACGTCATCTACCGCGAGGGCAAGAGCAGCGTCTCCTACGCCAAAAGGTTCGCGATCACCAGCGTCACCAGGGACAAGGACTACGACATCACAACCGGCGAGGAAGGCTCAAAGATCCTCTGGTTCAGCGTCAACCACAACGGCGAGGCTGAATCTGTACGAATATACCTGCGTCCGCGTCCGAAGCTGAAAAAGACGCAGATGGAATATGATTTCTCCACCCTTGCGATCAAGGGCAAGGCCTCCAGGGGCAACCTGGTGTCCAAGAACCCTATCGCGCGGATCCAGCTTAAATCCAAGGGTGTCTCCACGATCGGCGGAAAGGACATCTGGTACGACGCTGACATCCAGAAGCTTAACGACGAGCAGCGAGGACAGTACCTCGGTGAGTTCGGCCCGGAGGACAAGGTTCTGGCCATCTTCAAGGACGGCACATTCTACACGACTTCGTTCGATGTCTCGAACCGCTATCAGGGCGATGTCATCAGCATCGAGAAGTTCGACCCGAACAAGACCTACACCGCCCTCTACTTCGATGGAGCAGCCAAGGCATTCTACGTCAAGAGGTTCAGCTTCATCCTGAGCGACAACACGCCGCTGTCGTTCATCGCCCCGGGAGCGAAATCCTACCTTGTGGATATTTCCGAGGACAAGCATCCTCAGTTCCAGGTGATTTTCGGAGGAAAGTACGAGCATCGTGACCCTGAGAACGTTGACGCTGAGGAGTACATCGCGAAGAAGGGTTATTCAGCCAAGGGTAAAAAGTGCCACCAATACGATCTCAAGGAGGTGAAGTTCATCGAGCCTCTGCACAAGCCGGAGGACGACACCGAGGACGAGCCGCTGGACATCATTGAAGATGTGGAGCAAACCGATGAGTCGCAAGATGTCACGTCAACCGAAGCCACCGGAGTCGTCAATGACGGTGGACAGACCGGTAGTGCGGCTGCCCTCCTCGGCTCCGGCGACATTCCGGACATCGGTGACATTGATGAGCCTACGCTGTTCTAAGGTCAGGCACCCACACCATTCCAACACAAAGTGGATCCTGTGCCCTTACGAATTGTCAAGTTACTATTAATCAACGATCAGTCCCATAGTAATGGCGCCTATGTCACCAACAAACTAATTGAATGCTGATGTCCTGCAATGAGAAAGACATATCCCTAATAGGCTTCATGGGTTGCGGCAAGAGCAGTGTCGGGAAAATCCTTGCGACGCTGCTCCCGGAATGCAGCCTGATTGACCTGGACACCTACATTGAGGAAAAGCAGGGCAAAAATATTCCCGAAATATTCAATGAATATGGTGAAGCGGCCTTCCGCCGGATGGAGCGTGAGGCCCTTGAGGAGATATTCCGTGACCCCGACCGCCCCCGCGCCATCCTTTCCCTCGGCGGCGGCACCGTGACTTCCGGGCAATGCCGTCAGCTGATCCGCCGGCACACCGATTGTTTCTATCTCCGCGCCACCACCGACACCCTCTTGAGTAACCTCGAAGGCCATTCCGAAGGCCGCCCGATGCTGAATCCCGTTCAGCCAGTCGAAGCGCCCTCAACTGAAGTATCAAGCGAACGAGAAGCCCTCCGCCACCGCATCGAATCCCTGATGCAAACCCGCTCACCGCAGTACATCGCCACCGCCCACCACATAATCGACATCGATGGCCTGAGCTTCGCCCAGATCGCAGAGGCCGTGGAGGACAACATATTGAATATCAAGTAACAAAGCATTTATCTTTAGTTGATATCCGCCAAAGACAATTAGCTATTTCATTAATAGTAAAGCAGTTATCCACCACGCGACACCTAGTAGCGCTGTCGATTAAAACGGAGGCACTATGGGGGCATTGGATTTGACGAGTTTGCTCCGGAAGCGACCAACCCAGCACTTTGGAATGGAGAGAATCTTCTTGGTTTTGCTCTTATGGAAGTCCGCGACCGACTGAGGGAAATCAGCACACAGGGTTAGAATCGTAAATGTTACCGGAACCAAAACAAGAGTAAACGATATGGCTGAGAAGAACAATATCTGATTTTTAGGTTTGTCTTTTTTGTACTCCAGAAGCGTATCTCCTGTACCAATGGGGTGTTTATGTCCATTTGGTACACATATAGGCCTTCTGCTGTACGACTTCAATCCTTGAAAGTCTGATGTAATATCGCTCATTACGAGGGAGCGATACTGCATACCTAAAACAGCATCTACATGACAATGGTTTAGTATATATTCCAAGTATGAGGATAATCGCACACATAAGAGTAGGTGGCTTCGTCTCCATAAGTGGTAATCACCACTGACACTTGCAGCAGCAAGAACCGAACGGTGAGGAAATATATTCCTAAATAAACTCGTCGCGCTCCTTGATGTCTTTGATGCGGAGTTGGAGGGTGGTGTTGCCGCGGTAGTAGTTCTCGACGATGGAGTAGCAGATGTCGAACGGGTTGCCGGCTTTGATGTAGTCATAGAACTCGGCCATATTGAAGGCTATGGCAGGAATCTGGTGGAAAGGCTGCTTCTCGTCGATCAGGTCGAGCTTCATGTGGACTCCACCGGCGCCGACCTTGCGGCCGTTGCCACCGTCGGAGACATTCTCGGTAAGGAATACCGGATTGGTGTTGCCTGGACCGAACGGCTGGAACTGCTTCAAGAGACGGAAGAATTTCGGGGTGATCTGGCTGAACTCCAACTTGGCGTCGATGTCGGTCATAGGGGTCAGCATCTCCTCGGTGATCTTTCCGGCGATGAACTTGTCTATCCTGCCGACGAACTCCTCCAAGTTGCCCTCTTTGAGAGTCAGGCCGGCCGCATAGACGTGCCCGCCGAAGTTCTCAAGAAGGTCAGCGCAGCTCTCGATGGCCTCGTAGAGATCGAAACCAGCCACACTGCGGGCGGATCCAGTGATGAATCCGTTCGACTTTGTCAGTACAATTGTCGGTTTATAGAACGCCTCGACAAGACGTGAGGCCACAATCCCGACAACGCCCTTGTTCCAAGTCGGATTGTAAACTATTGTCGCCGCGTCAGTTGACAGGGCGGAGCCGTTCTGAACCATCTCCAGAGCCTCCTGTGTGATCTCCCTGTCTATGCTCTTACGGTCATTGTTGTTGTCGTTGATCTTCTCGCCGATCATTGTGGCGGTGTGGTCGTCGGAGGCGGTCAGGAGTTCCACGGCCAGGCGGCCGGTCTCCATTCGTCCGGCGGCATTGATCCTCGGACCGATCTTAAACACAATATCATCTATGGTCAGATGCCCGAGTTCCAGCTTCGAAAGGGCCGCCATCGCGTGAAGTCCCTTTCGCGGATTCTCATTCAACTGCTTGAGTCCGAAGTGCGCGAGAACCCTGTTCTCCCCCACCATCGTCACGAGGTCCGCCGCGATGCTGACCACCAGAAGATCCAACAGCGGAATCAAAGTCTCGAACGGAATCCCATATTTCTGTGAATATGCCTGCACAAGCTTGAATCCCACCCCGCAGCCACTCAAATCGTCAAACGGATAGGTGTCATCCTCCCGCTTCGGATCCAGCACTGCCACAGCCGGCGGAAGAGTGTTCTCCGGAAGATGGTGGTCGCAGATAATCACATCTATTCCCTTAGTGGCGGCATATTCAACCTTCTCGTTGGCCTTGATGCCGCAGTCCAAAGTGATTATGAGCCCGAAGCCGTTGTCTCCAGCCCAGTCAATGCCCTTGTAGGACACGCCGTAGCCCTCGTCGTAACGGTCCGGAATGTAGAAATCCACCTTTGAGGAATATCTTCTGAGGAATGAATATACCAACGACACGGCGGTTGTGCCGTCAACGTCGTAGTCGCCATAGACCAGAATCTTCTCCTCCGTGGTGATGGCTTTGCGGACCCTTTCCACGGCCACATCCATATCCTTCATCAGGAACGGATCGTGGAGGTCATTCAGGCTCGGACGGAAGAACGAGCGCGCCTGCTCGAAAGTCTCGACTCCCCTCTTGACAAGAAGGTCAGCGAGAACCCGGTCTATGCCCAGCTCGGCGGAAAGCCTTCCCACCTTCTCTGGATCAGCCGGCTCTTTCAATATCCATTTGCGCTCTTTTCCCATAATAGACAAAGGTACGGATTTAATTTCAGAATGTGAATTAAAAGTAGTATTTTTGCATATTCAGGACGTATCTTATTCGCCTTTAACGGAGAAAGGAAGCGGCGGAATGGCAGGCATCCGCATTGCGCGGGGCGGAGGATATTCCTTAGGATTTGAATATAAAAACACAACAGATATGGCAAACATCGAACTCAGCGAGCAGGAGAGAATCAGAAGGGAATCTCTCGCAAAGTTAAGGGAATTGGGCATCAATCCTTATCCGGCGCCACTCTATCCGGTCAACGCGACCGCAAAGGAAATCGAGGCCGGCTTTGACCCGGAGAAAGGCAACTTCCAGGAAGTCTGCATCGCGGGCCGTCTGATGTCTCGCAGGATCATGGGAGCGGCATCTTTCGGCGAGATCCAGGATTCAACTGGAAGGATCCAGATCTACGTCAAGAGGGACGAGATCTGCCCTGGCGAGGACAAGACAATGTACAACACTGTCTGGAAGAAGCTCCTTGACATCGGTGACATCATCGGCATCAAGGGATTCGCCTTCATCACCCAGACCGGACAGCTCAGCGTCCACGCCAAGGAACTGACTGTACTGAGCAAGTCTCTGAGGGTTCTTCCTATCGTGAAGGAGGTGGACGGCGTTGTCTATGACGCCTTCACCGATCCGGAGCTCCGCTACCGCCAGAGGTACGTTGACCTCATCGTCAACCCTCAGGTAAGGGACGTGTTCGTCAAGAGGGCGCAGATCATCGCCACGATGAGGGAAT
>SAMEA104315427__coassemble_1596_pt1 | contig 10173 bp, 9 predicted proteins | sample SAMEA104315427__metabat2_high_PE_030 | metagenome-assembled genome bin SAMEA104315427 (sample SAMEA104315427) | gut metagenome | biome: Monkey gut; feature: monkey-associated habitat; material: faeces | place: China | collected 2013
TGATGAACGGAAAGACATATCCGGCAACCTGTAGCAATGTAAGGTAGCCGATATTATGAGCGACGGTGTTGACTTCTCTGTTGGAAAACATCTGCTTTAGCTTGCCTAAAGTAGCCATTATCATTATCCTTTATGATTTGGATGGCGCCCCGATTCCACCAGCAAGGCATAACGCCAATACCGATGTACTATATATACTCATATCTGAATACGACATGGAGAATATTGTCTTCATAAAATAAATAAGCAATAACATATAAAGACAGATACGACTCTCGGACGGCAAGTTTACATCTTTACAATTCTTTAGGAAGCATATCCAGTAGTATATAAAGACAATAATCCCAAGCAATCCTTGGTTTGTCAGAATTTCGAGCCAATCATTATGAGCGAAGTTAAATGAAACAGTTAATGTTCCCCAAGCACCCCTCCCGAGAAGCATTTGAAAGAGTGATGTATCATAAACAAAAGTCCGTAATAGAGAAGAATACATTTCGTCGCGATGGCTACTGTTACCCTCCAATGTCGCTTGTATTCTACTGTTGAAGTAGTCACTCGTCTCCAACATATGCATGGCTGCGAGATAGGAAGCGACGCTTACAAGTATTATTAGAAATACAATACCGATTTTTTTACGATGTGAGGAATAACGTAGTTGATAGGAAAATAACAATATGACTGACAACACTCCGACAATAATGGCACCGCGCTTCATAGATGCCAATATCAAAAACATGCATAAAGTAAGTCCCAGATATTGGATCATAGGCTTCTTCCTCAATAGTATCAATCCAGGTAAAAGAGAAACAAAAATGTACCCGCTATTATTGGTAATGCCATCTGGTTCCCACCCTTGCATCATTGCTAATAATACAGCTTCTCTTTGTGATCTGGCATACTGCAAAGTACCGACAATAATGAAGATGAAAAACCATCTTTTTAGCGACTTCTCAGTCAATTTCCCCTTTTTGGCAAATAGGAAGAAGGAATAGATAGGAAGAAGCGATGTATATATTTCTTTAAGGTATACAAAATTTCTGACTTTTTTATTTGCCCCTTCTGTTATATACAATTCAGTTCCCATTATAATCAATAACAGTCCATATATTGTAAAAACTAACATTAGCACATTCAACCCTCTAAAATATACCGAGTGGTAGGTATCCTTCGAACTTAGTCGAAAACAGTTGACGACACTCCATGCCAATAAAATAGCGAGTAAAACTTGTGAAATTGAACCGCCGCTTGCATATAGAGTCCCTTGCAGATTATATAAAATCCACAAAAAAATATAAAGGTCACAAGACGAAAATTGATGAGTGAGTTTCATTGAACTATCTCAAGTTTACTTTTGGTAATCGTGTTGGATATTACCCTATTAAAAACCTGCCAGTTCTGGTTTTGAGCGACAGATCTGTGAAGATTAATGACAAGGCTATTGTCACAACTGTTGCCACCCATGGGAGTACATAAGGGTCAATGCAATGAGTCATGTCTGTCTTATAGTAGAGAAATTTAAGTATGAACTGTTGGAATATGTAGACCCCATAGCAATAGCCGCTCAGCCTGATTAACAGTCTGTTTCCGTCAATCTTGTTCTGGATTGCAGGAATATTCGCTATTCTGTAGAGCAGATATACTCCGGTCACCGAGATTGTTATATTGATCAATCCACTTAAAGCGAACCTGATACCCTTCTCTAATAATGTTGTGGCTTCGAAATTGTCTTTGATTAACATGCTTGCGCAGAAGGCTGTGAGGAAAAGTGTAGCAGGGAGCCACATGTTTACCATCGGTAGTTTGATTCTTTTCGAACCCATCATAAACCCAACGTAAAAGAATAGATAGTAAGTAGGAACACTGCCAAGGCCTAACGGCAACTTGAACAATAGATTGTAAGTGGCGCATACAAGAAAGACCAACATTAGCCACGGTTTGCATAGCTTGTTTTTCTCAAACGTGTAGGTAATCACAAAACACCAGAAAATCATCGGTAGAAACCATAAGTGGCCTATACCATTGATTATTAACCATATACCCCCCCCTATGGTGCTAATGTCAACATTCGGCTGGTAGTAAAATATCAGCCAATAGGCAATCCCGAATATGTAGCAGGGGAGAAGAACCCTTTTCGCCTTTCGAACAATGCAGCTGTTGAAGCATAATCTTTCAGGATGTTTCTTGAGGGTGTGGCCAAACAACAAACCACTGATAAGCACCATGGATTGAAGTTGGAAACCGTGTGTCGACATCCCAAGCCAATCATACAATGGAATGTCCGGGAATGAATCGAAAGGCTTCTCCCACCCTCCCGTGTAGATGCAGAGCGCATGGTACACTACCAAGAAAAATATCAAGCCGAGGCGCATCAGCACCACGTCCATCAGCATTGGTTTACTATGCATTATATCACTAATAATTTATTTGGTCAAGAACTTCAGGAGTACGCTATGCTTGCTTCCGGCTGCCCCACATCATCGAAGAAATTTCTGAGGAACTTCCGTGGTTGCAGGTTTATGTGCGTCATCGTATAAACATGCTAAGATAGAACCTCTACAAGTCTTCGCAGCTGTACATTGCTCTCGTTTTTTTCCGGCTAAGGAAATGGGATTTTTTGCGGGTCCAAAATTTGACCACTAATATTAATGTAATCGTAAATTATTCTGGTGTTATTATTTTGTAGTCCGTGATGGTCTCGAACCATATGTTAGTGGTCAATTTTTGGACTATGCTCTAAATCAGAGATATAGCCGCCGCTTGACCCGTCACCGGACCAACCATTGTCCGTTTTTGGTATTACTTGTTGATTATTATTTCAATTTTTTACGCTGGCGACAGCCTCAGGTGCCCAAGATGCTTCCTGCCGCCTGTCACCACGTCCTCGAAGAAGTCACCTAAGAAACGCCACACCGACAAGCCTACAAGCTTGTTGCGGTAAAATGGTAGTTTACATTGCTAAATTCTTTGATTTTCATTGGAAATCACTATATTTGCAAAAGCATTATGATTGACGGGTTGAGGAGAATGATAACCTTTTGAACTCTAAGAAGAGTGGCCGTCCCTATCGGCTACTCTTCTTGCTTTTACAGCAGGATGACTAGCATTTTCAACCCTCCGATAATACTCAATGAAATTATAATGCAAAATGAAAAAGGTTATCATTGTGAGGCTTGAGATCCGCTTAGACTGCGAGAAGGCCAAGCCAACCAAAGTGGCGCCTTATGTTAGGTACCGCAATGGGAAGAAAGAACTTGTCAAGGGTTACGTTCGAAAGAATAGGGAACTTTAGTTCGTGACCATGATCAGCTTCGGCTGGTGTCTTATCGCATCCGTGCTGCCAAGGGGAGGTGTCCTTCTGTTGAGGGATGCCTCCCTGCGGCCTATGGGAATAATTGTTAGTGGTCAATTTATGGACTCGACTAAAAGTCAAAAACATAGCATCCGCTCGACCCGTCTTTGCCAGTGTCTCATGATGATTATTTGTGATGAGTCTTGCCTATTCCAAGATTATGTGTAAATTTGCAATTGATAATAATAGGCTGACAGAGAGATTGAGGGGGATGGATTTCAACTTGAACATTTCTTCAACCACGAGAGAGTGGCCATTCCCTAGATGGCCGCTCTTTTATCTTTTTTTTGCATAGTTACAGCCGGATGAGCTACTCATGTCGAGACTCCTTATCATTTACAGCCTATTAATTATCGTTAAAATGAAGAAATGTATTAAGTTGAAGCTCGTTTTGCAGTTAGACTGCGAGAAGAGCAGACTTGTCAAAGTGGCTCCTTATATAAGAGTCCGCAATGGCAAAAAGGAACTTGTCAAGGGGTACGTCCGAAAGACTAGGGATCTTTAGAGCGTGTTCTTGATCGGCTTTTAAGTCGGTGTCTGATCGCATCCGGTTGCCAATGGGTGGCGTTCCTACTGTAGGAATGCCACCTTGCGGTTTTTTTTAACCACAGGATTGCCAGTGGTCAATTTTTGGTCCCGTTCATAGTCAAGCGCATAGCCTTAACTCGACCCGTTGTCAGGCCAATATCGATGGAAGTTTATTCCAAAAAGGAAAGAACGGTCGTTCATCAACTGTAGGCTGTTTGGGTCGATGGTCACGAAAACTCGACCATCAAGATTTCTTCATATTCATCATGCCGTTGATTATCTGCCTTGAGTCTTTGTCGGCAATCGCTTCAAGGTCTTTGAAGTAGAGGAGACCGTTTTTGATCTTGTGATTTTTAACGGCTTTTTCGATTTCTGTGACTTGCATAGAGTGGAATTCTTCCAGAATACAATAATTTCCAATGGAAGCCTTTGAATATTCGGAATTAATTGTCAACTTTGTGATGGTATAATTTATGGAAGGATTGAGGGGAAGATTAACTATCTTGAACTCTATGAAGAGTGGCCGCCTCTATCGGCTGCTCTTCTTGTTTTATACAGCAGGATGTCTAACACTCTTCAACCCTCCAACTCTATCACAGGTTCTGTAAATTATATCAAAATGATTTTAAAGATAGTTAAAGTAAGGCTTGAGATTCGTTTAGACTGCGAAAAGACCAAGCAAACCAAAGTGGTGCCTTATGTGAGGTACCGCAATGGTAAGAAAGAACTTGTCAAAGGGTATGTCCGGAAGAATAGAGGACTTTAGGACGTGCCTGTGACCGGCTTCGGCTGGTGTCTTATCGCATCCTGTTGCCAAGGGGAGGTGTCCTTCGAATGAAGGATGCCTCCCTGCGGTGTTTGACGAAGTGTCCTTCTTCAGCGAGCGATTACTGTCTGTTTACCCTAAATATGATAGACCTTTTCCAAGTTGTGCAGCACATTGCAGCAGTCAAGAACGACCTTTCCCTTAAGACGCTCCTCGTGATCAAGGATATGCTGGTGCTTGACGAGAACGACCACCATGTCAATGTCCTTGAGGAACTCGTCGAAGTCGGAGTACTGGTTCTCGGCGATCCTGTGGTTCTCAAGGAACGGGTCATAACACTTGAGAGGCCTTGCGAGGTGACGCTCCTGCGCCTCAAGCATCTGGAGGGCAGGGGACTCACGGAAGTCATCGACGTTCTCCTTGTAGGTGAGGCCGTAGAGACCCACCCTGCGGTTGTCGGTGATGCCGTTCTCCTTCATAATCTCGTAGATGCGGTTGAGGACGAATGTGGGCTGGCTGTCGTTGGTCTTCATGGACTCGTCTATGACCTTTGCAAGCTGAGGGTAGTCGCCCACGAGGAACCAAGGGTCAACGGAGATGCAGTGGCCGCCCACGCCGGGACCCGGCTGAAGAATATTCACACGCGGGTGCATGTTGCAGATCCTGATGATCTCGTACACGTCCATGTTGTCGTGGCGGCAGATGCGTGACAGCTCGTTGGCGAAGGCGATGTTGACGGCTCGGAAGGTGTTCTCCACGACCTTGGTCATCTCGGCGGTGCGGATGTCGGTGACGACGATCTCGCCCTGGCAGAAACTTGAGTAATATTCCTTGACCTTCTCGCCGATTTCCTTGTTGTCCGCGCCGATCGTGCGGTTGTTGTGAAGAAGCTCATACACCATGTTGCCGGGGATGATCCTTTCAGGGGCGTGGACAAGGTTGATGTCCTCCCCGATCACAAAGCCATTCCCTTCGATTATCGGACGCACAAATTTGTCAATCGTGCCGGGGCTGACGGTCGACTCGATGACCACTGTCGCTCCTTTGGGGCAGACTTTCATGACATCCTTCACCGCCTCCACCACATAGCAGGCGTCAACCTTCTTGGAGAACTTGTCATAAGGGGTCGGCACTGAGACGATGTACATGTCGGTCTTCTGGTACTCGGTCGTGAATCTGATTCCTGCCTCAAGGGCATTCCGGAACAGCTCGTCGAGGCCTTTCTCCTTGAATGTCGTTTTTCCTGCGTTAAGGGTGTCAACAAGCTGCTTGTTGTAGTCTGTGCCGATGACCTCCACACCGTGGGACGCCATCATGAGGGCTGTCGGAAGTCCGATGTAGCCCAATCCAATTACATTGATCATATCGTTTATTAGTTGTTTTATTTCACATCATATCTGTCTGTCTCCTTACCCGAGAGGATGTCCGCGATTCTGCGGCAAGCCTGACCGTCACCGTAAGGATTGACCGCCTTGGACATCTTTTCGTACGCGCAGGCGTCATCAAGGAGAGGGCTTACCTCATTCACGATCTTGTCATAGTCAGTGCCCACAAGGTGAACGGTACCGGAGGCAAGGGCCTCCGGACGTTCCGTGGTGTCGCGCATCACGAGGACCGGCTTGCCGAGGCCTGGAGCCTCCTCCTGAATTCCGCCCGAATCGGTAAGGACTATGGTAGCCTTGCTCATCAGATGTACAAACTCAAGGTACTGGAGTGGCTCGATGAAGAAGAAATTCGGTCTGGTAAGGTCTTCTCCGAAAACTTCATGAATAGGCTTGCGCACATTCGGGTTGAGGTGCATCGGATAGACGAAATCCACATCCGGGTACTTCTCCGAGAGGTCCTTCATCGCGGTGACCATGCGGATGAAGCCGTCGCCGAAGTTCTCTCTCCTGTGGCCGGTGATCAGGACGAGTTTCTTTCCGCCGCTGAGACGGGCGACGTCATACCCCGCCTGGGCCAGTATGTCATCCTGCTCCTTCGCAAGACCGGCGTCAGCCTTGAGTTTGCCAACGACCATGTGCAGAGCGTCGATGACAGTGTTGCCTGTGACATAGATGTGTCCATGCGCTTTTTCCTCAACGAGGTTCCTCTCGGAAAGTGGGGTCGGAGAGAAGTTGTAGGTGGCGATGCGGCCGGTGATCTGGCGGTTCATCTCCTCCGGCCACGGGCTGTATATGTTATGGGTGCGGAGTCCCGCCTCCACATGCCCGACTGGAATCTGGGCATAGAATGCGGCGAGCGCTCCCGCCGTCGATGTCGTGGTGTCTCCATGGACAAGCACCACATCAGGGCGGCACTCCTTGAACACATCACGGAGGCCTGTGAGCACGCGTGCGGTGACATCGGTGAGATCCTGCCCCTGTCTCATGATGTTCAGGTCGAAATCTGGCCTCACGTCAAAGATGCCCAGCACCTGATCAAGCATCTCGCGATGCTGCCCCGTCACGCACACGACTGTTTTGAATTCTTCCGGACGCCTCTGGAACTCCTTCACCAAAGGACACATCTTTATCGCCTCCGGACGGGTGCCGAAGACTAGCATTACTGTCTGCATAAGAGTAATTTTTATTATTTGTTTTGATTGGATTCTACCACATCTTGTGGCAATCGAAGAATAGTTTGTTAGTCAGTGGTCAATTTTGGGACTCGCCTCTAGAGACATAGCATCCGCTCGATCTGTCACCAGGTCAAACATTGTCCGTTTTTGTACTTTCCTGATTTAGGTTGACTCGGGTTTATAGATTATTACTGGTATAAGTTGACTTTTGATAATATACTCTTTAATCAAGTCCAACACTTTCCACACTGTTCTATGTCAGTTCCACAATCCCTTTCTTACCCTCGAATGCCTCATAACGGGGAACGTATTCCAGCAATAATCAGGCCTACACACCGCTGGCGTCACAATATTCACATAGTTCAGGTGTCTCTCAAGGCCGCTTAGGGTTATTTGTCTTTTAGACTTTAGAAGCTGTTTTGAATTGTTTGTTTGAAGGTTAAGAGCAAGCTCTTTCCCTGCTGCTCACCTCGGCAATCCGAACAAGTTCGATTGCCCTCGGTTCGGGCGCTGGGTTGAGAGTGAAAAACTTCAGTTTCGACCGCTTCTTCCAAGGAAGATAGCGGTGCTATCTGACTGAAGAAGCGGGAAGAAAATGAAGATTTTTCACCTCAAAGAACATTTCAAACAATTCAAAACAGCTTCTTAGTCCCGTCTGAAAATGTCTCTCGTGTAAACCTTGTCCTTCACGTCATCGAGACAGGAGTCGTAGCGGTTGGCTATGATGGCGTGGCTCTGTTTCTTGAACTCGCCGAGGTCGTTGACGACCCTTGAGCCGAAGAATGTCGCGCCGTCCTCGAGCGTCGGCTCGTAGATGATGATCTCCGCGCCCTTGGCCTTGATGCGCTTCATCACGCCCTGGATGGAGCTCTGGCGGAAGTTGTCGGAGTTGGACTTCATCGTCAGGCGATACACGCCTATCACGCACGCGTGCTCCCTGGAGCTGTCCCACTGGCCGTTGCCGCTGTAGTAGCCGGCCTTGTGCAGCACCGCGTCGGCGATGTAGCCCTTGCGGGTGCGGTTGCTCTCGACTATCGCCTGGATAAGGTTCTCCGGGACGTCGGCGTAGTTGGCGAGCAGCTGCTTGGTGTCCTTCGGGAGGCAGTAGCCGCCGTAGCCGAAGGACGGGTTGTTGTAGTGCGTGCCGATTCGCGGGTCAAGGCCCACGCCCTTGATGATGGCCTGAGTGTCGAGGCCCTTGATCTCGGCGTAGGTGTCAAGCTCGTTGAAGTAGCTGACGCGCAGGGCGAGGTAGGTGTTGGCGAAGAGCTTCACCGCCTCGGCCTCCTTCATGCCCATGAGGAGCGTGTCGATGTTCTCCTTGATCGCGCCCTCCTGAAGCAGCCCGGCGAACGCCCTCGCATATTCCCTGGCCTCCGGGTTGCCTATGGCGCTGATGGCGGCGTTCTCCTCGTCCCACCTCTCGTCCTGGTCGGATGGGAGTATCTCGGGATAGCCGACGATGATCCGCGAGGGATAGAGGTTGTCGTAGAGGGCCCTGCTCTCGCGGAGGAACTCCGGGGAGAAAAGCAGGTTGAGCTTCCTGCCCCTGAGGGCGGGGTCCGTGAGGAACTTCAGGGCGTACTTGACGTAGAGGCTCCGGGTGTAGCCCACCGGGACGGTGGACTTGATGACCATCACGGCGTCAGGGTTGACGCCGAGGACGAGGTCTATGACGTCCTCTATGCAGTGGGTGTCGAAGTGGTTCTTCTCGGGGTCGTAGTTCGTCGGGGCGGCGATGACCACGAAGTCGGCGTCCCTGTAGGCGGCCTCGCCGTCAAGGGTGGCCGTGAGGTTCAGCTCGCCCGGGACACCGGTCTTCCCGTAGTCCCCGAACTCGCCACGGAAGTATTTCTCGATGTACTCGTCCTGGATGGGGGACTCCCTGCGGTTGATCTTCTCCACCTTTTCGGGGACGATGTCCACGGCCGTCACTTTGTGATGTTGAGAGAGAAGGGTCGAGATGCTCAGGCCGACGTAGCCGGTGCCGGCCACGGCTATTTGAATGTCTTTAAATTGTCTCATAGGTGTCTGGAGTTAATATAATTGAGATGCTTGAGATTAGCTTCCTACTTCTCCTTGCCGTAGTAGGAGTAGGCGTGGTAGCCGTATCGCCCGTAGTTCCCGTAGTAGCCGTCGGAGGACGCGGTCCCGTTGAGGACGCAGCAGAGTCCCCTGTACTCCCCGTCGCGGTAGAGCGCGTCGAGGTCCGGGAGCATGGCCTTGTCGAACAGCCCGGCCCTGACGACAAAGAGCGTCCTGTCCACATAGTCGTTGATGACGCGCGCGTCGGTGACGATCTCGACCGGCGGGCAGTCGATGATGATCACATCGTACTCATTCCTGAGGACGGCGATCGCATCGGCGAGGCGCCTGTCGGCGAGCAGCTCAGCCGGGTTCGGAGGGATGGATCCCGCCGGAAGAGTGTCAGGTACCGTCATCGCGTCCTTCGAACGGACAATCACATCGTGCACATCGGCGACGATCCCGGCGAGATAGTCGCTAAGGCCAGGCTTCGGCGAGCCGACAAGCTCGGAGAGCGTGCCGTGGCGCAGGTCGCCGTCGATGGCCAGCACGCGCCTGCCCTTGATGGCGAGGCTGACGGCAAGGTTGGACGACACGAAGGACTTGCCCGAGCCCGGGCTGAACGAAGTGACGGCGACGACCTTGCTCCCGGGCTCGCGCATCATGAACTCGAGGTTGGTGCGGAGCACCCTGAAGGCCTCGTTGGCCACGTCGCGGCAGCCCTGGCGGACCACGACGGCGTCGGCCCCGCCGAGGGCCTTCCGCCTACCGAACGCCCAGGAGCCGGCGCCGGCGGAGAGCGGGATCTCGCCGGCGAAAGGCACGGAGACTCCCTTGAGGTCGCGGCGGGAGCGCACCTTAGTGTCGGTCGCCATCAGCAGATAGATGACCCCGGCAGGAATCATCAGACCCAGGAGAAACGCCATCATCATGATCTTCATGGAC
>SAMEA104315427__coassemble_1679_pt1 | contig 9754 bp, 5 predicted proteins | sample SAMEA104315427__metabat2_high_PE_030 | metagenome-assembled genome bin SAMEA104315427 (sample SAMEA104315427) | gut metagenome | biome: Monkey gut; feature: monkey-associated habitat; material: faeces | place: China | collected 2013
CCTTCCCTGCTCACGAGCCCCCTGCGACAGCTCCCTTCGTGAGCAAAAGCGCCTTTCCTGCTCACGAGCCCCCTGCGAAAGCTCCCCTCGTGAGCAAAAGCGCCTTTCCTGCTCACGAGCCCCCTGCGACAGCCCCCTTCGTGAGCAAAAGCGCCTTCCCTGCTCACGAGCCCCCTGCGACAGCTCCCTTCGTGAGCAAAAGCGCCTTTCCTGCTCACGAGCCCCCTGCGACAGTCCCTTTTTCGCGGAGGGGGGATTGAGCCGTTTTTTATGATAAAATCACTACATTTGCAGAACGAAGTAGAATGAATATATTCAAAGGATATGAAAAAAAGTTTAGTGATTATGGCTTCAGCGCTTGCGATGGCAGCCTGCGGCCAGAAGCAGCAGGTGGCTGTGGTTCCGGCCATTGACCTTGCGAACCTTGACACCACGGTCTCCCCGGCGGTTGACTTCTACCAGTACTCGACCGGCGGATGGCAGAAGAACAACCCTCTCAAGCCTGAATATGCCCGTTTCGGCTCATTCGACCAGTTGAGGGAGAACAACGTCAAGAGACTCAACGACTTGTTCGCCGAGATGGGAACGTTGAAAACGGAAAAAGGCACGGTCGAGCAGAAGATCTCCGACCTCTACAAGCAGGGACTCGACTCCACAAGGCTGAACGCCGAGGGCGCGGCCCCATTGAAGAAATATGTCGATGAGATCTACGCGGCGGCTGACAAGGACGCTCTCGTGAAGATCATCGCGGGGCTTCATAATGTCTCCGAAAGCTCGTTCTTCGGGGCTTACGTGATGTCAGACCTCGCCGACAGCGACAACCAGATACTCTATCTCGGACAGGGCGGACTCGGAATCGGAGACCGTGACTATTATGTCGAGGCGGAGAATGCCGCCATCAAGGAAGGCTACCGTAACTTTCTGGCTAAAGTGTTCTCACTGACCGGAGTGGCCGAGCCGGAGAAAGCTGCCGCCAATGCTCTCGCGGTCGAGGATGTCCTCGCCACCAACTCCTGGACCAGCGTTCAGGAAAGGAATATCCAGGCGCAGTACAACCCTTGCAGCACCGAGGAACTCATCAAGAATTACCCTGGCTTCGACTGGAAACTCTATTTCGGGACCAGAGGAATCGCCGACCAGCAGAAACTTATCGTCAGCGAGCCTTCGTTCTTCAAGGCTTTCTGCGAATATTTCGGCGGAGCTGATCTCGCTGTCCTCAAGGACTACGTCGCCGGCCAGCTCATCCAGGGCGCGACCGGATCCCTCAGCGATGACTTCTACGCCGCGTCATTTGACTTCTTCAGCACTCAGATGTCCGGAGTCAAGGAGCAGAAGCCTCGCTGGAAGAGGGCCATGCAGGCTCCTAACGGCATCCTCGGCGAGGCTGTCGGCAAGATGTATGTCGCGAAGTACTTCCCTGAGTCCTCCAAGACCAAGATGCTGGATCTCGTGGAGAACCTCAAGAAGGCGTTCAGCCAGCACATCGATGAACTCGATTGGATGAGCGACTCCACAAAGGCCAAGGCCCACGAGAAGCTGGACAACTTCACCGTGAAGGTTGGCTATCCTGACAAGTGGAAGGATTACTCGACCCTTGACATCGACCCGGAGAAGAGCTACTACGAGAACCTCCGCGCCGCCGGTGCCTGGTACACGGCCGACAATATGTCCAAACTCGGCAAGCCGACCGACAAGACGGAATGGGGCATGTCTCCTCAGACAGTCAACGCCTACTATAACCCTACGACGAACGAGATCTGCTTCCCTGCGGCGATCCTCCAGCCTCCGTTCTTCAACGCTGACGCGGACGACGCCGTCAACTACGGCGGAATCGGAGTCGTGATCGGTCACGAGATGTCCCACGGATTCGACGACCAGGGCCGACTCTTCGACAAGGACGGGAATATGTCCGACTGGTGGACGGCGGAGGATGCCGAGAAGTTCAACGCCAAGGCCAAGGTGCTTGTGGCCCAGTTCGACGAGGTTGAGGTCGTGCCTGGCGTACACGCCAACGGCCAGCTCTCCCTCGGTGAGAACATCGGAGACCACGGCGGACTCAGCATCTCCTACACGGCGATGAGGAACGCCATCGCCGGCAAGAACATCGGCCTGATCGACGGCTTCACCCCGGATCAGAGGTTCTACCTTTCCTACGGTGCGATCTGGGCGCAGAACGCTACCGACGAGGAGAAGGTGCGCCTTACGAAACTCGATGTCCATTCTCTTGCCGTGAACAGAGTCAACGTGTCTCTGAGGAACTTCCAGACATTCTTCGACGCTTTCGGCATCAAGGAGGGCGATCCGATGTGGCGGCCTGAAAGCGAAAGGGTTCACATCTGGTAAAAGTTTCAATCGGGATAGGTCTGGAATATTCATCAGCGATTATCCGGAAGTTGTGAAGCGGCTTCAGTGGCCTGTCCCGGCACAAACATATTCATAAAGGAATAATTTTTTGGACGCGTCAAGGTTCATAGCCGGACGCCTCCGTTTCGGAGGAAGGATAGCGATGGTCTCCATCGCTGTCTCTTTCCTCATCATGATTGTCTCCGTCTCCGTCTCGTCGGGATTCAGAAACGAGATCCGGGACGGCATCTCCGACCTTACGGGTGACGTGCAGCTGATGCCGATGGACATGAACTACATCAGCGAGTCCTCCCCGATCTCTGTCAACCAGAGTTTTATGCCTTACATCGAGGCGATTCCGGAGGTTAAGAAGATCACTCCGGCTGTCTATCGCGCGGGAATCGTCAAGAAAGGGGAGAGCATCCACGGGGTGCTCTTCAAAGGAACGCCACGTGAGAAATCCGAATCCGACACGGTAAAGCTCGGAGTCTCGATTCCGGTCAGGCTCTCGGAAATGCTCGGTCTCAATGTCGGCGACAAACTCCTGACTTACTTTGTAGGGGAGAAAGTCAAGGTCCGCAATTTCAACATAACCAGTCTTTATGAAGGTGTCATGGACGGAACAGACAACATCATTGTGTTTGCGGACATCTCTGACCTTCAAAGACTTGACGGGTGGGCTTCCGATGAGGCTTCCGTTCTGGAACTTACATTGGCTGCGGGAGCCAGGACCGACGCCGGAATGCGTGCCGTCACCGAAGAGGTCGGCCACATCGCGCTTGACAAGGCCGGAGAGGATGACGACACCTTGATCGCCACCTCGGTGATCAGCCGTTATCCTCAGATCTTCGACTGGCTGAATCTCATTGACTTCAATGTCTTGTTCATCCTTGTCCTGATGACCATTGTCGCCGGATTCAACATGATCTCCGGACTTCTGATAATGCTGTTCAGGAACATCTCCACAATCGGCACGCTCAAATCCTTGGGAATGACCGACAAGGCCATAGCCAAGGTGTTCCTGCATGTCGCTTCCGGGATTGTCTTCAGGGGAATGTTGATCGGCAACGGCATAGCGCTGGCTTTGTGCGGGTTCCAGAAGTCCACGCACCTCATTAAACTGAATCCGGAGAACTATTTCGTACCGTTTGTCCCGGTACATCTTGACCTACCTGCGGTGCTTGCCGCTGACGCCATCTCCTGGCTTGTCATCATGCTTCTCCTCCTGGTCCCGTGTCTGTTCATCTCCAAGGTCGATCCGGCCCAGACTGTCAGGGCTCAGTAGAATCCGCTCCACATCCTCTGTCTCCTCGATCATCACCAGCGCGGTGTCCTCAGGCTGAACCCTGTACCTCGGCGCGTGACCATTGAATATGTCGTACTGATTCAGCACGGCCTTGACGTAGGCCATGGTCTCTTTTCCTTTGAATTTCCCGTGTCTGACATCCTCCACGAACAGTATTGAGTCCTGACTCATCTGCGGCATGACCATGCAGAGATTCTCCCATGTGCCTGGATCGACACCTTGTGAACGGGCCAGGTTTATGCAGTCATAGATCCTGCCCTCTCCTGCGTTGTAGGCCGCCAGCGTGAACTTCACAAGCTCCTCACCATCGGCGGCCGTGTCCCTGAACTTGCCTTGAAGCCTTGAGATGTAGGCTGCTCCTGCCTCGATGTTCTCTTTGGGATTCAGAAGATCCTCGATTTCATAACGGTCCGCAGTCCGTGGCATCATCTGCATCAGCCCTAACGCTCCCCGCTGTGAGTTCGCCTGGATCCGGAACCGGGACTCGCTCCAGATGAGGGCCGCGAACATCTTCCAGTCCCATCCTATCTTCTTGGCGTTTTCCTTGATCAGGTCATCGTAGGGACTTATGATGGACGGATCCTTTTTGACTCCTTTCCGGTAGGGATTATAGCCATGGAAGAATCTGGAAATCATGTTGGCATATTCAATGCTCCCTTTGAGGTTGTTGAGCCAGCGGATGATCTCTTTCTGTCTCCTTTTGTCCTTTGTCATCACCCATGAGACAGGAGCGTCGCCCAAAGGGAAAGCCATGAATTCTTCACTTTCAGGAATATTCCCGGTCGGCAGCGCAAGAATGTCAATGCCGCCAGCCCTTAGTGAATCCAGACAAGACCAGTCATCCGTTGCCAGGAATATTCTCACGGAGTCTTCCAGATAGTCCGCCAGTCTCTCGGCCATTTCATAGCAATACCCTGTCTGATAGCCGTCGGACAGCTTGTCTTCCAGCCTCAGGGCGCAGCGTATCACCTCGCCGCTGAAGATGTCCTTAGGGTCGTGCTGGTTTCTGCTCCGTTCGCTGAACGGTATGATAAGAAGCACCAACAGAGTTGGTATCAAGTACTTGAAAAACTTCTTTGTCACCCTTTTCAGCCCCATGGTCGTCAATAGCTGTTGTCTCCAAAACTCCTGCCGCCTCCGGAACCGCCTCCAAAGCCGCCGAATCCGCCTCCGGAACCGCCTCCGCCTCCAAAGCCGCCGAGACCGCCGAATCCGCCGCCCGAGCCACCTCCGCTTCCTCCCGACAGGCCACCACTGGCGCTGACTGCCTTGTTTGAATTAGGCTGGGTGTAGAACGGCCAGTAAACACCGATCTTGAAGGCCATCTGGGTCCTGATGTAGTGGTGGGCGCTGAAATAGTCCGCCTTGTCCATAGGCCACCCGTTGCCGATGTTCTCAAGTTTCACGAATATGCATGCTCTCTTCCACTGGACATTGATGAAAGCGTCGATGACAGGACCGTTGTTGTACTTTTCCTCCTTCTGGTTGTAGAACGCTCCCACTGCCGGATTCCAGGCCGGAGAGTAGAACTTGGTGTTGTACCATCCTTCCGCTCCGAGCTGCATCTGCATGATGTTCCGCTTGACATTGATCTGGAGGTACAGCCTGGAGTTTGCGGCAAGACTCGGCAGAGGCAGCACATCCTGATTCGACGAGACCTGGAACAACAGCCTGTTGTCCAGATGCAGAGGACCCAGAACGAAGTTCTTGTCCAGCGAGGCGCTCAGCACACTCATCGGAGAATTGTTCTGGCGCACGACCCCGGTGGAGTCGTAATAGACATTGCCTGACAGCAGCGCGTAGCCGAACCTCGCTCCTGTCCTCCATCTCGGAACACTCAGCCCCGCCTGGATCTTTGTGGTCGAGATCTTGCCAAACTCATTGTCCCACTTGAAATGGTTCGAATAGTAGTGCTGGTAATAGTACTCAGGCTCTTCCAGAGAGGTCTCGAAATTCACGTTCAGCGAAACCGGACTTTTCCTTGCCTTTCTGAAAGGGTACATGTCAAACCTTGCGTTGGCTTTCACGGACATGTCGTTCATCTGGTCTCCGAGGAACACATAGTCTCCTGTGGCGTTCCAGTGGATGAAATTCCTCAGCTGTCCTTCCACTCCGGCATAGACAAACGCCGAGTTCCACACCGTGTTCGTTGTCCCTTTCAGGAATGTAGGATCGAAAGTGCTGTAGCTCAAGATTCTGCTCCCGACGCCACCGTTCAGTTTGGAGACAATCGCATTGTCCGACCATGGCTGCAGCCTCAGGAACACCCTGTTCTCCAGTTTCATCACCCTCACGGAATCGAAGGAACTTGTGGGATTGTAATTGAATATGCCATTGTAGAACTTGCGCCCCGTCTCGTCAGTGATCTGATCCTCATAACTCTTGCGGAACACGGAATATTCACTGCTGTGTCCTATGAATGCGGTCGTGATGTTGTTGTCTCCAAGGGTGTCCGCCGCATTTCTCGCGGCTATCCTTCTGGCCATAAACACATTCAGGGAATCGATCATGGTGGAGTCACCGGATGCCATCACGCTGTCTCTGTACGCCTTGTCGATTTTCCTGTACTTCATGTCCTTGATGAACGTGAACGGAATCCTGTACTGCTGGTCGAGGAAGAATGTGTTCCTGATGACGTTTGTCGAGGCGTTGTTGAGATTGATCGGGTATTCCCTCGCATCCAATGTGGTGTCTCTGACCATCGTGTTGTCGCTGGTTCCACCGTTCTCTTTGCGGATGATCTTGTTGTGGATGTAGCCGGCGTGCACCATGTAGCGCCTGCCCAGATAGTTGACCGATGTCACGAACGTCTTGTTGGTCGTCTTTTCGCTCTGCATGATGCCGTTGCCTCCGAAACGGTCATATTCAAGAGTGAAATTAAGTTCCGGGAAGATGTTCTGCGTCGTCAGGATGTGCAGGTTGTCGGATTCTTTCTGCGCGTTCGCGAAGAGGGTTCCGAAATAGGCCAGCTCCGTGTAAGGGGTCTTTGTGTTGTACATCGGGAGCGTCTTTGCGGAATATGTCCATGCCTCGTAAGGATTGTAGAAGGAAACCCCGTTCTCGCTCGTCCGGTTGAACCAGTTGTAGTACTGCAATGCCGATCCGGCAACGCCCAACCATGTGGCGTTCACGTCCTTGCGGTAGAACGGGTAGTCGTGCAGCCAATGGTTGTAGCTGGTGTCAGGCTCGCGGATGTCCATCTTGTGGAACTCCCTCTCATGGGTCCACTGGATGATCCTCTTGTACTGCAGCGAATCCGGGATGGCGAAAGTCTCCAGAATCCTTGGAGTGGCCTCCCTGACGCTGTCCCTGTGCGCTTTCAGGCTGTCCTTCACGTTGAGGACACTGTCGGCGATGTGTTTCTTGATCTTTTCCTTTACCTCGAAATCGTATTTTTTCCTGTCCGTCTTTGAAAGTCCGGCGTACCATGCGTCGAACGCCGCCTTTTTCCTGATGGCCGAGTCGAGGTGGTAGAGGGAATCGACTTTGGGCCAGTCCAAAGAATCCCCTGCGGCCTTCAATGAATCAACCACAATCCTGTGGGTGAGCGAGTCCAGAATCGCCACATAATATTTGTAGCGGAACGGGTCGGTCTCCTTAAGCGAATCCGGCGGGAATATGGTGTCCCTTGCGCTCAGGTGCGGAGTCGTGTCGATCGGGGCCAGAAAAAAGGAGGTGTCCTCCTTGCCGGCGGCATTGCCGATGAACTGATTCCTGTAGCGGATCGTGTCCGGTTGCAGCGGTTTCTCCGCGGAGATGAATCCATAGCCCGGATCCCCCGTAAGCGGACGGTTGCCCATGCCGACGGCCTGAAGCGCGATCACGCACACCACAACCACCGGAAACCATATTCTTTTCAAAGTCTCTTTCACTTTCATATTCCCTTGAGGGTATAATCTCACAAAGATACTGTTTTTCCGCTTTTTGCACAAATCGCACCGAGGTGGCGGATTCGTAAATTATTCTTATATTTATAGTTGTTTTTGAAAAGGGAACATTGTCATGAAGAAGACAAAATGGATATACGACACCGACCCGTACCTGAAGCCGTTCGAAGACGCGATCAAGGCGCGGCACGGGAGGATTCTGGATGCGGCGGACAAGATAACGGGTCATGGCGTGGAGGGGCTTGCCTCCAGCGTCAACAACCATCTGTACTATGGGCTGCACAAGTGCCCGGACGGCTCGTGGGTGATCCGGGAATGGGCGCCGAACGCCAACAGGATTTACCTGATAGGGGAGTTCAACAACTGGAGGCGCACGTCAGCGTACGAGCTCAAGCCGGCCGGGAACGGCAACTGGGAACTTAAGCTGGATTCGATGTTCCTCAGCCACGGTGAGTTGTACAAACTGTTCATCGAGTGGCCTGGTGGAGGAGGCGAGAGGATCCCGGCCTACTGCACGAGACTTGTCCAGGATGACGGGACGAAGGTCTTCTGTGCCCAGGTCTGGGATCCCGCGCAGGCATATTCATGGAAGAACGACAGGGTGCTGCGCAGGCCTCATCCGCTCATCTACGAGTGCCACATCGGGATGAGCTCGGAGGAACGCAAGGTCTCCACATTCAGTGAGTTCCGGGAGAATGTGCTGCCGAGGGTCAAGAGACTCGGTTACGACACAATCCAGATAATGGCGCTTCAGGAGCACCCGTACTACGGCTCGTTCGGCTATCAGGTGTCGAATTTCTTCGCCCTGAGCTCCCGCTTCGGCACCCCGGAGGAGTTCAAGGAGTTGGTGGACACTGCGCACGGGATGGGCGTCGCTGTCGTGATGGACATCGTCCACTCGCATAGTTGCAGTAATGAGAATGAGGGACTTAGCCTGTTCGATGGCCGTGAGGACCTTTATTTCTACAAAGGGCCGCAGGGGCATCACCCGGCCTGGGGCTCCCGCTGCTTCGACTACGGCAAGGACGAGGTCGTGCGCTTCCTTCTGAGCAACTGCAAGTATTGGCTTGAGGAATATCACCTTGACGGTTTCCGTTTCGACGGCGTGACGAGCATGATCTACTGGGATCACGGTCTTGGGAAGGACTTCAACGGCTACGAACCGTACTTCGACACCGGAGTGGACGAGAACGCCGTGACCTATCTGGGGCTGGCGAACCTGCTGATCCGTCAGCTCAATCCTGAGGCCATCACGATCGCCGAGGATGTGAGCGGTATGGCCGGTCTGGCCGCTCCGTTCGAGTCCGGCGGGGTCGGTTTCGGATTCAGGATGGCGATGGGCGTGGCCGACCACTGGATCAAATGGATAAAGGAAAGAAAGGACGAGGATTGGAGCCCTGGAGAGATCTGGTACGAACTGACCAACAAGCGCGCCGACGAGAAGACCATCAGTTACGCGGAATGTCACGATCAGGCGCTTGTCGGAGACAAAACCTTGATGTTCAGGCTTCTCGACAAGGAGATGTATTTCTCTATGAATATGTCCTCGAAGAATCCGATAGTGGATCGTGGAATAGCCCTGCACAAACTTATCCGTCTGGTCACCATCGGCACGGCCGGGGATGGCTATCTGAATTTCATGGGCAACGAGTTTGGCCATCCGGAATGGATAGATTTCCCTCGCGAGGGGAACGGATGGAGCTACGAGCATGCCCGCCGTATGTGGTCGCTGGCGGACAACGGACTGCTCAGGTATCATTGCCTCCAGAACTTTGACAAGGCGATGGTACATCTTGTAAAACGATACGGCGTGCTTGCGGCAAGGCCTGAGCTTCTGAGAGCCGATGAAGAGAAGAAAATCTTGATATTCAGGCGCAAAAGCCTTATCTTTGCACTGAATTTCAATCCTGCCGAGTCGTTTGCCGGCTATGCGTTCCCGGCTCCGTCCGGACGCTATGTCAAGGTTCTCGACTCTGACGCCGGGGAGTTTGACGGATTCGCGAGGCTCGAGAATGACGGGGAGCATCTGACGGTTGACGGATGTCTGAGCCTCTACCTTCCGAGCCGCTGCGCCATCGTGCTGGTTGAAAAGGATTCTTCACCGCTTGCGGTGAAAGCAAGTCCCTTCCCGGAGGGAAGAGGTAACGTGGATTGATGGAATAAAATTTTAACCGATATGGCTTTTTTGAAGTTCAACAAGTCAGAGTTGGTCAACCTT
>SAMEA104315427__coassemble_1861_pt1 | contig 8767 bp, 8 predicted proteins | sample SAMEA104315427__metabat2_high_PE_030 | metagenome-assembled genome bin SAMEA104315427 (sample SAMEA104315427) | gut metagenome | biome: Monkey gut; feature: monkey-associated habitat; material: faeces | place: China | collected 2013
TTCTATAAGGATGATTGTTCCCTCACGAGCGACTTTAGGCCGAAATTCCGCTCTTGGAGTACGGAAGTACTTCGTGGAGATGAATTAATGAGTCCACTTGAAAAAGTGCCATTCGCCACTTTTTACCCCCGTTGGAAGTACCTGTGTGGCACATATTTTTCAAAAAAAGACTTTTTCAAGTGGACTCATCTATATGGCTTTTGATTACCTGAATCATCACTCAGTCAGATACCTCAGATACCTATGGATCAATGGGTCACATTGACAAAGATGCGACAGAAAAATCGGGGAATACTTTTCGATGGGTGAAAATAGATTTCAGGCGGGAGCACGACAGCTGAATAATAATGAATGTCCACCGAGACGGCATTCTACCGGAGAAACTTTGTAATTTCATCGGTTTGTCCGGGAAAGAGGACTTCTGCCGGACAAAACTCTGCCTTTGTAATGTTGCACTTGCTTTTTGACTCATTCTCGCTCATTATTTCAGAATATCCTTTCTTTCCCAAACTTTCACTATCTTTGTACGATTGAAGGCTTCGGGGAGGAACGGCGTGAAGAACACGATTAGAAAAAGGTGTTTTACAGCGCGCAATGGTGCCGCGCAAAACCCGCACGGGAGTCTGCGCAATCATTTGACAAATTGATTTATAGAGTACTATGCCGGACAGCAATTTCATAGACTACGTGAAGATCTGGTGCGCCTCAGGGCATGGGGGTGCGGGATCGATGCACCTTTACAGAGCCAAGTATGTGCCTAAGGGGGGACCGGACGGCGGAGACGGAGGCCGTGGGGGACATATCATCCTTCGGGCCAATCCGCAGTTCTGGACGCTTATCCACCTCAAGTACCGCAAGCACATCAAGGCAGAGGAAGGAGGACACGGAGAGGGCGGACTTCGCACCGGCAAGAACGGCGAGGACATCATTCTGGACGTGCCGGTGGGGACTGTGGCGAAGGACGCGGAGACCGGAGAGGTGCTGTTCGAGATGATGGAGCCGGGAGAGACGCGGATCCTCTGCAAGGGAGGACGTGGCGGTCTGGGCAACAACAACTTCAAGACAGCCACCAACCAGACTCCAAGGTATGCGCAGCCGGGAGAGGATGGGCAGGAAGGATGGTTCATCCTGGAGCTCAAGGTGCTGGCTGATGTCGGGCTTGTTGGCTTCCCTAACGCTGGAAAATCAACCTTGCTGGCGGCTGTCACAGCGGCCAAGCCGAAAATCGCGAACTACGCCTTCACGACACTGGAACCCAATCTTGGAATCGTGCAATACTATGACGATCAGTCATTTGTAATGGCGGATATCCCTGGAATCATAGAAGGGGCGCACGAAGGAAGGGGCATAGGAATACGCTTCCTCCGCCACATAGAAAGGAACTCGGTGCTGCTCTTCATGGTCTCGGCGGAAGAGGATGACATAAAGGCGAGCTACGAGACCCTGCTCAACGAGCTTAAGGAATATAACCCCGAACTTCTGGACAAGGATCGGGTTCTGGCCATCACCAAATGCGACCTGATCGACAAGGACATCGAGAAAGAAATCGAGCCGTCGCTGCCTAAGGGAATTCCTCACGTGTTCATCTCATCGGTCAGCGGTGAAGGGATCAAGGACTTAAAGGACATGCTATGGTCAGCGCTTCACTCATAGGATTCCTGCACAGGATTGATCAGAACGCCACCCTGTTTCTGAACAGTTTCAGCACACCGGCAACGGACCAGCTCTGGATGCTGATGTCGGACAAGACGGTGTGGATCCCGGCGTATGCGATCTGCGCATATTTCCTGTTCAGAAGGCTTGGATGGAAAAAGGCTTTGGTTGTGCTGGTTTCTGTCGGAATCGCGTTCGGGCTGTGTGACCAGTTCTCCACGATCGTAAAACATTCAGTCGATAGACTCAGGCCAAGCTACAGCGCGAGGATGCTCCTCGGAGGGCTGAACGTGCTGGAAGGCCGCGGAGGGTTCTACGGGTTCTTCTCGGCGCATGCGGCAAATGCCTTCGCCCTTGTGATGTGCCTGATCATCGGATTCAGAAACGACCGGACACACACGTACAACGGCTTCTACAAGTTCGCGCTGACATGGGCGGCACTGGTGGCTGTCAGCAGGATATTCGTCGGGAAGCATTATCTCGGCGATGTGATCGTCGGGACAATTGTCGGACTGACAATAGGTTACTTTGTCGGAATGCTTGCCAGATATATTATCCAGACACGCATCGACAAAGTGCCGGTCACGGGACTCACCATGATTTTTGACGAGAGGAAATTTCCTATAGCCCGGGCAAAATCTTCTCCATCCGGATGCCACGGGAACCTTTGATGAGGATTGTGTGGTTGGAGATTGGGTTTGACTTCAGCCAAGTAACCAGATCATCCGAGGTCGGGAACCATTTCGTATTTGAGGGGGACACTTCGCTGGTTGGCGAACATTGTCGAACCACATGCTCAGCGCCCAAAGCGAACGGATGGCGAGCCTGTCGAACCATCTGTTCCGAGTCAAGAGCTTTACGGAACTCTTCCCCTACGAGGCAGACAAGATCCAAATCCATCAATGCCAATTTCTTTAATATGGCAATATGCTCGGCGACAGACTCCGTGCCAAGTTCACGCATGTCCCCTATCATTACGGCTTTATGTGCAGCCTGCACAGTGGCAAGGTTGTCAAGAGCGGCCGCCATACTCGTCGGATTGGCGTTGTAGGCATCCTCTATCAAAATGTTGCGATCTGTCTTTTCCAACTGTGAGCGGTTGTTTTTAGGAATATATTCACTCACAGCATGGATGGCATCTTCGAGGGAGACCCCGAAGTGGAGGCCTACGGCGATGGCTGCCGCTATGTTGTTGGCATTGTACGCACCGGCCAGATTGGTTTCGAAACACAGCAGGTTTTCCGTGCTTTCAGTGTTTTCCGTGCTTTCGGTCGCATCAGAGATTGGTGAGCATTGTCGAACCAACGGCTCTTCGACAGGCTCAGGGACCGGTGAATCTTCGGTCGCCGAGCCTGTCGAAGCGACTAAAGAGGCGACCTGGTCCGGGATGGCCATACGGACAAAAGGGTGTTCCGCATCGGACGGCAGAACCATAGCGTTCCAATAACCGATGCCATATTCAATGACATTCAAGCCCTTACGCTCGGCGGCCATAGCGGCCAGATTCTCATCATCAGCATTCAGGAATATGCTTCCTCCGTGCTCGGAAATATAGTCGTACAATTTTCCCTTGGCCTTCTTCACGCCCTCAAAACTACCGAACCCAAGCAGGTGCGCCTTGCCGACATTCGTGATAAGACCATAGTCCGGCTCGCAAACCTTGACCAATTTTTCTATGTCATCAGGATGGCTGGCTCCCATCTCAATAACCGCAATCTGAGTCTTGGGATTGATGTTCAGGACAGACAGAGGCACTCCGATGTCATTGTTCAGGTTGCCTTGTGTGGACGTGACGTTATACTTGACTGACAGCACCCTAGTAATCAATTCCTTGGTCGTGGTCTTGCCGTTGGTCCCGGTCAATCCGAGGACAGTCAGACGTTTGCCGTCCACAAAAGTGTTCTCGCGATGGTGACGTGCCAGAGCCTGCAAGGCCTCCAGCGTGTCCGGCACGACGACAACACGAGGATCGCCAGACGTGGCTGCCGCAGATCCTTCATCCACAACAGCATAACGAGCCCCTGCCTCAAGAGCTTTGAGAGCATATTCATTGCCATCGAAATTCTCGCCCTTCAGTCCGAAAAACATCTCGCCGCCGCTGATGGCGCGGCTGTCCGTCGTCACACGCCCGCATTCCAAAAATGCCGAATATAATCTCTGCACATCCATATTCGAAAACAAATCCAAAAATATTTCTTAAATATAATAGTAATAATGCAAAACAACAAACTCGGAGCGAAGCGACGCAAGGGGTTTGGGGAATACGGTCCCCAATGCCCCACCGGGGCTGTCGCGAAGCGACTGGGGGGGAAAGGAATAACGCACGCAGTGCGAAGCGACGCAAGGGGTTTGGGGAATACGGTCCCCAATGCCCCACCGGGGCTGTCCCGTAAGGGACTGGGGGTGAAAGGTATAGCGCACGCAGTGCGAAGCGACGCAAGGGGTTTGGGGAATCCTTTCCCCATGCCCCTCAGGGGCTGTCACTGAGTGACTGGGGGTTGAAGGGGCTGACCTATAGGGGCAGCCTCATCATATTCAATGAATCAGAAATACATCTTACTTCTTCCCCGTGCTGCCCCATCCACCTGCACCACGCTCGGTTTCAGAGAGAACTTCAACATCCTCCCACTCAACCCGCTCGTGGCGGGCGACAACCATCTGGGCGATGCGTTCGCCGGGAACAATCTCGAACGGCTCGTTGGAAAGGTTGACCAGCGAGGTCTTGAGTTCCCCACGGTAATCCGCATCCACGGTCCCGGGGCTGTTGATCACGGTGATGCCGTGTTTTGTGGCGAGGCCGCTGCGAGGGCGGACCTGCGCCTCATAGCCAACAGGAAGCTCAATGAATATGCCCGTTGGCACCAGAATCCTTTCCAGCGGCTTCAGCACAATCGGCTCGGTGATGTTCGCCCGAAGGTCCATCCCGGCAGACGCCTCGGTGGCGTAAGTGGGGTCGGGCCATTGGCTTTTGTTTACTATCCTGACTTTCAAAGCGTTCATATCCTATAAGAATAAATATAATAACTATAATAACATAAAGTCCCATGAATCGGAGCGAAGCGACCGAAGGGGTTTCGGGGAATCCCTTCCCCGTGCCCCACCGGGGCTGTCCCGTAGGGACTGGGGGTAAAAGGATAAGCGCACGCAGTGCGAAGCGACCGAAGGGGTTTCGGGGAATCCCTTCCCCGTGCCCCACCGGGCTGTCCCGCAGGGACTGGGGGTTGAATGTCAATTAGGCATTTACCTCCTCTGCCTCTTTCTTGTCCGGGATGATGAGGTTCAGGATAACTCCGACGACTGACGCGAGGCCGATGCCTGCGAGGGAGAACTTGCCGAAGCTGATGACAGCGCCGCCGATTCCGATGGTCAGGATGAGGGAGGCGATGATCAGGTTGCGGGTCTTGTTCATGTCAATCTGAGCCTTCACAAGGTTGCTGATTCCGACGGATGCGATACTACCGAAAAGAAGGAGCATAATGCCACCGAGAACGGCAGTCGGGATGGTCTGGATCGCCGCGCCGACCTTTCCTACAAGGGAGATCAGAATAGCGGAGAGAGCCGCGATTCTCATACAGGCAGGGTCTGTCACCTTGGTGAGCGACACGGCGCCGGTCACTTCTGAATATGTCGTCACAGGAGCGCCGCCGAGGAATGCCGCGAGGGTGCAGGCAAGACCGTCGCCCAGCATCGTACGATGCAGACCCGGATCCTTGACGAAATCCTTACCGGCTATCTCGCTGATCGCATAGACATCACCAACGTGCTCGATGATCGGAGCGATGGCCACAGGAGCCATAAACACGATCGCCTGCCAGGAGAGGCTCATCTTCGAGAAATGCGGAAGCTGGAACCAAGGAGCGTTCGCGACTCCCGAGAAATCCATTGAGCTTCTGTAGAATATCACGGCCACGATGTAGCCGGCGAGTGCGCCGAACACAACCGGGATGAGCTTTATCATACCTTTACCCCAGCACGAGCAGATGATCGCCACAAAGAGCGACACGAGAGCCAGGATCCAGTTCTTGCTGGCCATATCGACTCCCGTTCCGGCCAAGGAAAGACCGATGAGGATGATGACCGGTCCGATCACGATCGGCGGGAATAGTTTCTTGATGAACTTGACACCGAACAACTTGACCAGAAAACTCATCAGAATGTACACAAGTCCCACAGCGACGAGCCCGCAGAACATTCCCGACAGTCCGTAGAGTTCGGTAGCCTTGATGATCGGGGCTATGAACGCGAAGCTGCTGCCGAGATAGATCGGAACCTTGCCTCCGGTGACGGCATGGAAAAGAAGGGTGCCGAGACCGGCCGCGAGGAGAGCGATGGCGGGATCGAATCCTACCAGAAGTGGAACCAGTACTGTGGAACCGAAAGCTACAAACATGAACTGAACTCCGACAATGGATCGTTTCAGTGGGGATAAGGTTTGTTGTGACATAAATATTAAGTTATTTAGAAGCTCGAATATACAAAACGGCGGCGATAATACCGAATATCACGTTAGGAAGCCAAAGTGCGACCACCGGAGGCAACGCTCCCGAATAGACGAACATCTGGCTGAACCGCATGAAGAGGATGTAGGTGAAACTGAGACCGATACCTATTCCTATGTTCAGGCCGATGCCTCCCCTTCGTTTTCTGGAGGAAAGGCTCACACCCATAAGGGTCAGGATGAACGCCGAGAATGGTAATGCGAGACGGTTGTGCTTCTCGATGAGCGCGTACATCACGTTGGCGTCTCCCCTCATCTTCTGGGTGGCGATCAACTCATCAAGCTGTTCCGCGGGCAAGGTCTCGACTGTCTTCTTGTTGCGATAAAAATCAGTGACTGTCAGGTTCAGCACGGTGTCCAGCTCCGCACCGGTGGTCACACGGTCCTGAAGACCTTCCGTATATTCCCTTATGAAGTAATTCTTCAGTTTCCAGCCATTGAAAGTGCTGTCCCAGACCGCCTTCTCGGCTGAAATCTTCTTGACGAGCCTGTTGTCCTCTATGTCTTCCAGAGTGAAATCATAGGCGGTGTTGTTCCATGAACTGAAAGACTCGACCGAGACGAACTTCCCTGGATCAATCTGATAATGTACATTACTGGAGGACAATGAGTTCCTGTGTTTTATATATTTTAGTTCGAAATTTATTCGCTTGACGTTCGCCCTCGGAATCACCCAGAGGTTGAGAGAAAGGGAAAGCGTGGCGATCAGCAAAGCGGAGACCATATACGGCACCATCATCCTCTTGTAGCTTACGCCGCAGGACAGAATGGCGATGATCTCGCTGTTGGCCGCCATTCTGGAGGTGAAGAATATGACCGTGATGAACACGAACAGCGGGCTGAACATATTCACAAAATACGGGACGAAGTTCACATAATAGTCGAAGACGATGGCGTGAAGAGGAGCCTTGTTCTCGACGAAATGGTTGATCTTCTCGCTGATGTCGAAGATTATGACGATTCCGATGATGAGAAGAAGGGCTATAAAGAAGGTCATTATGAACTTCTTTATGATGTACCTGTCGATCTTCTTCAGTCCCACGTTCATATTCCTAAAGTCTTGAACTTATTCTTTTTACGGTCGTCTCCTTCCAAGAGGCGAAATCCCCCGCCTCGATGTGCAGACGCGCCTCTCTGACAAGGTCGAGGTAGAAGGCAAGATTGTGCTCGCTCGCTATCATCGCGGCGAACATCTCCTTCGCGATGAAAAGATGATGCAGGTATGCTCTTGAATATGTCCGGTCGACGAACGACGCTCCGTCAGGATCGATCGGCGAGAAATCCTCCGCCCACTTGGAATTACGCATATTCATTATGCCGTTCCACGTGAAGAGCATTCCGTTGCGGCCGTTGCGGGTAGGCATCACGCAGTCGAACATATCCACTCCCCTTGCGATTCCCTCAAGGATGTTGGCAGGCGTGCCGACTCCCATCAGGTAGCGTGGCCTGTTGTCCGGCAGGAGCGGGCAGACGAGTTCCAGCATCTCGTACATCTTCTCGGTAGGCTCCCCTACCGCAAGTCCGCCGATCGCGAAACCGCCGACAGCCTCACTGTCTCCGACGAGGCTGACAGCGTGGTCAACCGCCCGTTTGCGGAGCTCCGGATAGACACAGCCCTGGATGATCGGGAACATAACCTGGTTGTACCCGTACAGAGGCTCGGTCTCGCAAAAGTGCTTAAAATAACGCTCAAGCCATCCCTGAGTCAGTTTCAGGGACTTGGCAGCGTACCTCTCGTCTGCGTCACCGGGACAGCACTCGTCAAGCGCCATCATTATGTCCGCGCCGATAACCCTTTGGGTGTCAACGTTGTTCTCCGGGGTAAAAGTGTGCCTTGAACCGTCTATGTGTGACTGGAAACGGCAACCTTCCTCTGTGATCTTTCTGATTTTGGTCAGAGAGAACACCTGGAATCCGCCGCTGTCCGTCAGGATAGGTCTGTCCCAATTCTCGAACTTGTGCAGTCCGCCGACCTTTTTCAAGGTGTCGAGACCCGGCCTCAGATAGAGATGATAGGTGTTGCCAAGGATGATCTCGGCCTTCACATCCTCCTTCAAGTCCCTGTGATAGACCCCTTTGACGGAGCCTACCGTCCCGACAGGCATGAATATCGGAGTCCTCACCTCACCGTGATCGGTGGTGAAAACGCCAGTCCTTGCCCTTGAGCGGGGATCCTTCGCTATCTCTCTGAAAACCATTCTTCCAAAATTTAACCCTCAAAGATAGTGATTTTTAGCCGAAAACTCGTACATTTGTTTGTTTTGACCATACGCATAATAACAAAAAACACAATAACGTTATGAGCAACAAGCACATCAGCCTCAGGCTGATCATTATGAACTTCCTCCAGTACGCCATCTGGGGAGCGTACCTGACATCTATGGGTAGTTTTCTCGGCAAGGCCGGACTCGGTCCCCAGATCTGGCTTTTCTTCGCCACACAGGGATTCGTCTCCATATTTATGCCAGCCCTCGTCGGCATCGTGGCCGACAGATGGATCCCCGCACAGAAGACACTGTCTCTATGCCAACTCATCGCAGGAGTGTCGATGCTCGGCACAGGACTGTACGCGATGGGCAACGTCAACCTGACCGAAGGAGCGTATCTGGTCGGTCC
>SAMEA104315427__coassemble_1867_pt1 | contig 8747 bp, 6 predicted proteins | sample SAMEA104315427__metabat2_high_PE_030 | metagenome-assembled genome bin SAMEA104315427 (sample SAMEA104315427) | gut metagenome | biome: Monkey gut; feature: monkey-associated habitat; material: faeces | place: China | collected 2013
TCATAAAATTGCTGATTACGAGAAAAATGACTAAAATTGCAGACTTATTGCGATTTCATTTGGAATTTTATAAATAACATATTCAGAATATGGCCGATAAATTAATCTCAAAGATTCCTGACGGTCCTTTGGCCGAGAAATGGACCAAACGCAAGTCGGAACTCCGACTCGTCAATCCGAACAACAGAAGAAAGCTTGAAATCATCGTTGTCGGTACCGGACTTGGCGGCGCTTCCGCAGCCGCTACTCTCGGTGAGCTTGGCTACAATGTCAAGGTTTTCTGCATCAGTGACTCACCTCGCCGCGCTCACTCCATCGCCGCGCAGGGTGGTATTAATGCCGCTAAGAACTATCAGAATGACAATGACGCTGTCTACCGTCTCTTCTACGACACGATCAAGGGAGGAGACTACCGCAGCCGTGAGGCGAATGTCTATCGTCTCGCCGAGGTCAGCGCGGCCATTATCGACCAGTGCGTCGCCCAGGGTGTTCCTTTCGCCCGTGAGTACGGCGGCTACCTTGCCAACCGTTCGTTCGGAGGTGTTCAGGTAAGCCGTACGTTCTACGCCCGTGGACAAACCGGACAGCAGCTCCTTCTCGGAGCTTACGCGGCTCTCAACCGCCAGATCGCAGCGGGAACCGTTACGAGCTATCCTCGCCACGAGATGCTTGACCTCGTCATCATCGACGGTCAGGCCAAGGGTATCATCGCCCGCAACCTCGTCACCGGCAAGCTTGAGAGATTCGGCGCCCACGCTGTGGTTATCGCAACCGGTGGCTACGGCAACACCTACTTCCTCTCTACCAACGCCATGAACAGCAATGGTTCGGCCGCATGGCAGTGCTACAAGAAAGGAGCCTATTTCGCAAATCCTTGCTTCGCGCAAATCCACCCTACGTGCATCCCGGTACACGGCGAGCAGCAGTGCAAGCTGACCCTTATGTCAGAGTCCCTGCGTAACGACGGACGTATCTGGGTTCCTAAGAAGATGGAGGATGTGATGAAGCTCCGCAAGCACGAGATCAAGCCTTCGCAGATCCCTGAGGAGGACCGTGACTACTATCTTGAGCGCCGTTACCCTGCGTTCGGCAATCTCGTTCCTCGTGACGTGGCCTCAAGAGCCGCCAAGGAGAGATGCGACGCCGGCTTCGGTGTCAACGAGACAGGTCTCGCGGTGTTCCTCGACTTCTCCGACGCCATCAAGCGCCTCGGACACCAGAGGGTACAGGAGCGTTACGGCAACCTCTTCGACATGTACTTCAAGATCAATAACGTAAGCCCTTGGGAGGAGCCTATGATGATCTACCCTGCCATCCACTACACGATGGGCGGCATCTGGGTTGACTACGATCTTCAGACCACCATCCCTGGACTCTACGCCATCGGTGAGGCCAACTTCTCTGACCACGGTGGAAACCGTCTTGGAGCCTCCGCCCTCATGCAGGGTCTGGCTGACGGCTACTTCGTGCTGCCTATCACCATCGCCGACTACCTTTCACACAAGTTCGCCGAGCCTAAGACCGACATCAACAACCCTGCCTTCGACAAGGCCGAGAAAGATGTTCAGGCCAGAATCGACAGACTCTTCTCCATCAAGGGCAAGCAGACTGTTGACTCCATCCACAAGAAGCTGGGAAACATCATGTGGGAGTATGTTGGAATGGCCCGCAGCGAGGAAGGTCTGAAGAAGGCAATCAAGGAAATCAACGACCTCAAGGCTGTGTTCTACAAGGATGTTTGTGTTCCAGGAGAGCAGTATCAGTTCAATCAGGAGCTTGAGAAAGCCCTAAGGCTTGAGGACTTCTTCGAGATCGGCGAGCTTATGGCTCGTGACGCCCTGAACAGGAACGAGTCCTGCGGCGGTCACTTCCGTGTCGAGAGCCAGACCGAGGAAGGAGAGGCCAAGAGAGACGACGCGAACTATATGTATGTCGCCGCTTGGGAGTACAAGGGAGAAGGCCAGGAGCCTGAGCTTCACAAGGAGCCTCTCAAGTACGAGTTCATCGAAGTTAAAACAAGAAATTATAAAGACTAGAATCGGCTATGGATTTCAATCTTAAGATATGGCGTCAGAAGAACGCCAAGGAACAAGGTCATTTTGAGACTTATCATATTTCCGGAATAGAGGAGGACGCCTCTTTCCTCGAAATGCTTGACATCCTCAATGAGCAGCTGATCCGTGAGGGTAACGATCCAGTAGCCGTTGACAGAGGCTGCCAGAGCAGCGGTCCTGTGTCTTTCGACCACGACTGCCGCGAGGGTATCTGCGGTGCCTGCTCGTTGTTCGTTGACGGCCGCGCGCACGGTCCGGACGATCACGTGACCACCTGCCAGCTCTTCATGCGTCACTTCAAGGATGGCGCTACCATCACCGTGGAGCCTTTCAGAAGCGCTGGTTTCCCTATCATCAAGGATTTGGTTGTTGACCGCAGCGCGTTCGACAAGATCCTTCAGGCTGGCGGATTCATCTCTGTCAGAACCGGTTCCGCCCAGGATGCCAACAACATCCTTATCTCTCACGAGAATGCTGAGAAGAGTATGGACGCGGCTGCCTGCGTTGGTTGCGGCGCTTGCGTGGCAACCTGTAAGAACGGCTCTGCGATGCTGTTCGTGGCCGCAAGGGTCAGCTCTCTCGCTCTGCTTCCTCAAGGCCGTCCAGAGGCCGCCAGAAGGGCCAGGAATATGGTCGCGAAGATGGAGGAGCTTGGCTTCGGTAGCTGCACCAACACCCGTGCCTGCGAGATGGAGTGCCCTAAGGGAATCTCCATCGACCACATCGCCCGTCTCAACCGTGAGTTCCTCAAGGCGAAATTCTCAGAGTAAAACTTTATCACTGAATATCTTAGGTCGGAAAGGCGTTTGCTTTTCCGACCTTTTTTGTTTCCTGTTCTTTAGTCTTTTATGCAAAATTAAGAGTGCATTATTTATGTTTTAGTTCAGTTAGTGCTTACCAGAGGAAGTTATTGAACGGGTAGCGGCCGGCGTGGATTTCGGCGACCATCTTGTAGATATCGCTGCGGAGCTTCTCGATGTTGGTCTTGTTGATGGCGGAGATGAATATGCATGGGGTCTTCTCCTGCGCTATCCAGCTGTTTTTCAACTCGTCCAGAGAGCGGTTCTCCTTGCCTTTCGGGGTTAGGGAGAACTCATCGTATTCCTCGTAGGTGTAGGCATCTATCTTGTTGAAAATCACGAAGACAGGTTTGTTGCTTGCGCCTATTTCCTGTAGGGTTCTCTCCACAACCTCCATCTGCTCTTCGAAGCCTGGGTGCGAGATGTCCACCACGTGCAGCAATATGTCAGCCTCACGAACCTCGTCTAGAGTGCTCTTAAAGGCCTCCACAAGCTGTGTAGGAAGTTTCCGGATGAATCCTACCGTGTCGCTCAGAAGGAACGGAACGTTCTCGATCACGACCTTTCTGACGGTTGTGTCGAGGGTTGCGAAAAGCTTGTTCTCGGCAAAAACGTCAGATTTGGCCAGTAGGTTCATTATTGTGCTTTTACCTACGTTGGTATATCCTACGAGGGAAAGTCGCACCATAGAGCCTCTATTGCCCCTTTGCGTGGCCATTTGCTTATCGACTTTCTTCAACTGTTCCTTCAGCCTTGCTATCCTCTCCTTGACTATACGGCGGTCGATCTCGATCTGGGTCTCACCCATACCACCTCTCGTGCCCATACCGCCTCTCTGTCTCTCAAGGTGGGTCCACATTCCTGCCAGTCTCGGTAGCATATAGTTGTAGCGTGCAAGCTCGACCTGCATCTTGGCGTAGGATGTCTTGGCGCGCTGAGCGAATATCTCAAGGATGAGACTGGTTCTGTCAATCACTGAACTGCAATTGATTACCTTCTCGATGTTCCTCTGCTGCATTCCGGTCAGCTCGTCATCGAATATCACATACTTGATCTCGTTTTCCTCGCAATATTCCGCTATCTCCTGCAGCTTTCCGCTTCTTATGTAGGTGGCTTTCTCCGGCTTGTCAAGCCTCTGCACGAATTTCTTGTCTCCCTTTGCCCCGGCGGTCTCCGCCAGGAACTCAAGTTCGTCAAGATATTCCATTACCTTTCTGTCGTCATCGTTCTGTCTGATGATGCCGACAAAGACGGCTTTTTCTATTAGTTCTTCCATATTCAATTAATTCGGTCGCTGAGCTTGTCGAAGCGACATTACCTTTATATTCAAAAAAAGGCCATCCGGTTGGGGACGGCCTTGATATTCATTTAGTTTCTTATTATCTCAGCTGGAAGATAACAGGGAAGGTGTAGGTTACCTTCACAGCGCGGTCACGCTGCTTTCCCGGCTTCCACTTCGGTGACATAGAAACGACTCTGACGGCCTCCTTGTCAAGTGATGAGTCAACTCCACGAAGAACCTTCACGTTGCTTACGGAACCGTCAGGATTAACGGTGAACTGAAGGGTAACACGTCCCTGAACACCATTCTCCTTCGCGATCTCCGGGTACTGAAGTTTGGAGTTAACCCACTTTGAGAACTCATTGGCGTCTCCACCGTTGAATGAAGGCTTCTCCTCAACCAACTGGAACGGAATAGCCTCTTCTTCAACGACTTCCTCCTTTACTTCCTCAACGTAGTCCATAATCTCGACTCCGAGGTTGGCGTCGTCCTCAAGGCTCATAAAGTTGTCATCAACCTTGATGTCGTCCTCAACGATGTCGATCTGGTCGGAAAGCACAGGAATCTTCGGTGTCTCTGGTGGTGGTGGAGGGGTCTCCTGGGTGATAGGAACCATATCCTCAACTTCAACTACCTGAGTGTCTTCGCCCAGGCTGGCTACCGCCTTCTCCTTGGTGCTGTAGGAAAAAGCTCCCCAGACTACGAGAAGAGCAACCACGAGTCCGATCTCCGTGTAGAGAGTCCTTCTGTTCTCAAGATCGGCTTTTGGTGTTTTCTTAACTTCCATATTCAGTAATTAATTTTAACAATCAATTATTAGTGCCTTATGTCAAAACCTTCCAATAGGCTCTCAAAGATAGAAATAATAATTGTCATTTCAAATTTTTTGAATTGTAAGTTGAATTTTTGACTAAAATTCGGTGGAGTAATGGTCAAAGCGTGTGTTATGAATATATAGTTGTAGGAATATGCTCGCGCTTCTTCTGGCAGCCTATGAATATGCTTGCGCTCCTCTGTGGCATCATTAGAATACGCTTCCTCTCCTCTATGGTTCGACAAACTCACCAACCAGTCGAACCACTGTCCACTGTGATCTGGGGAGAAAACTGTGGCCGGGGGAGAGGGGCGGTGACTGTGGAGTGGGGGAAAAAGAAAAAGCCGGCGGGAGATGTTGTCCCGGCCGGCTGGTGATTGTAGCTTATCACTGGATCAGATCTGTATATTTTTACTCACCCAAGAGCTTATCCAATGGCCTTTATTCAGCGGAAACCTTGTAGATAAGCGGGTCTTCGCTGATTTTTTCGCTCTTGTAGCCAGCGGCTACGAAGTTGGTGTTGGCACCTTCGGCCCAGCAGTTTGCAGGGTTGAAGTTGACGAACTCGCCACCGTAAACATTTATTTTAGCTGTGCCTGCCGCGCGGTTAGCGTCATAGCAGTTCAAAACGAATTCGTATGCCTTTGAAGCATCACTCGGATAAGTCTGCACAATGCTGAACTTGCCTCCGCGGATTTCAGCCTCACCTTCGAGAACATACACTGCGTGAACATTTCCGACAAACTCGCCGTCTTCGATGATGACCTTGCCACCGTTCTGAACGTCAACGGCATAGCAGTCATTGTCCTTTCCTTTCATAACGCCGGCTCCCTTTATTGTGAGAGTACCGCCTCTAACTGACAGGAGTGACCAGTTGCCGGCAGTCTCATCCCAAAGATCTGTCGCATTGCTGATGGTCTTTCCGTTGAGGTTAAGAGTTACTTCCTTGCCTGCCGGAACTGAGATTGTCTTATCAAGAACAATGTCTTCGGTCAGCACGGCTGAGCCACCATTTTCGAAGATTGATTTGAGAGAAGTGATGTTTGAGACTTCATTAATGTTGATGTCTCCGTCGAACGCAGGAACGATCTCGATGTTGAAGACAACCTGGTCGGTGAGAAGGCGGCCGATGATGTTCGTGCGCCAGTTGGCCTGAACAGGAGCGCTCGGTACAGCGATTTCGAACTCCTCGCCCTTTGTGGATGTGAACACGCCCTTAACATTGCTAAGGTGCCTCTCGGAAAGCTTTCCTACTGGAACGAAGTAGTTCATAGCCATATACTTGTAGTGCGAACCGTCCAGAAGTACAAGATCCTCATTAGGAAGGTTGGCCGCAGCGTAGGTGATCTCAACAGCATCCTTGCCCTCACCGGCGAAGACATCAAGTGTCTTGGCGGCCTCGGTGGCGAAGAAACCGCTATTGGTTACCTGCAGTCCTGCTCTGTTCGCATCGTTATAGTCTGCGATTTCGGTTCCGAAGTTCACCTGAGAGAACGGCCTGTAAAGCTTGATGGTCTCTGTCAGCGGCCCCTGAACCTTAAGGGTCTTGACAGCGTAGAACGCTTCACGATCCTCATTGTTGGCTCTGTTCGAGTTGGTGTAATCGATGCTAATTGTCTTGTTGGTTCTGCTGAATTTATAGTAAGGATTGCCATATCTTTCTGCCCAAAAGACGAAGTGGTAGGTCTTACCCTTCACGAGTTTGAAGTCAACAGTTGTGCTGAGATGTATTTCCTTATTTTTGTCCAAACCGCTGATGTTAGCGTCAGGAACGCCCTCATTGTCGTCATACACATAGACATAGAGTCTGTTAGCCGTTGTTCCGTCGCCGATGGCCCTTGTCTGAAGCTCAGGGATCTCCGTAACGAATGAAACGTTGACCTCCTCACCGTCCTGAACAGTCTCAATCGCCTGTTCCTTGTTGCAGCTGCACGCCAGCATCGCTAATGCGGCGGCAATGATCAAATGTACTTTTTTCATATTAATTGAATATTTTTTCTTCATTTTACGGTGAAGACTTCGTAGTTCCTTGATTCAAGGATCTTACGAAGTCTTCGTCTGAATGAATATTACTTCAAAGTCTGCTCGACACCGTCTACTACGACTTTGAGGGATTTAAGAACTCCGCCTACACCTTTCTTGTTGTTCCACAGGGTGACACCACTAATGCTGCCGGCATCGAAACCTGTTGCGCTGCAACCGTTGATGTAGACCTCGTAGGCTGTAGATGTCTGGTCAATCTCGATTGCGGCCTTGCCTGCAACCAGCTCACTTGCTTTAAAGTTGCAGTTGTTGAGTGTTACCTTAGATGTGGCAAGAGCACCTTCATTATAGATAAGTACAGACTTGCCAGCGCAGTTGAACTCACAATTGTTGAAAGTAATATTCTTGCTTCCGTATGTCCAGATGTTATAGGCACCGTTGCTCGTCTGCACGAACTTGCAGTTCTCATAAACAGCTTCCGTGGCATAGGAGAATGGCTGTCCCTCGATGGTGCAGTCCTCGTATTTCACGCTTGCCGCGTGCTGTATACCGGTATAGTTTGCATTCGGAGACTTCACGGTAAGAGACTTGAACTTGATGTTCTTGTCGTGGTAAGCCACTGCGGCAGGAATGTCGATAACTGTTCCTGCAACGCCTTCGATTATCACTCCGTCTGCAATGGTAGAAGGTGCGGAGTAAGTTCCTGCGGCAAGAACCACTTTAGCTCCGGCCTCGGCTACGACAGATGTGAATTCTTCCTGTGTGGCTGCGCTTACGCTGGCATCCTGAACTTCCCAGGTCTCAGGGGAGTCGCTGACCTTTACTGACTTGTAACCTTCGGCGACGAATGAGGTGATGGCACCGTGAGCTTCGTTGACGTTTGCAGGGTTGAAGCCGATGAATGTACCGCCTTTGACGGTGAAGCAAGAAGTGGTGATGTCATCGGACTGGTTGAGGACGAATCTAGTTCCGTCACTTCCTTCCTCAGCCTTGAATGTTCCGCCGTTGATCACTACGGTTCCGTTTCTGCCGTCGGTGTCAGGACCTTGTACGTAGATTGTCGCGTTGCTGGTGCCGTTTGCGGCCTTGCCGACATTGTAGGTTCCGCCGTTGATTGTGAGGTTTCCGCCGTTCTCGACAATGATCGCATTGTTGGTGGCGCCGCCTTCGCAGTAGACCTCACCGTTTCCTTCGATGGTCAGATTTCCGCGTACCTGAAGTGCGGCTTTGTTAGCTGTGTGGCCGTTCACGTTGCTGAACTTCTTACCGTTAAGGTTCAATGTGCTGGTCACACCAAGAGGAATGGTGACACCTGCTGACTTGGAGGCTACGGAATAATCCTCTGAAAGTGTGACGTTTCCGCCTTTCTCAAGGTTTGCGCTTACGGCATCGTAGATTTTGTCACCACCCTTGAATTCAGAATCAATGGTGATGGTCCAAGTTGAACCAACGGTGAGAAGATCGCCGATGATGTTTGTCCTATAATTGCCCTGAATAGGGGCGTTAGGAGCGCTTACGGATGTTTCTTTGCCATTCTCAAATTTGAAAGTAGCGCTAACGTCTGTGAGGCTTTGATCCTGTTTAGATGCAAACACATAAGCTGTTGAGAGGTAGTCATATTCCTCTTCACTGACTTTCAATTTCTCGTCCGTTATGGTAGCGTTCTTTGCGAAAGTGATGTCTACTGATCCTTCGCAAGCTGTTGACTTATTTCCAAGGAAAGGGTGGAAGGTATCAGCAACCCCTTTCATTGTAATGGCAATAGTTCGTTAATTTTTCCAGTGCCTAAGCGGCCCTGGCAGTAAATAAAACCA
>SAMEA104315427__coassemble_1879_pt1 | contig 8662 bp, 7 predicted proteins | sample SAMEA104315427__metabat2_high_PE_030 | metagenome-assembled genome bin SAMEA104315427 (sample SAMEA104315427) | gut metagenome | biome: Monkey gut; feature: monkey-associated habitat; material: faeces | place: China | collected 2013
ACTGAAGTTTTTCACTCTCAAACCTTCAAACAAACAATTCAAAACAGCTTCTTAGATTGCTAGAATGTAGTGATGATTAATTATATTCATAAGATATTGACAAAAGCGCTTATTTTGGCGTTTTCCCTTGGCTTCGTCGGATGTTCTGGAGGCTTTACAATCAGGAACTTGAGGGATGGGGATCTGCTTTTTGTCGTCAATGGAAACGGAAGCAACATCACTAGTGTGACGGACGGTGTGGATGGCTTGGGAATAGATCATGTGGCGGTTTTCTCGCAAGGAAACGTCATTGAGGCTATTCCGGAATATGGTGTTGTGGAAAATCCGTTGGATAGTTTTTTGGTCAAGTTAAGTGACGGGGAGTTCGTGCTTGTTGGCAGGGTCGAAGGATTGGCTGTTGAGACAAGTGTGACGAATGCGAGAAAGTTTCTCGGCAAACCCTACGATGACATATTCATGCCGAGTGACAGTGCGATATACTGTTCAGAGCTTGTGCAGAAGTCTTTTGTTTTCAAAGGGAAATGTGGCCTGAATATGAAAGATAAAGTTGTCGGAACTCGGTCTGGCAGGGCTGATAAGTGTGCTATGGATGAGGTTAAGGAAGAGGTTAAGGAAGAGGCTAAGCCTGGAGATGACGCTAAAGTAAGCACTTCAGGAATCGGTTCTAAACAATTAGTGTTCTGCACGATCCCGATGTCGTTTCATGACAGCACGGGTAAGGTGACCGAATTCTGGACGAAATTCTATGCTGCACGTGGCTTGACAGTTCCGGAAGGAGAGCCAGGCTCCAATCCTGGCCGGCTGTCCAGAGATCCGAATGTCAATATTTTGGGTAAGCTATCCTGTCATCGGTCACTTCGACAGGCTCACTGACGGCCTCAGACAGGTCTTGGAAAAAAATCACGGGGCAATATCCTACCAAAGGTCACTTCGACAGGCTCACTGACCTGAAGGGCATCCTGCCAGTCGGTGTTGACTTCGGAGGTCTATCATGCCATCGGTCACTTCGACAGGCTCGCTGACGGCCTCAGACAGGTCTTGGAAAAAATTCACGGGGCAATATCCTACCAAAGGTCACTTCGATGGGCTCAGAGACCGAAGAGCAGAGACCGAAGAGCAGAGACCGAAGAGCAGAGACCGAAGAGCAGTGTCCTTCCCGACCGGACGCTGAGCCTGTCGAAGAGTCTAAAGTAACTTCGCCAGACTGTCGTAGTACTGCTTGCTGACCGGAATATGCCCGATCCCATCCCGGATGAACTCCGTGTAGATCACCCCGTCCTTGTCCCGACTCAGAACCTTGATGTGCCGAGGGTTGACATAGTATGACCTGTGGCAGCGCACAAACCCGTGCCTCGCCGCGTCTGACTCAAGGCTTTTCATCGAATTCCTCAACTGAAAGGTCCGCACTCTGTCATTCTCAAGATAATGAATGTTGATGTAGTTCGCATCAGCACTCACGTAAAGCACCGCCGAAGGATCAATCGTCAGCTTCAACCTCTTATGCTCGTCATAAAACTTTATCAACGATTCCTCGGGAGTTTGTCCGGCATTGGTCAGGTCGTAGTTCTTGTTCGATATTATCCTTAACAGAATGCTGAACAGATAAGGATATATCAGAGTCAGGCAGACAACCTCAAAGCAGTAGGGAAGTGCCGTGAAATATGGCATACCTCCGCCCTTTTTATAGAATAGCGAGGTGTAGAGTGCGAAAAAGAACGCCGTGACCAGTACTTCTCCGAAGCACCAGAGCACATAATGCCACCATTTGAAAGGAATATACTTGTAAAGGAAGGTGAACACAAGCCGCGTCAGAGCCAGAACTCCAATCATGATGCACGACAGCATCAGCAGATGGAATGTCCACGATTTTCCTCCGACGTCGTAAAACTCCGACAGTGAGAACGGGTTATAGACAAAGCAAAACACGAAGAAGAACAGCGGCATCAGAACCGCATACTTCACTTGACTGGCATAGCCTTTAGAGACTCTCAATGGTGTGTTCATGGCCTGAAAATTTGTCCCATACTCTTCAAAACAGTCCCCGACTATACTGGGACGAAATTCGAAAGTCTGGATTTACGTCCCTAAATTACTGCAATTTTCCCGCCAATCAATGTTTTTATGACATTTTTCGCACCTATGAAAACACTTTCTTCATCACAAGATGCCTATTGCGTACTTTTGCATTGCGTCCAACGGAAATCGCTCAAGTGTCCGGAAGATATTCCGGCAGGCACCGTTTGGTCAAGCACGCCATCTTAGGCGAATCGGTCAAGCGAGTCACCTTAAATGTGCAACCATTGGACGCGCTAAAAATGAAAAAAGATATGAACAAGATTGTGAACACTTTTGAATATTCCGTTGCCCCGGAGAGCATAGACTACCAGGGTCACGCCACCGTGCCGTCAATCTGCGGCAGCATCATCAACGCCATCGGACAGAACATCCGCAGGGAAGGATGCGGGATCGACGTGATGAGAAACGCCGGGCGTTCATGGGTTCTGCTTCGCTCCGCTTTCGAGATAGATGAGCGTCCGACCCTTTACGACAACTACAACGTGAAGGTCTGGCCGGTTAAAGGCAAGGGATTGACATATAATAGATGCATCAAACTCACGGATTCGGAGGGTGAGGAGGTCGGCCGTGGCACGACCGAGTGGTGTGTCATCGACATTGGCACCAGAAAGCCGATTTTCCCTGAGCTCGGGCTGACGGATGTGGATATTCCCATTCCGTGCAAGAGTCCAAGACGCATCACCGATTTCCTGCCTGACTTCATCAAGCACAAGGAGATCGGTTACAGTGAGTGTGACTTCAACGGGCATCTGAACAACACCCATTACATTGAGATGTTCTACAACCTTCTGCCTGAGAGCGTGCTGTCAAGCGGGCTTTTCACCAGAATCGACATCAATTTCCGTCGTGAGGTTCATCGTGGCGATGACGTTACGTTCGGAATCCGCAAGGCCAGTGACGAGGAGTACCTCTTTATAGCAAAAGCGGGAGACACGACCCTTTGCCACGCCTCCCTGCAAGCTGTCTGAAAACCACCCTTGGTTGTCCTTTGGGGTTATCCCTTGGTCGCTCCCTTGGGTTCATCCCTTGGTTGCTCCCTTGGGGTTATCCCCTGGTTGCTCCCTTGGGTTCATTCCTTGGTCGCTCCCTGTTGGCCGCCCTTTTAGTTGACCCTCTTAAGCGAGGCCGACCTGCCGAGTGACTTGATGTTCACGCCAAGGTCTTTCGGAGCCTTATAGTTGATTGATGAGGCGCCGGAGGCATCCTCGATCGTGATCGAACGCTCAACGTTCACGTTGCAGATGCTCGCCCCGGAAGTCTCCAGTACGGCATTCTGGGCATTGAAGTTCAGCGCGTTGACCTTGCACGCCCCGGAAGCGTCCACCTCAAACCAGCCGGCTCTTCCCGTGAGCGTCACGTCGCAGGCTCCGGAAGCATCCACGCCGACCTTTCCGAACTCGCCGTTGACCTTGGTCTTCGTGGCCCCGCTGGCATCAATCTCAAGCTTGTCGGCATTGATCTCGAACCGCCCGTTGGACGCTCCGGCGAGATCCAGATCCGCTTCCCTGAAGTTGCCTGAAATCGAGCATGAGCAACCTCCGCTGATCTCAGCCTCCAGCTCTTCCGCATTGACTTTCAGCGAACTGATGCTGCTCGCCCCGCTCATCTCCAGCGAGAAGTCCCTGTGGCCGAGTTCGAATGTGTCCTCACACGAAAGGCTTGTCGCCCCGGACATCTCCAACTTGCGAAGCTCCGGCATGGTGACCTCAGCCGTGCAGGTCCGGTCGCCAAGTTTCCTCTGAATACTTGACGGAATGTTCTTGCTCCAACCGATTCTCAGGACACCCTCGCTGACATGGACATCAAGATACTCAGCAAGTTCCTCCGGCAGCGTCACCTTGACCTTGTAGAAGTCGGACTTGGCAAGCGTTACCTTCACTATCCCGCTCACATCCAGTCCGGTGAAGTCCCGGCAGTTGAACTTGCAGTCAACGTAGTCCGTCTTGGCCGAAGCCTCGGTTGTGCGGACCGGCGACTCTGAAACGGGCTGTGCGGCAATCGCGGCAACCCCGGAAACCAACATGAGCGCGGCGGCTCCAATAATCATAAACTTTTTCATAACTCTTTGATTTTATTAATTTTATCCAATCCACTAAGAAGTTCTCCATAATATTCCTTCATGATGGCCGCCTTTGCAGCGTCATCAAGCTCGTCCGGCAGCTGGTCAATCATTGCGACCTTCTCGCCGGCAATGCTCCCGACCGTAGTCTCCCACCTCCCGTCCAGATCCCTGGAGAGTATCTCTTCGTAAAGAGCGGTAACTTTCTCTGAATATGTCAGATACACCTGCACGGGATCATCGGCCACGCCGGCGAACCAATCAACTTCTCTCGAAGGACGATTTGTGAATATGACAGCGGCGACAACAGCGGCCGCTACGGCAGTGATAGCACTGAATATCCTTGCGTACCTCCATCGCTTTCCTGCAGTCCCGCCAACCTCGACTTTGCGGTCAGACTCAAGCAGGGCATCCAGCTTTGCCTCAAACCTTGCCTCATGTCCGAAAGGTAGTTCCTGATCGTCAAACACATCAGGATTCCTGCTGATATATTCCTTAAGATCAATCATATTCTTATCCTCCTTAACTTTTCAACCAGTTTGGCTTTCGCCCTTGAGAACTGTGTCCTCAATGTGCCCTCCCGTTCTCCAGTCAGACTAGCTATCTCCTCATAGTCAAGTCCTTCCACCAACACGAGGTTCAGGATCAACCTGCATGACTCAGGAAGTCCGTCAATCGCCTTCCGCACGTCACTGATGCTCGCCTCCGGAACATCCTCCGAGGCCTCGCTTTCATATTCGGAAACCTCTCCGGCATATTCATCAAGGAAAAGCTTTTCCCTACGTTGCTTTCTTACAGCGTCGATGGATTTTCTGATGCAGGTCCTTCGCAGCCATGCCGCCACTTGCGCCGGATCGCCGGGAACGACATCAGAAGTGATGAATTTGAGGATAGTGTCCTGCATGATCTCCTCGGCCTCCCCGCTGTCACGGACAATCCTCAGGCTGATGTTGTACATCCGTTTGGCGTGCGCCTTGTAGAACTTTATGGACTCTTCTCTTGTCATCTTTTTCTTGTCGTTTCACAATATAAACGAATATTTCCGTTGATTGTTACAGGAAACTCATAATATTTTGAAAAAGTTGAAGCGACCCTGCCGAGGCGGCCCTGCCGAAGCGACCCTGCCGAAGCGACCCTGCCGAAGCGACCCTGCCGAGGCGGCATGATAAGACAAAAAAGCCCGGTGTCTCTCGACCGCGGGCTTCCACACATTTCATTTGGCTTAAAAGATTCTTGTTTGTGACGATAATCACTATCCACCCGCAAAGTTACCGCTCTGACCCATTCCGCACAATACCAACTTCTTGCGAATCATAGTGCGCATGTCGTGATTAGTGGGTATCACCCCGCTCGCCGTCTATGTCCGAGCGTCTGGTCTCAGACTTGTCAGCGAGCTGAATCCCGCCCTTGGGGTCTCAAACGCTCCTCCACGAGCGGCTTTCGGGGCTTGTTGCTGAACTTGTCGGAGTAACGAAGCGGTAACGAAGCGGTAACGAAGTGGTAACGAAGCGGGTGTAGATCAGGCGGTGGGTCCTCGGCGGTAGTCCATCGGGGTGGTGCCGTACAGCTTCTTGAAGGCGCTGTAGAAATTCGGCGCATGATCGAAGCCGCAGCGCTCGGCGATCTCCTCGATTGTCAGTCCTGGCTTGGTCTCCAGAAGGTGTCGTGCCCGCTGCATCTTGACTCTCAGCATGTAGGTGGCGGGAGAGTCTCCCGTGATGGCCACAAGCTTCCGATGGAGCTGGCGAGGACTCATGCAGAGCTTCTCTGCCAGGGAGTTCACGTCCAGACAGCGTTTGTCCATAAGCTGATAGATGAGATCCACCGTCTTTGCCAGGAAGCGACGCTCGGCATCTGTGAGGCTCGACCCTTTGTCCGTGCCGCCGTCGCTGCCGCCGCCGAACTTGTCACGCAGACGGTGGTTGCGCTCCAGGAGTTTCTCCACCCTTGTGCGCAGCTCGTCGGTGTTGAACGGTTTGGCGAGATAGGCGTCCGCTCCGGCTTCCAGACCACGTATGCGCTCTTCTTCCGTGATCCTCGCCGTGACCACTATTATAGGAATATGGTCGGTGACCTCGTTGCCACGCAACTCCCGGCACACCTCAAGACCGTCCATGCCGGGCATCATCAGGTCGGTGATAATGAGATCCGGAACGAGGTCATAAGCCTTTTTCATTCCTTCGACGCCGTTGTCGGCATAGCTCACGGCGTAGCGGTCCATGAGGTGCGATCCGATGTAGGCGGCGATGTCGCTGTTGTCCTCGATGACCAGCACGCGGCACTGGTCGTCAGCTCCCTCATTGTCTGTAGGTGGATTCTCCGTTTCAGGCAGGAGTGGCGTATTGGCCGCACCTGCCGCCGCGGATTCCTCGGCAATCAGCCGCCGGCTGTCATTGTGGATCGGTACACTGATCCGGAACCTCGTGCCTTTCCCCACTTCGCTTTCTACGGTTATGGTTCCCTCGACGGCATCCACAATCTGCTTCACAAGCGCCAGTCCCACGCCGGTGCCCACGTGCTGCGTCTCACCCTTGCCTTGGTAGAACGGCTCGAACACACGGGCAAGCGTCTCCTTGTCCATGCCGCAGCCCGTGTCAGCCACATCGATGTGCAGCCGGTCACCATCGCGCCATGACGACAATCTCACCCGGCCGTGCTCCGGCGTGAACTTAAGGGCGTTGGAGAGGAGGTTGTTGACGACCTTGTTCACGTAGTCCGGCACGAAGTCCATCACCACCTTATCCTTGGCGAAGAACTGAAGGTCGATGTTCCTGCTGCAGGCATAGTCTCGGTAGGTCTCGACGATCATAGTGAGTTGCGTCGTGATCTCGCCCTGGCACCAGTCGGCATCGCCCACCTCCGACTTGATCTTCGAGATGTCCAGAAGCTGGTTGATGAGCGTGAGCAGCCCATTTCCCTGCCGCTCGATGGTCCGCGCCTTGCTTCTCACGTCCTCGGAGTCGGATGCCTGCAGGTCGTGGCTCAGTCCGAGGATTACGGTGAGCGGCGTGCGGAACTCATGTGTGATGTTGGTGAAGAAATTCTCGCGCATGGCCGTGAGGTGCTTCAAGGCCAGATGGTTGCGCCGCTGCATGCGCTGGATGTAGAAGAAAGTCGCCAGCACACCTGTCAGCACGAACAGCACAAGGGCGAAGATGGCATAGCCGGTGTGACGCACCGACCGCTCCCGCTCCAGCCTCATCCGCGCCTCGTTCATATTCCTTTCCTGCTGCTTGCGCTCGATGTTCAGGCTCGTGTTCTGGATGCGGTTCACCTTCTCCATGTCAAGAATATTGTTCTTCTTGTCGATGGCCTGCTCGTAGGCGGAAAGTGCCGCGCGGTAGTCGCCGAGCCGCTTGTAGCGCTTATAGTATAAGGTGTGGATCTCCGCAAGATGCTCGTTCGACCTGATGCGCTCGGCCATCACCCTTGCCTTGCCGAGATATTCCATCGCCTTGGCGTCGTTGCCCGTCTCATTGTGGATGCCGGCCAGGGCGATGAGCGAGTTCAGCGCGTGCCAATCATCCTTGGAGGTCTTCATCATCCTGTAGGCTTCCTCGTACTCCGCCGTGGCCTTGCCATATTCCTTGGCCTTCTCGTAGAGTGAGCCGAAATAGGTGTGGCAGAGCGATATGCCGAGCGTGCTGCCCGCCTCCGTGTTCAGCTGCATCGAGCGGCGGTAATATGCCCATGCCGAGTCCGTCTGCCCCCGATGCTCGTAGATGGAGCCGAGGTTGGCGTAGTTGATGGCCTGTCCCAGAGCGCTATGCAGCTGTCTCTCGCCCTCCAGTGCCATCCGCAGTGTGCTGTCGGCACGCTCGTAGTTGCCGAGTGTCATGTAGATGTTGCCCAGTCCGTTGAGCGACACCACGCGGTTCTTTCGTGCGTCAGACGAGGTGTCGGCGCACTCCTCGCTGAGTTTCAAGGCGCGGTAGTGATATTCCTGAGCGACGTCCAGCACTCCCATCCGCCGGTAGTCGGTGCCGATGTTGTTCAGGGCCTGCACCCATTCCAGCGTGTCGCCGAGAGCTTCAGCCTGCCGCAGCCCCTTGCTGTGGGAGCCAAGCGCCTCCTCGAAGCGGCTCTCGTTGCGCAGTCTCCTGCCCAATTCCCTAAGCGCGACGACGCTGCCGAGCCTGTTCCCCTCACCCTCCAACCGCTTTTGCAGCAACGCAAGCGAGTCCGACCCGCGTACGGCGCGTACGATGCTTTCCGCCTCCCTGCGCTCATCGCCACTGAAGGATGCAGACCCTCCACCGCATGAAACGAACAGGAAACAAAGAGGGAAATATATCGCTAATATGCTTTTAATCAATAATTTATGCTGCCACCCCCCCCTGCGAATGTCAATTGGTTCATTGCAAGGTTGTAAAGAGGTTTTAAGAATATTCTCATGGTTCTTCATGTGTATGTATGTGATGTCATTACTGTCCGCTAAAATAACAAAAAGTTGTATTTCCGACAAGAAGTTAAACGTTTTTCGCCTGAATTCCGCAGTTCAACAGTCTGCCAAGTAATCCTTAAAAA
>SAMEA104315427__coassemble_1895_pt1 | contig 8575 bp, 5 predicted proteins | sample SAMEA104315427__metabat2_high_PE_030 | metagenome-assembled genome bin SAMEA104315427 (sample SAMEA104315427) | gut metagenome | biome: Monkey gut; feature: monkey-associated habitat; material: faeces | place: China | collected 2013
TGTTCTCGATGATCGGAACAATGTCCTTGTTGATTCTCAGGTAGTTGTCCAGATTCTTGGCGATGAAGTCATTGACGTACGAGCGGATGGTCGGTCCGCGGTCGATCTCGATGGAGCCGTCGGGATTGAGAATCTTCTTGCCGTTCCCGTCGGTCTTCTCCTTCTCCCACATGTAGGTGGATCCGAGCTTGGTCTTTGTCTGGCCTTCGAAGTTCGGCTCCTGGATCTGGATGCTGATCGCCCCGATGATGCCCTGGCGGCAGTCCTCCGGAGCGTAGTTCTTCTTGTAGAAGTCCTTGAGCGTTTTCGCTATGGCCTCCCTGAACGCCGCGAGGTGGGTACCACCGTCACGGGTGTTCTGTCCGTTGACGAACGAGGCTATGTTCTCGCCGTAGGAGTTGCCGTGCGTCAGCACGACCTCCACGTCCTCTCCCACCAGGTGGATCGGCTCGTAGAGCGGTGTCTCGGAGATGGTGTCTTTGATCAGGTCGAGAAGACCGTTCTCGGACTTGTAGGAGACACCGTTCAGGACAAGCGTCAGCCCTTTCTTAAGGTAGGAGTAATTCTTGACCATGGTCTCCACGTAGTCCATGTTGAACTCGAAGTTCCCGAACATCGTGCTGTCCGGTGTGAAGACCACGAGGGTTCCGTTCTTCTCGCTGACTTTCTCTTTTCTGTCGCTGCCCACCAGCTCTCCGCGCTCGTACCGCGCCCAGGAGCTCTCGCCGTCCCTGAAGGACTCGACGTAGAACTTCTCGGACAGGGCGTTCACAGCCTTCGTGCCGACGCCGTTCAGGCCGACGGACTTCTTGAAAGCCTTGTCGTCGAACTTGCCTCCGGTGTTCAGCTGGCTTGTTGCCTTGATGACGGAGTTGAGCGGGATGCCTCGTCCAAAGTCCCTGACGGAGACCTGCCTGTCCTCAATCTTAATGATGACCTGCTTGCCGAATCCTGCGGAGAACTCGTCGATGCAGTTATCCACGATCTCCTTGAGCAGCACATAGATGCCGTCTCCCGGATTGGAGCCGTTGCCAAGTCTTCCGATGTACATTCCCGGACGCCGGCGGATGTGTTCGACACCTTCCAGGGTCCGTATGTTGTCGTCAGTGTAGTCGTAGTTCTGTTCTATGTTCGCCATTTATCTTAATCGCATAATCGTACAAAATTACAAAATTTGGCACGCATTAAAAAATAAATATTTTTACGGCAGAAGATCTGGAATGGCAAATCTGTTCCACAGAATTGGTTGAGCGAGACTAGAAAAAAGTATTTTTTATGTGGTAAATAGTCGTTAAAATATGAGCACACTTGAAAAAGTGCCATTTGCCACTTTTTCCCCTTACAGAAGTATCTGCGGGACACAAGTTTTTTTTCAAAAACGACTTTTTCAAGTGGACTCAAATATAGGTGATTATATACGAGTTGACCACAACTTATGTCATAAGCCGCTGAACAGCCACATTTATGTAATGCTCTGACTGCGAAGCCATCATTGAAAAGAGGTGGCTTCCCTCCCAGATGTGAAAATCGGCGCGCACCAGGAAATTCATTCCGCTGATAAACACCGTTTTGCGATTCTAAGTGTGAAGGTTTTGGCACACCGGGAGCCGGAACAACCACTGCTGGCCGGTCTGTTGGCACCGCTCCCTCCCAGATGTGAAAATCGGCGCGCACCTGGAAATTCATTCCGCTGATAAACACCGTTTTGCGATTCTAAGTGTGAAGGTTTTGGCACACCGGGAGCCGGAACAACCACTGCTGGCCGGTCTGTTGGCACCGCTCCCTCCCAGATGTGAAAATCGGCGCGCACCTGGAAATTCATTCCGCTGATAAACACCGCTTTGCGATTCTAAGTGTGATGGTTTTGGCACACCCAGGAGCCGGAACAACCACTGCTGGCCGGTCGATTTGGCCGACCTGGCGACCATTACTGTCATGTCTCATATAGTCAAAGCATTAAAGTTTTGTCTATAGTCTATTAACCCAATATGACTTGTTATGATATGCTTCTTACCCGCCTGATTATCAGGCGATGGCAGAAAATTGCCTGATAATCAATAAGATGCGCCAAGTCTTGATCATAGGACATATGACTTTGTCGGTAATGTTCAAGTAGTTGAGTGCCATGAAATTCATTGATAGGTTATTTCTGACGCTGCAATCGGCGGTAACGGTCATCGGCCTTGCAGATACCTGCAATGCGGTTCGCCGTTCCCTGCACAATGCAAAAAAACTGCCATGAGGAACGGACTTACAGGCTGCAGGGCCATCAGACAGCCATGACCGTTCCTGCCAATTGCAAAGGAAACTATATGGGGCCTAAATATCTAATTATTATGCTAATACTAAGGAAATTACGACAAATTTTGCATTTTAGATAGCAACATGTCAAAGACTTCCGTATATAGAATAATGCGCCATCTACATCAGTAATGGTCATGAAATTGGCAAAAAGAATCGTAACTTGTTGCTAATTATCTGAACGTGAGAGAAATAAGATGATAATTCGTCAACTCGATATAGTTCCGGAAATTAATAGGAGAGTCCACTTGAAAAGTCTTTCTTTGAAAAAATATGTGTCATACAGGTACTTCCAACGAGGGTAAAAAGTGACGAATGGTACTTTTTCAAGTGGACTCATAGGTAAAGAATTAGCGGTATTTTCGAGGATAGATTCGCTTTTTGAAGAAAGAGTGTGCCGGTGACACGGGACTGATGAGAAAAGGAATTTAGACAGAAAAAACAATCAAAGATTATCAAGTTATTTTTTAAGGATTGCTAAGGAACATGAAAAAAATAAGCTGCTTCAGATTAAGAGAAGATTTTCGAGGGTAGATCTTTTTTTGAAGAAGGAGTGTACTGGAGGTACACGACTGATGAGAAAAGAGATCTAGACCGAAAAGATTCCTTAAGATGATGCAGGTTATTTTTTGAATGTTACTAAATTTGCCGGTGGAAAGGAATTTGCATTCCTTGAATATTAAGTGATATTGAAAGATAAGTTGCGTCAATTGATAAAACGGATGACAAGGAATCCTTTGAATATTAACTTATTATTATTTTGAAATGATGCAGGTTATTATTGACACCTCACTAAAAAGCGCTGTTTATGAATATATTCAAGAATATCGCCGCCGCGCTGCTTTTGCTTGTGTCCGCCAGCGGTGTCATCGCCGCCCAGGGCTCTGGCAAGGACAACACATTCGGCGGAGTAGTCCAGCTGGACAAGACCGTGCACGATTTCGGGGACATTCTGGTCTCTGACGGCCCGGTGACCGCCACGTTCACGGTCAAGAATGTGGGTGACAAAGCGTTGCTGATCTACAATGTTGTGTCCTCCTGCGGCTGCACGAATGTGGAATGGACCAGGAAGCCGATCGCTCCGGGTGAGACTGGAACCATCAAGGCTACCTTCAAGAATGACGAGAGGGGAGGCTACCCGTTCGACAAGTCCCTGACCGCATATTTCTCGGGCTTGAAGCAGCCTGTTGTCCTGAGGCTCAGAGGCGTCACCCACGACAAGCAATTATCTTTGGGAGAACTTTATCCGATCCGTTTCGGCAATCTGGCCTTCAAGAAGGTTGACATCAAGGGCGGCAACCTGTCTCAGGAACAGCAGAAAAGCGGGACGGCTCTGGTGGCTAATCTTGGAAGCAAACCGTTGACAGTCAGTTTTTCCGATGTCAGTGAAGGACTTTCGGTAAAGGTGACACCGAATCCTGTTCCGGCACAGTCCACGGCCAAACTGAACTACACGGTCACGGCTGACAGAAACCATTGGGGGAAGAACTATTACTATGCGACTCCGCTGGTGGACGGCCGCCAGTACAAGGCGGTTGTCTCGAAGTCGGCGGAGAAAGAGCCAGTGGAGGCCGGAGCCGAGGCCATCGTGGCTGACCCTAATCCTGAACTCGGAGCCGGCAAGAGCCGCATAGGAATATTCACGTACACGAAAGAGAATTTTTCATCGCTCACGGACAAGGAACGTAATGACGGCCCTAATCCGATGGCTGACGAGAGCACATTCTCCTTCGGCAAGGTCAAAGCCGGAACGAATGTGGACTGCAAGTTCACGTTCACCAACAAAGGCAAGTCTCCTTTTCGAATATATAAGGTGGATTCCGAAAGTTCGCACGTGAAGGCGCAGGCTTTCGCGGATGTTCCCGCTGGCTGCAAAGGTGATTTGAAGGTGACTTTCGACACGAAGGGATTCCCGGCAGGGGAGTGCCTGATAGTCTTGACCTTGACCACGAACTCGCCTCTCCGTCCTATCATCAACCTTTATCTCACCGGCTGGGTGTCAAAGTAATTCCTGAATATGTTCAGTATCACTTCAGTACTTTTTGAAGCATTCCGTGGAGCGGTTCTCATCTCCGGCCTCGTGGTCGTCATGATGATGATCATCGAGTCTTTCAATGTGGAGTCGGACGGCAGGATATTCAGATCCCTGAAGAAATCAGGCTTTGCCCAAGTGCTTGTGTCTGCCTTACTTGGCTCGGTTCCAGGATGTGTCGGTGGCTTCGCCGCCGTGTCGCTCTACACGCACAGGATGCTGAGTTTCGGAGCGCTGGTCGCGATGATGATCGCCACGGCCGGGGATGAGTCGTTTATGATGCTGGCTTTGTTCCCAGGCAAGGCCGCTTTGCTGTTCCTTATCCTTTTTGTGCTGGCCGTCGTGACGGGACTGTTAATTGACCGATTCTCGCCTGGAGACAAACCGCTGCCAACCAGACTTGAGGATTCCTTTGAACTTCACGGAGACGGATGCGAGCATCAGGACGGGCATCATCACAAGGAAGGAAGGCATTTCGGAAGGACAAGAATATTCCTGTTTGCCGGAGTCGTGATATTCATAGCCGCCCTTTTGCTTGGATTTTTGGAGGAAGGCGGTGAGACAGAGGGACTTGATGTCTTCAATGAGGAGTGGACTTTCTGGATCTTCGGTGCGCTAAGCCTTGTCGTGCTGGGGGCGCTGCTATTCGCCTCCGACCATTTTGTTGAGGAACATCTTTGGGAACATATTGTCCGCAAGCATCTTCCGAGCATATTCCTTTGGACTTTCGGAGTGCTTCTGGTCATCGGATTCCTGTTCAATTTCATCGACATCTCCGCTTGGGTCAGCGACAACACCGCTCTGATGATTCTGCTTGCGATAGTGGTCGGCCTGATTCCCGAGTCAGGGCCGCATCTTGTGTTTGTGACCCTCTTCGCCAGCGGTGTCATCCCGTTCCCCGTCCTGCTGGCCAATTCCATCGTGCAGGACGGCCACGCATCCCTCCCTCTTCTTGCCGACAGCAAATCCTCATTCTTCAAGGCGAAAGCGATAAAAGTCGGTATCGCCCTCATCGTTTTTGTGGTATGGGGTTTGATATTGTGATTTAAAGATTTATCTTTGCATGTTGTTTCCGGGAAACCGGGACGGAAAGAATGAAAACAAGTTAATTTATTAGAATTATGGCTTACAAGATTTCAGAAGATTGCGTAGCTTGCGGAACATGCGCGAGCGAGTGCCCTCAGGGTGCTATCCACGAGGGTGACATTTACACCATCGACCCGAACGCCTGCATCGACTGCGGCACCTGCGCCGACGTCTGCCCGATGGGCGCCATCCACCCGGCAGAGTAATCGGACATAGCAAGATTCCAGAGAGGACGACTGCAACTCACAGTCGTCCTCTTTTTTTGTGCGTACTACCAGGTAATATTTTTTACCCGCTCCCTGTCAGTATTTTACAAAACACCATTTTGCAAAACACCTTCAGCCACATAGCCTACCTATGCCCGTAGAGACCGTGTCGGGCTGAAAAACTAGAAGCCAAAGTCACAAGTTTTTCACGTCAAAGTGCCTTTCAGAGGCTTCTGGCCAGCTTTGGACTGAAAGCGTTTCGTAAAAAACTTAACCTTCCGCATGCCGCAGAAAGCCGCCTTGAAGCATCCTTCTGGTAGGGAGGTGGGCCGTTGATGTCAGGGGGAGTCCGTCGCCAGTCTCACGAAGGTGTCGCCGGCTATCCTTGTTTGATGGACTACTATGTCAAATTGCACGTAAGATAAGGAACCGCCGTATGCGGAACCGCACGTACGGTGGTGTGAGAGGTCGGAAAACGAAAGTAGGAAGAAAACCACTTCGTTTTCCTCCTGCTCGATTTGTGTGTCGGGCATTGCGAAAGCATGTGATCCGCATGGCGGGCTTATCAGGTGACTAATAATTGAAATAAGTGCAGAGTCCGTAGTAGGAGATATAGTTGGAATATCGTTCCTCATAGAAAACCTTCCAACCGCTGTAGATTCTATAAGTCGCGGCTCTGTCCAGTCCTTTTGTGTTGTACACGGTAGAGGCTCGGAAGTCACCGTTGTCGCGGCTGCGGTAAATATGAAGCTTTGCCGCGGTTTGCTCCGGCTCGTAGATGCCTGATACAGTCTTAACATACTCATATTCCCGTGTCATCCCGTTTTTTTGAGTGGAATTCCCGGATGTGCTGTAGTTCGGATGGTTGTTTTGTCCCGAACCGCCTATGGCAGCCACACATTGCTCATTCTGGATGCCGCTGCCTGTGTCCAACAGCCCGGAATCCATAATTTCATTGGCGGCAATCATGGCCGCTGCTATGCCTTTAGCCAGGCCGTTGACGATTGCGGCGCCTACATTTGATTTCTTGGAGAATGTCCCGGAATCATACAATGAGCACATCTCCGCTGCCGGGAGATAGCCTTTGTCCGCAAGCTCTTCAAAGGCAGGAAATGCTTTTGATTCCCCGCGGCTTTCAAAAATCGAGAGATTGTTCACGCCTTGGTACATCTGTTTCATGTCGTAAACAAATTCCCCCGGCAGGTATCCGGCGGACATCGCCTGACGGTAAAGTTCTGTTGCAGATTTGTCATCACCAGTCTCCTCATACACACCGGCCAACGCATACATTGATGGAGTATGACCGAGAATGCAGTTCTTGTCCAGCAGTTCTTTAGCCTTGTCATAATCATGCTTGAAAATTGAACGTAAGGCTTCATAATAACCTGTCTGAATATCTGCTGATACATCGTTTGTCCTGTTGTAGGATACTGCATATATCCTTTCATAGTTTCTTTCCTTGCGTCGTATGATTCCAGTTCAGGGTCATCATAATTCAATGCATAGTAGTAACAAGCTTTGTCCACATCAACCGGAGTCCCAATACCTACAAGATAGCAGGTCGCTATTATGCCATTGAATATAGGGCTGATATTCTGGGCCTGGCGGTACAGGTCGAAAGCTTTTGCGTCATTATTTTCCACACCATCACCGTACAAGTAGGCATTAGCAAGGTCAGTGATGAATGTGAGACGGTCAGGAACTGTAAGCTGTGACTCAGATGGATCGCTTAATGCGTCTTCGAGTATTTTTGCACCGCGCGCCTTGAGGTGATCAGGGTTGTACCCAGCCATCAGGCAGCGGCCGTAGTATGCGGAACAATACAGTTTCCATGACGGTTCGCGAGTGCAGGCCTCTGCATAAGATTCCGTAATCCGACTCAATCTTTTCAGCTTGTACTTGGAAGATATAATGGCATTATGGTACTTGAACATAAAATTATGAACCGCCGCAGGGTACTCGTCGTCAGTGATAATGTCATCTACACCATATACGACAGGCTTGTCAAAAACCTGAGCGTCCGCGCGAATTGGCGTGATTGTCAAAGCGGTTATGACCAGCAGGACAGAACTTATGGCGGCGAACAGTGCCTTACAGTATTTATTGGTTTCCATCAATCGTGTTTTTGTTTTGTCAAGATAGTCATTTTTCTTAGATCTGCAAAACTGGTGTCGTGAGTGAGTCCTCATGCCGGTTATTTTTTAACGCTTACTTAATTATACAAAGAGTGGTTCTCCGTTTGTTCCTGGTGAAAATAATTGTTATCTGGCAAAAATGCGTAAAGAGGTGGCAGATATGCTGAAGGCGGGATCTGATCCGTTAGATGGAGCATCTTCAATAGAGGAAGCTTTGTGTCGACTCCCAAGGTATACAAACAATCATATAGAAAAAACAAAACATAAAAGTTACTATGCCGCTCCGTTGTCAAGTATGGACAACAGTAGGTAATACCCTTTTTATCAACATTTTAATCAACGAGACTGCCAGCTCAATCTTGGTCAACTCGCGAGCGATTTCTCTGCGGGTGTTATCTGTAACCTGCTGTCCTATGACCTGCTAAGAAGCCGATGTTATGCCGAGAAGAACACGGCCTCCAGATGTGTTCAGAAAGGCACACACTGTGTGCATCGCGTCCTTCAACTCTCCCGTGGATTTTTTCAGTTCGAGAGTTCGTGTTTCGTCTTTCTTGATGAGTTCTTGTATTTCGGCATTAGTCATAATCGTCGTCACCTTTGTCTTTGCATATTTATGAAAAGTTATAGAAGATTTGGGACTTGGAACAAATCTATTTCTTTAGGGGTCTTTTCCACCTCCTATCCGTAGTTGGTAAAGTGGGACGGAAGTTTGAATATACCCATGCAGATTTTTGGCGGCATCTCATCTGGATTCCGGATAAAATGACTACCTTGCGAAAAATACTGCGGTTTCAATGACTGATAAGGAACGTGAC
>SAMEA104315427__coassemble_1987_pt1 | contig 8211 bp, 4 predicted proteins | sample SAMEA104315427__metabat2_high_PE_030 | metagenome-assembled genome bin SAMEA104315427 (sample SAMEA104315427) | gut metagenome | biome: Monkey gut; feature: monkey-associated habitat; material: faeces | place: China | collected 2013
TGATTCTATGTATTCAATTTTATCGATCGATGCAACTTATTTTTTCAACATTACTAAAAAATAAGTTGAACTAAATTTTGTGTCAGATTTATGAGGATATATTTCTTTTGGAAGAAGGAGTGTGCCGGTGGCACATGACTGATGAGAAAAGACATATAGACCATAAAGATTTACAAATTGTTCAAGTTATTTTTTAATGATTGAGTCCACTTGAAAAAGTCGTTTTTGAAAAAACATGTGCCTCGCAGATACTTCTGTAAGGGGTAAAAAGTGGCAAATGGCACTTTTTCAAGTGGGCTCATGATTACTGAGTAAGCGTTAAAGAATAAGTTGGTAAAGATTTGGCAGTATTTTCGAGGATAGATGTCTTTGGGAATAAGGAGTGTGCCGGTGGCACATGACTGATGAGAAAAGACATATAGACCGAAAAGACAATCAAAGATCACCAAGTTATTCTTTTAGGAACATGAAAAAAATAAGTTGCTTCAGATTAAGAGAATATTTTCGAGGATAGATCTATTTTCGAAGAAGGAGTGTGCCGGTGGCACATGACTGATGAGAAAAGAGATCTAGACCGAAAAGATTCCTTAAGATGATGCAGGTTATTTTTTGAATGTTACTTAAGGATTACTAATCTCGGGAATATTCCTAAAAATCAAATCCCAACGACTTCCGCACGCCCATCGCCCTGGCGGGGACTATCGCAAAGCGGAATGAATAGTCACGGTCGCTCCAGAGGCATCTGTCACCGTCCGGCCTTGACCCCCAACTGTCGTAGCCGCCGACTCCGCTTTGGGCATAGTCCACGCAAACCTCCACGAAGTCTCTCTCTACATAGTCATTGATGTGGGTCTGGCGGCGGAGACGATTCTTCGCCTTGGCCGGATCGTTCTCGGTCAAAGGCCCTTTGTTCTCCCACTGATAGTCACGCTGGACAGCCTCTTCGGAATCGAGATCCTCGACTGCGCACCTGAGAGCGTTAAACTCAAAGCGGTCGGAGCGGATGGCCAGACCTCCGATGGAAAGATATTCACAATCAATGTGATGCCCACATTCCTGCGGACGCACATAGCGGACATATTCCTTGGAGGCGGATGATGAATATTCCCCGATCAGCGTCCCTCCGAAGCGGTCGGCATAGTTTTCCTCAGGCCCCCTGCCAAGATAGGTGAACGAATCGGCGGAGGCAGGAAGCCTCATCCGGAACCCTATGCGCGGCACATCGACCGGCTTTGAGGACTTGACACCCTTGAAATCCGACTCGACGGAAAGGATGCCCCCCTCAAGCAGGGTATAGCGGACTGTGAATATGTTTCCGCTTGCCAATGAATATTCAGCCACTACCGTATCCTCTTCAAGACCCGCCTTCACATCGAACTCCCGGCTGGAGACCTTGAACGCCTGACAGCGGGACGGCATCCCGTTGCCGTAGTCATTGTCGGTCGGCGCCCTCCAGAACAGCGGTCTGAGGCCGAAATCCTCATTGAACATATTCTTTCCTTTGAATGAATATTCCTTCAGACATCCCAGTGCCTTGTCAAAGACAAGCAATGCGTCACGGCATTCGAGGGCGATCGCCGTCTCTGTCTCGGTGGCCTTTACTCCCCTCGCCCGCCGAGGTGTCGCAAGTCTCTTGGCATCAGATAGTTTGATTTGATCGTAGGCGATGACGCTACCCTCCGGCAAAAGCCCGGCAGCCTTACTGGTGATAGTCTCGAAGGTTATGAGACATTTCTTGTCGGACGGAAGTTTCGGCAGCCTCACGCGGACTTCCTCCTCGGACTGTGGAGCGGCGGAGAGAGCCACGTTGCCGGAAGCGATCCGGGTGCCGTCGGCAGTCACGGCCCATCTGAGGGCATATTCATTCAAACTCTTGAAATAGAATCTGTTCTGAACCTTGAAAATCCCTTGGGAGGCATCCTCCGGTAAGACTTTCACGTCCTGATAGACGTGCTTTATCTCGGCCATCGCAGGGTGAGGTGTCCGGTCGGGCGCGATGACTCCGTTGCAGTTGAAATTGCCGTCGCTCGGAGAGTGTTCCCCGTAGTCACCGCCGTACGTCCAGTACATTCTGCCGTCGCTGTCGGTCTCGTAGAGTCCCTGGTCGATCCAGTCCCAGATGAAGCCACCCTGGAGGTTCGGATATTCATAAATATACTTCCACTGGCGGTCGAGCGAGCCGTTGGAATTGCCCATCGCGTGGGAATATTCAGAAGGCACGACCGGCTTCGGGTAGCCGCTCTTCCCCATCTTGTGAAACCACTCGGCGTCAGGGTATTGCGGCACAAACATGTCCGTGTTCCATTCTAAGACGGCCCTCTCGTAGCAGACCGGTCTGTTCTGGCCGCCACTTTCCAGAGCCTTCAGTTCCCTGTAGGTGTCGTAGAAGTTGCAGCCGTTGCCGGCCTCGTTGCCCAGAGAGAGGATCGTGACGCACGGGTAGTTGCGGGTCCGGTAGTACATGTTGAGGATTCTGTCCCTGTGCTGAGGCAGCCAGTCAGGATTGTTGCCGAGGGTTTTCTCAAGATTATAACCCATCCCGTGGGACTCGATATTGGCCTCGTCATAGACATAGAATCCGTACTCGTCGCAAAGTTCGTAGAAGAGCCGAGGCAAAGGATAGTGGCTGGTGCGGATGGCGTTGATGTTGTGTTTTTTCATCAGCCTGAGGTCGGTGAGCATGTCTTCCTCGGTGATGTAATGACCGGTGAACTGATTGTGTTCGTGGATGTTGACTCCCTTGAACTTGACCGGCATGCCATTGACGAGGAAGCGGTCGCCGACAATTTCCAGACGGCGGAAACCGACATTAGCCTTGGCGTGTTTCCCCTCGACGCAAAGCAGCAGGGTGTATAGCTCCGGTGTCTCGGCAGACCACCTTCTCACATCCTTGATGGCTGACTGCCACTGTTTTACGCCTTTTACCGTTTCTGATTCTCCTTTAGCGGTCTCGTTGCCATTGGCATCCAGAAGGATCCAGCTGACATTGATCGGTTTCGAGGAGTTGACTTCCAGCCTGAAATCTCCGGTGCAGAGGTCTTCGGACAGCGTCGAGACCACATTCCAGTCAAAATCCTCCGGAACCGTGGCCGGCTCCCTTGACAGATAGACATCCCGCTCGATTCCGCTGATGCGCCAGAAATCCTGACACTCAAGGTAGCTGCCTGTGTTCCATCTGGTCACGACAATGCGCAGATCCGCCTCCATGCAGCTTTCCACATAAGGGGTTATGTCGTAGCGGACCAAATCCTTGGAATCCTCGCTGTAACCGACGAATTTCCCGTTGACAAACACATACGCGCCGCCTTTCACTCCGCAGAGATTCAGGTAGCAATTCTCCCCTTTTCCAAACTCAGGCGTGAATTTCCTTGAATATACCCCCGTGGGAATCCTGTCCGGAAGCTGTGGCGGCTGCGGGTTCCTCGGGCGGAACTCGTACGGGTGGTTCACATAGACGGCGGTCCCGAATCCCTGAACCTCCCAGTTGCCTGGAACCTTGATGGCCGTGGGAGCCTTGTCCGGATCCGCCAGCATATCCTGCACGGAATCGTAATAGCGAAAATCCCAGACTCCGTTCAATGAAGAATAGTTCGGGCTCTGTTCCATGTCTTTTGACACAGCGTCTTTCGCCGAGTCGAAAAACACCGTCTCGTGACGGCGAGTCACAGCACCTCCCTTCGAGACAACTCTTTGGTCAAGATGTTCGGTGAAGTCCACGGCCAGCCCCTCCGGGGCGGACTCCCGGGCTTCCGTTTCCGGAAAGACCGCCGGCCTCCGCGAAAATGCGGTCTGGCCGGTCAGGCAGATGGCCATCGCGGCCAATGTGATAGATTTCAATTTCATATCCTTTGTGTATAACTCAACTTTCGCAAGTAGGCAATCACCTGCTGTCAAATACATTATCTCACGTTCGGAGGTGATTGCCCACCCACATCATTTCACGTTACCCCCTCCCTAAATCCCTCCCCTCGGGGGAGGGACTTGCTTTCACTGCAGGCAGTGAAGAAGAGTGGTGTTTCGCATTTGCGAAACTTGAGTCTATAATGTTGCCGAGTGATGAAGATAGGGATTCTTTTTGACTATTTCAAATTCTATGGTGTGACATCCGTCCTTTTGCCTGTGGCGGAGACCGCCATGAGCCTGTAGGACGGATTCCATCCGCCTGGAACGCTGAAGACCGCCTTGGAGGACGGGGCGAGCTTGCCTTCGGAGGCGAAGACCAGACCGCCGTCGGCGTCCCTCACCTCAAAGACAACCACATTCTTCCAGTCCGTCAGGGTGACGGTTCCCGAAGAGCTGACCGACACAGAGCCGGGAATCACCTCCGGCCTCGTCTTGAACAGACCCTTGTTGTTGTCCGTGATGTACTCTATAGGGGCGTCCGGCGTAGGAAGCCCCAGCGCCTCGACCCTTTGGCGGATCTCCTCGATCCTGCTTTCCGTCACGGTCATCCTGCCAGAGCCGTAGTCGTCAATCGACGCGTCCACGGGGGTGAGGAATCCCCATTTGGTGAAGAAGTCCAGCAGATTGTGTCCCGAGGCCTTGGAGCAGGTAAGGACGAACTCCGTCTGCTGCTCCCCGGCGGTTCCGAGGTCAGGGGAAGTCCTGACATATTCAAAGACATCGGGGTAGAACCCTCCTTTGTCCTCCCGCAGCTCGGGTGTCTGCCCCAGAACCTCTCCGAAGTAGAGCTGGAGCTGCCAGAAAGGGACGAGCTTGCAGAACACGTCGCCTTCTGTGGAATGAGGCGCGCCAGCGGCCAGAATGTCCCTCCAGGCTTTGGCGTAGCGGTTCGGCAGCCCTTCCCCCATGTCCTCGGTCTGAAGCCTTGAAGGCTGCCTGAGGATTGTGGTCTGGACATATTCGGACATTATGTTGTTCGTCACTTCCGTGGTGCCCAGCCACTTGAGTCCCGGACGGGTCTGGTTGCAGTGGCCGACCTCGTGGGCGGGTCCCCAGCATGAGCCGGTTGTCAGACTCAGGACGTCGCACAGCTGCGGCAGGGTGGAGTCATTGTAGGCCGTATAGTAGCTTGTGGCGTACATGTAGGAGGTGTAGATCACGATGAACCTCATCCTGTTCGGGAATGTCCTGCCGTAGCGGTACAGCCCCATCAGCTCCTGCTCCGCCCTGACGAACGAGTCGAACACGCGGACAAGGGCGGCCCCGTCCGGGGTGTGGGCGCGGAAGCGGGAGGTGGGAAAGGTGAGGTGTGAATATTCTCCCACAACATCAAAGAAAGAATATTCCGCCGCACCCAGAAGCCTCTGCCAGTCTGTGTCCTTGTGCCTTCGCAGGTCAAAGAGTCCGTTGACCCTACCTCCCGCGAAATGCACCTTGACGGGATTGGCTGTCAGATAGTCGTCGCTTTGAAACACAACGTAGAGAAGCCCCTTGTCCATGGATTTGATCTGGTTCACTCCGTCGCTCAACGGAAAGGAGCGTCCGTGGAAGCCATCCCCGCCGGGTCTGTCCAGATTCTGGACGTAGACCGAGGCCTGACGGTTTCCAAGTCCATCGACGAGTACTACCATATCCTCGCCGCCGGGCGAGAAGATACCGGTGGCTCCGTCCATGAAACTGTAAGGTGAGATCTTGAGATCCCGCGCGACGACTTCCGGATAGGGATAGGCGGAATATTCCTGAACCCTGAATTCCGTAGGATAGCGGCCCGCCTTCATGTAGGCTGCCATATTCCTGAAAAACTCCGAGCCGCAGGAGCGTATGTCCTCGTCCGTGACCCCCGGCCTCAACGCTGAGCAGGCCCTGTCGGTGAACAGGGACAGGGGGTCGAACTTGTCCGGGTTGACCTTGTAGAACTCCATCTCGGAGCAGGAGGCGAATCCCTGTCCGTCCCCGGCTCCGGACCACACCGTGAACCGGATGCTCTCCACGTCTTTCAGTGTGGTCCGGAAGTCCACTTTGGACGGATGCCCCGAACCCTTGAAGTCATATTTCCCCGCGGCGGACCATTCCTTGCCCCGGATCTTGTAGTGGATTTCCGTTTCCCTGAAGTTGCCGTTGGAGCCGGATTTCCGGGGATGGTAGACAAGGTAGTCGATGTCCGTTCCCTTGGAGAAGCTGTAGGTCAGGGTGACCGGGAAGTAACCGCCCGCCGAGTTGTCCCAGGAGGAGTGGTAGAGGGTCTCGTAACTTCCGTCGAAGGATTTCTCTATGTTCTCACCCTGCTGCCAAGAGGAGGCGGTTCCGGACAGCACCTTGACCCTGATGTCATCCTTGATGTCCGGCTTGCCGACCGGAACATATTCCCCCTCCGGAACAAGAGGAGGAACTTCCGGTCCGTCAGGAGACTCCTTCTCCCCGCAGGAGAGCGGGAAGAGGAGGCAAACCATGTACACTATGATACGGAGCGCTTTCATTCCGCCTCCGGATCAACGACCTTCACCTGCCACAGCCGGAACTCGGACATCGTGAAGAACACCTCGCCTGAGTTGACGGCGTTCACGACCATCCTGATGTGGTCGAAAGGCTGTGTGACAGGCAGGTTCGGCGAGGTGTAGGCATCGGTTGCCGTAACAGGCAGACCGTCCTCGTCCTTCGTGAACTTCTTGACGAGTGTCCAGTCCGAGCCGCCTGTGCTTACCAGGATGTCGAAGTCCGTCGGTTTCTGCCGTCCGTTGTTTCTCGGAGCGTACCAGAATTTCCAGTGCCCCTCGGTCAAGGCCTCCGGAAGCCGGATCTGGAGCCAGTGCGGCCCCGGGATTGCCACGCTCCACGCCGTGTGGAAGAACGTGGCGGTGTTCCCGTCGATCAGATTGGCGATGGGGCCCTCGCTCGGCTCCTGGGCGTTCGTGCCGAGATGCTCGGCCTTGAGGATGATGCGTGTGGCCTGCTCTGTCACGGGAGCCCTGCCCGACCTTGCGGTCACGGTCTGGGTCTTTCCGCCGTTGTCCGTCCTGCTGAACGGCTGGATGGTGAAGCGGTAGTCGCCGAACCTTGCCCTGGTGTCAGGAATAAGGATGGAGTCACAGCTGGAAAGCCGGACCTCGTCTATCCCCAGCAGATGGTCGTGGTAGGACACTTTCACATAGTGGACACTCTTGTCGGCGGGGAGGGTCCAGAAGAGGGCGATCCCGCCGGGACGCTCCTCCGAACGGACATCCTTGATCGGGGACGGGACCGTTCCCTTGTCGTCATCCTTGCAGCCGACGGCGAGCAGCGGAAGCAGGAAAAGCAGATTGAATATTCTGTATGGTCTCATATATCTTTGTTGTTTACGATGTTTTCATCAATATCCCGGATTCTGCACAAGATTCAGATTCTTGTTCACATCGCTCAGAGGAATCGGGAGAAGGTACTGGGTCGGTGACTCGAACTTCCGCTCGAACATGATGGTGCTGACGGTGGCGAAACTGTTGATGTCCCTTGCCTCGATGTTGAATCCCTCAGCCTTCACGCTGAAATACTTCTCGGCCAGCTTCCATCTCCTGAGATCCCAGAAATTATGGTTCTCGAGGTAGAACTCGATCTGCCTCTCCTGACGGACGATGTCCCTGAGGAGGGCCTGGTCCAGGGTCTTCCCCGCGATGGTCTCCCACGACTCCTCCACGGAAGGGATCCCGGCCCTTTCCCTGACCTTGTTCAGGTAGGTCTTTGCCGTGGCGAGGTCTCCGGTCTCGACGCAGGCCTCGGCGTAGCCGAGATAGAGTTCGGCAACCCTCATAAGCGGCCACGGATAGTCAATAGGGGCTTTGAGAAAGGTCGCGACTGCATAGCCTGGATTAACGCCCTTTTTGTTGAGATAGCCCGAAGGTGAGTAGTTGTTGGTCCTTAGTCCGCCGTAGTCCCTGGAGCAGTTGCCTCCAAGGACGAAGTCGCAGACAAGCTTGCCTCTGTCCGTCCCGGAATGCCTCTTGTAGGACGGGTCGTTGGCGTACGCTCCGTTGGAGGCCGCCGAGAGAATCTCGTAGTAACCACCCTGGAACGCCACCCAGGCGTAGAAGCGCGGCTCCCTGTCCAGATTGAGCCTGATGGTCTGGGCGCCCACCTCGGCCTCGGAGGCATGTGCCTCATCGACGGTCACGACATCGTACATGCTCGACGGGGAGAACAGGCCCTTGTCCTCGCTCAGAGGAAGTCCGTTCTTGGTGTAGAACCGCTTCACCATCGCGAGGGTCGGAGCGACCCCGTTCCAGGCCGAGCCGCTGCTGTAAGGCGTGGATTTGTTCTGGAGGCCGTAGTATCCTTCGC
>SAMEA104315427__coassemble_1998_pt1 | contig 8160 bp, 7 predicted proteins | sample SAMEA104315427__metabat2_high_PE_030 | metagenome-assembled genome bin SAMEA104315427 (sample SAMEA104315427) | gut metagenome | biome: Monkey gut; feature: monkey-associated habitat; material: faeces | place: China | collected 2013
TCTATCCTCGAAAATATTCTCTTAATCTGAGGCAACTTATTTTTTTCATGTTACTAAGAAGCTGTTTTGAATTGTTTGAAATGTTCTTTGAGGTGAAAAATCTTCATTTTCTTCCCGCTTCTTCAGTCAGATAGCACCGCTATCTTCCTTGGAAGAAGCGGTCGAAACTGAAGTTTTTCACTCTCAACCCAGCGCCCGAACCGAGGGCAATCGAACTTGTTCGGATTGCCGAGGTGAGCAGCAGGGAAAGAGCTTGCTCTTAACCTTCAAACAAACAATTCAAAACAGCTTCTAAATGATGGAAGGACCCAGTTATTCAGCTGCTCTTCTTCCTAATGTTTGTAATAAAAGCAAGGTTTTGTAACAATGGTATGCTCATGTTAGGAAAATACCAAAACGGGATATGCCCTGCAGACCCAACAGGGCCTGACACTGTTCTCCTGCAAGCGACATTCAGCCTAATTCACGCTTTTAGAGGGACAATTGTCTCTCCACGAGCGTCTTTACGCCGAAATCCCGCTCGTAGAACACGAAGGTTCTTCGCTCTAAGCACTTTTAGGGGGAGACTGTCTTAGGAACATGAAAATAATAAGTTGCTTCAGATTAAGAGAAGATTTTCGAGGATAGATCTTTTTTTGAAGAAGGAGTGTGCCGGTGGCACATGACTGATGAGAAAAGAGATCTAGACCGAAAAGATTCCTTAAGATGATGCAGGTTATTTTTTGAATGTTACTTAATACCCTCTCCGAGGATTGAAAATTCGTTGTCGCCCCTGTAGTGGGGGTACAGACTTTTCAACTCTCACCGAGACTTTTGTCTGGGGGAGACTGTCTTAAAAGTAAAAGTACCCCCAGTGAGGATTGAAAATTCGTTGTCGCCCCCGTATAGGGGGTACAGACTTTTCAACTCTCACCGAGACTTTTCCTGACTTTGGCAATGATTCACCCTACTTGTTTACACCTATGTACGAAGCTTCTTTCAAAGGCACGAAAAGGTGATGCGATTCACCCTGAAAAATCTGCGCTTTTTACAATATATTGATTATCAGAACGTAAGAAAAACGGAATTTTTAGGCTGTCAAAGTCAGATTGACAATGCGGGATAATTTCCATATATTTGTCTTGGCCTCCGGCTTTTAGGCCACCGTGTCTGAAGTCAGGCTCAAACACCAAACAATTGAAAAACTTCATTATATGACCACACTAAACACTGATGGCTGGATTGACAAGCCTCTGAATGGGTTCTACACCCACATCTACTCCAATGGACATTCAGTCAAACACCTGTTCGAAACCGAAGATGACTGCAAATTCGGAATGAATCTGCTTCCCATAGCCGCGCACGCCTGTGGTGTGAAATTGCTTATGGTTCAGATTATGGGCACACATTTTCATGAGATAGCGTCCGGCCGGCCTGAGGATTGTGAAAGGATGCGGCGTTTCATCAAACGCCAGTTGGAGGCACAGATGAAAAAGACCGGACGAAAAGGATATATTCCTTCCGGTGTCGAGATTTCCATTGACGAGATAAAAAACGAAACCGAACTGAAAAACAAGATCATCTACGTTTACCGTAACAGCATCGCTGCCGGATTCCGGCAAGCGCCATGGCATTACCGTTGGGGACCGGGTGACATTCTGTTCGTGGATCACAATACTGCCGGTCGCTATGGAAACCGGATCGGAGACCTGACTGTCAGACAACGCAACGCTCTCTTCAAGACAAAAATCCAAATTCCAGCCGATTGGATGTACGATGATTCTGGCATGATAATCCCCCATTCCTATCTGGATTGGGAATATGTCGAAAAACTCTTCGTGTCGATCAGAGCCTTCCTGGCCTTTCTGCATCAGAAGAAAGACATTGAGGTTCAAATAGACCGAGAATCCGCTGACAACTTGCTTCAAGACAGATCTGACAAGGCGTTAAGAGATGAGGCACGTGAACTTTGCATGTCATTGTTCGGCCGAACTTCAGTCAGTAAATCCAGCATAGACGAACGCATGGCCGTCGCTCAAAAACTATGGGGAAACCGGAGAACCTATTCACTCTCACAACTGGCAAGGGTGACACTGCTTGACAAAGAACTTCTGTGTCAGGTGTTCGGCCGTCAATCCCATGGATGAAAACAATGCGATCTCTCAGACACATACCGTAACAATGCCGTGTACAAAGACCCTGTAACAATGCCGTGTACAAAGACTCCGTAACGATGCCGTGTACAAAGACTCCGTAACAATGCCGTGTACAGAGACTCCGTAACGATGCCGTGTACAAAGACTCCGTAACGATGCCGTGCACAAAGACTCTGTAACAATGCTGTGTCCAAAGACTCCGTAACAATGCCGTGTACAAAGACTCTGTAACAATGCTGTGTCCAAAGACTCCGTAACAATGCCGTGTACAAAGACTCTGTAACAATGCTGTGTACAGAGACTATTGAACATATTAGTGTTTTGCAATTGACGGGAACACAATCCCTCAACAGACCCACACACAGGCCCGTTCATTGCTCCCGACATGGCTATATGGCTCTCAATCGGAAACGCCACCATACCCCAGACAGACCTACAAGGCACATTGGCGTTCCCGCCAACTGCACGAAAGCATATCAAACGTACCAAGTACAGAACACATTATAAGTAACATGAAAAAAAATAAGTTGCCTCAGATTAAGAGAATATTTTCGAGGATAGATCTTTTTTCGAAGAAGGAGTGAGCCGGTGGCACATGACTGATGAGAAAAGTGTTTTGCAATTGACGGGAACACAATTCCTCAACAGACCCACACACAGGCCTGTTCATTGCTCCCGACATGGCCATATGGCTCTCGATCGGAAACGCCACCATACCCCAGACAGACCTACAAGGCACATTGGCGTTCCCGCCAACTGCAAGAAAGCATATCAAACGTACCAAGTACAGAACACATTATAAGTAACATGGAAAAAATAAGTTGCCTCAGATTAAGAGAATATTTTCGAAGAAGGAGTGTGCCGGTGGCACATGACTGATGAGAAAAGTGATATGGACGGTACATTTAAAGTGTCGCAATCAATTTAGGTCTATCATAAATTGTATAGTCTTAAAAGTTTCTTGATTCTGCTGTCCAAAGTCTTGCAGCCTATTCTCCGCTGATACTCACATAGTATTTAATGTCCAATTCTTCAGTCATATAGGCTTCGTCCAAGCGGAGATGCTCCAACTACTACTAAATTATTCAGCAACAATGAACAGTCACCGAATTCTATTTCTAAAGATCCTTGATTAAGGGTTGTATTACTTTAAATTACTTGCACTATCAGTTCAAAATCAGAATTTAGTCTAATCGTTATATATTTATTCTCGTTAGCAAGTCTTTTAAAGTCAGGACTTTCATCCAAAACTTTTTTCAAATCCCTCGCAACGGCAGATCCTTTTTTTCTAGGGACTATACCATTAGCTATATCTAAACGGAAAGAATATCCTGAGATTCTTCTATTTCCAACAGATTCAAACAAATAGCGATCAAGAGGCATTGTTCCATGCTTACTTTTAATGGCTGACAGGATTATGGGCAAATATTCTCTCCATATTTCAACATACAGTTCTTTTCCCTGATTCCTTTGATTATCGATTTTCATGATATTATCATAATGTTGTTCTGGCTTATTATTTCTTAACTTTGCCAAGTGTTTCCTAAATCCCGAGTTAATAGCATTGTGATTCTTATCTAAATTCAAAGGAGGATTAAAGTCTTGAATTAAAACGGATTCTATGCTGTCAAAATCTTTATTTGGATAATAAAACAGTAATAGATTTGTTTTCATCCAACATGAGAGTTTGTTTTCGTCATCTATACTAAATTTTGTTTTTCCATTGCTATTATAGTGTGAATCTCGTGGAATTAAATTATATCCAAACAGACAACCAAGACTTTTTCTTAGGGTTGAACTTCCAGCATTTCCGTTAAAGTGTTTTTTTACATCTCTATCTCTTAGACTACCGCTGGCTAAGCCAACATAAATGACTTCATAATTTCTAAACTTAGTATAGGTCACAGGAATACCAATATCCGGAAGTTTACTCTTTTCGCGCAATGTGAAAATATAATTCCCAGGCAGATCTGATACTATACTTATATCATCTTCAAGGGGATCAAAAAACTGAAATTCATTGGTTATCATGTTCTTCTTCATTTTTCTGCTAGATATACAAAATTTTTCTGCTAAATATACAAATAATGTAACTACTCAGGTGCCCCTGTCCTGACCATAAACCGAGGATGACGCGAGGCTTTCACCATCCCGCTGAGACTTTTTCAAAAATCATCTTCATGCCGCAAGGTCGTGTTCCCGACCGCCAAAAATCTGTCGTCTGCAGCCTTCTGCGGGTTCCACAGAGGCGCTCAAAAATCTTTTATTCGGTCCTCCACGCAAAGGGGCGCCGACCCTGCCAGAAAGCCCGTAAACCACATTTAACACACTGTTGCTCAATATATTATATTCGCATATATCAAATCTTTTCCTTACTTTTGCGGCATGAAAAAGGACTTCGACACGGGATTGAGAAAGGGCATCGAGGCGGACCGGGTGGAAACTCACCCGAAGACGCAAGCTGCTCCTTCGGGAAATGGGGCTCGCCGAGGATCTCGACTCCACGGAGCTCGCGGAGAAACTACACGCGCAGACCCTTGTCGCCGATGTCTTGAACCGCAATCTTGTCCGCAGGGACGAGGAGATAGAGAAACTCAAAGCCAGGATCGCGGAACTTGAGGGCGGAGCCAAACCCGTTGCGAAGACCAGCGCCAACAGCAGTGTCCCTCCCTCCAGGGACCCGATAGGCGTTCCTCACACGCAATCCCAACGGAAGCCCTCCGGCCGGAAAACCGGCGGGCAGAGGGGGCATCAGGGCAGCACGCGGCTGCAGTCCGGGGATGTGACCGGGACGGAGCGCTGGTATCCCGCGGCCGTCTGTCCCGTGTGCGGCAAACCGCTGGACATGGAATTCGCGACAATCGCCGCCACGAGGCAGGTGGTGGACATCCCGCTTCCGATCATGGCGGCGGTGACGGGGCATCTCCAGATGCGGGTGAAGTGCTCCTGCGGCCACTGCTGCAAGGGCAGGTTCCCCGAGAACGTGAACGCCCCGGTATCCTTCGGCTCCAACATCATGGCGCTCGCCTCGTACCTCAGCACCTATCAGAACGTCCCGTTCAAGCGGCTCACGCACCTGTTCGAGACCATCTTCGGGCTCCACGTCAGCGAGGGGACCGTGTCCAACATGCTGAACACCATGAAGAGGATCTCGAAGAAGCCTTACGAGATGATCCGCAGGAAGGTCGCGGCCGGAAAGGTTGCCGGAGCGGATGAGACGGGGGTCAACGTGAACGGAAAGAACAGCTGGCTCTGGGCCTTCCAGAACAAGGCCGCGACCTATCTGGCCTTTGACAAAAGCAGGAGCCACGACGTGGTGAACAGGAACTTCTCGCCGGAGGAGCGGCGCGGGACCGTCCGGGTGACGGACCGCTGGCCAGCCTACTTCATGGGGGGACGTCGGGATGGAAGACCATCAGGTCTGCATAGTCCACCTGCTGCGGAACCTCACCTACACGGCGCAGGCCTTCCCGGATGACGCCTGGAGCCTGGACATGCTTAACCTCCTGCGGGACTCCGTGCACCGGAGGAACCGGGGGGGAAGTTGGGGCGGGGACGCGGAAGAATATGGAGGCGCGGCTGGACGAACTGCTGGCGCGGCCGCCGGTCTACGCGAAAGAGGACGGGGACGGCACCGAATTGGACAAGCTCAAGAAAGGCATCGCCAAACACAGGAACCACATCTTCACATTCCTCACGAACCCCGCCGTCCCGCCCACGAACAACGACAGCGAGAAGGCCTTGCGGCCGGCCAAGACCAAACTCAAGGTCAGCGGATGCTTCCGCACGGAATCCGGCGCGGAGAACTACGCCACCGTCGCCTCCGTCATACAGACGGCGGTCAAGAACGGGCAGAACCTCTTCGAGGTCCTCAGGGTCATTGCGGCACTTGCGCTGGCATAGCATCATTGCTTCAATCATTATTGACAGGGGAGCAGGGCCACCGGTCTATGGCCGTGGTACCTGAGTAGTTACTGGATATTAACTGGAAAGAGATATAGACCGAAAAGATTCCTTAAGATGATGCAGGTTGTTTTTTGAAGGTTACTAAGTAGAAGAACGCTGTGAGAAAGTAAAATCCGATTCAATAAAAAAGCGGCCAGAAGGAAATCCCTGACCACTTGACTATATGTTGACAAAATTTGACCTGTTTGGATAAAGCAATACCCTACTCTAGAAGAGGTAGGCAACACCTACACTGAGCTGGCTTCTGTGACGGGTAACGTCACCGTCTCCTGAATAGCGATTGACGAGACCATAGTCATAGCCAATGTTGAAACGTACCATGTCGAAGAAATCAACGGCGACTCCTCCACCGAGCATGATGTCGAAACGACTGTAGTCAGAATCATCATAATTATTCACCTTGTCACCTTTGCTGACAGTTCCAATGACTGGTATAGTGGCGGAAGCTGTATATTTTGAATTTGAAGCAAGACCATAAGCAAGAGTTGGGCCGGCATAGATTCTTCCGACAATGCCGTCAGCAAAGGCAAGGCCCGCATTAAACATCACCGGGACTGAAATGTAATGTTCCGTCACGTCAACCTTGAGATCCGCCACACCTGCATAACTATCGGCATCACTCTTAGTAAGAAGAGAGTAGTAAATTCCTGGTGCGACATTCAAAGCACCGGCAAGATTGATGTTATAATTACCACCTACATAGAAGCCACTGAGATTGTTTGTTGTTGTCGTGTTCCCTGACTTCCACTTGTCTGTAGAGTTAGCGAATCCGACACCGATTGATGGCTGTGCGAAAGCCACTGTTCCGAGAAGCATCATAGATGCTGCAAAAAGGGTTGTAATAATCTTTTTCATAACTTATACAATTACAATTTGTTAATATTCAATCACGTTCAATGACTCATCCGCCGCTGAACCAAAGCGCAAATATATCAAAAATTAATCCAATATGCCTAAAGATCATGAATAAACAACCGTATGGTGATTTATTTCAACCAAACGACAATTCCGGAAGGCATGAAAGCCACGGAAGCCGGCATGCATATTCAGCGACAAAAAACGGCATAAGGGAGCTATAATCCGCCAATAATTTGTTTCTCGGCATATTCAAGATCGGAACTGTCATCGATCTCGTACCATAGGAGGCCGTCCACTTTCAGGACATTCATGGGAGCGATGCTCCTGGAAACATGAAGGAGCTCATACTCATAACCAAGCTTTGGTTGTTCCTTGGCCTTCATTCCGTAGTCCTTGCACATCTGCCTGAAGAAAGCATTACCTATCTTGTGGATGCCGACAAGTTCCCCGTCGGCACGGATGGCGTTCTTGTCCGTCGAACAATCAACCAGAACATCCTCGGCATCCTTCTGCACATAGTACTGATCCTGAAATTTCGTCACAGGTGTGATCAGCATCGCACTGGCATACCCACAATCCAACAGGGACGTTATCGCCCTGCTTTCATAGACGAGATCCGACTCCAGCAGGATGAAGTCGTCCGCGCCGATGACCTCCCGCATATTATACAGTGTGTACATGCTGTTCGTTTCGGCATAGCGTGGACTGAAAACGCACTCGATCTGAGAGTATCGCTCCATCAAGGCCTCGTATGCTTCCTTTTTGTAGCCGGTGCCTATGAGGATCCTGTCCATGCCGCACTCCAGAAGTGTCTCCACCGAACGCACTACCATGGGTTTTCCTCCGACCTCGATGAATCCCTTTGGAATCTTCTCCGTCTGTCTGCCGAAGCGGGTGCCAAGTCCAGCGGCCATAATCACCGCCGTTTTTATCCTTTGCATTGATTTATAATTTATTAATTATTGAGTCCACTTGAAAAAGTACCATTCGCCACTTTTTCCCCCCGTTGGAAGTACCTGTGTGGCACATATTTTCAAAAAAAGACTCTTTCAAGTGGACACATTATTGTAATGTCACCGTGATTAAGTCCGGAATCATAACCGCCATCCTTTCTGATTCCCGAAATCTCAAAATGACACTGAATCATAGTAATCATTAAAAAATAACTTGAACAATTTGTATATCTTTATGGTCTATATTT
>SAMEA104315427__coassemble_2030_pt1 | contig 8050 bp, 8 predicted proteins | sample SAMEA104315427__metabat2_high_PE_030 | metagenome-assembled genome bin SAMEA104315427 (sample SAMEA104315427) | gut metagenome | biome: Monkey gut; feature: monkey-associated habitat; material: faeces | place: China | collected 2013
GTGATGTCGGCGTTGCAAAGGAGCATCAGGTCATCGATCTCGTTGCCGGCGTCGAACAGCAGACGGCGCACAGCCGAGTCCGTAACCTCTTCGTCCACAAGGGCGATAGGCCTATGATGGAGGCTCACGAGCTTCTGGACATATTTCATCTTCTCGTTCAAAGGCATCTTCAGGGACTTGAATATTCTTGGAACCATCTTCGCCCCTACGACCTCGTGGCCGTGGAAAGTCCAGCCTACCGCTGGGTCGAAACGCTTAGCGGCAGGTTTTCCGATGTCGTGCAGGAGGGCAGCCCAGCGGAGCCAGACATTCGGCTGTGTGCGGACAGACTCCACGAAACTGTCCCCTCCCTCGTCCGGCGTGAAGTCCTTCAAAGTGCCGGCGGCAATGCCATCGATCTCCGATGCCGCCACATTGTCCACGACCTGCAGCGTGTGCGAGAATATCTCCTTATGCCCCTTTCCGTCAACGGATTCCACACCTTTTAGTTTCAGGAGATCCGGGAGGATATATTCAAGAAGTCCGGTCTCGTCCATTAGTTTGAAGCCCACCGAGGGATGCGGCGTGACAAGAATCTTGTTGAGTTCCTCGACGATGCGTTCCTTTGAAAGGATTGTCACCCGATCGCGCATATTCCTCATCGCGCGCAAGGATTCCGGGACGATGGTGAATTTTTGCTCCGGCGTGCTGAGCTTCGTGGCGAAGCGGATCGCGCGGAGCATCCTCAGAGGGTCGTCGCTGTAGGTCCGCTCGGGTTCCAGAGGGGTGCGGATTATCCCCGCCGCGAGATCCCTGATGCCGCCGAACGGATCAACGAGAGCGCCGTAGTCCTCCTTCTGGAGGCTGAAGGCCATCGCATTGATGGTGAAGTCCCTGCGTTCCTGATCCTCCTCAAGCGTCCCGTCCTCGACGATCGGCTTGCGGGAGTCGTGGCGGTAGGACTCCTTCCGCGCGCCGACGAACTCGATCTCCGCCCCGTGCCATTTCAGCATCGCTGTACCGAAGGTCTTGAATATGGACACGTTACAATGCCGCCTCTCCTTTTCCTCGATCCTCGCGGCCACCGCCTCGGCGAGCTGGATTCCGCTCCCCTCCACCACGATGTCTATGTCGTCGTTCGGCCTGCCGAGAAAGCAGTCCCGCACGTAGCCTCCGATCACGAAAGCCCTCACGCCCAACGCCTCGGCCGCATCCGAGACTATTCCGAAAATCGGCCTGTCAAGATAGCCTTGTGTTATAGTAGCACCCATTTATTTCTGCATTGTCTCCCAATCCGGGAAAGTTTTCATCTGTGAATATGACTCGCCGTCGCGTGCGAAGCCAAAGGTCTTCAACCCGTTGGTGATCACCACATATTTCACATTCAGCACCAGATTGTACCGCAGCGCCTGCTCCAGCACCTCCCGGCTCATCTGGACATCCTCCCGCTTGCACTCGACGACCATAAGCGGAGCCGTGTCCCTCCCGTAGACGAGGATGTCGGCGCGGAAATCCTTCCCTCCGAACTTCATCGCCACCTCGCTCATCATCATATATTCAGGAACCTTCAGCCGCTCCTTCAGAACGCCGATGAACCACTGCCGCACCTTCTCCTCAGGCGTCAGCGCCACCGCCTTCTTCCTCAACGGGTCCCAAACCTTTTCCATTCTTTCTGAATATTTTTATGAATATGCTCACCCGGCCTCCGGCGTTTTCCATGGATCCCGCACCCTTGAGATCTCAGAAGAGCCCTCCGACCCGGCGGAGTTTCCTTCGGAGACATCGGCAGTGGCTCTTGCCTCTTCGGACCCACACGCCAAACCGTCTGACGCTCTTTCAGCCCCGGCTGAGCTTCCTTCGGAGACATCGGCAGTGGCTCTTGCCTCTTCGGACTCACACGCCAAACCGTCTGACGCTCTTTCAGCCCCCACGGAGTTTCCTTCCGAGGAATCAGCGGTGACCTCCGCCTTCAACGTCCGACGGTAGATGTCCTCGATGATAAGTCCCGAAAGCGTCATTCCGAATATGGCCGTGACGTGGACGGTCGTGCCGTTGATCTGAGCCTTCGAGGAACACCATTCATGGTTCAGCAGATCCGGATTCCCAGGCCCGTCCTGAGCCTTGGGACACATGCATTTCTCCGTGCCGCAACTCTGGCAATGCCCTCTGTTCGGCAACACCTCATCGTCATACACGCAGAGGAACTTCTTTGCCGGCATCGTCTTAGCCCTTTTCATCTTCTTCCTCAGCGCCGCACCCAACGGGCATCCCCGCACATTCCAGAACTCCGCCACCTTGATCTTCAGTGGATCCACCTTCAGCGCCGCCCCCAACGAGCAGAAAAACTTCGCTTTGCTGGCCGTGGCAGTCAAGATAAGATGAACCTTATCCTTCAGAGAATCAACAGCATCGATGACGTAATCATATTCATCAAGATTGAACTGCCCAGCCGTCTCCTCGCAGTAGATCTGTTGGATCGCCGTGATCTCAACCTTAGGGTTGATCTCCAGAAGATGCGCTTTGAGCGCGTCCACCTTCACCTGCCCAACTGTTTTAGTCGTCGCCATCAGCTGCCGGTTCACATTAGTGATGCAGATCCTGTCCGAGTCCACGATCGTCAGTTTCGTGATCCCGCTACGCACCAGCCCCTCCGCACACCAGCTTCCGACCCCGCCGACTCCGAAGATGATCACCCGAGTCCCCGCAAGCGCCTCCATCACATCCTCTCCCAGAAGCAGTTCCGTCCGGTTGTATATCGCCTTTTCTATCGTATTCATTGCCATAGTCTGCAAAGTTAACAATCCTTAAGGAATATTCTTAAAGCTTGGCCTTTCATTTTTTAACAATGAACCCAAAATCAAATGTTGGAAAAGGCTATTTGGGGTGCCGCCTGTCATCGCTATCGGGAGCCGTGGAGGATAATCTTTTACAACTCAGCACATAAGCCATTATCCTTCAGTCGTTTTCCACTATAGGTAATAGCGATATTATTTGATTATGACTACATTACGCGGCACCAATTCAGAATCAGCCGGTGACTCACAACAACCTGATTAGCAAAGCTATAGCCAATGGCCTTCGGTTTGATTCCACCAAAGACAACTGTTTATTCCCCATATTATCAAAGAGTTAATCTCCACATCAAAATTTCTTTATGATTTGAAACAAATCCGGAATATTCATCGTATCTTTGTCACAAATCGCTTGGGGATGTTCTGGTTTTGACAGCAATGATTCTGAGCGGTAAGCACGTCGGGCTCCTGGAGGGCCGGCCCGCAAAACTGGATCTCCAAAAATTTAGTTGCTGATAACAACTACGCACTCGCTGCCTAATCGACCAAGTCGCATTAGCTTAATCCGAGCCGCCTAGGATGCGGTTCCGACGAGTATCCCGCGGACTTTACGCCTTCTCTGTTCCGAGTTCGGGGTATCATTCAAGAAGGACGCACCGGAGGACTCCTTTAAATCCGGCCAAGCCCCAAAGGATAAGCTTCGGTTAGCCCGTCTTCCGGCAGGCCGCGGCCGACAACCAAAGGACGACTAAACGTGTAGAAAGCCTCTTGGCGCGTTGTTTGGACGGCGGTTCGACTCCGCCCATCTCCACAATATTAATTGATTTACAATTAATTAAGTATCTTACGAACAAATTTACGAACAATTGTAAGTTTGTTCGTATTGTTTTATTTTGAACTCTGTTGAACTGAACTTCGGGACAGAAAGAGAAGTCAATTTGAATTCAGTTTAATCCTCCTATTGTTTTCGGATAATGATTGACAATGCTGACAGAGCTATAGTAATAACCCCAACCCACATCAACACCTCCTGCCACCATTTGAGTATATTGACCTCCTTCTCGATGACGGTCTCGACAACTTGGGCTTTCTGTTCTTCCCGATACCGATCTTTGTAGGTCAGGAAAATCCCCATCGAATCAACAATAGTCTTTGCCGTGAGTCTATTGTCTTTCAGTTCCAATGTTTGCTGAATTCTTGCGGATTCTTTGAGTATGCGAATCTCCTCCCAATGTGCTTGACCGGTCGAATCACATTTGATCAAAGCCTGAACGATGGATGAGTCTGGCTGAACCTGAATGACGGTATCTCTTATGGTCTCAGTAACGGTGATAGTATGTTCTTTGCTTTCTGTCTTGTGAGGATATAGTTTCGGGCAGCAACCACAAAAGGTCTCCAAAGCCACTATCGGTATAATGATTCGTCTCATTGCATTGGTGTTTTGTTATCTTCTTGCCTTTGCAACCTGTTCCCGCAGTTGCCTTACCTCGTCTTTCAACTGCGAGTTCTCAGTGCAGAGCCTATCAACTGAGGCCTTAAGTTCCTCGTTCTCCTTCCTGACAGCCACAATCTCGGCATTAGCATTGGTGATTTCCTCCAGAAGGCGTTTATTCTCTGCTGATAGGAGGTTTATTGAAGCCTGTAAATCTTTCAGGAAGTCGTTCTTCCGTTTGCGAGAACCAACAATCCAGCCGATGACCGCCGTTAACAACGGGATGATGTAAGTCCCGATAAATGTCAATGCCTCCATACCTCAGCCCTCCGAAAAATAGAGTCTCATCTCCGCGAGTCTGCGTTTCTGTAGCCCTGGCAGGACAACACCTTTAGCATACACCCATCGCAGAAACTCGTCCATAATTGAGTTGTCATCCGGATTCGACTTGACCTTTCTCAGAAGTGTTGATTTGCGGAAGTTTTCGCCTCCGACATTGAACACGAAAGAAACGAGGGCATCGAACTGGCATTGACGCAGATTCGAGCACTCTGCATTAACGATATTCTCTGCCATCACAATGTCCTGTCTCAAAAACTCTTCCGCCAGTTCTTTCGTGATAGTCATTCCTGGCACTATTCCAGAGGTGTGACCATAGCCGACAGTCCAGACTCCGGCAGGACACCTGTAAGCAGTCAATCGCAGTCCCTCGAACCGCCGTATCAATGAATATGATTTCTCGCTTGCTTTCATAGCATTTATAATCACAGCATTGGTAAAACAAAGCCCCGTCACTGACTTTGCGGATTCAGGTTCAATTCCGAATGCCAAGCAATTTCAAGTGACGGAGCGATGATGAACTAAACGGCTAAAGCGAAATCACCCCGAGCATCTCGCCGGACTTCTCGCCCGTCTTGACGTTGATGAAGAAATACTTCAGGAACACCTTCGGGGCAGCTGCGGTGACCTCACCGTGAACGGCCTTGTAGTCGGCCATAATGTCAATCTGGTCATCAACGATTGTTCTCGGTGCTCCGATGGACACCGCCTTGCTGTAGGCTCTGGTCACGCCATTGCTCTGTGGGGCGGAGGCCATAATGACGAGCTTGAGGTCGGCAGTGACTGCCGGAGGGTCAGGCAACTGGAATGTGAACTGGCTGGCAGTAAGCGAGAGGTCGGCCTCGCAGGGAGCGTCAACCCCGACAAGAACAGGCGGCGTGGAAAGCGCCGCACCACCTGCCTTGACGATCCAGAAGTTCAGCCTCGAATAGAGGTTCGCCCCGGAAATCTTGCTCGACGTGCCGAGAACCGACTTCCCCTTCTGCGTGTTCGCCAAAGAGTTCCACGCAAGGATCTGCGCGTTGGTGAGTCCCTTCCAGCCCTGCGAGAGCTGCTTGAAGATTGCCTTGACGGAAGACTGCGCCGCAGTCTTGAAACCGCCGCCGTAGCCACGGTTGCGAATGTACTTACGCCCACGGACTTTCGCCGCGGTCACTCCCTTCGCCGAGCCAGACATCTCCTCGAAGGCGATTGATGGAATGTACTTCATACCGAAATGGTTTTAAAATGACTAATATGTGAAATCAGAAGCCAATATAGGCACAATATAAATCATTGGAACAGATACGGTTCCGCTTACTTTACAATACTTCATATTGCCGTAATCCAGACAGGAATCACAGTGATTTCAGACGAATCTATTCTACAGAATTGTGGCCAAAGCTGACTGCGAGTGATACTGTGACCGATACCCGGTTTTAGTGTCCAGCAACAAGTATCTGACGTGCAACTGAAACATATCAATGTCAAACCTCATACGTTGAACATTGAATACGATTTCCGACACCGTTCCGGTTGGGACGGACTTTGACAGGTAGTTTCTCATCATTCCTGGATTGCGTCCGACACCAGGAGTCTCGATCTGGATCTTTCCGAGCACCCGGTATCTTGACGGCTCATCAGTCCCACACATTGTGAGCCTGAATCTCAGTTCCATATCGAATAGAGAATCCATCGAACAGTTCACAAAATCCAGACTGAATATAGGGAACGGTTCAAATCGCCTCGGGACAGGAATGTGCTCATTGCCAAGTTGCGCGAATCCGTGATATGCAGACACAAACAGATTGTAGCCACTGATATGACTGCCGTCACCGAATGGTGGACGATGTGCGGTGACTCCAAAGGCAAGTTTTCGCCATTTCAACTGTTGCCAATGGGTTAATGTCTGCCACGCAAGAATCGCCCGGTGATGGACTTGTTTCTGTTCCAATTGCCCGACAGTTCCTTTGAACTCCGAATAAGCCTTGCTCCGGAAATAGCAGATGCCGTTCCGGTGATAATAGGTGATGTTTCCGGCCGATGACCAGCAATCCGTAAAGTTTGTATTGGGGTAAAATCGTGGCATATCCTTTCTATAGTTTGCAAAAGCAGTAACGAATCATATTGTTCCTATGTAATGAAGCTGACCAGCAACCGCGACCGCCACAAGTCTTAAACACATAGGTAACTCATAGCATACTACCATAGGGCTGCAATATAAATAGTCTGAATATATAGGCTAAAGAAGTGGAACCTATAGCCTTGCGATACCTTACTTTGCCTATAGGCCGAGAACGAGGAACCAATCTTTATGTGAATATATTCTTTCTCATCGCTCCCAGCGTGTGAGAAGGTTCCACTATGCACTAAGCTTGGAGCGTGAGTCAATCCACCGCTCGACTCAGAGGAAGTCGGAAATGGCGATGCGTCAGCATCGTTCTTTCTGTCTTCCAGAGAGTGAGCAGGCAAGCCGACAGGCGCGGCAGGAGCCGGACGGTACGACGGTCGGGGCGAGAGATGGCGGTCTTTCCGGCTCTGGCGCGAATGGTTGAATCAAGGCAGAACGGCAACGCCCTTCAGACGTGTGAGCTGGGCCGGCGGAAGGGGCTTGAGTGACGGAGTGGAGGCGGATGGATTGGAGCCGTGAACGGAGACGAGACCAGTATGGTCTCGGCGCAGTCGGCGTAAATCCCGTAGCCGCAACGGAGGAACTGAAGCCCCTGGAGCGTATAGGCCCGGCACAGATGGAGCGGAGTGACAACGGAGCGATTCCGCTCTGCGAGTCTGGGATTGACGGTGTGGAGTGAAACGGAACACCATCTGTCGCAGTCTCGCGTCTCCGCTCGCCCTCGGAGGATGTGTCGGGAACGAAGTGGACGACATTTCCGGAGAGGATGAAGCGAGCGTCAATGGACACAAGGCGAAGCCTTACCTCTTTTCAGGCAGGTCTGGTGCGGATGCAATGGAGCGTCAGCGGAATGGAGTCCGTGCCTGTCCTGCCCATAGGGAGTGGCGATCCGCGCTTCTCTGGCCGCAAGGCCTGTGAAGCGTGGGTGAACGAGCCTCTCCCAAACAGACATTGCGGAAGTGGACGGTGACGATAGGAGCCGTCGTCTTCCGCAATACCGCTGACATACAGTGAGCGGATGCGAACGATCATAAGAACCATCGGCGAGAGCCGATACTTTGCCGACGAAGTGATTTCTTGAAGTAGAGAGCTCCGCTCGAAGACTTGAAGAAATCACGGAGAAGGCCCGCAGCTGTGCTGCTAAGGCTGGCGACTCTTTGGACTTCCGGTCGTCTTTCAAGGAATAAGGGTAGAGTTCGGACAATACTGAAATTGAAGAGACTTCCCACGCATATCACTCCGGAAGTTCTGAACTCCCTGACGGGTCTGGAGCGCGTTGGCCCTTGAAGGGAGTTCAATGTCGCCAGCCGCCCCGACGGAGCGGATTCGGTGGTATGACGGTCGAACTCGCACTGAGGGAGACAGTTAACATAATCGGGGTTGTGTAATCTGGCGGCG
>SAMEA104315427__coassemble_2169_pt1 | contig 7547 bp, 6 predicted proteins | sample SAMEA104315427__metabat2_high_PE_030 | metagenome-assembled genome bin SAMEA104315427 (sample SAMEA104315427) | gut metagenome | biome: Monkey gut; feature: monkey-associated habitat; material: faeces | place: China | collected 2013
ATCACTGTGGCTGACCCTCCCTCGGGATATGGGGGTCAGCCACACACAATGGCCTCACAGCATTACCAGAGCCATTCTTGCGTGCCCGTGGTTTGCACAGGGTTTGCACAAGGCACAAAAAAACAAAACAGCAGAGCCGTTCTATAATGTTCAGGGTGATTCTATGTATTCAATCTTATCAATCGATGCAACTTATTTTTTCAACATTACTAAATAAGCCCATATAATAATTGCAGTTCAGGGGTGTAAATAGTTGAAAAAAGTCTTGCATATATATATATATATATATATCTTTGTGACCGTATTTTTTTCGGCAGCCATGTCTAACCCGGCTGCCGGAGAAAATACGGGCACATATTATAGACGTATCTTACGCTATTGTTAGAAACAATTAAACCACAAGTCCGCGTCTTCCGCGTAGAAGACGCACACTAAAGTTTGAGCCGGTTGCGATAGGTCGAGGATTGGACTCCGCGTTTATGGTATCTGCTCCCTAAAACAATGTTATTAAACCGCCGGTCAGGAGTCTCCGGAAAGTGTGTTAGTTTCTATGAAAAAAGTTAATGAAGTTCGTGTCTATGTAAGACCGGAGGTCGAGGAAATCGACCTCGCGCTGTCAACTGTCCTCTGCGGCAGCGGTGAAGTGTATGGCTCCGGCCAGGATTCAAACGGCGAAGATTGGGGATCAGGTGAATAATCGCTTAAAATTCAAATATCCATATTATGAAAAAACAAATGATGGCCTCCATGTGTGCCCTGGCAGTACTGGCGGCATGCTCCGAAACATCAGAGGAGCTGGTTCCGGAGGTTAAAGGCGAGGGTGTCTATGCCACAATAGAGCAGCCGGTGTCAGTTGACACGAAAAGTCTGGCCTATGAGAACGGCAAGCTAGTGTTCACTTGGGCCGAGGGCGAGAAGGTTGTGGTGTTCGGAAATAAGGACGCGGCTTCCTTTAATTCCTTGACCTCGGGGGGGAAGTCCACCAAACTCGAAAGCGAGGGCTTCACCTTGAAAGACAACGTTAACTATTACGCATGCCTACCGGCATACACAATACCTGCCGCGACACAAAGCACTTCAGTTCCTGTCACTTTTATGGGACAGAGGCAGACAGCCAACGGCAACAGCGATCACCTGAAGTCATTCGACTATGCGTGTGCGTCCGCCACCAAGGCAGCAGGTGAGAACTCCATAAGCTTCGAGCTAAAGAACCAAGTGGCGTGGATTGTCCTTGATCACACCTTCACTGATGCGACGAACAATGTGACCTCTGTCACGATCAACGCAGACGAAGACCTGTTTGTCACAAAAGGCACTCTTGATGTGACCACCTCTACCATAACCGAAGGCACAAAAGACCGCAAGATCACCCTGAATCTTGGAGAGGAAGGCGGAAACGGCCTTTCCTTCGCAGCAGGTGAGGCCTTCCGTGGATTCTTCACATTGAATCCGGTTGACCTTTCCGGGAAGACGCTTACTTTCACCGCCACCACAAAGAGCGGTGAGACCGTAGCGCTTGGCACATTCACTAAGGCAAGCGCCAACCTCACGAAGAATCTTGCGGTCCGTATCCAGACTTCTGGTTCGGCCAAGGTCGCCACTGTTGATGGAAAGGAATATTCCACATTGAGCGCCGCTTTGGCTGCGGCTTCTGAAGAAGCGACAATCAGCGTTGTCTCCGATGTCACAACCGAGAAGGTCTTGATTGACAAGAGCGTGACTTTCGATCTTGGCGGCCACACCGTGACGGCTGACGATGATGTCTTCTATATCGCCGAGAATGGCCTTACCGTTAATTTCAAGAACGGAAACATCGTGTCGACAAAGTATGGCGGACTCTTCTTCAAGCAGGGACGCCAGAATGAGCACATCACGTTCGACAACTGCAACATCACCGGTGTGGAGGGCGCGATTGCCACAAGCACATTGACAGGTTCAACCATCACAATTAATGGTGGTACGTTCACTTCGTCCAACAATGCTGTCATCCTGACAAACGGTAATAAGCGGATGTACCCTTATGATGAGACGAACACTGCTCTGCGCGAGAATGCGAACACCATCACCATCAACGGCGGTACCTTCAAGGGACAGATGTCTGATGAGGCATACAATGACAGAAATTCGATTGCCTGCGGAATCTATGCGGCATGGAAGGACATCATTATCGTCAACGACGGTACATTTGAGATCGAGAGAGGTGTAGGTGTCCTCTGCCGTGGCGGCAAGGTGACCATCAAGGGTGGTACGTTCACCACAACTGATCCTGACACTAAGAAAGGATGCGTAGGCGACAGCCGCATTGTTGTGCCATGCCAGACGGTTTATGTTGATAAAGCGTCCCAATATCCGGATTATGAGAACGCCACAATAGAAATCTCCGGCGGCAAGTTCTCCGATGACTCCTGCAAGGATTACCTTGCTGAGGGCCATGAGGTGAAACAGGATGGTGAAACTTATACAGTTGTAGAGGCCACAGTCATTCCTGTCACCAGTCAGGAAGATTTGAATAACGCGATTACCACGGGCGCAACTCAGGGACAGTCCGCAACCGTTACTCTTCCATCAAATTCAACCTTTACCCTGAACAGCGGCATAGCTCATGAAGGAACCAAAAGCCGTGACATCACTTTCGTGGGCGATGGATCTCAGACTTTTGATGTCATCACAAAAACGGAATCCGCAGAGGGTGGAATGCTTAATTATCAGCGTGGTTCTTCCCTAACTTTCAAGAACATGACCATTCAGGCCGGAGAAGGCAATTTTGACGGCATCGTCTGTGATGAGCTTACCTACGTGAAGTGCACCATTAAAGGCAAGCTCACGCTCTATGGGAAGGCGACCTTCGTTGACTGTACCTTCGAGAATGACATGACTGACCAGTATTCCATCTGGACTTGGGGCGGAACGGATGTCAAGTTTGAAGGCTGCACGTTCAACAGCAACGGCAAGGCCATTCTGTTGTACGGACGAGCTACAGCCGAGAAACCGACCAATCTTACCGTAACCAACTGTACATTCAATGACAGAACTAACGGTTCACACAGTAAAGCTGCGATTGAAATTGGTAACGACTATAACGCCACCTACAATCTCACTGTCTCCGGATGTACTGTGAACGGATTTGCTGTAGGGAAGAACACAGGTAGTACACTCTGGGCAAACAAGAATAGCATGGATGCTGCTCACCTGTCAGTTACCATAGACGGGACAAAAGTACAATAGACTTCAACCCTACAGGTAATTTCACAGATGGCGGTCGTTGATCGCCACAAAAAAAAATCAAGGCTGGCTCCTTCGGGAACCAGCCTTTTTAAGTATCAACAGGCAGCAGAAGTGGTTTTGTCACTTCGACCAGCTCAGTGACCAACGAGACACCTACAAGATAAAGGAAAAGGAATCCAAAGTCAGAGCAAACGTCAGCGAAAAAAATCAAAAGTCAAATTTTGGTAACGTGCAAAATTTGACTTTTGCCTTTTTTTCGCTGTCGCTAACACGTTAAGTCAGTTCGACGGGCTAAGTAACTTTGACAGGCTCAGTCATCTCGACGGGCTCAGTGACCGGCTTGAGCCAGAGACGGGAATCACTATTTTCCGGAAGGGATAATGATCTTGTAGGTGTGACCTGCCTTGTTGAGCAGTTTGTTGTCCCTAAGCCAGAGATTGGCCTCTTTCAGCTGGTAATAGGTCACACCGTGCTCTTCGGCGAAATCCACCAGACTGGCTATCGCCCCGCTTACAGTGACAACCTCCTTAGGAGAATAGCAAGGATATTTCTCGAAATCATTCACATTGAACCCGAAAGCGGCCGGAGTCTCGAAAAACATTTTGGCGGAAAGCACCCTGAACATATAACGAGAGGTCTCCTCGACCATCCAAAGATCAAGGGCGGATTTCTGCCTCTGGTCGGAGAGGCGGCGGGATATTCCTCCCTGTCCGGCGTTGTAGCTTGCGGCCACCGTCATCCAGTCTCCGTACTTCTCGTAGGCCCGGCGAAGGTACTTGCAGGCCGCGATGGTCTCCTTCTCGATGTTGTACCGCTCGTCCACCTCCGCGTCGATGACGAGACCATATTCCTTACCCGTCGTCTTTGTGAACTGCCAGAGACCTGCCGCCCCCGCCGATGAATATGCCTTCGGGTTGAGGTTGCTCTCGATCGCCATGAGGTACTTAAGGTCGTCCGGGATGCCGTTCTGCCGGAGTATCGGCTCGACCATCCTGAAATAACGGTCGGACTTCTTCAGCATCAGAATCGAGTTGGAGTGCATGTAGGTGAACGAGATCAGCTCCCTGTCCATCCTTTCATAAAGGTCGCTCCTGTCGAACCGTATGGTGTCGCCCGCGAAGATTATCTGTTTCGGAACCGCCGGAGCGCGGAAATGCAGCTCTTCCTGCGGGTAGATCTGTGCGGGGGAGAGTGTGGCGGCTCCAAGTGCGAGCGCGGTGAGTAGGAATATTCTTTTAAGATTCATCGCTGTGTGATTTTTTGATAGGCGAGCCTTTCCGATCCGTCGGCCAGAACGATCACGCCGCAGTAGGTGAAGCCGGACTTCTCTATGAGGCGGCGCATTATCCGGTTGTCGCGGTGGGTGTCGATGCGGAGGTTGCCGCTGACCGAAAGGGCATATTCAATGATCCTCCGGAACACGCCGTGGCTCTCGGGGGTGCTGGCGATGCGGTGGATGACGTGGTAGGGGGAGCTGTCATCAAGCCACTTGCCGTCGATTGATGAATATGTCGGTTCGGGCGAGGGGAGCAGGGCGAAGTACGCGACCGGCTTTCCGTCTTGCTCAATGATGTGCGCTCCGCCCATGCTGATGTCCGTGCGTACGATGCCGGCGTCAGGGTAGCCGTCTCCCCACTGGGCGCTGTTGCCGTCCGAGCGCATGATACTTTTAGCGGTGGTGAATAGCTCTATCGCCGCCGGAATATCTTTTTCTGTCGCCTTTCGGATCATTATTGCACTCCGAGCAGTTCGATTTCGAAGATCAGCGTCGAGTTGGCCGGTATCCCCGGTTGGGAGAAACTCCCGTACCCCAGTTCGGACGGAATGTAGATCTCCCATTTGTCTCCGACACGCATCTGCTGCAGGGCGATGACCCAGCCTTCGATCAGATCCCGGAGCCTGATGGCCAGCGGATAGCCTCCGAGGCTGGTGTCGAAGCACTTGCCGTCAATGGTCCGGCCAAGATAATGACAGCTGACCACGCTGCTTGGAGTCGGTTGCTTTCCGCCTTCAGAACCTGATTGGAGTACCTTGTAGCAGACTCCTTTAGCCAGCCGCGTCACGCCCTCCTCTTTTCCCTTCTCGGCCAACCACTCCTTGTTGGCACGGGCATATTCATTCTTGTTCATTACTGGTTGAACCTTTTGGCCTGCTCCTCGATGAGCGCCTTGTCGTTGAAGTAGTCGATCCTCATCGCCTTCTTCACCTCGTCGAGGGTCGCCGCGGCCACGGCCTCGGCATCCTCGCTGCCCTTTTTGAGGATCTCATAGACGGCGGGAATGTCTTTCTCATATTCCTTTCTCCTCGCCCTTACAGGCTCCAGCTCCTCGTTGAGGATCTTCTCAAGGAACTTCTTGACTTTCACGTCACCGAGTCCGCCTCTTCTGTAGTGGTCCTTCAACTCGTCGAGGTTGGCATATTCAGGAAGATAGAGTCCGAAATGCTCGTCGCGGCAGAAAGCGTCGAGGTAGGTGAAGACGGTGTTGCCCTCCACGTGGCCAGGGTCGCTGACATTGATGTGCTGAGGGTCTGTGTACATCGACATCACTTTCTTGTGCATTTCCTCGGCGGTCTCCGAGAGGTAGATGCAGTTGCCAAGGGATTTGCTCATCTTCGCCTTGCCGTCGGTTCCAGGGAGGCGGAGGCACGCCGCGTTGGAAGGCAGCACAGCCTTCGGCTCGACGAGGGTCTCGCCGTAGATGCGGTTGAAGCTGCGCACGATCTCGACCGCCTGCTCAAGCATAGGCTTCTGGTCCTCACCCACAGGCACATCGGTTGCCTTGAAGGCTGTGATGTCCGCCGCCTGTGAGATAGGGTAGCAGAAGAAGCCAACCGGAAGCCCGCTTCCGAACGCCTGCTCCTCGCCGTCCTGGCTGAAGCCACGCATCTGGATTTCCGCCTTGACGGTCGGATTGCGCTGGAGCCGCGCCACCGTGACAAGGTTCATGTAGTAGAATGTCAGCTCGGTGAGCTCAGGGATCATGCTCTGGATGAATATTGTCACTTTGTCAGGGTCGAGGCCGACTGACAGGTAGTCCAGCGCCACCTCGATGATGTTCTGACGAACCTTCTCCGGGTTGTCGAAATTGTCGGTAAGCGCCTGCGCGTCAGCAATGAAGACGAACATCTTCTTGTAGTCGCCGGCATTCTGGATGGCCACCCTGTTCCTCAGGGAGCCGACGTAGTGGCCAATGTGGAGGCGTCCGGTCGGACGGTCGCCTGTCAGTATTATCTTGTTTGACATATCATTATGTTTTTTAGTTCGTTATCGTCATATTATCTGGACCACCATATTCCCGAACCGCTCTATTTGTTGAGCCATCATATTCATTGACAGGTAATTCCGTGGTTTACCTGATCAGGTTCAGGAATTCGTTCCTTGTCCGCGCCGAGCTGAGGAAGACTCCGGAGAACGCCGATGTGGTGGTGATGGCATTCGCCTTCTGCACGCCGCGGATGGACATGCAGGTGTGCATCGCCTCGATGACCACAGCCACCCCAAGAGGATGCAGCGCGTTGTCGATGCAGTCCCTGATCTGGACCGTCAGCCTCTCCTGCACCTGAAGCCTGCGCGCGAAAGTCTCCACGACGCGGGCTATCTTGCTCAGCCCCGTGATCTTGCCGTTGGGAATGTACGCCACGTGGCACTTTCCCAGGAACGGCATCATGTGGTGCTCGCAGGTGGAGTAAAGCTCTATGTCTTTCACCAGCACCATCTGGCGGTACTCTTCATCGAATATGGCGGACTGGATGATCTTCGCCCCGTCCTGTGAATATCCCTGCGTGAGGAACTGCAACGCCTTGGCGACCCTTTCCGGCGTCTTCACAAGCCCCTCTCTGTCAGGATTCTCGCCTAACAGCCGGAGGATTTCCTTGACGTGGACAGCGATCTCCGCGGTCGTCTTTTCCTCGTATATTTCCTTTTTCTCGTATGACATATTCCTAAGCTCTTCTTTTGGTACGGTTGTTGAAACAGCTTCCAAGCCTACAAAATTAGGCAAAAAATACTTATTGTTATGATTTTTTGCATATCTTTGGGGCAAATAGAGCCGCTTTTTGCGACATTTTGATTTATATTAATGATTATTAACAATTTAATTGTTCGAGAATATGTATTGGACACTTGAACTTGCCAGTAGCCTGGACGATGCTCCATGGCCAGCATCAAAGGAAGAACTTATCGACTATGCCAACCGTTCCGGCGCCCCCGAGGAGGTCATCGAGAATCTCACCGAACTTGAGGACGACGGCGAAGTCTACGAATCCATCGAAGACATCTGGCCCGATTACCCCACCAAGGACGATTTCTTTTTTAACGAGGA
>SAMEA104315427__coassemble_2230_pt1 | contig 7334 bp, 3 predicted proteins | sample SAMEA104315427__metabat2_high_PE_030 | metagenome-assembled genome bin SAMEA104315427 (sample SAMEA104315427) | gut metagenome | biome: Monkey gut; feature: monkey-associated habitat; material: faeces | place: China | collected 2013
AGCCAAGAATATGCGACATCTACTCCCGCTACGCCGAGAAGTGCAAGAACTCGGGAGTGATGGACTTCGACGACATATTACTGAACATGAACATCCTGCTTCGGGACTTTCCCGAGGCGAAGGAGGCCATCGCCGCCCGCTTTGACTACATTCTCGTGGACGAGTATCAGGACACGAACTTCGCCCAGTACCTGATCCTGAAGAAGTTGACCGAGAGGCACCGCAACCTCTGCGTGGTCGGTGACGACTCGCAGTCCATCTACGCATTCCGCGGGGCCAAGATCGAGAATATTCTTAATTTCAAAAAGGACTTCCCCGAGAGTCAGATCTTCCGTCTTGAGAGGAACTATCGCTCGACGGCCAACATCGTGAACGCCGCCAACTCATTGATAGCCAAGAATGAGAACAGAATCCCGAAAACATGTGTGGCCGTCGGCGAAGAAGGTGAGAAGATCCGACTACTGAAAAGCTGGTCGGAGCAGGACGAGGCCGTCGCCATCGCCTCCGGGATTGTGGAGAGGATGCAGTCCGACCATGCCCGGTACCAGGATTTCGCCATCCTCTACAGGACGAACTCCCAGTCAAGGGCCTTGGAGGAGGCTTTGAGGAAGAGGAACCTTCCCTACATGATCTACTCCGGCAACTCCTTCTTCGACAGAGCCGAGGTCAAGGACATGATGGCCTACCTGAAACTGGTCGTGAACGTCAACGACGACGAGTCCTTCAAGAGGATAGTGAACACCCCGTCCAGGGGCATCGGCGAGACATCGCTCAACGCCCTGGGAGCCTTGGCTTTCGACCTGAAATGCTCGCTGTTCAAGGCGGCATATTCAGAAAGGTTCGCCGAGTTCGGCCTCAAGCAGGCCGCCGTCGCGAAGATCCGCTCATTCTGTGAGATGATCGACGGATTCGCGTCGAAGGTGGCCTCGACCAACGCCGACGAGCTTGCCACGGGCATCTCCAACGCCTGCGGCCTGTACGCCTTCCACAAGAACGACCCGTCCATCGAGGCTCAGTCCAGGGCCTCCAACATCGAGGAACTCATCAACAGTGTCACCCATTTCATCGAGGAAAGGAGGGATGAATATCTCCGCGACCTCATCGTCGAGGGAGAGGCCGAGGAGGACACGGAGGTCAGTTACCCTGTGTTCACGTTGGGAGATTTCCTGGAGAACATCTCCCTGCTTTCCAATGTGGACGTGGAGGACGAGGAGGACACCAACAACAAGATCGCCCTTATGACGGTGCACTCGGCCAAAGGTCTTGAGTTCCCCTATGTCTATGTGGCCGGCCTGGAGGAGAATCTGTTCCCGACCGGAGGCATGCTGGCCTCCCCTGCCGACATCGAGGAGGAGCGCCGCCTTTTCTACGTTGCGATAACGCGCGCCAAGAAGGCCGTCTGCCTCTCGTTCGCCAACACCAGGATGCGCAACGGCAAGCACGAGTCCAACTCCCCGAGCCGCTTCATCAAAGAGATTGATTCTGAATATGTCGCCAATCCTCTGAGGAATGACGACTTCGCGGATTCCACCACCGATGACGACTTCCCTGGCTTCGGTGGCTTCGGCTCGCGCGGATTCGGTTCCGGTCATGGCTCCGACCGCTTCTCAGGCGGAGGTTCAGGAAGGTTCGGCGGCAATTACGGCGGAGGCTCAGGCAGGCTCGGCGGCAGCCATGGCACAGGTTCAGGCAGGTACTCCGGAGGCAACGGCCGCCCTGCCAACAGATTCGGAATGGGCGGAGGCAATCCCTACGGTTCTTCCGGCAGTGTCAGGTACGAGAGCAAGCAGACCTCTGCGGCCAACCCGACAGCCTCCAGGATCGAGGCCCTGCGCAACCGTCCTCTCCCTCCGAAGATCTCCGACGCCGACTTTGTCCCGGCTCCGATGACCGACTTCAAGACCGGCCAGCGGATCGAGCACAACCGTTTCGGCCCAGGCAAGATCCTTGAGATCACCGGCGCCGCCCCCGACCTCAAGGCCAGGATCGCCTTCGACTCCTACGGCGAGAAACTCCTGCTCCTGAAATACGCCAAGATGCGCGTGATCTAAACCTTCCGCGGTTCGGTACTTCGACAACAGACTCTCTGACCCGGCCAGCCGCCGAGCCTGCTCCTTCCAGGAGCCTGTCGGCTACTGGGTTCACCGATAACTGAGCCCGCCGAAGCGCCGGGAGCGGGATCCGGGATATTCAAAAAAGAGCACAAAAAAAAGGGAAAGCTTAGCACATCGCACCGCTACGACCTCCTACCCTTGCTGCCTTCCGGCCCTGGGGGAATTCAGAGGGAGCTGGTCGTGTACGACTTTCCCTGACTGCAAATATACTACTTTTCGTTGAAACTGTCAAAAATGAATGGCAGGATGTCGTCCACTTTGTCAAATTTCCACGTTTTCTTCGTTCCGTACATGATCACGCTCATCGCATGGCCGGACAAAGTCTGGTACTCGGCCATCACCTGACGGCATGCGCCGCAAGGCGAGCATGGAGTCTCGCTCAGCGTGCCGTTGAAGCCACCGACAATGGCGAGTGAAAGCATAGCCTTGCCCGGGTTGTTGGCGCTGGCGGCGAACATCGCGGTCCTCTCGGCGCAAAGTCCCGACGGATAGGCCGCGTTCTCCTGATTGGCACCCTTCACGATTGTGCCGTCTTCCAGACGAAGAGCGGCTCCGACATTGAATGTGGAATACGGTGCGTAAGAACCCCTCCGCGCCTCGATCGCGGCATTCACGAGTTCTATGTCTTGAGGTTCCATCTCATCGATGGAGGAATATTCAGTATAGTTGATGTCCAGTTTTACTGTTCTCATATTCAGTGGTCTTTATACATAAGTTTTCAAAGTTAGCAAAAATTGTGCATATTCAAGCATTTGAGTAAATTTGCACTCACCTTTGCGCGAGGGCATTCCACCGCTTGCTGCGAAGGCATCGCAGGTGACCCATGGCGGGCAGTCACTTTTTTTTAACGGGCAAGCGTTTATTGGCAAGCGGCCGCCGGCTTGCCGGAGATGAGGTTACTTTATGAAAATCTGTGTAGGCCTCTCGGGAGGAGTTGACTCCAGTGTCGCCGCTCTGCTGCTGAAGCGGCAGGGTTATGACGTGTTTGCCATGTTCATGCAGAACTGGCACGACGCGGACGCGACGCTGCACGGCGACTGCGAATGGGAGGAGGATCGCTTCGTGGCGGAATTGGTCGCGCGGAAGATCGGCATCCCGTTCTATTTTGTCGATCTCTCAAAGGAGTACCGCCAGAGGGTGGTGGACTACATGTTCAATGAATATTCCGCCGGCCGCACCCCGAACCCGGACGTGCTGTGCAACCGCGAGATAAAGTTCGACGCATTCCTCAAGGCCGCTCAGAAACTCGGAGCCGACATGGTGGCGACAGGGCACTATTGCCGCAGGGCTCCGCTGATGGACGCCGAGGGAAAGCAGGTTGTGATTGACGGACTGCCTCAGTGGAGGATTCTGGAAGGAGTGGATCCGAACAAGGATCAGAGTTATTTCCTTTGCCAGCTCACTCAGGAGCAGCTCGGCAAGGCGCTCTTCCCTATCGGGAACCTTACCAAGCCGGAGGTCAGAGAGATCGCTCGTGAGGCGGATCTGCCGTCAGCCGACAAGAAGGATTCCCAAGGAATATGCTTCGTCGGCAAGGTTGACCTTCCTACATTCCTCCAGCAGAAACTCAAGCCCGCGGAGGGGAACGTGGTGGAGGTTTATGATGCCTACTACGCTCAAAGTGAGCAGTATCGCTTCGTCCACGACACCCTCGCCTCACTGCTGGAGACTCCCGGCGAGCCGATGATGATCACTGAATATACCTCCGAGGATTCCGGCGGGAAACCGTTCAACAACCGGCGGGTCACTGACAATAACAGTCCGGTCACTGAACCTGCTACGCCTCGACACTCCGACAAGCTCAGTGCCCCGCAAGTTCAGCAACCACAATCTCTTTCGGTCACTGAACCTGTCGAAGTGACCAAATCTACGGGAAAGACCGATTGGAGTGAATATGGCTCCGAAGCTTCCGCGCTTCCCTCTCAATCCCGTCTCGCCTGCGGCGATCCACACGTTCACGAGGCCACGGGCGGCCACGGGTCCGGAACCACTTTCATTCCAACCGAACGGTTATCACATCGGAACGAGTTCGATGTGAACAAGATCGCGGAATTGAGCGATGAGGATCTGATGAGATTGTCGGAACCAATCAGGTACGATGACATCAAGTTCGAGACCGAAACCTACAGAGCCGGGAAAAAGCACATCAAGAAGACCCGGTACAAGGAGAATCCGTTCGGAAAGATTGTCGGACGGCACGACGGCGCGCAGTTCTACACGATCGGCCAGCGGAAAGGCCTCAACATCGGAGGACACAAGGACTCCATCTTTGTGATCGCCACGGATGTTCCGCGGAACATCATCTACGTCGGGGAGAGCCACACTCACAAGGGACTGTCACGCTGCTGCCTACGGATCGCGCCACAAGATATTCATTGGATCAGGACAGACCTTGCGATGGCGGACGGTGAGATCCGTCGCTACCGGGTCCGCATCCGTTACCGCCAGCCTCTCCAGGACGCGTTCCTGATCAAGAGGCCCGCCGGCATATTCATACTCTTCGACACTCCTCAGCGCGGCATCTCAGACGGCCAGTTCGCCGCCTGGTACTCCTCAGATGACGAGATGCTCGGCTCCGGAGTTTATTAGCCGTGGAGACAAGACTGCCTGACATACAGGCTCTGTGTGTAAGGTATTTTTGCCGCCTGCGAGGGAGACTGTCTTAAAAGTAAAAGTACCCCCAGTGAGGATTGAAAATTAGTTGTCGCCCCTGCATAGGGGTACAGACTTTTCTACTCTCGCCGAGACTTCTCAGACAGTCTGTGAAGGAGAGAGAGGAGCTGGGCCAACGGTATGGAGGATAATGTATTTATTATCAAATATATAGCACACCCTCCTCCTATCCGTTCCAACGGGGAGGAAAGTATGGTTTTTAACTGATTAATAAGAAGTTAGCCTCCACGGCGAAAAAATTAGGGGAACGCACTATCATCGGGACCTAATACTGTCCAGGAATATTCAGAGACTTGGCCGCGGACTCGCCGGCAAGGTAGCCGGTGGAGAAGGCGCACTGGAGATTGTAGCCGCCGGTGTCGCAGTCCATGTCAAGAACCTCACCGCAAAGGTAGAGGCCAGGTTTGAGACGTGACTCCATCGTCTTCGGCATCACCTCGTCGGTCGAGATGCCACCGGCAGTGATGACACAACGCTCGTAACCCACAAAACCGATTATCTCGAACTTCCAGTCCTTCAATGTCTTGGCCAACAGATCAAGATCAATGTCGTAATAACGTCTTGGCTGGCGGTTGGAACGATGGTTCGGGCCTTTCGACCAACTCTGCGACCTGTCATAACGATTCGACAGATTGGCATAACGGGACACCGGACCCGTAGAAGCGCCGGAGCGCCCGTCAGCATATTCAGACTTCTTAAGATCAATCTTCATAATGTCAGGATTCCACGCCTGAAATCCCGGGATCAGTTCCCACGGCATCAGTTTGCCGAGCAGGATTCTATACATCTCCTTGCCGTTCAGCCCGCGTCCATCCTTCCATTGGCGGGTGCGGGGGTCGTTCTTGATCTCGTTCCACAGAGTCTTGATCCTGTCTGTCAGTTCTTCCAGTGAGACACCTGGCTTCAGATCAAGCGAAAACGCCACCTTACCACCATTCATCAAGGCTTTCACGCACTTGCGGCTGACCTGAAATCCGATCGGTCCCTCAATTCCTCCGTCAGTGAAGTCCACGTCTCCGAACTCCGTCTCGGACTTCGAGCCGTCAAACGTGACGGTAAGGCTGACATTCTTCAACTTGGCGCCCTTCAGCGCCTCTCCACTTCCAGTCATCGGAGTCTCCCTGTGAATATGTCCCTTCAGGTCTGTCTCCGGTCTGTCGATAATTTTATAACCCTTAGGAACGAGGGCTGTCAGAGACGGAAAACAAGGTGTGACATTGTGGCCGAAAAACTTAGCCCATTTGTAACCGTCACCGGTCGAGCCGGTTCCAGGATAGGAAAGCCCTCCGGTCGCGATGATCAGCTTCGAGCATTCAAACGTCTCACCATCAGCACATCGGATCGAAAATCCCGGCAGGATGTCTGTCACCTCACGATCCGTAAGCAGTGTCACCCCATGGCGCAGCACCACCTCAACGATGGTGTCCAGCACATCGGATGCCCTGTGTGAATATGGGAAGGCTCTGTCTCCCCTCTCGACAACGGTCTCCAAACCGTTGCTTTCAAGGAAATCAATGGTATTTTCCGGAGTGAAGTTATAGAACGCCGGCTTCACGAAATTAGGATTCGTGCGAATATGCTGCGAGAACTCGTTCCAGTCCTTGAGGTTCGTGAAGTTGCAGCGTCCCTTGCCCGTGAACAATATCTTCCTGCCCGGACGTGGCATCTTCTCCAGAACCGTAATGCGTGCCGGACTTCCAAGCGGAAGAGCCTTCGTGGCACCGTAAGCGGCCATAAGTCCTGCCGCTCCGCCACCAATGATGATAATGTCTGAATACATGGTGCAAAGTTAAAAATTTTTACTTATCTTTGCAGTCCATTTCCACGAGAAATGCAGCAAGCCACTTTAGCTCAGTCGGTAGAGCAGCGCATTCGTAACGCGCAGGTCGTCAGTTCGAGCCTGATGAGTGGCTCAAAAAAAAGGGAAGTACATACGGTACTTCCCTTTTTTTGAGCATGTACTTCCCTTTTTTGAGCCACTCTCGAGACATTATTACCAAATATCTCATTATTAATAAATCACAGAATTCTGCCCTCTAATTCGAGATAGCAGGATACCACAATTCACTGATAATCAATCAATAGGACTCCACCCCCTCCAGACTGTCTGAAAAGTCTCGGCGAGAGTTGAAAAGTCTGTACCCCACTACAGGGGCGACAACGAATTCTCAATCCTCGCAGGGGGTACTTTTACTTTTAAGACAGTCTCCTCCAATCAATCAATAGGACTCCACCCCTCCGGCAATCAACAATTGCCAACCACCATTCATTTCTCAGTCTAACACCTTGATCATCCGGTCATAAAGATGGCCGAAAAAGAGGATCTCTCCGTCGGGGCGGAAGCCAAGGGCGGAATAGTAGGTGAAGAGGCGGGGCTTGGACTTGTCAACAATCAGGCTGATGCGTGGAAAGCCTTTCCTGCGGCCCTCCTCGATGCAGTCGAGCATCAGCAGGTGGCCTATACGGTCGGTCGCGCCGGCATATTCAAAGGTCATCCGGCGGAACTCGGGGAGTACAGCCATACTGTCGAGATAGAACTCGCCGGGC
>SAMEA104315427__coassemble_2424_pt1 | contig 6824 bp, 5 predicted proteins | sample SAMEA104315427__metabat2_high_PE_030 | metagenome-assembled genome bin SAMEA104315427 (sample SAMEA104315427) | gut metagenome | biome: Monkey gut; feature: monkey-associated habitat; material: faeces | place: China | collected 2013
AACGTTTTTCGCCTGAATTCCGCAGTTCAACAGTCTGCCAAGTAATCCTTAAAAAGAGTAATAAGTAACACTGTGATAACACGAACGCCCACGCCCCGGCAGCGTTCCCTCCGCGCGCGGAGGTTCAAGGAGGGCCAATGACTCATGAAACGAAAAAATTCATTCCGCTCGCCATCACCATGCTGCTGGCTGTGCCCACGTTCCTGACCTCATGCCAGGAGCCTCCCACGCTGTCTCTGGCTGCGATTATGTCCAGGGTTAAAGGCTGGATAATTGCCCTGCGCGGATCGCTGGCAAAGTCGAGCGGGATTCGGGCTGAGCAAAGAGGTGGAGGAGAAAAGGAAGCTAACTTGCAATGTTAAGTGCCACTCTCCGGGCGTGAATCAAAGGAAAACCCGCCTGCAGAGTCTCAAACGCTCCTCCACGGGCGGCTTTCAGGCCGAATCCCGCCCTCAGGGTTCTACGCATGGATTCCGAGAGCAATTCGTTTTTCAGAAGGGTCGGAGGAAAAACCATAAACAGATTTGCGCAGGCTCCGCCGCCCGGAGCCTCCCCACACTGTCTCCGGCTGCGATTATGTCCAGAGTCAAAGTTCCCCTCTATCCTTGGCCTCCATCAGCGCCTCGTTGCCACGGCTGCGATTATCTCCAGGGTCAAAGGCTGGAAACGGTGCAGGATGTACCAAAGAATATCTGCGTGAATCAAGATAATTTTCTTACATTTCCTCTAAAAAACTGTTCCTTTCTTATTGGACGGGCGTAAAAATCGCAGATTTTTATGTAAGTTTGTCCTCTAAAATTTTTCGGGACATGAACTTCAGCGGAATAATCGTCGGGGCGGCCACGTTCCTTATCATCGGAGTGTGCCATCCTATAGTGATCAAGATGGAATATTATTGGGGCAAGGGGAGCTGGTGGCTGTTTCTGCTTGCGGGGCTGGCATTTGTCGCCGCGTCCATATTCGTGGATAACGATGTCGTCGCAACGATCCTCGGCGCCGCCGCATTTTCCTGCTTCTGGGGCATCAAGGAGATGTTCGAGCAGGAGCGGCGTGTCCTGAAAGGCTGGTTTCCGGAGAATCCAGCCCGCCATGACTACTACGAAACCATCCGCAAGGCTGACCGTGGTGGTTCGACAGGCCCGTCAACCGCTTCTGCAGGTCATCCAACCGCTTCTTCCGGTCGCTAAGCCCGCAGAAGCAACTTGGGCCCACAGAAGCAACTTAAGCCCGCAGAAGCAGCTTAAGCCCGCAGAAGTAACTTAAGCCCGCAGAAGCAACTTGGGCCCACAGAAGCAACTTAAGCCCACAGAAGCAACTTGGTCCCACAGAAGCAACTTAAGCCCACAGAAGCAGCTTAAGCCCGCTAAGGCAACTTATAAAGAAATATAGTTATCCAACATCATGAATATCAAACTTCTGTCAACATTGGCGATTGCCGCCGGCCTGTCGGGAATGACGGGAGCGTCGGCCCAGAAAAAAGCTATGGACCACGATGTCTACGACTCATGGCAGAGCGTGTCCGACATCCTCAAAAGCGACGACGGCAACGTCCTGGTGTGGAACGTGAATCCACAGGAAGGGGACGGCACCCTCTATGTCAGGAATATGACACCTCAGCGGAAGGGCAGGCCTTCCTGCCGCGAGATAAGCATCCCGCGTGGCTCGCAGGCATCCTTGGATCCTAAGGGCAAGTGGCTCTACCTGCGAATCAAACCTCAGTTCGCCAAGACCCGTCAGGAGAAGATTGACAAGAAGAAGGCCGAGAACATGACGAAGGACACCCTCGCCATCGTTGACCTCACCTCAATGACAGTCAAGAAATATGGTCGTGTGGATTCCTACACCACAGGCTCGCTCGCCAAACCTTACATAGCCTACAAATCCACTTGGAAGCACTACAAGGACACATCCGACAAGAAAGGTACAGACAAGTCCGGACTCATAATCCTGAATCCTGCCACGGACAGGAAAGACACCCTCAAGTACATTGACTCTTACTCTTTTAATCAGGAAGGGACAACTCTTGTGATGACTTCGAAGAAAGACAAGAAGGATTCTCTCTCTGTCACGGCAGTGCTGGTCGCCCATGCTCCGGCGGGCCTTGACACTCTTGTCAAAGGGGCGGAATCATACAGCCGCCTGACTCTGAACGACGCTGAGGACCAGTTGCTGTTCCTTGGTTCCAAGGACAAGAGCAAGAACCGCAACAAGTGTCAGGCCCTCTACCTGACAAGCATTCAAGCGATCAAGACAGGGAAGAAGGCCGCTCCTGTGGCCACAGACAGCACCACCGTCATCAGCAAGGATGGCAAGTGGGCATATTCAACAAAGGAGATAATTGCCGAGGGAACGAAGGTGGAAGGCACTCCTGGCTGGACTCTCAACGAGAACACCGAACTCCGGTTCACACCTGACGGGAAGCGCCTTTTCCTCGGTATCGGTGCCATCCGCCCTCCGAAGGACACCACAATCGTGGATTTCGAGACAGCCCAGCTGGACATCTGGAACTGGGATGCCGTCTATACCCCTCCGCAGCAGAGGCTCAATGTCAACAAGACTCTCAAGAAGACATATTCAGCGACGATCGACCTCGCTAATCCAGGGAAAATCGTTCCGCTGACCATCTCGAGGTTCGCAAGTGTCCGCCTGATGAACGGAGGACTCTCTGAATGGGTGCTTGTCAGCGATAACGCCAAGTACGCACGCACCGCTGTCTGGGACTACAACAACCGCTATGACTTCACCCTTGTGAATGTCAAGGACGGTTCCACAAAAGTTGTGGCCGAGGGACTTGACGTGGGACGTTTCGACATGTCACCGAGCGGCAGGTACCTTGTCTGGTTCGACAACGACGAGATGAACTGGTTCACCTACAACACCCTGACAGGCGAGAAGGTCAACCTGACCGCCCAGACAGGCGTTCCGTTCTACGATGAGGAGGACGATCATCCGACCGCCGCTCCGGCGCACGAGTTCTCCCCGAAATGGTACAAGGATGAGGATGCCGTGCTGATCATAGACCGCTATGACATCTGGAAGTTCTCTCCGGACGGCAAGACAGCCGTCAATCTCACAGGGGGAGTGGGCCGTCAGACCCACAACCGCTTCAAGGTCATGGATCCGAAACCGGACACCAGAAAGCCTAACGAGCGTCGCTGCGGAGTCGCCAGACCGCTTCACCCTAAGCAGACTGTCTATCTCAGTGTGTTCAACGAGGAAAGTCAGGAGAATGGTTTCGGCCGTATGAATCTTGCCAAACCGTCAAAGACTCTTGAATATTTTACCGACACTGTCAGCTTCAAGTACGTCGCGGGAACTCTGACCACCGACAGGATATTCTTCCAGAAAGGCAATTTCCGCAACTGCTATGATCTTTATTATACGGATAATTTCTTCGCTAATTCGGAGAAAGTCACAGAGATCAATCCTCAGATGGCAGACTTACGCTGGGGGCGTGCCGAACTCTTCCACTGGAACGCCTACGACGGAACTCCTTTGAAAGGTCTCGTCTTTATCCCGGACGGCGTGAAGGAAGGCGAGAAGCTTCCTGTGATGATCTATTTCTACGAGAAGAACGCCAACAATCTCTACTCGTTCTGGACACCGGCGCCTTCCCGCTCGATCGTGAATATTCCTTTCTACACCTCAAGAGGCTACATAGTCTTCGTTCCGGACATAGTATATAAGGTAGGACACCCTGGCGAGAGCGCCTACAACTGCATCTGCGCCGGAGCCGAGGCCCTTTGCGAGAAATATTCCATCGCCGACAAGAGCAGGATGGCGATCCAGGGCCAGAGCTGGGGCGGCTACCAGACAGCCTGGCTCATAACACGTACGAATATGTTCGCGGCGGCAGGTTCCGGAGCACCGGTCGGGAATATGACATCGGCCTACGGTGGCATCCGTTGGGGCTCGGGCATCACCCGCGCCGGACAGTATGAGCATGGCCAGAGCCGTATCGGAAAGAGCATGTGGGAGCCGGGGGCGCTTGACCTTTACATCGAGAACTCTCCGGTGTTCCATGTTGACAAGGTGCAGACACCGGTGCTCATCATGCACAACGACGCTGACGGAGCCGTTCCGTGGTACCAGGGCATCGAGTTCTTCTCGGATCTCCGCAGGCTCGACAAGCCGGCATGGCTGCTCCAGTACAACAAGGAAGCCCACAACCTCGTTCAGAGGCGCAATTGCAAGGATCTCTCAATCAGGTTGCAGCAGTTCTTTGACCACTACCTGAAGGGAGCTCCGATGCCGGCGTGGATGAAGACCGGTGTCCCTTACGAGGACAAAGGGGAATATTTCGGCTTCGAGAATGCGGAATAGGATATGACAAAACTAGCGATTTTCGACCTTGACGGCACCCTCCTGAACACCGTCGAGGATCTGGGCAACGCCACCAATTATGCTTTGGAGCAGTGCGGCTTCCCGATTCATCCGAAAGATGAATACTACCAAATGGTCGGCCGCGGAATCTACAACCTCTTCCGCGCCGCCATTCCTTCTGAATATGCCACTGAAGACAACGTACAGAGGATGGCATCATATTTCATTCCCTATTACGACGCTCACAAATGCGATTGCACCAGACCCTATGACGGCATCCCCGAAATGTTGAAGACAATAACTGACAGGGGAGTGCGCCTCGCTGTCGCCTCCAACAAGTATCAGGACGGCGCGGAGAAACTCGTCAGTCACTTTTTCGGTGAATATGACTTTGTGAAGATTCTCGGCCAACGCGACGGCCAGCCGATCAAACCCGATCCCGCGATTGTGGATCAGATTCTGGCTGATGTTCCAAAGGTCACGAAAGAGCAGGTTGTCTATGTCGGAGACTCGAATGTGGACATGCAGACCGGAGCGAACGCTCAGGTACGCACAATCGGAGTCACTTGGGGATTCAGGAGCAAGGAAGAACTTGCTGCCTACACTCCTTCGGCCATTGTGGATACACCTGAAATCTTGTCAAAAGTGATTTTGGAAGGCTGAATCAGGTTCATTTAAGGTTCATTTTGATGTTGTTATTGAGGTGAATAGAAGATTAGTGCGAGTCGGTTGTAGGGTGTAACTAATTGATAGTTATATTGTTAATTCGTATGGGGGGGGGTGATTCATGATTGTGAAATGCTGTCCGCATATTGAAATTATCTTCACCTCCTCTTGTTTTTGAGTGTGAATTATGCTACTTTTGTCCAGTAAAAGGCAGGTTACGAAAGCGGCTCTTGGATTGGAGTCCTTCGAGATCAGAATTCTTATGCTGACAACCGTAGAACTTACCCTTGCTCATCGGCTGAGGGGATAATTTTCGTATTACATTTTGTAACTGCTTATGCATCTTGTTTTTAACCAATGACACAATTGGCTTTTGATGGGTCTAATCCATTAGATGATGTCAGACTTGCGTATAGTTCGATTCCTAATTGGTATGCGCTTCGCATTTTTTACAATCGGATTGAACCGCTGAGACAAACCTTGGACGTTGCCGCGATCCGCTATTTCTACCCTCATCATTTGGTGGAGAAATGTTCGGATGGTGGTCTTGATTATGTTCAGGAGCCAATTATCAAGTCGTTGATTTTCATAAGATCAACTTGTGAGAGTCTGGACATGATCCGACTGAAACATGTAGGCAGCGTATCTCCGTATTTTGACCATCGGACCCGAAAGCCATTGATCATTCCGGATGAACAAATGGAACCGTTCATAAAGCTCTGCGACATTAAGGATTCGGGTCTTGAGTATCTGGGAGAGGATGGCCCGCAGTTCCACAAAGGTGACCGCGTGAGAGTCATTGACGGCATATTCAAAGGTTATGAGGGTCACATCAAGCGCATCAAACACGACAGGCGCCTTATAGTTACCATTGAGGGTGTTGCCGCTTTCGCAACCAAATTCATTCCTCCCGCTTTTTTGGAGAAAGTGGAGACAGATAAGTAATAGTCTAATAGTCTAATAGTCGAATTATAATCTTTCATAAGAATAAGAATAAGAATAAGAATAAGAATAAGAATAAGAATATGAAAAGAATTTCACTACTGTTATGGCTTCTGGCCATAGGCATTTTGGCAGTTCCATCCTGTTCTACGCCGAAGGAGATCAGTTACTTCCAGGACCTCGAGTCGGTGGAAGGCCAGCGGATCGGTGGCGCGAAGGGGATCACGGTGCGGCCCAAGGACAAGATCTCGATCATCGTGAACTGCAAGAGCCCCGAGCTGACGGCGCTGTTCAACCTGCCCTACGTGACGCAGCGTCTCGGTGAGAACAGCCGCAGCACGATCTCGTCGGGCTACAGCCAGGGCTACATCTCCGGCTACACGGTGGACGACCGCGGGTGCGTGGACTTCCCCGTGCTCGGCGAGGTCCATGTCGCGGGGATGACGCGCGAGGAGATAGCGTCGGAGATCAAGCGCGAGCTGCGCGAGCAGGGGCAGGCGACGGACGCGGTGGTGACGGTGGACTTCATGAACCTGTACTACCAGGTGCTGGGCGAGGTGGCGAGGCCTGGCCGCTACGCGATCGACAAGGACGCGCTGACCATCCTCGACGCGATCGGGGCGGCGGGCGACCTGACGATCTACGGTCGCCGCGACAGGGTCAAGGTGCTGCGCGACGAGGGGGGCCGCATGCGGACGTACGAGGTGGACCTGTGCTCCGCGTCGGACCTGATCGCCTCTCCGGTGTACTACGTCAGGCAGAACGACGTGATCTACGTGGACCCGAACGACGTGCGGGCGCGGCAGTCGACGGTGAACGGCAACAACGTGCGGTCCACCTCGTTCTGGATCTCGCTGACGTCGCTGGCGGCGTCGGTCACCAACACGATCGTG
>SAMEA104315427__coassemble_2477_pt1 | contig 6680 bp, 5 predicted proteins | sample SAMEA104315427__metabat2_high_PE_030 | metagenome-assembled genome bin SAMEA104315427 (sample SAMEA104315427) | gut metagenome | biome: Monkey gut; feature: monkey-associated habitat; material: faeces | place: China | collected 2013
GACCGAAAAGATTCCTTAAGATGATGCAGGTTATTTTTTGAAGGTTACTAAGTAAGCATAAAAAAATAAGTTGAACTAAATTTTGTGTCAGATTTATGAGGATAGATTTCTTTTGGAAGAAGGAGTGTGCCGGTGGCACATGACTGATGAGAAAAGACATCTGGACCGAAAAGACAATCAAAGATTACCAAGTTATTTTTTAAGGATTACTAACCTTAAGAAAGCTGCCACATGAAAGTGAAGAATGAATTTGTCATCCGCGAGATTTGCGGTGAGAAGGTCCTTTCCGGGGAGGGAAGTGACTTTGTGAATTTCAACAAGTTGATCAGGTTGAATGATTCCGCGGCATACCTGTTGGAATCTGTCGGCTCATCGGACTTTACGGAGGAGTCGCTTGTCAGCCTCTTGTGCGGGAAGTATGATGTCTCTCCGGAGGTGGCCCTGTCTGATGTCAAGGCGATGTGCTCCCGGTTGAAGGAAAACGGTGTCCTCGAGTGATATGTCCACTTCAACAATCAGGGTTTACCGTGTCGGCGGAGTGGCGTTCGCTCTTGAACTGAGGTCTCCATGGATTCCGATGGAGTACACTGAACCGGTCCGGAAGCGGATAGCGCTGGCTGCGGCAGGTGATGTCTTGCCGGTTCTTCCGGTAAGGGCCGGGGACAAGGTGCCTTTCAGGACATTTGTGCAGGGGCGTGGAGAACTCATCCCTGACATTGACGCCAACATGCTGGATCTTTCCATGCTTGAACCGTTCTTCATCGGACAAGAGGCGGATGTGACTTTCCGTCTGGTCATCCATGCGCCTGAAAGTGAACCTTTCGACGCGGGGGCAGGGGAAGGCCTGATCATGGATGTCAAAGACTCACAGCCGTACTTCAAGGTTTACCGCCGTCCTGAAGGGACATGGTTCGAGGTCAGCACCGAATCCAGTCCGTCCTTGGGAAGGTTGTTGGTTTCCAACGACAGCACTGCCGGAGACTATTATCCGGAACCGGGAATGACAGCCTACAAGGTGGCATACATGATGGACGTGCTCCTGCGGATGATGTTCTCCTACAACTCTCCCGCGCATTCAGTCTTGCTGATGCACTCCTCGGTGGTCTCTCTGGATGGAGAGGCAGTGATGTTCCTTGGCCCCAGCGGAACCGGTAAAAGCACCCACAGCCGCCTGTGGCTCGAGAATATTCCTGGAACCACGTTGGTCAATGATGACAATCCGGTCGTGAGGCTTGAAGACGGGAAATTGTTCGTCTATGGCACTCCATGGAGCGGGAAGACTCCCTGCTATCGTAATGTGAGGGTTCCGGTCAAGGCCATTGTCTGTCTCAGGCAGGCGCCGCTCAACAGCATCTCAAGGTTGAACGGGCTTTACGCCTACGCCGGTTTTGTCAGCGCTGTCTCATCTGTTCGTTGGGAACGTCGGATCATGGATGCATTGACACCGGTCGCCTCCGGAATCGCCACTTCGGTTCCGATCTATTCGATGGGGTGCCGTCCTGACGCCGAAGCTGCAAGAGTGTGCCGTGACGGGGTCTGGAAGTAAAACGGCTACTTCGGAATGCGCCTATTGTTTCAAACGCAAAAACATTTTTTATGAATATCCCGAATGATGACCTGTTTTTCGACTTGTTGCGTTCCGGCCTTTGGGATAAGGCCGGTGCCGTAGCGGATTATTCTTCCGTTGACTGGAAGGCTTTGATCAGACTTGCCAGAGAGCAGACGGTGGTCGGACTGATCTCTGACGGGGTTTCCGCGCAGAAGCGTTACGGCGCCCAACTTTCGATGCCCTTTGAGGATGCTCGGCAGCTGATGGTTCAGACCATCGGCGTGGAACGGGCCAATGCCCGGTTGGACGCTGTCGTGGCCGAGTTGGCGGGCATATTCAAAGACAACGGGATCAGCTACTGCCTTATAAAGGGACAGGGTACGGCACAGAACTATCTTCATCCCGGCCATCGGTCTCCGGGGGACATAGACTTCCTTCTGGACGATGAGAATTACCGCCGCGCATCGGAAGTGCTGGCTCCCAGGGCTGAAAAGTTGCTCCCGGAAGATGGCGATAAGAAGCATTTCGGGATGCTGTTCCATGGCGGAGTGGATGTCGAACTCCACGGAACAGCCCGGGCCGGTTTTGGAAAGGCGTTCAACGATGTCATCGACGGGATGCAGTCGGAATTGTTCACCCGCAAGGATTTCCGCTCATGGGACTGTCTTGGTGAGCCAGTCGCTTTGCCGTCCGTGGATTTTGACGCAATGTTCATATTCACTCATTTTATCCAACATTTCTATCATGGTGGACTGGGACTCCGTCAGATCTGCGACTGGACCATGCATCTTCACCGTTTCGCGTCGGTGATCGACAGGACTTGGATCCGGCGGCGTCTTGATGAATTAGGGCTGGACAAGGAATGGAAGGCCTTCGGGTTCATTGCCGTCAATCTGTTGGGGCTTCCCCGGGAGGAAATGCCGTTCTATGACGAGACCTTTGGCCGGTATTCAGACATGATCTGGGCATCGATAAGGCATTCCGGCAATTTCGGACGGACAATGAATGGCGGACGCGACATTGACTCTGAACCTTACCTCCTCCGCAAGCTTCGTTCCTTTCGCGGGCATCTCCGCTGGATGTCACGCCATTTCGCGCTTTCGCCCCGCAATACCTACCGCGCGATGAGACATACCATTACCTACGGCTTTAAGGCCGTTCTGAAAGGGCGGTGACCTAAGGGCATCGAGCCTTGACGAAACATACCATGGCCATATAAATAGAAATAAACCTTTGGGAAATATTGCCATTATATTGAAAATGACTATATTTGCGACAATGAATGAAAGTTGGGAATTGATGAATATCCATTACATATCATTATCGCTTGATTGTATCTTCTCGAAATGTAATATTTCGGGGTGGGGGGGTATTCTGTTGATATCCAATTAGTTGTAAATATAGTATTAAACAAGGGCAATGTTGCTGAAGGCCGGATTCCATAAGTGGGATCTGGCTTTTTGTCGTCTTTGCCGGTTACCGGACTTAAGTGAAACTAATAATCAAATCATAGATGTGTGAATATGGAAAAGAATGAACTAAATATTTATGAACGGCCTGAGGCTGTGGTCTTGCTTTTCGAGACGGAGCATGCGGTTCTTGCCGCAAGTGGTGACACCGAGACCTTGGATGAATTCGATTTTGAGTGGTAACCTGAAATGTTAAGAGCATGAGACAGCGATTTTTGAATATGCTTGCCCTTGTGGGCTTTTTCTCGTTCGTGGGATGCGCCGCTGAGGATGTTTTGTCTGATGATCCGTCAGGAGATGATGAACTTATCACTTTCAGCGCTGTTCAGGAGGGTGCTGCGACAAAGGCGGAGATCAGCCAGTCAGACAGCAAGGTGATCAACTGGAGCACCGGGGATGCGATTACGGTTTATGACGGAGGTGGCAACAGTGTGAGGTTCGGTCTGACCGAAGGTGCTGGCGGCACCAGGGCTTCGTTCTCGGGAAAGATCACTCAGACGGCTGAGAGCTATCTGGCGTTGTCTCCTTATCAAGGAGGAACATTCTCTGATGATGGCAAGATCGAGTTTGTGACCATGAAAGCCAAACAGACTGCAGTGGCGGGGTCGTTCGACCCGGAAACTGCATTGATGGTGTCCAAGACCGCACCGGGCGGCACTTCTATGTCTTTCAGGAATGTGGTCGGTTACGTGAAGGTTACTCCGCAATTCGACTGTGACATGATTTCGTTGATAAGCGAGGATTCGTCTGATCTGCTTGCGGGGACGGTGTCCATTGACTACAATAATGGTGAGCCGGTCGTCACCGTCTCTGATGACGGAACCAATTCTGTTTCGATCTCGGGCGACATCGTCGCCGGCAAGACTTACTACATCGCTGTTCTGCCAGGGACGCTGAAATCCGGCTTCCGCCTTGTGTTCTTCGCCAAGGATGGAAAAGACGCGGTCAAATCAACCTCCAAGTCACTTGAAATCAAGAGGAACACCGTCATCAACCTCGGTTCGGTCAACTCCACGGCACTGACACAGATTCCATACGTCACATTCACCGCTGACGCTGAGCAGATTTTTAAGATGAGTCTTTGTGATGGAATAACGAGTCTCCAATATTCAGTTAACAATGCTCCTTGGCAAGATATAGTCTCCAATAAGGAAATTGTTTTCGGTGGATCTGACGGTTCTCTACGCTTAAGAGGTATGAGTGCTCTCGGTACAGCAATAAAATCATATGCTAGTGGTTCGACAGAGGTATATTCATCTATAAAATTTGGCAAAAAGAATGTTTACGTAAGCTGTGCAGGAGATATACGAACCTTGGTGGATTACAGCAACCACGAAAATGCAAAGACTGATCGAGCACGGTTTTGTTACTTATTCATCCGTTGTGCTAATTTGCTTTCTACTCCTGATCTTCCAGCGATGACTTTGGCAGATGATTGCTATTACGCAATGTTTTCAGGTTGCACAGGTTTGACCACTGCTCCTGATCTCCCGGCAACGACTTTGGCATATATGTGCTATTGCGCAATGTTTTCAGGTTGCATAGGTTTGACCACTGCTCCTGATCTCCCGGCAACGACTTTGGCAGATTATTGCTATTACGTAATGTTTTCAAATTGCAAGGGTTTGACCACTGCTCCTGATCTTCCGGCGATGACTATGGCAACAGGTTGCTATTGCTCAATGTTTTCAAATTGCACAGGTTTAACCTCTGCTCCTGATCTTCCGGCGATGACTATGGCGACATGGTGCTATGAGAAAATGTTTTCAGGTTGCACAGGTTTAACCTCTGCTCCTGTTCTTCCGGCAACGACCTTAAATACCGATTGCTATTGGTCAATGTTTTCAGGTTGCACTAATCTGAGATTAGTACGTATTGGGGCTCTGAAAGTACCAATTAAAATTACCAATGGAAATAAAATAACCGCTTTTGACGGTTGGTTGGATCAATGTGCCGCAAAAGGGATAATCCGGAAACCATCGGCGTTGACTTTGCCGAGCTCGGCGGTTCCGAGCGGGTGGACAGTCGTTGATTATGATTAGGTTAAGTGATTGCAATATGGGTAATTAATAAATTGATATATGGTAGGGAAAATGATCAGGACGTTCCATCCTGTGGGGCAGGGGGCGTTCTACACGGAGAGGTTTTACGATGAAGGACAGGGGAAACCGGTGTTCACGGCGGTGTATGATTGCGGATCCGTTAATGACAGACAATTGAAAAAAGCTATAGATCAGACTTTTGGAGAGGACGACATTATTAATCTGTTGTTCGTCTCTCATTTCCACAGCGACCACATCAACAGGATTGAATACCTTAAAAAACGTTGCCATGTCAGGTATATTGTGATACCGGAGTTGACCTCTGGTCTGGTGTTGGATTCATTGGTGCATGATTTCATACAATCAGATGGCTCCGAATGGAACAATGACTCCCTTCGATTCCTGTCAAGCTGCATAAACCCATCGCATAATGACGGTGATGACATGAGAGTAGTCAGCGTTGATGTGAGCGGGGAGGGTGGTGAAGAACGCCGTGTTATTGATTTGGACAGTGGCGATTCGATAGGCCCGAATGTGTCGCGCAACACCGAGATCAGGTTCCGTGATTGGATTTACGTTCCATACTATGTCGGGGATAAATATGATGAACTTATCGCTGAATTCGAGGCAAACGGCTTTGTGTTCAACTTGAATTTGAGGAGTGTTGGCTTTCTGAAGGAAATATGCGAAGAGATCCGTAAGATAGGCGTCGACATATTGAAACGAATTTATGGCAAAGTGTACAGGAACAACCATAATTCCTACTCGATGCCGGTATATTCGGGTTTTAGTCATTGTTGTAAAGAGGCTTATCAATGCTTTGTTGTGTGCCCAAGGAGAAAACATGGAGACCTGCACTGTCAGACCAATTGTCTGTACACCGGAGATTACGATGCCAGGACTCAGGCGAATTTCGACAACCTTAAGGCTTATTTTTCCCGTTATTGGAGCAGGATAGGATTGGTGCAGGTTCCGCATCATGGCTCTGAGCACAATAGTGACCGCAAACTCTACTCCCATCCAAACAAACTCGCCATAATGTCTTTCGGAACTAAGAACCTTTATGGCCACCCGGACTCAAAAACCATTGAGGAGATCGTCTCCGCAGGAAGCGTCCCTGTCGTAGTAACGGAATACGACTGGAGTGAGCTGAGGTTTGAATATCGCCTTTAGGAGACAAATAGGACGGCCTAAGAGGGGGCTTTCTAGATGGGTAGGAGGTGTGCAACAGGGCCGACCCTGTTGCTGAAGTGGGGTAGGCCCTACGAGAATGCTCCGAAAGGTGTCTGTGGCACATCTCACGGCCATGATTTGGAAAATAGGAGCCGTTGAGAAAAAGTTCACTCATTTCGACAGCTCAGTGGCCGCGAGACTTTGGCCCCTGATTCCGTTACTTTTTTAATTCCCTTTCAGGCTCCGGACTTGGTCCGTTTTGGACTTTGTCCGGAAATTATACCCGGATTTAGGATAATAACAAAAAAAGCGGCCGAATTCCGGTCGCTTCTTTTGTCTGTCGGGGTACAGTGACTCGAACACTGGACCCTCTGGTCCCAAACCAGATGCGCTAGCCAACTGCGCCACACCCCGATAACATTCCTTCGGGTTAACCCCTCAGGCCTT
>SAMEA104315427__coassemble_2851_pt1 | contig 5858 bp, 4 predicted proteins | sample SAMEA104315427__metabat2_high_PE_030 | metagenome-assembled genome bin SAMEA104315427 (sample SAMEA104315427) | gut metagenome | biome: Monkey gut; feature: monkey-associated habitat; material: faeces | place: China | collected 2013
AGAGCGACTGTGGGGAGATGGGAATGGGGATGGGGGAATGCCGTGGGATCCGTGGCAGCACTGTGGTGGCTCCGTAGCCGCTCCGTAGCCGCTCCGTGGCCGCTCCATGGCGGCTCCGCGGCAGCTCCGTGGTGGCTCCGTGACAGCTCTGATAACTTTGAGTAGCCGAAGGTGGCATTAGGTAGAGCGACTGTGAGGAGATGGGAATGGGGATGGGGATGGGGGAATGCCGTGGGATCCGTGGCGGACAACGTGCTGTAAATCAGCGGAATGAAACAACAGTCTGGTGTCGGATTTGGCACTAGGCTGTTGCCTTATTTGCTTGACTGTCAATGGGTTGGCTGCCACGCCGCTCACGCTGTCCGTCCCCTCCCCACCCACAGACTGTCTGAAAAGTCTTGGCGAGAGTTGAAAAGTATGTACCCCACTACAGGGGGCGACAACGAATTCTCAATCCTAACCGGGGGTACTTTTACTTTTAAGGCAGTCTCCCCCTCACGGGCTGCCTTAACGGAAACTTTCGTATTCGGGCATTCCGAGACCTGAGAGGAAATCTTTGAACTGCTTGTCATCCTTAGGGCAGATCAGAAGCACGTCACCAGTGTCCACAATGACGTAGTCCTTCAGCCCTTTCACGGCGTAGAACTTCTTGCGTCTGACGGTACTCACGAAGATGCTGTCCCTACAGTCCTCGGTCATGATATTGTCTGCGAACACCACGTTACCATCCGGGGTCTTTCCGTTGAAGTTCCTTGACAGGGAATCCCATCCGTCGATGTCCGACCAGCCGAAATCCCCCCGGTAGAGCCATGCCCTGTCCGTCTTCTCCATCACCCCGTAGTCGATGGAGACCTTCGGGCAGTCCGTGTAGGCTTTCTCAAGGAATGTCCGCTCCTCGTCCGTTCCGAGAGCCTTCTCCCAACCGGAGAAGACAGCCGTGACATCGGGGATGTACTTCTCCATCTCTTCCTTGATGACGGAGACTTTCCAGGCGAATATTCCCGAATTCCAGTAAAACTCGCCGGTCTTGCACAAAACCTCGGCCATCGCCTTGTCGGGCTTTTCCGTGAATGTCTTGACTTTCAAAGGGATGTCATAACTGGCGTCCTCGCTGCCTTTCGGAGCTTGAATGTAGCCGTAGCTCGTGTCGGGATTGGTAGGAGGGATTCCGAGGGTCATCAGGACAGGCTTCTCCTCCGCATATTCCATCATCTTCAGGATCGTGTCCCTGAATCCGCTCTCGTCCGCTATGGTGTGGTCGGCGGGAGTGGCAAGGACGGTCGCGTCCGGGTTGCGCTTCATGATGCTGTAGGTGGCGTAGACGAGGCACGGGCCTGTGCTTCTGGAGTAAGGCTCAAGAAGGAGGTTGTCCGCCGGAAGATCCGGAATCTGCTTGCGGACAAGATCCGCGAATCTGGCCAAGGAGACAACAATGATGTTCTCCGGGGGAACAATCCTTGAGAAACGATCATAGGTGGTCTTGATGAAGGACTCGCCTGTGTAGGCGATGTCCAGAAACTGCTTGGGGCTTGCTTCGCGGCTTATAGGCCAGAAGTGGTTAGAGGTGCCTCCGGCCATGATGACGCAGTATCGGTTATCTTTGTTCATATCTTGGTGCTTAGTATATTTTTCTCAAATCAGCACGGTCACTTCGACAAGTTCAGTGACCGCATTCCTGTTCCGGTTGCCGAATTTGTGGTTGCCGAGCTTGTCGAAGCATCGAAACACTTTATTAATAATCTCGGAACTCCAAGTTGCGTAGTGAGCTTGCGGTTGCCGAGCTTGTGGTTGCCGAGCTTGTCGAAGCATCGAAATACTTTATTAATAATCTCGGAACTCCAAGTTGCGTAGTGAGCTTGTGGTTGCCGAGCTTGTGGTTGCCGAGTTTGTGGTTGCCGAGTTTGTCGAAGCATCGAAGCATCGAAACACCCGTTCAGAGGTACATCGGATAAAACGCGTTCGGGAACCATTCCACAATCTCCTTCCCTCCGTCAAACGTCACGGCGACGACATCAAAGTTGACTTCCAGATCACCGGAGATCCGCTTGTCTTTCGCCGTGTTCAAGTACCTCAGCGCCGCGTCGGCCACTTTCCTCTGCTTGCTCATTGTCACATTCTCCTCCGGAGAGACCATAACAGGCGCAACCCGGCTCTTGACTTCCACAAAATGCACACCATTCCGATCTAAACTGATGATGTCGATCTCAAGATGACCGGACCTGAAATTCCTTTGCACGATAATATGCCCTTTGCCGGTCAGAAACTCACAGGCGACATCCTCACCCCTCCGCCCCAGCTCCATCCGTGGAGTCATCTGTTTTTCAGTGTTTTTCATAGTCTTGATTCAAATGCTTATCCCAACGTCACGATCGTCACACCCGACCCGCCGAACTGAACCTGCTCATCGTGGACGGAAGTGACCCCGGGAATTGTCCTTAGATATTTCTGTAACTCATCGCGCAGCGCCCCTGTGCCTTTGCCATGGATGATGCGTACGGAGCCGATGTTCAGCATGATGGCGTCATCGATGTAGTGAACGACAATGTCCAGAGCATCCGAAACCCTCTCTCCGCGCACGTCCAGTTCCGGAGAGAAAGCCAGTCTGCGTTCCCGCAGACCTGAATCGTCCTGGGCGGCCCGAGGCTTGATGTTCTCCCGCACCGAGGCTTTATATTCATTGGAAGAGATCCGCTCAACCCTGTCGAGCGGCATTTTGCTGGTGATGTTGCCGATGGCGACGGTCACTGCCTTGTTGGACACCCGGATGACCTCACCGGCCATGCCGTTGTCTTTCACCCGCACTTTCTCTCCTACCTTCAGCACGCCGCCCCTGAATTGCTCGGAGGTTTGCGACTGGCTGTCACCCTGGGTTTTACCCTTGCGGGCATCGCGACGCATCTTTCTGTCTTCCAACTGCTTTAGTTTCTTTTCTATGTAGTCGTCGTGATTTTTCTGTTCGTTCTCCTTCTTTGTCTGGAGCGATGACATGAAATTCTGGAGGGCTTTTCTGGCGTCGGAGGTCTTCTCCTTGTCTGCCTGGGATTCCTTGATGGTGCGGATGGTGTTCTCGACCGTCTTGTTGGCTCCCTGTACGATTTCCTGCGCCTCTTTCTTGGCCTGGTCCAGAATCTCTTTCTTGGTCTGCTTCAGCCCTTCAAGCTCTTTCTGGTAGCGCTCGGTGATGTTCTCCAGAGTCTTGTCTGTGTTCTTGATCCTTTGGAGCTTCTCGTCCAGGGCACGGCGGTTGCGCACGATCTTGCGCAGGTTCCTCTCCATCCCTACGAACTCCTCTCCGGCTCTTGCCTCGGCATCTTTGACGATGCTCTCCGGAAGTCCCATCTTGCGTGCAAGCTCGAAGGCGAACGAATTACCCGGCATTCCTATGTCCAGCTTGAACAGAGGCTGGATCTTGGCGGCGTCGAACTGCATCGCTCCGTTGATGACTCCGGTGTCGGAGCCGGAGGCGTAGAGCTTGAGGTTCGTGTAGTGTGTCGTGATGACTCCATAGACCCCTCTCTTGTCCATCTCGCTGAGGATCGCCTCGGCGATGGCTCCTCCGGCGGCAGGCTCGGTTCCGGAACCGAACTCGTCTATTAATATCAAGGTCTTGTCATCGGCCTTGGCCAGCATCGTCTTCATGTCGTCAAGGAACGAGCTGTAGGTGCTGAGGTCGTTCTCGATGTTCTGGTCGTCACCGATGCTGACCATGATCCTGTCGAAGACAGGAAGTTCCGAGGTCTCAGAGGTCGGAACCAGCATGCCCCACTGGAACATGTACTGGAGCAGCCCCGTGGTCTTGAGGCACACCGACTTGCCGCCGGCGTTAGGTCCTGAGATCAAAAGAATATGCTTGGCCGGAGTCAAGCGGATCGAAACCGGCACGATTTCCTTTTTCTCTTTTCTCAACGCCCTCTCCAGAAGAGGATGGCGGGCTTTGCGCAGGTTCATCTCACCGTTGTCGGAGATGATCGGCGCACCGGCCTTGAAATCGAGGGCGACCTGTGCCTTGGCCATCAGGAAATCTATCTCGCCGATATATTCCGCGGAATTGATAAGATCTGGCACATAGGGTCTCACGAAGTCGCTGAACGACGCCAGGATGCGCTGGATCTCCTGTGCCTCGTCGGCGCGAAGGGTGATGATCTCGTTTTCCAGTTCGATGATCTCGGCCGGCTCGACAAAGGCTGTCTTGCCTGTGGCCGAGGTGTCATAGACGAACCCCTGGATCTTTTTCTTGCTGGAGCTGTTGACCGGAATCAGCAGCTTGCCGTCACGCACGGAAAGCCCGGCGTCCTCGTCCACAAGCCCGTCGGCCTGTGCCTGCTTGAGGATGGCGTTCGCCCTTTTGGAGATCGCCCCCTCCTTTGTCTTTATAGCGCGCCTGATTTCCAGCAGCTTGTCCGATGCCGTGTCTTTGACATCTCCGAACTTGTCCAGGATCAGGTCGATCCTTCTCTGTACCTCAGGGAAACTCAGCACCGGGGCACTCATCCGTTTGAGACTGGGATAGACCCCATCCTTTATGGACATGAAGAAGTTGGTCAGCTTGCGTACAGTCTCGACCATCGTGCGCAGCTTGCCGAGCGAAAGGATGTCGATCGTGTAGCCGGTGTTCTCAAGCGGTTTCAGGAAGTCAAGGCAGTCGATGTAGCCGTTTGTCGGGAAGTTCTCCTCGAACATCACGATCAGCCTCATCTCGTCCGTGAGAGCAAGCCTTTCCCCGATGATTTTCGGGTCGTTGCTGAACGTCTCCTCCGTCACCCTCGCGACGGCATATTCAGTGGAACATCTGTCGGCCACAAAGGTCCTGACCCTGTCAAATCCCAACTTGCTCTCCAGTCTGGTGTCAATCTCTGTTCCGTGCTCCCGCATATTCGTAAATTATTGTCTTTCCTCCGTGGAGCGCTTTTCCTCCGAGGTACCCTCGCCCGCGCCGAGAAGGAGCTTAAGTTCGTTGATGTTGCCTATGCTTTTGATGTTGCCGCCACGCACGAAAGAGATCCCCCCGGTCTCCTCCGAAACCACAACCACGTCAGCGTCAGTCTCTTCAGAGATTCCTATCGCCGCCTTGTGCCTCATTCCGTAACGTGCCGGGATGTCAGAGCGTCCGGTGATGGGAAGGGTGCAGCGCGCGGCCACAATCCTGTCGCCTCCGATGATCATCGCGCCGTCATGCAACGGGGAATTCTTGAAGAATATGTTCATTATCAGCCTTCTGGTGACTTTGGCGTCCACGATGTCCCCGGTCTCGACGATGAAATCAAGCGAATCCTTGCGCGGGAACACGATAAGGGCTCCGGTCTTGTCGGCAGACATGGCCCGGCATGCCTCGGCGATCTCGTTGACCGTGCCTCCTGCCATCTTCTGGTCCTGGATGCCCATCATCTTGTTGAAGAAGTCGCGGCTTTTTCCGGCCATCCCATAGCGCGAGCCGAGCTTCATCAGAAAGTGCCGCACCTCGGGCTGGAATATGACGATGAGCGCGATCACGCCCACGTCGATGAAAGTCCCGAGCAGGGCGCTCATCAACTTCATGTTGAACGCCGCCACAATCACCCGCAGGACGAAAAGCAGGATGACGGCGACGAAGATATTCATTGCTGCGGAACCTCTTATCCATCTGAAAACCAGATAGATGAATATGGCGACCATCAGTATGTCCAGAACATCCGTGAACGAGATGTTGAGGAATCCGAATATATTCAAAAGCATCATTGCACTTTTTTACGGTACAAAGATAACTAATCCTTGATTCATTCCACAATGCTTGATGACGATTTCTCTGATTATTAGGGAGTAGGCTTGTGGAAAACTTTGTTAATTGAAAAAAAATCGCTACCTTTGCAGTCCGCAAAATA
>SAMEA104315427__coassemble_2996_pt1 | contig 5618 bp, 4 predicted proteins | sample SAMEA104315427__metabat2_high_PE_030 | metagenome-assembled genome bin SAMEA104315427 (sample SAMEA104315427) | gut metagenome | biome: Monkey gut; feature: monkey-associated habitat; material: faeces | place: China | collected 2013
AAGCCTTTCGGCTCAAGGATCGTGATCACCTCTATGGCCGATGGAAAGCCGTTCAGTATGGACGAGACCTACAACGTAGCGATGACTTCCTACCGCGCCAGCGGTGGCGGCGGACTCCTCGCCGAGGCAGGCATCGACACGGACAAGATCGCCGAAAGAACGGTTGAATATTACCCGGAGATCCGCGAGATTCTCTATGAATATCTCAAAAAGAACCGTGTGATCGACCCGGCCGTCATCGGTGACCCTGCCAAGATCGGCCACTGGTCTTTCGTGCCGGAGAACATCGCAGGTCCGGCGATCGAGCGGGACATGAACCTCATATTCAAGAAATAACACTAAAATATTCAGATAATGATCAAACGAATTTTAACAGCATTCGCGGCACTTGCCGTCGCTCTGTCGGTTTCCGCCGCTGAATATGACGGCAAATGGATCGGCTGCGCCTATGAGGGAGATGTTCTTAAGGGTAACACCGTGCTCCCTGCCCGCTACCTTCGCAAGGAAGTGACACTTGACGGCAAGGTGAAGGAGGCGACCCTCCGCATCAGCGGCCTCGGAGTCTATGACACTTGGATCAACGGGGAATATATCACCCGTGACCAGGAACTTTCCCCGACCGTGTCGGAGTACAGGATAAGGGTATATTTCAATGAGTTCGATGTCCGTAAGGCTCTCAAGAAAGGTCAGAACGCTCTTGCCGTAAGCCTTGGCTGCGGCCGTTATACCACGATGAGGGAGCCAGGTATGAAGGGCTTCGGGGTACCGAGGCTTTGGTACCGGTTGGACATTGTTTACACGGATGGCCGCACGGCGACCGTTGTCAGCGACGAGAGCTGGAAGATCACCTGCGAGGGACCGATCAGAGCCAACAACGAGTTCGACGGTGAGACTTACGATGCCCGTAAGGAATTGACCGGATGGACAAAGGTCGGTTACGATGATTCCGCTTGGGCGAAGGCCTCATTGATGGACGCTCCGGGCGGCAGACTGGTTCTCCAGCCTAACCCTAACATCGCTGTTCAGGACATCGTGAAGCCGGTCTCCATCACCAAGACCGATCACGGTTACATCCTTGATATGGGACAGAATATGGTCGGCCGCCTTCAGATCAAGGCCCGAGGACTGCAAAGAGGCGACACCCTCACGATGAAGTTCGCTGAACTTCTCAATCCTGACGGCACTCTCTACCTTGCCAATCTCCGTACCGCAAAGGTCCTCGACACCTACATCGCCAAGGACAGCAAGCCGATCGTCTGGCATCCTGAATATGTTTACCACGGTTTCCGTTACGTTGAGATAAAAGGCTTGAAGAACGAACCGAAACTCGGCGATTTCGAGGGGCAGGTGATGTACGACAAGATGGCTGTCACCGGTCATTTCGAGACCTCCAACGCCGTGATCAACCAGATCTACCACAACGCTTTCTGGGGAATCAGGGGCAACTATCGCGGAATGCCTACCGACTGCCCTCAGAGGGACGAGAGGCTTGGCTGGCTTGGTGACCGCACGATGGGTTGCTACGGCGAATCCTACATATTCAACAACCACGCCCTCTATTCCAAGTGGCTGACTGACATCCACGACGGGCAGAACGAGGCCGGCAGCATCTCGGACGTCTGCCCTCGCTACTGGACCCTCTATCAGGACAATTTCACCTGGCCAGGAGCGTTCCTGACAGGCGCGGACATGGTCTATCGCCGTTTCGGGGACGACCGGTCCATCAAGGACCACTACGGCGCGATGAAGAAGTGGCTTGAATATATGAGGTCGAAGTACCTGAAGGATGGCGTGATGATCAAGGACACCTACGGGGACTGGTGCATGCCGCCTGAATCTTTGGAACTTATTCATTCACAGGATCCTGCGAGAAAGACAGCCTCGCCTCTGATATCCACTCCATTCTACTTTTTCCTCTTGAACAAGATGATAGAGTTCGCTCCGATCGCCGGTCATCCGGAGGATGTGAAGATATTCAATGAATATGCCGCCGCGGCCCGTGAGGCGTTCAACGCGAAGTATTTCAACGCTAAGGAAGGCTTCTACGGCAACAACACCGTGACCGCCAACCTGCTTCCGCTTTATTTCGGAATGGTTCCTGACGGGCGTGAGGGTGATGTGTTCGAGCACATCGTGCACAAGACCGAGGTGGACTGTGGCGGCCATGTGAGCTGTGGAGTCGTCGGAATGATGGTTCTGATGCGCACTCTCACCGAGTTCGGCAGACCCGACCTTGCCCTTAAGATCGCCACGAACGAGACCTATCCAAGCTGGGGTTACATGGCGAAAAACGGTGCCACGACAATCTGGGAGCTTTGGAACGGCAACACCGCCGATCCTGCGATGAACTCCGGCAACCACGTGATGCTTCTCGGCGACCTCGTGACCTGGTATTATGAATATCTTGGCGGCATACGTCCTGCCGAGCCAGGCTACAAGTCAATCGAGCTGAAGCCTTACCCAATCGAAGGCCTTGACTGGGTGAACTGCTCTTATGATTCGCCTTACGGAAAGATTGTAAGCAACTGGAAGCGCACCGGCGACGAGTTCGAGTGGACCGTCGAGATCCCCGCCGGCACCACCGCCACCGCCCTCATCCCCGGCCCCGACAGCTCCCGCGAGTCCAAACTCCTCGCCCCCGGCAAGCACCATTTCGTGACCGAGCTGTAATTCCCGGTCGCTGAACCTGTCGAAGCGACATAGGTGCTGAGCGACATCGAAAAAAAAGCAAATGGCGGATTTTGCACGTTACCAAAATCCACCATTTGATTTTTTCGCTGTCGTTCGCTAAGTTTCACTGGCGTGAGCGAAAAAATAAAATCCCAAATTTTGATAACGTGCAAAATTTGGGATTTTCCTTTTTTTCGCGTTCGCCCCAAACTTAGAAGCTGTTTTGAATTGTTTGTTTGAAGGTTAAGAGCAAGCTCTTTCCCTGCTGCTCACCTCGGCAATCCGAACAAGTTCGATTGCCCTCGGTTCGGGCGCTGGGTTGAGAGTGAAAAACTTCAGTTTCGACCGCTTCTTCCAAGGAAGATAGCGGTGCTATCTGACTGAAGAAGCGGGAAGAAAATGAATATTTTTCACCTCAAAGAACATTTCAAACAATTCAAAACAGCTTCTTACTCCCCTAAACAAGAATCCATCAGATCTGCTATCTGTTTGCGGTCAAGATTCTGCCCGATGAAGACGATCTTGATCATGCGGTCACCATAGACAGGATCCCAGTCCTTACGCAGATTCTTGTCCCTGCGCATCATCTCCTGAAGCTGATCCTCCGGCATCGTGGCGAACCACAGACCGGCGTCCTTGATGGATTTCTGGACTCCGGACTGCTCGAAGAGATAGCACTTGTCCTTCTCGTCCGCAAAATAGCACAGCCCTTTGGCACGGATGACGTTCTTAGGCCACTTCTTGGAGACAAGCCAGTCGAACTTGTTGATGTCCAGAGGCTGACGGCGATAGTAAACGAAAGTGCCGATGTTATATTCCTCTACCTCACCGCCCTCGTGGTCGTGATGATGGTGATGCTCGTGGCCCTCGTGGTGATGCTCGTGGTCGTGTTCCTCGTGATGATGGTCATGTCCATGCCCGTCATGATCCTCATCGTGGTCATCGTCATCATGATCAGCTTCGTTGCCCTCTCCTTCGATTGCGTTGATCCAAGCCGCCGAAGTAGCCGTCTTATCGAAATCGAACATCCTGGTGTTCAGAAGTTTGTCAAGATCGATGTCTCCATAGTCGCACTCGAAGATCGTCACTTTCGGATTCAGAGCCTTCACTATACTGCGGACCCTGCCAAGCTCCTCGGGCTTCACCTCGGACGCCTTGTTCAGAAGCACGATGTTGCAGAACTCGATCTGCTGGATCACAAGATTCTCAAGGTCATCCTCCTCCAGATTGTCCTTCTTGAGAGCGTCCCCGCAGGCGAACTCACTCTGCATCCTCAGGGCGTCCACAACGGTGACTATGCAATCGAGTTTCGGAATATTCGATTGAGCATATTCAGGAACAAGCTTAGGGAAGGAGCAGATGGTCTGTGCGATAGGGGCGGGCTCGCATATTCCACTCGCCTCGATGACGATGTAGTCGAACTTGCCGGAGCGGCAGAGGTCGTTCAGCTGGGCGACAAGGTCCATTTTCAGCGTGCAGCAGATGCAGCCGTTCTGGAGAGGGACAAGGCTGTCGTCCGTGGTGCCGACAACGCCGCCTTTCTGGATGAGGTCCGCGTCGATGTTCACCTCGCCTATGTCATTGACGATGACGGCGAACTTGATGCCTTTCTTGTTGGAGAGTATTCTGTTGACCAGAGTTGTCTTGCCGCTCCCGAGGTATCCCGTCAGAAGCAGCACCGGTATTTCCCTGTTTTCCACTGTTATTGTCATGGTTATGCTGTTGTTGTCATATTGTCGCAAAATTATAATATTTACTTTGGTTTAGCAAATCGGACGCTGGCTGATGAGCAGGTCTGCTTCGTGAGTGTGGTGGCGGTTCTTGCGCACGAGGCGGTGCTTTGGGGAATGACGACGTGCGTGATGAGGCCGCTATGGCGCGCGATAAACAAGAGAATGAATTTTCCTTGGAATTTAATAGGTGATGTCAGTTGAAGTTCTTGTGCAAATGAAGATATTTTGCTAATTTTGCATTTGGGCAGGAGAATTTGGCCTTGATGATATGCTTGAAGGTATAAAGACAGATATCGAAAAGTTGATTGCGCTGTACGAGTCCGAGAAGTCTGAACGGGAAAGGCTTCAGGAGGAACTTCGGCGCAGCGAGGCTGACAATGAGTCCTGCAGGAAACGGATTGAGGATTTGGAACAACAGGTTGACAACCTTCATCTGTCCGAAGCGTTCGGGGTGGCCGGAGACGGCTCCGCGGCCAAGGAAAAGATTGAGAGACTGATCAAGGAGATTGACAAGTGCATCTCTTTGCTTGAGAATTAGGAATGGGACAAAACATCAAGATAAAGATTGCGGGTAATGAGTATCCACTCGTCGCTTCCTCTCCCGAGATGGAGAGGATGATGAGGCTCGCCGCGGAGGCCATCAATCAGAAGTTGACGGCTTACGACGCCAAGTACCCGAACAAGACCCTTTCCGACAAGCTTTCCTTTGTCGCTCTGAACGAGGCGGTCGGCAGGTTGGCCTACCAGAAGAGACTTGCTGACGCTGACGCGGAGGCGAAAAATCTTCAGGAGGATGTTGAGTCCTACATTAAGAATATTGAAAAAGACGGCCGTTAGTCCCACGTGCTCAAATCAACAAGTTCTGCGGAACCGAGTTTGCTCGAGCCGGCCATGACGGACCAAGGTTACCTTCGGGGATTGCGCCTTTGGCGTGACGATGGATTTCTGAACCGGTGCGGATCTCAAATCTTATTCATTAAGATTTCTGACAAGTGACTAACGGCTTTTTTATATTCAATGATCGGTCTGTTTCCGGAAGAGGGGACTGCCGGTCGTTTTTTTGATGCCCGAAAGTCGGAAGGAGTTGGTTTTGTCGCAGACAGGCCGTTGGAGAGAGATTGAACACTTTAACATTATTGATATTATGTTGTTATTTTTTATAGGAGTCCTGATCGGCGCTGTAATCGCGCTGGCGGCTTACATAATCATTCAGAG
>SAMEA104315427__coassemble_3030_pt1 | contig 5543 bp, 4 predicted proteins | sample SAMEA104315427__metabat2_high_PE_030 | metagenome-assembled genome bin SAMEA104315427 (sample SAMEA104315427) | gut metagenome | biome: Monkey gut; feature: monkey-associated habitat; material: faeces | place: China | collected 2013
GACATCCGCTGCTACGAGCAGGGCGCCGGCCAGAAGATCTCCCCGGAGACCAACCAGCTCCCGGCGATGGCCTGCTACCCTTTGCAGAAGACCTGGTTCTGGAAGACCGAGTTCCCGGGCTCGCCCCTGAAGGATGTTGACAAGATCGTGGCCGAGAACATCATCCCGTACAACAACGCCTACTGCACCTACATCCTGAACTCCGCCCCGAACCGCGACGGCCTGATGGATCAGAACTGCATCGATGCCCTGAAACGCATCGGCAAGATCTGGAAGAACACCGGCCACATCGTGGATGTCGCCGAGACAATGGAGCCGATCACCGACATCAACATCGCCATCGGCAAGCCGTGCGACTCCTCATGGTCCGACGACATGGACATCATGGATTTCGCCAACGACGACGACTTCCGCACCTGCTGGGTCTCCAGCCCCGAAGTCAAAGAGCCGTTCTGGAAAGTCGAGCTCGACCCCGGCAGCCTGATAGACATGGTAGTGATGACCGAACCAAAGCCCGGCGTGATGCAGGAATATGTCATTGAATATCTCCACAAAGGTTCCTGGCATCCGGTCTTCAGCGGGACCGCACCGACTCAAAGCCGCGTGAAGGTACACCGTTTCGACAAAGTCTACGCCGACGCCGTCCGCGTCCGTTTCACCAAATGGACCGGTCTCCTCTCCCTCGCCGAGTTCGGAGTCTATACCCCGTACGAGAAGTAAGGCCTGCCGCCACTGCCAGTACCATAGTCCACACACTCTGTTATTGAATCCACGGACGGACTCTGAGCCTATCTCGGTCACTAAGCTTACAATCGTTTGCTGAACCTAAACCGGTCGCTAAACCCACTGGTCACTGAGCCTGTCGAAGTGACCACTTCCCAAGCACCAAGTGAGCCCAGCAAGGTAAGCAAGTAGAAACACCGTGGCAGCCAACCATTTGACAATCAGTAACAAAAACAATCGCCTTCAGGTGTGACTATCTGAAGGCTATCGCTTTATTTCTTGTTTATCAGTTAGTTACCCGTCACGGGAGCTTTAGAACTTATAGAAAGCACCAATCGTCACCGAGTTCTTTCCAAGCCCTGCCACGTCATAGTTGACGTTCACCCAATCATAGCCGACCTTGATTCCCGCGTTCTTGTACTTGACTCCGACCGCCGGACGGAAGAAATGCCCGGTGCCCCTGTCTGTGAAATCTCCTAAGATTCCAGCCTTCAGCTCAATCAGCGGACTCACATTCCGGTTCAAAATGCTATACCTGATGTGAGCGAAAGTAGGAACGAAGAAGTGATTCTTGTCAGATTTGAAGTCGTAGTACTTCAGCCCCACGCCAGCTCCGACATAAAGTCCAGGAAGCAAATTGTAACCGGTTGAAACATCAGCATATATTCCTTTCTGAATATACCCGGCCTCAACCTCAGCCGAGACGCCTTTCCTGAAATCCGGATTCCGGACCTCCTGCCCGAACGCCGTGACAGAGACAATCATCGCCATCACAGCTATAAATAAATGTTTCATAAAGTAATATTTTAAGTTTAGTAAGTGTACTCAAATACAGTGCCACGAACCTCTCCCGTACCAAGTCTGTAGAATCATCTGTCCGGAGAGATCCGGCAACCCCTGCGAGCAATTCGGGCGTTTCGGCGCACGGGAGGTAACAGGAGGCCACTCTCGTGAGCGAAACAGGCACCATGGCGCACGGGAGGTAACAGGAGGCCGCTCTCGTGAGCAAAACAGGAGCTATGACGCACGAGAGGTAACAGAAGGAGGCATCTCGTGAGCAAAACAGGCGCTATGGCGCACGAGAGGTAACAGGAGGAGGCTCTCGTGAGCGAAACAGGCGCTATGGCGCACGAGAGGTAACAGGAGGCCGCTCTCGTGAGCAATTCGGGCGTTTCGGCGCACGGGAGGTGACAGGAGGCCGCTCTCGTGAGCGAAACAGGCGCTATGGCGCACGGGAGGTAACAGGAATCATAGATGACGGGAGGGTTACTGGAAGAGTTTCCTCTATAGTTATTTTTCCAGGCGTCTTTGCAAACGACTCCCAAAACCACTCCTATCCGACTTCTGATGCCAAGGAAAAACACTTGGCACCCAAGATGCTGTTTACGTGCGGAATGCCGGTTTCGAAGGCGGAGCGGCGGCGTCATCGGGAGACGGGCGGGCGCGGAACCGGGCATATTCAATTACACACTACAACTTCCTGAGGAGGTTGTTCATGTTGACTTCCTTGTCGATGATGGTGCGGAGCTCGGCGATCGGAACCCTTTTCTGCTCCATGGTGTCGCGCTCGCGGATGGTGACGCAGTTGTCATTCAGCGAGTCGTGGTCAACGGTCACGCAGAACGGCGTGCCGATGGCGTCCTGGCGGCGGTAGCGCTTGCCGATGGAGTCCTTAGGATCGTACTGGCAGTTGAAATCGAACTTGAGTTCGTTCATCACCTCCTGGGCCTTCTCCGGCAGGCCGTCTTTGTTAATCAAAGGCAGCACGGCCACCTTGACAGGGGCAAGCGGCGCCGGGATGCCCAGCACGACGCGGGTTTCGCCGTTCTCAAGCTGCTCGACCTTGTAGGAATGGCTCAGCACGGCGAGGAACATACGGTCCACACCGATGGAGGTCTCCACGCAGTAAGGAACGTAGCTCTCGTTGGTCTCAGGATCGAAGTACTGGATCTTCTTTCCGGAGAGTCTCTGATGGTTGCCGAGGTCGAAGTCGGTACGGGAGTGGATTCCCTCCAACTCCTTGAAACCGAACGGGAAGTTGAACTCGATGTCGGTCGCGGCGTTGGCGTAGTGGGCCAGTTTCTCGTGATCGTGGAAACGGTAGTTCTCGGCACCCATCCCGAGGTTGACGTGCCATTTCATGCGGTTCTCCTTCCACTTTTTGAACCACTCCATCTCGGTGCCAGGACGGCAGAAGAATTCCATCTCCATCTGCTCGAACTCTCTCATTCTGAATATGAACTGTCTCGCGACGATCTCGTTTCTGAACGCCTTTCCGATCTGGGCGATTCCGAACGGAATCTTCATGCGGCCCGTCTTCTGGACGTTGAGATATTCAATGAATATTCCCTGTGCCGTCTCCGGACGCAGGTAGATCTTGTCGTCCGCCTCGCCGGTGTTGCTGATCTGGGTAGAGAACATCAGGTTGAACTGACGCACATCAGTCCAGTTCTTCGTGCCGGAAATCGGATCCACAATGTCACAGTCAAGGATGATCTGCTTGTACTCCTTAAGGTCGTTGGCCTGCTCGGCTGCAACATAACGGTTGTGAACCTCGTCATATTTCGCCTTCTCCCTCAGAATGTTAGGGTTAGTGGCGCGGAACTGCTCCTCGTCGAAGGCCTCTCCGAACCTCTTGCGACCCTTCTCGACCTCCTTGTTCATCTTATCCTCGATCTTGCCGAGATAGTCCTCGATCAGATTGTCGGCGCGATACCTCTTCTTGGAGTCCTTGTTGTCGATGAGCGGATCGTTGAACGCCGCCACGTGGCCTGAAGCCACCCAAGTCTTAGGGTGCATGAACACGCAGGAATCAATGCCGACGATGTTCTCATTCAGCCTTGTCATAGCGTTCCACCAGTACTGCTTGATGTTGTTCTTCAGCTCGACGCCCATCTGGCCATAGTCATAGACCGCGGCCAGTCCGTCATAAATCTCACTTGACGGGAATATGAACCCGTACTCCTTGCAATGTGCCACCAGCACCTTGAACAGTTCGTCCTGTGTCATAGTATTGTTGTACTTTAAAAATTCTCAAAGTCATCTGAATATGCATCGGCAACTCCCCCCTCTTCCGGCGACCACGTACCGGCATATTCCATAACGCTCACTAAAAACTTACAAACTTACATATAAATCTGCGATTTTTACGCCCGTCCCATAAGAAAGAAACAGTTTTTTAGAGGAAATATACACATTTTCACGCAAGAATCATCGTGAAGGAAACACGTCACTTGTGCACCGCCACTTGCCACGTCACTTGCCATCTTTGCTACGTTTCCTCTCCTGGGCCTCCTCTCTTCGCATCTCAATGCGATTTGTCCACCCAAAGCACCGTTGCGCCGGACATACCGTGCCTTTTAGCCATTTTGTCCGGCGACCACAGCCTTTCACCGGACAAATAGGGAGCGTCTAGTCCTGAAAAAAGTTTTTTTGGTAAACTTTTTTCAGGATGACACAGAGGGGTCGTGGCAGATAACCTATTATTTATCAGCACTATAAGCAAACTCGTGGTACGAAAACCGACACCACGAGTTTACTTATTAAGCTTATTATCAACCCATTAAGTGCCACACCACCACTTGCCATCGAACCCGTATCAAGCGTTATTGTACTGCCGATTGACCCAGAGCCAGAGGAACTTGTCGGGGATGGAATATTCCTTCAAATCAACGGTGATGATGTCTTCCTTGAGGAGTTTGCGGATGGCGGCATTGACAACGCTGGCGGTGGATAGCTGATAGCGGTTAATAAAAGCGGACGTGTTGACATTACGCACGCGCGCCTCGTTCGCGATGGCGGACAGAACTCGTTTTTGGTTTTCTGTCAGGCTAGACATCAGCTCGGCGAATTGAACCTCATTCATCAACAATATGTTGTCTATTGACATCCGTATCACTTCAATAGAGCACTCCTCTCCCCTATCTATCGACGCGAAAGCCTCATTAAAGACACGTTGCATGTAATAAGTATATCCTTCAAATAAGTCATAGACGTACTCAACCACCGCTTTGGCTATCCTCTTGCCATATTCATTGAACATCTTCCCGACAAAATCTGAGTAAATGTCTTTATCGAGAGCCTTCAGTTCCAATGGATCAGCACTTTTATAGAAAGGACGAGCCGGGGACTGAAACATCGCGCTCATAATGCTCCTCTTGCTTCCCGCAAACACGAAATGGCAGTTCTTCATTTTCTGAATATGCCCGCGAAGGAGAGCCTCGACGTTACCATCCTCATATTCATTTATTTGCTGAAACTCATCAATCGCGACGAGGCACGGCTTCCCCGCATTGTCGAGGTAATTGAATATCTCTTCCAATGTGAACTCCGGCCGCTGAATATCCCCAAGGCTCACACCGAACGACGGCTGTCCGGTAACGGAATCGTAGGTTATCTTGCCTTGAAGTGACTTCAACGCACTTACAAGCTTATCAAGGACTTTTTTTCCGGCAGGCTGTAACGCCCTGAACACTTCCTTACCCAAAAAGAAAGTGAACTCTCTGAGACTTGTAGTATGCAGAATATCAACAAAAAACGTGTAGTAAGAACGTTTGATTTCCTCCCGCTCGAACACGTGCGTTATCAACCCCGTCTTGCCCATTCTGCGAGGCGAGAACAGAACCACATCATTCCCGTTCATCAATGATTTTGCCAACCTCTGCGTCTCGCTGACTCTGCCACAGAAACATTCATCTGGAATATACCCTCTGGTTATAAACGGATTATGAATTGTTTTCATAACGAGCTACATTTTTAGCAAAAATAATTATCCGTTTTGAATAATCCAAATCAAATAATCCATTTTGGAAAATTTTAAT
>SAMEA104315427__coassemble_3320_pt1 | contig 5139 bp, 1 predicted proteins | sample SAMEA104315427__metabat2_high_PE_030 | metagenome-assembled genome bin SAMEA104315427 (sample SAMEA104315427) | gut metagenome | biome: Monkey gut; feature: monkey-associated habitat; material: faeces | place: China | collected 2013
GCGCCAGGGTGCAGCGCGCCTACTACGAGGGCGAGATCTCCGCGCTTGGCGGCCGACTGGACGCCCTGCGTCTTGAGGCCGACCGGTCAAGGGCGCGCGCCGACGAGGCCGAGGAGGCGCTCCGCCTGGCGGAGACGCAGAACGCGGACCTCCAGGGCCTCCTCTCCGACTGCGAGGAGTGCAGGGCCAGGGCCGAGGCCGTGGCCTCCGCCGCCCCTACGTCGCATTTCGTGCAGTTCGACCACAACAGCTCCTATGTGGGCGACGCCGAGGCCGACCGGCTGAGGGCCTTCGCCCGGAGTGTCCGCGGCGAGAGGCTCGCCCTCGTGGCCGAGGCCAGCACGCCGGGCGGCGAGGACTACAACGTCCGCCTCTCCGAGCGCCGCCTCCGCCGCGTGGTCGAGATCCTCGTCAGCGAGGGACTCTCCGCCGGCGACCTGCGGCCCGCGACCGCCATCGGGGCGAGGAACGGCAAGCCGTCGGCAGAGGGCCGCAGAGTGACCATCACCGTAGTCAAAGAGTAAGAAGTAACGCAATAATAACACGAACGCCCGCGCCCCGGCAGCGTTCCCTCCCCGCGCGGAGGGTCAAGGAGGGGCCAAAGACTTATGAAACGGATAAAACTCATTCCGCTCGCCGTCACCATGCTGTTGGCGGCACCCGCGTTCCTCACCTCATGCCAGGAGGACGCGCCCGAGATCAACTACACGATGAACGTGTCGGTGATCAACGACTTCACCAAGGTGGTGGAGGCCATCGACAGGGGCTCCCTCAAGAACGAGGAGGCCATCGCGAAACTCGCGGCCGCCATCGACAGGATGAACTCCGACCAGCAGGCCAAGCTCCAGGCCATCCGCGATGTCCTCAACTCGGTCAACACCACCCTCGAGACCAAGCTCATCGCCATCGAGGCGGCACTCAAGGCGCAGACCCTCTCGATGGAGGGGAAGCTGGATCTGATCAGGGGCGTCCTCGCCGACCAGAAGGCCACCCTCGAGACCAGGCTGGCGGCCATCGACGCCGCGATGAGGGCTCAGACGCTGTCGCTGGAGGGCAAGCTGGACCTGCTCACCGCCGCGGTCGGCAACCAGACCCTCAAGCTGGAGGATCTGGCGGACAGGCTGGCCACCGCCATCGACAACCTCTCCGACGACATGGAGGGGAAGCTTGACCTGATCAGGGGCGTCCTCGCCGACCAGAACGCCACCCTCGAGACCAGGCTCGCGGCCATCGACGCCGCGATGAGGGCTCAGACGCTGTCGCTGGAGGGCAAGCTGGACCTGCTCACCGCCGCGGTCGGCAACCAGACCCTCAAGCTGGAGGATCTGGCGGACAGGCTGGCCACCGCCATCGACAACCTCTCCGACGACATGGAGGACAAGCTGGACCAGATCAAGGGCGTCCTCACCGACCAGAAGACCGCCCTCGAGACCAAGCTGGCGGCCATCGAGGCCGCGATGAAGGCCCAGACGCTGTCGCTGGAGGGCAAGCTCGACCTTCTCCTCGCCGCGGTCGGCAGCCAGACCCTCAAGCTGGAGGAGCTGGCGGACAGGCTGACCACCGCCATCGACAACCTCTCCTCCGACATGGAGGACAAGCTGGACCAGATCAAGGGCGTCCTCACCGACCAGAAGACCGCCCTCGAGACCAAGCTGGCTGCCATCGAGGCCGCGATGAGGGCGCAGACGCTGTCGCTGGAGGGCAAGCTGAACCTCCTGGAGGCTGCCGTCAAGGCCCTGCCGGACTACAGCTCCCAGCTCGCCGCCATCAGCACGGCCATCGCCAACCTGCCTGACTACGGCGACAAGCTCTCCGCCATCGAGGCCGCCGTCAAGGGAATGCCTGACTACGGCAGCAAGTTCGACCTCATCGTGGCGTCCCTCGACGCGATCAAGGACCAGGCCGAGGCTCTCGGCACCGGCCAGACCGGCATCGCCTCGAAGATAGCCGACGTGACCGGCGCCATCAACGACCTCGTCGCCGAAGTGAACAGCGGCAACACCAGCGCCGCCGCGGCCCTCGCGCAGATCATCCAGAAGCTCGAGGAGCTCAAGGGCAGCATCGGCGGAGGCGGCACGACCCCTTCCCCTGTCGAATATGTTGACCTCGGCCTTCCGAGCGGCCTGAAGTGGGCCAAGTGCAACCTCGGCGCGTCGAAGCCGTCAGAGCCGGGCGACTACTACGCCTGGGGCGAGACCGAGCCGAAGAAAAAATACACTTGGGCGACCTACAAGTGGATGCAGTCCGGCCAGTCCGACTGGAAGTACATCACGAAATACACAATCGCCGACGGCAAGACCGAGGCCATCTGGTATGACTCCTCAGGCAACTTCATCGGCGACGGCTTGACCACCCTCAGGCCTGCCGACGACGCCGCCACACAGCAGCTCGGCTCGCCGTGGCGCATGCCGACCTATGATGAATTCAAGGAACTTATGAAGAACTGCACCTGGATCAGGACCACACAGGGCGGCGTGGAAGGCTATCAGGTGGACGCCCCGAACGGCAACGCCATCTTCCTGCCTGCCGCCGGCTTCCGCGACGCTTCCGGGCCCCACGATGTAGGCGGACAGTGCCTCTACTGGTCGAGTTCGCAGAGAAGTGGTAACAATAGCGGCTACGCCGAGTTCCTCGGCTACGGTGATATCGCAATCGGCTGGTACTTCGGCACAAATCGTTACGCCGGGTTCCCGGTTCGTCCAGTCCGCCCATAAATTTGTCCTGCCCCCTACGGGCATGACGCAATAGAATCAATATGACTCCCTTCCCGCCAGCCCCGCCGCTGGCGGGATTTATTCATGTTCGTCCGGCACGAACACACTCTAAAGGGCGCAAGTCCCCAAACCGCCCTGATACGATGTGGCATAAAGCCATCTTGGGCAAGAATCTACGGCGACAGCAGCAAGGGATATCGGGCAAATGCGGAAGGTATAATGCACTATGCCGCGTCCAATGATAAACTCCGCGCCGCCGGCTATCCTTGTCTGATGGACTGCTATGTCAGATTGCACGTAAGATAAGGAACCACCGTATGCGGAACCGCACGTACGGTGGTGTGAGAGGTCGGAAAACAAAAGCAGGAAGAAAACCACTTCGTTTTCCTCCTGCTCGATGTTATTTACTGAAGTTTATTTCTTTGACAATCCGCTTCAGTCCTGCGTATTTGTCAAGGACCCACATCACGTAGCGGATGTCCGTGTTGATGCATTTGTTGTAGCCCTGGGTGTAGGACGCGTCGCTGGCGAGTGATTCGAGATTGCCGTCAAAGGCCAATCCGATGAGCTCGCCTTTCGCGTTCAGCACAGGACTGCCGGAGTTTCCACCGGTGATGTCGTTGTCCGTCATGAAGTCCACGATCATCGTGCGTTTTCCGTTAACCTTGACTCCCCATCGTCCCCACCGACCTTTTTCCAGAAGGCTTTTCTGCCTTTCCGTAAGGATGTAGTCATGGTCAGCAGGATTGTATTTCTGGAGTATTCCCTTCGGAGTGGTGTACCAGTCATAGATGATGCCGTCATTCGGCTGGAGACCGCCAACGGTTCCGTAAGTGATTCTCATTGTGGAGTTTGCGTCAGGGTACTGCTCGATGTCCTTATGAAGCCTCATCCAGTAGAGCGCCTTTTTATATTCCTTTTCAAGGTGGGAAACATCCTGCATTTTCTTGGCTTGGCCGTTCCTGTTGTTGAAGGTCATTATCGGGGTGTCGGTCAGGAACAGTCTGAGCGGATCTTTCTTTACATCGTCGATTGACTGGATGTCTTCGATCCGCTTTGCGGAAGAGATCACGCTCTTGTTCCAAAGATATTCAGCCATGGCTTTGTAGTCATTCCCGAAACGGTCCTGCATCTTGCTTTGGTACTTCCCGAAATAGTATGATTCCAGGTTGTCGAAATATTCCTTGCAGGCATATTCAAGAAGTTCTTTTTCCACTCTGGCATCAGTGGCGGCGGCTCCTTCCCTCAGCGCTTCCTTGGCTTTTTCCACGGTTGAGGTGTTTCCCGCGCGGAGAAGGTAGCGGCTGATGTATGTTCCACGGAATATGGTCTCGCGGAAAAAGACCTTGTCCTTCTCGATGCTTTCTGTCAGTGAATATGCTTCCTTCAGATCCGGAATCAGATTCTCCCACATCGCCCTGCGGTTGGCCGCCGCGTTGATCCATCTCTGCATCTCACGCTCCTGTGCGACCTTTTCGTCCTTGACCCAGAACCTCTTGAAGCATCGGACCATACCCTCATTGTTCTCCTGCACATTACTCAGCGAGAAGAACCAGTCCGAGTATTTCATCCTGACCTGCGGATCGGCATCCATCCACTTGCGGATGATGCCCATCTGCCCGCCACGGATCGCGTTTGACACCGGGAGGCTGACTTTTTCCTGATAGTTTATCTCTGCGGATGAGGAATATCTGTTCGTCCTTCCCGGGTAGCCGATCACCATGGTGAACGACCCGGGATAGTACCCGGCGCGGGAGATTCTCAGGCTTTTTTCCCTTGTCACAGGCTCCCCGTCCTCGTATATCCTGTAGATCGTGAAGTCACAGTTGTGGCGAGGCCAGGTCCAATTGTCTTGATTCCCTCCGAAGTAGCCTATGCTCTGCGGAGGAGCGGCGACGAGCCTGAGGTCGGTATAGACCTTGTAAACGGACATATAGTACTTTTCTCCGGCCCACATGCTGCTCAGGATGCACTCCAGTCCCGTGGCCTTGTTGTACCGTTCCTCCATCATCGCGCTGATCTTCCTCATTCCGCACGGCTTGCCGGCGGAGCGGAGTTCCTTGGTAAGCCCCTTGACTTCCTCTGTGACATCGAATACCCTTTTCAGGAAGAAGACCTTCTCTCCTTCAACAGGGATCTCCTGCTCGCTTGTCATCGCCCAGAACCCGTCCTCCAGATAGTTGTGCTCAGGGGTACTGAGCTTCGCGATGTTCGAATACGCGCAGTGATGGTTGGTGATGATCAGGCCCTGGTCGGAGATCACGCTTCCGGTACAGTAGAATCCGATTGACACGACCGCGTCCGCGACCGCCGTCCCGGGAGCCTCGTCATTGTAGATCTCATTGGCCGCCAGCCTGAGTCCGCGAGCCCTCATGTTCTTCTCCAGCGCCTCGTTGATGTCCTGAATCATCCACATCCCCTCATC
>SAMEA104315427__coassemble_3388_pt1 | contig 5051 bp, 4 predicted proteins | sample SAMEA104315427__metabat2_high_PE_030 | metagenome-assembled genome bin SAMEA104315427 (sample SAMEA104315427) | gut metagenome | biome: Monkey gut; feature: monkey-associated habitat; material: faeces | place: China | collected 2013
GATGAACAGGGTTCAGTGAAGTGTCACCACAACCCCTCCGCGCTTCGCGCTCCGTCCCTCCCAGCCTATGGCTGGGTCCCTCCCGCTTATAGCCGCGGGTGGCTAAGGTTTGTGGTGACACTTCACTAAACCATCAAAGTATAGTAGCGACACCTCAATGAACAATGGCAACCAATAATATAGGGCTGGTCGTGATGGCCAGGAGATGCCAAGTACATAATCACAATAGCCGCCGAAAAATCAAAAGTCAAATTTTGGTAACGTGCAAAATTTGACTTTTGCCTTTTTTCGGTGGCTGATTTCAGCGGTTATTTTTCGACGGCAAATTGATATTTATCGCTTCGACAAGCCCAGCGACCAGTTTTTCCTTCTGGAAGTCCAGCGTGCAGTCACTCCTTCAGGGAAATCGGCGACCAGTTATTTTATCAGGAAGATCAAAGGCCTACTATGCCATCAAGCGGCGGAAGCCTTTGGCGATGCGGTCAAGTCCTTGCTGGAGACGGGCGCGAGGGCAGGCAATGTTGATGCGCATGAAGCCGTCGAGACCGTACATCACACCTGAGTTTATCCAGACCTTCTCATTGAGCAACAGACTGTTCTCGATGTCGTTAGCGGACATATTCAAAGCTCTCACATCCACCCAGACAAGGTAGGTGCCCTCAAGTTTGGTGACCGGGAACTCCGGAAGGTTTTCCTCAAAGAACGACAGTAAGGTATGGTAATTCCCGTAAAGATATTCATTGAGTTCCTTGAGCCACGGCTCACCCGCGTTGTAGGCCGCCTGAAGGGCGAGAACGCCGAAAGGATTGACATCACAGAGTTCGTTGATGTTGATGACCCGGTCGATCAGTTTCTTCCAGTCAGGGTTGTTGGTGATGATGTTGGAGATTCCGAGGCCGGCGATGTTGAAAGACTTGCTCGGCGAGTTCATCGTGACGGTGTTGTCCTGCGATGCCTGCGAGAGCGATGCCATCGGAGTGAAATGATAGCCAGGCATTTCCAGCTCGCAATGAATCTCGTCGCTGATGACGATCACGCCGTTGCGGCGGCAGATGTCGACCACCCGCTCCAGATCCTCCCTCGGCCAGACGCGGCCGCACGGATTGTGAGGGTTGCAGAAGAGCAGCACCTTGGCCATAGGGTCGGCGGCGCGCCTCTCAAGATCCTCGAAATCAATGTACCAGGTGGCCTGATCGCCTTCGGTGTCGTAGATGAGCTTATTGATGGACAGTTCGCAGAGAGTGTTCTTCGCAGTGGAGAAGAAACAGTTGTAGGCGGGACTCTGGATGATCATCTTCGGCAGTTCGCCGTTGGGCCCGCGGCCATGATCCGGCTTCTCGACAACCTCGCCCCCGACGATCTCGTACTGCGTCAAAGCCTTGACTACCACGGACATCGCCGGAACGACTCCCGGAATGTAAAGGTACCAGTCCTTTTCGGTGTGCCAGCCCCTGCGACGCTCCCACCAGTCGATGGCAGCCTCATAATAGGAATCCGGCACATGCGTGTAGCCGAAAATCCCCTGATCGACCCTGTTCCTAAGCGCCTCCACAATCTCCAGCGCAACCTTGAAGTCCATGTCAGCCACCCACATAGGGATGACATCCTCATCAATCGGCCCGACCGGACTCTCGGCATCCCACTTCACGCAGTTGGTTCCGCGCCTGTGGGTCAGTTCATCAAAATTATATTTTCCCATAATAAATGAATATTTTCCCTCAATCACAAGCCTTGCCACCTTCTCCTTTCCGCCATAACAAAAGGCGGGGAATGATTCCAGAAACGCGGCGCAAGGCAATTTATGCCTATTCCCGGACAATTAATCTTCGAAGATAGCAAAAAACAATTATATTTGCGAGCGATGAAGACTTATGAATATATTCTGTCGGCCACGATCCTTCTCGTCAGCATCTGCGGATGCGCGAGAAAAAGCGCCGTGGCAACGGCTGCGGACGAGAGCGAGCCGTTGTTTCTGGCTGTTCGGCCGCTACCCGAGGGAGGATATTCACTGATCTCACTATCCCCTTTTGACGGTTCCCGCGACACGCTGATCATCAGCCGCCCGCTGAGCAGACTGATCGTGATGAGCACCTCGCACATCGGCTTCCTCCGCGCCATCGGCGGCGAAGACGCCATTGTCGGAGTCTCGGGCGCTGAATATGTTTTCGACTCCACCGTGAGGGCAAGAATCGGCGAGGGCAGAATCCTTGACATCGGCTACGACGCAAGCCCCGACTATGAGAGGATCATGGCCCTGAAGCCGGAACTAGTCCTTACATATTCAGTGTCACCCGTCAAATCACAGTTCCTCGCCAAGCTGGAGTCCCTGGGAATCAGATCTTTCACCGTCAACGAGCATCTGGAAAGCCACCCCCTCGCCCGCGCCTCCTATGTCCGCCTTTTCGGAGCGCTGACAGGAAACATGTCCGCGGCTGACTCGGTTCTGGCCGTGGTCTCGAAGAATTATCAAGCCCTGAGGGACTCCGTCAGAGCCATGATGACCGTTCCGGGCGAGGGTCCACAAAGCGCTGATGCCGAGCAAAGAATATGTGCGAGAAAGATTCTGGTCAACATCCCCTACAAGGATCAGTGGTTCATTCCCGGCCAGGAGAATTACCTCTCTCACCTGGTGCGAGACGCCGGTGGAGAGATTCTCGGCTCAGAGCCAGGCACTTCCATCTCCGGACAAATCTCCGTCGAGCGGGCATATTCATTATCCAAGGAAGCCTCCCTTTGGCTGAACGTCGGATGGTGCCGCACACTAGACCAACTCCTGTCCGTCAACCCCCTCTTCGGTGACTTTCTAATGAATATTCAGAAAAACGCCGCCGCGAATGGTTTCGGCTCCGCAGGTGGTTCCGATTCAGTGGGTAGTTCCGCTTCAGCAGGCAGTTCCGCTTCAGTGGATGGATTTGTCTCCGCAGGAGGTTCTGCTTCCGTGGAAGGATCCGCGTCCGGAGAAGGTTCTGCTTCCGTGGAAGGTTCCGCTTCAGTGGATGGATTTGCCTCCACAGGAGGTTCCGCGTCCGTGGGAGGATCCACTTCCGGAGAAGGTTCTGCTTCCGTGGGTAGTTCCGATTCAGTGGGTAGTTCCGATTCAGTGGATGGATTTGTCTCCGCAGGAGGTTCCGCGTCCGTGGGAGGATCCGCGTCCGGAGATGAATCCACCCATGCTGATGGTCAAGCATCGCCCCAAGTCATCTGGAACGACAATTCCCGCCAAAACGCCAAAGGCGGCAACGACTTCTGGGAAAGCGGCGTGGTCCGCCCCGACCTAATCCTCCGCGACCTGATCCGAATCCTAAGCGGCAGCACCCCTGCTACCCAACTTACTTATTATCAACCCGTTGAATAAGACACCTTTCCCGCCTCAATCCATCCGCTCCTTCAACCGTCCTCCTTCTTCATCCATTCCTCTCCTTCATCCATCCCTCTTCTTCATCCACCCCTCTTCTTCATCCATCCCCTTCTTCATTATCTGTTGATTCGAGTGCAAAAATAGTTTTTTCCTTTTGAAAGTGATAGTAGCTTTTCTATGATGGTTGTAGCTTTTCCACAAAAAAGTAGTAGCTTTCCTAGGAAAACTACTACTTTTTAAATGCATATTTAATGCGAAATTACAAAAATACGCATTTAGATGGAGGCAAACTGTTTGCGCCATTGGCTAGGCAGGGCAACCGCATCAAATTCTAGCGCCCCTAAGCAGTTCCAGAAGATAGTCCTGTGAGAGTGATGCCCTGAACAACCTTTTCCGTATGCTTCTGTTGTCGCTGTGCGCCTTGGCGATCTGGAGCGCCAGCTTCCTGACGGTGGAGAGGTTCTGTGCCGCGAAGCCTTTTCCGGCGCGGCAGTCGTCCTCCTTGAAGGTCACGTCCAGATGCCAGTGAAGCTGGTTCTCTATACCCCAGTGCCCTCTCGCGAGCATTGCGTAGTACGCGGCGTGCGGATGGTCCTCATCGCTGATGTAGTGCCTCACGGAGGAGGCCTCCCCTTCGGGCGTGGTAACGGTTGAGGTCACCTCCACGACGGTCCTGACGCCGGGCCATCTGGAGAGGACGGCCTCGTCCTCCATGCTATCGGCGGAGGCTATCCGGCAGACACTCTCCTCCACGCGCCCGTGGCCGGTCTCCATCTCCGACGAGGTGTCCGTGACGCTCCCACACCGGAAGGCGTACCTGACGACCTCCCGCAGGGACGGCTGGTTGTCCTTGACGGCGAGGAAGTAGTGTGCGTTGCCCTCCAATATGCGCTCCGCGATGGCCGTCCGGGTGCCAGCGGCGTCGATCGACGCCACAGCCCCCTCTATGTCAAGCCTGTCGAGCAGGCGGGGTATGGCGGGTATCTCGTTCTCCTCGTCCGTGACGGACTCCTGGCCGACAAGGAGGTGGTTCTCCGTCACGTACGCGCTGAGTATGTAGTCGCCTTGGGTCACGGTAGTCCCCGGACTCGCACCGCGTAGTTTCTTCCCGTCTATCGCAACCTGCTTCTCACCGAGCGATGACAGGAAGGACCTCCCGTGTTCGGACAGGCAGCGGCGCAGCTCCTCCGGGCATACCGCGGACATCAGACGCTCGAATGTGTCAGGGGACGGGGACGTGTCGTTGTCGGTCAGGAGGTTGAAGTCCCTGGCACGCACATGGGCGAACTCGCTCATGTCGACGTAGTCCTCACCACCGCAGAGGAACAGAGCGCATCCGGCCGAGAGGCCTACAATGGCTTTTCTCACTCTTAGGTGTGCGGACATATTCACACCTAGAGCACCAACCCATTGGCTTGCAGGCAAATCCTGTTTCAGGTGTGCGGAATCTTTCACACCTGGAACAGAGCGCATCCGGCCGAGAGGCCTACAATGGCTTTTCTCACTCTCAGGTGTGCGGACATATTCACACCCAGAGTACCAACACATTGGCTTGCAGGCAAATCCTGTTTCAGGTGTGCGGAGTCTTTCACACCTGGAACAGAGCGCATCCAGCCGAGAGGCCTACAATGGCTTTTCTCACTCTTAGGTGTGCGGACATATACACACCCAGAGTACCAACACATTGGCTTGC
>SAMEA104315427__coassemble_4614_pt1 | contig 3932 bp, 3 predicted proteins | sample SAMEA104315427__metabat2_high_PE_030 | metagenome-assembled genome bin SAMEA104315427 (sample SAMEA104315427) | gut metagenome | biome: Monkey gut; feature: monkey-associated habitat; material: faeces | place: China | collected 2013
CGTCCGCCTCCGCCGGATCCTCCGCCGGAGAAGCCTCCTCCGCCGCCCCAGGATGACGATCCGCCTCCGCCGCTTGAGCTTGAGCTGTTGAGCGAGGCCTCATAGGTGGAGGCCGCCACGTTGAAGTCCCTGGAGGTCATGTTGATCATGTCCCAGATCATAATGTTGGTCGCGCTGTCGGCAAAAAACTCCGCGGACGAGGACAGCCTGAAGTACTCGGGACAGACTTTCCGGAAGTCCCTCATCACCTGGTCGGCGATGCCGTAAAGGGATGCGAAGACAAGGTAGTCGTTCCACAGTTTCACCTCTACCACACCCCTGTCCTTGATCAGCGTGAAATCCTTCAGAAATTTTCTGAGTCCGAAGACCTGGCGAACCTCCTCCGGCTTCATCGTCCAGACGGTCGCTCCGTTCTCTATCCTATTGCTCCAGGCGTACAATGTCCTGCCGTTGTACCTGGACCATCTCCTGAGCTCGTTCTTCTGGAGAATCCTGTCATCTCCGGCGGCCTCCTTGATGAACGAGTGCAGCTCGGACTCAAGCTTCGTGTCATTGTCATCGTCCTGCGCCGCGGTGTCCGGAAGATCCTTGACCAGCATCTGAGGCTTTGAGCCGTCCGGCTGCGGGACAATCTCGAATCCTCCCTTAAGGAAGAGCCTTGTGATGTAGGCGGCGATAAGATTCTGTCTTTGGGTTGATTTGAGACCCTCGAACTCTGTCAGTATGTTGCTTGCCTTCCGTAAGTCACCGTTTACCGGGGTGTCCCTGTACCAAGGCACATCCTTGATCCTCCCGCCAAGAAGCTCCTTCTTGCGTTTGATCCTGTTGATCTTGTCCTTTATGGCGGCGATGAGAGCCAGGAACACAAGGAAGACGATGATGGCAAAGAATATGACGGACGCCCATTCCCAGAAGCCGTACTCTCCCGAAGAGGAGTAGTCACTGCCTTTGAGGGCCTTCTTGCGGACTTGGTCGAATGTCCGATTCTCGACCAGGTCCGGATGGAACATGCCCTTCTCGAAGCCGACCATGACGATCATCGCGCTCTCCTTGATGAAAGGCTCCGTGGTCCTGGCCACGACAATCCCGTTCTCCACGTGTATCTCTCCCCGGAAACCGAAAGCCCAGACCTTCGTGTTCTCCGTGGAGAACTCCATTCCCGGTTTCCTGACGGTCAGGATGATGGATTTGGGTGACGAACCCAGGTTACGGGCGACGAACATGTGGTTGAATCCGTCCATGTCCTCATGCCCCTTGACAAGGCCGGTGAGCAGATAGCGGACGGTGTAGGTGTGCCTGCCGGAACTTCCCACGCCCCAGCAGATCTCATAGCCGTCGGATTTGGTCACAAGTCCGCAGCGGCCCGCCTTCAGGGCGCGGCTGCGGTCAACATCCCATTCGCCTTCGTTGAGATAGTCGCCGAGGGTCTCATCGCTGACCGCCAGATCCTCAATGGTCATCTGACCCATGTTGTCGGCCACGAGGTACCACTCCGTAATGTCGTCAGAGACATCAATATGCCATGTCTCGGTCACAATGGCCGATCCGTTGTCCCGTAGTTCCACGTTGATTCTCAACGAGTCAACGTCGCTGCCGGACATCGGGACAGCGACGAGAGACAGGACGGCGGCCAGGAAAAATGTCCAAAGCCTCCTCATGATCCTACTTGTTGAATATGTCTGAGACTGAAGGCGCGTTGACGACTGTCTGGTCTTCCGGAAGGAGTTCGTGGGTCGAGAAATGGAGCATGGCGGCCACCATTGAGGAAGGCCATTGGCGGGCCATCATATTCATCTTCGTCACGCAGTCATTGTAGACCATCCTGCTGAGACGGACTTTCTCCTCATAGTCCTTGATCTCTCCCATAGTCTTCAGGAACACGGTGTTGGCTCCAAGTTGAGGATATTGCTCCGCGACGACGTTCAGGCGTCCCATCACGGATCTCAGCGAAGCCTCGCTCTGGGCGAGATCCTCAGGACTGGAGACGGAGGCCGTGCGCTTGGAAATCACATCCACGAGGGTGTCATGCTCGTATTTTGTGTACTGCTTGGTCATCTCAACCAGATTGGTCACAGCGTCCCAACGGGACTTCATCTGCACATTTATCTGGCTGAAAGCGTTTTTCATCTTCTCCTCAAGGCTCACAAACTTGCGCTGCGTGAGGAAGATGTAAAGGAATACAATCGCCACTAAGACGATGATCACCAGTACTGTAGCTGACATAATGTTAAAATTTTATTAGGTTGATATTAAATGGTGGCTATACCTCGCCGGCAACCCAGACAAGAACGTGGTTGTCGAAGGTCATATATTCAAGTTCGAATTCCTCCTCATAGCCGTCCTTGTGGATGAAGGTCGCGTCAAGCTCTCCCTCTCCCTTCGGACGGAAGCGCTCCACCTCGATCTGCTCGGCGAAATTCACCCTGTAGGCCGAGAGTCTTTTGAATATGGCTTCCTTGGCGCACCAGTAGATGGCCAGCTGCTCATTGCGCTTGTCCTCATCCAGATTTTCAACCTCGTCCTCGGAAAGCGCCTTGCGCTCCACTGCCGAGAAGTCTCGTGACAGGGATTCGATGTCGATGCCGACATCCTCGTTGTCGTTCAGGATGACGGCTACATATTTGTCTGTGTGCGTGATGCTTATGTTGGTGACACTGTTCTCCAGGTAAGGCTTCCCGTTGTCGTGGTGGCTCAGGTAGACCTTTTCGCCGAACAGCTCGCAAAGAAGCGCCCTGACCGCGAGCCTCTGCTTGCGGAGGGATTCGTTGTTGATGAATGAGATTTCCTCCATCTCATCTGAAGGGACGGAAGCGAGTTCCTTTAGTTCTTCTTCTGTTTCCGTTATCTGCCAGACTCCGATAAGGGATCTGGACTCTTCTAATTCCTTTTTTAAATATAGTGCCATAATTTAAGAATTCAGATTAAAGCATGACAAAGAACCCGTCACCACAATGGTTCGGGACAACCAACGATTTATTATCAAGCATGCTGCGCGACAGCGGATCGTCCGATCGGGGGTCCGCCTTTGATTTGCTGTCTGTCAGAATAGAACTGGGAGGTTCCATATAATCAGTTAATCTTCCTTTGTCAATACAGGTGCAAATATAATGATTTTTTGAATTAGAAAGAAAATACAACAGAAATTGTTATCTTTGTGTCACTATTGGAAAAATAGGATTTTTAACATAATTTTTTTCAACAATGGGATTTTTGACAAACGAGAAGCTGCTCATCGTCGGTGCAGGCGGTGCTATCGGCTCAAACATGGCTCAGACCGCTCTCATGCTCGGTCTTACTCCTAACATCTGTCTTTATGACATCATCGAACCGGCCGTTCACGGTGTCGCCGAGGAAATGTATCATTGCGCTTTCCCTGGTGCGAACGTCACATGGACAACTGATCCTAAGGAGGCTTTCACTGGCGCCAAGTTCATCATCTCTTCCGGCGGCGCTCCGCGCAAGGACGGCATGACCCGTGAGGATCTTCTCAAGGGCAACTGCCAGATTGCCGCTCAGTTCGGCGACTACATCAAGGAGTACTGCCCTGATGTGAACCACGTTGTGGTTATCTTCAACCCGGCCGATGTGACGGCTCTCACCGCCCTCATCCACTCAGGCCTCAAGCCTAACCAGCTCACCTCTCTCGCGGCTCTTGACTCCACACGTCTTCAGGAGCAGCTCGCGAAGGCCTGCGGTGTTCAGCAGTCAAAGGTTACCGATTGCTACACCTACGGCGGTCACGGCGAGCAGATGGCTGTCTTCGCGTCAAAGGCAAAGGTTGACGGCAAGCCTCTCTCCGAGTACAACATCTCCGAGGAGCGTTGGGCCGAGATCAAGCACGACACCATCCAGGGTGGCTCCAACATCATCAAGCTCCGTGGACGTTCTTCATTCCAGAGCCCTGCCTACCAGGCTGTCAAGATGATCGAGGG
>SAMEA104315427__coassemble_11572_pt1 | contig 2004 bp, 2 predicted proteins | sample SAMEA104315427__metabat2_high_PE_030 | metagenome-assembled genome bin SAMEA104315427 (sample SAMEA104315427) | gut metagenome | biome: Monkey gut; feature: monkey-associated habitat; material: faeces | place: China | collected 2013
ACAAAGGGTTAAAACAAAATCCAGGTTATCAATAGAGAGCCGTAATCATCATTCTCGTATCAGAATGACTTTCAGTCATCTCACTCCGAATGTCCCACGCTGCGGTAATCCCACGTGATGTATTTCTGCTTCAGTTTCTGGCGGTCGCCCAGGCTTATGTTGTCCTGACTGACCACCTCCTGCGGCCATCCGTCATTGAAATAACTTATGCTGACATATGAGTTATATACCCCGTCGGTGGTCACCTGACTGTCAAATTCGGTATCAAGACCTTCCCGAACATCCTTTGCGGCTTCCTCATCAGTGAAATACTCTATGAGATTTCCTAGCAGCGCCTTTATGTCCTGGACAGTCACGTCAGAAGAGTCCTGGACTTCAGATGAACGATGATGATGTCGGGCCGGAGTAAATGACATCAATGAGACCAGGAGTCCCGAGACCATCGGAACCAACAAGAGCTTTTTTATCATGCATTATATCAGACAGCAATTTCGGGGCAAATTTAGCATATTATACATATTCCGGAGCATACCCATTCACTCAGATAATACACAGAGTTTTCTCCCTGACCCTTACAGGAACATTGTCATATAGACAGGAACATATTCTATCCCGTTCTCCCTTTTATAGTCTTTCGTATAGATCAGATATCTATTCATAATCCTGTCAGAGTATTTGGCACAAAACTGATCAAGAGATTTGTGCGCCTTGTAGCCTGAGGACTTGACTTCTATCGGTGAAATCTTGTGTTTATCTGGAATGACAAAGTCTATCTCATAGTATTTCTTCCCTTCAGCGTATGGGATGGTGTGATAAAACAGGTTCTTTCCTGTCGCTCTCAATATTTGTGCTATCACATTTTCATAGACATATCCCAAATTGGTACTATGCTTATCGTTCAACAACTTGTCGTAGATAATGTTTTCAGTAATTTTGTTATCCTTGAATGCAAGTGTGACAAACAAGCCTGTGTCAGAGGTGTACATCTTAAAATAATCTTCATTTTTTGTCAATGCCAACCCGGCATTTGGATCATCAGAATGATACACCACATTAACCGTCATAGAATCTTCCATCTCTTTCATGACATTCACTATCCTGCCTACTCTTTCTTCAGTTATTGCCTTCCCGACTTGATAACGCATCGCGTTTCTGCTTAATTGTGCAGGGATGGCATCGTATAATGCCTTGGCTCTTCCCGAATCGTCAATTTTACCAAAGTCCTCTTCATATAGGGCTATAATATCTCGCTTTGCCTGATCAACAGCCATGAAATTGTTGGTAGTTATATATGCATAAACAGCCTGCGGCATTCCTCCGACAAGCATATACAGACGGAAGTCCCTCATAAGTTTGCGGTGAACGACATCTCCCAAAGGCATTTTCTTTTCGAATGCACTACGCAGTAGTGGAATTGTTGTCGTATCTCCAAGCGCCCATCTGAATTCTTCATAGTCCATCGGGTACATATCCACCTTGGTTTCCTCGCTCGGCACGAGGATATCCCGGCTTCTGGAACGAACCGATATAAGAGAGCCCGTCTCGATATAATCATAACGATGGTCTTTCACCAGATGCTTGATAGCCTGTCGCGCATAAGGTTGCAACTGGACTTCATCAAAAATAATCACTGATTCTCTCTCATATAGTTGTACCTGATAAATGAACTGCAACCTTAAAAACAGGTAATTCAAGTCTGAAATGTCATTGAACAAATCACTAACTTCTTTCGAGACCTTAGAAAAGTCAATCAATATGTATGATTTATACTCCTTCCGTGCGAATTCTTGCGCAATCGTAGATTTCCCGATACGCCTTGCGCCTTGTATCAGCAATGCCGTATCACCGCTGCGTTCAGACTTCCATTTGAGCATGGTATTGTAAATCTTTCGATCGAAGTAAATCTCATTATGTTCCATTTCTCATCAAGTTTATGTCCAAATATAGATACTATCAATTATACCACCAAATTTTTTATGGCAAAATGTCATTTTCCACCAAATC